>Ga0075012_10006619_pt1 | contig 10492 bp, 9 predicted proteins | sample All_14_2_FD_71474 | JGI IMG/M metagenome (GOLD analysis project Ga0075012, IMG submission 71474) | Freshwater microbial communities in response to fracking from Pennsylvania, USA - Allegheny Zone_MetaG_DW_15 | ecosystem: Environmental > Aquatic > Deep subsurface > Groundwater > Drilled... | reverse complement strand
GCTCCCAGCCCTCGACCCTCAAGGGCTTACTGCGGTGATGGTGAGCCTCATTCAAGGTTGCGCGGTGCAGGCCGTTATCGATCCCGAGGGGTTCGACCTAGGTCAGTTCACGAGCACCGCGGAAGATCTGCTGGACCTACTGAAATAGCCGGTGCGACCTTGAGCCCTGGCCAACTCTATGATGTCGGCGAGCCGCATCGCCGCCCCGATGATCGGCGGCATGCTGACCGCGCCGCTGCTGTCGATGCTGGTTATTCCCGCCGCCTGGCTGCTGCTGCGGCGGCGGCGAGCCCGTTCCGTTCAACAACTTCAACAAGGAGACACACCATGAAGCGCCCACTGCTGATCCTCAGTATCGCCCTCCTGAGCACGGCTCTCGCTGCCTGCGGCAAGACGCCCGCCGAGCAGGCCGCTGATGCTCAAGCTCCCGCCGTAGCTGCCCCAGCCGCAAGCGACACCATGGCCGGAATGGACATGTCTGACGCCGTCATGGCCAAGGGGACTGGAACCGTAACCGCTATCGACAAGGCCACGGGCAGGATTACGCTCGACCACGGTCCCATCGACGCCCTCAAGTGGCCGGTGATGATTGTGGAGTTCAAGGCCACGCCCACAACCCTGCTCGACACCGTGAGAGTCGGCGACAAAGTCGCGTTCGATCTGAAGATGATGGATGGAACCGGCGAGGTGACAGCGATCACGGCGTTGTAGCCGGCGCGGCCAAATGGCGAAGACGCCTCGATGCAACAGGTCGCAATCTTGGTCCAATTAATTGGACCGCAACAGAAGCGGGATAGTGGGAAGGGAGCTGGTCGTGACCTCACCCGCTCGCATCGATCATGCTACCCGACGACTAAGGTCTCGGCAGCGATGCCTCTATGCCTGCAGGATTGTGCACGGAGCTGATGCCCATACACTGGATGGAGTGGTCAGAGACCTGAGTGAAACGGGCGCACGCCTGGGGATCGCTTCTTCCCTGCCGTTGCCGAAGTCCTTCCGGCTCATTCTGGCCCGCGAAGGCCGCTGCCACGAGGTTGAGGTCGTTTGGCGACGTGGTCAGGAGATCGGTGTTACGTTTATCGGGGCCATTGATCTGTCGGATGCGACGGACGCTTCTGTAAGGCTTCTGAAGCGCTTGTGGGCGGAAATGGCTGGCCGCGCCGCCGACATCAGAACTGCCGATTGAGAACCAGGATTGGCCTTTCATGAGGCCCGTATGAACCTGACACCGTCCCCAGAGTGGCCTCGCGCTCCGCTAGCGGGGTTAGACGCCTGCCAAGGGTGTGTGAGGCGAGCGGGACCAGGTCGGTGGAGACCACGTTTTCGCTGTCGTCGCCTGTGATCAGTCCAAAGATATGCGACGGAGCTCTCGGCGCTGAGCTTGTAAGTTCAATTTGGACCGGCTACGCCTCAAGCTGTGATTCTCCCCAGACGTCCCTTGCTGCGGTCCCTCGTGTCGATGCTCTGCATCGGCTTGGCGCTCGTCTTTGTGGCGACTTCAGCGGCTCGGGTGGTCAATCTGTCCCAGCACGACCTGCAGTTGGCGCACGCGCACGACCATCACGACGCGCTGACGGTTTTCGCGGGAATGCATGAGGGGGACCGGCTGGGTGGAGGACTGGCGCCCGACACGAGCAGTCAGGATGAGGACGCCGCGCCAGGTGACACCCTTGGCGGCCACCACCATGCCGATGGACCGGTTGGATTTTACGCCGCGGATTTCGACATTGACGTTGGACTGACATTCAACGACCAGAACCTCGGCGGCGAACCTGACAGATCGCCTCATGGCTGGCCGCCCCAAGGCCCCGAACGCCCTCCCAGACACCTCATGACCAGCGCCTGAGCCCCCGCGTCTTTCGACGCGGGATGACCCTGCCTGCTTCGTGAGACCATCATGCCAATTCAATCCGGCGGGCGCCGTGTCGCCCCCCTCCGCGCTGCCCTCTTTGCGGGCGCGTTCGCCCTGGCCTTGAGTTCCGCCGCTCTCGCCGCTGATGCCCTCAGCCTGCGGGATGCGCTCATCCGCGCCGCCGCGTTCGACCCGAGCGTCCCGGCGACACAAGCCCGCCTCGATGCCGCCGAAGCGGGTCTGCGGCAGGCCGGTGTCCGGCCAAATCCCACGGTCGGCGTCGATCTTGAGAACTTCGCCGGGACCGGCAGCGCGTCGCTCCTCGACCGGTCGGAGACCACGCTCTACTACCAGCAGACCCTGGAACGCGGCGGCAAGCGGGAAGCCCGCACGGATGTGGCCCGCGCGGAGATCACGCTGGCGGCGGCTCGGGGCGACATCCGCTCTCTCGACCTTCTGGCGCAGGTTCAGGCCGCATGGATCGAGGCGTTGGCGGCGCAGGCGCTGGTCCCTGTCGCTGAGCAGCGACTGGAGATCGCCCTGCGGCTCGAACGGGATGTCAGCCGCAGGGTCGCGGCGGCTCGGGACCCGCTGTTTACAGGCGAGCGCGCCCGCACCGCCGTTGCCCAGGCCAGGATCGCCCTCGATCAGGCAAGAGAGGCGGCCCGGAACGCGCGAGCGGCCCTGGCGGCCTACTGGGGTGGCGCTCCGGATTTTGCGCTCGATACGACACCCTTCTTCACCCTCGATCTGACCGCCCCGCCGCCATTGGGCGAAACGCCGGACCTGCTGCTGCTTGGCGCCGAGCGTGATGTGGCCAGCGCCCGCATACAGCTTGAGCGCAGCCGGTCGGTTCAGGACCCCACCGTGCGCGGCGGCGTCCGCTACTTCGGCGACGGCAATGAGGCGGCCCTTGTCGTCGGCGGGTCCATTCCGCTGGGCCGCTACGACACCAACAAGGCGGCCGTCGAACAGGCGCAGGCAATGCGGGTCGCGGTCGAGCGGGACCTGGACGCGGCCCGAATAGAGCGGGAGCGGGAAATCGCCCGCCTGACGGCCCGTCGGGCCGCCGCCGCGTCGGAGATCGCCCGCATCGACGCCGAGGTCTTGCCCAGCGCGGACCGCGCCGTGCGCCTGGTCCGTGACGGCTTCAATCAGGGCGGCGGCGCCTTCACCTACATGGAAGTCGTCGAGGCTGAACGGACGATCATCGACGCCCGCGCTCGCCGCATCGAACTGCTCCGATCCATCCATCTCGACGGGGTGCGGCTCGACCGCATCCTTGCTCGACACCTTCCCCTCATCGCCCGACTGGAGGCTCGCTGATGCCCCGTTTCTATCGACGCGGCTCGGCCGCCGTTCTGCTCGTTGCAAGCCTCATCGCCGTCCTGGGTGTGTCCGGCTGTGGGGACAAGTCGGCGGCGTCCAAGGCCGAGGAAGGTCATGCCGCCGCCCCGGCGGAATACGAACGTGGTCCCCATCGGGGCCGCATGCTGCGTGACGGCGACTTCGCCATTGAGATGACTATTTTCGAGGATGGCGTTGATCCTGAGTTCCACGTCTACGCCTTTCGCAAGGGCAAGCCGGTCGATCCCAGGTCGGTGCGGCTGACGGTTGAGCTGACCCGTCTGGGCGGCAAGGTTGATCGCTTCCCATTCGCGCCGGCCGAGGACTATCTCCGCGGCGACGGCGTGGTGATCGAACCGCACTCCTTCGACGTGCTCGTGCGCGCTGTCATCGACGGCAAGGCCCACGAATGGCGCTACGCCTCGTACGAGGGGCGCACCATCATCACCGCCGAGGCCGCCCGCGCCGGCGGGGTCAAGACCGAGATCGCCGGGTCCGCCGACATTTCCGAACTCATAGCGCTGTCCGGACGGGTCGAGGTGACTCCGGAAGGCAAGGCCGAGGTGCGGGCGGTCTATCCGGGCCGGATCCTGTCGATGTCGGTCGAGCTCGGCCAGAAAGTCCGCAAAGGGCAGGTCATCGCGCGCGTGGAGTCGAGCTACAGCCTGCAGGCCTACAACATCACCGCGCCGATTAGCGGGACCATCGTCGAGAAGAACGCCAACGTCGGCGGGGTGGCGGGTGACCAGCCGATCCTCGTCATCGCCGACTCCACCAAGCTGCACGCGAAGTTCTTCATCTATCCGCGCGACGCCGAGCGCATCCGGCCTGGTCAGATGGTCGAGCTGCGAAGCCTGTCCGGTGACGTAAAGATCATGGCGCAGGTCGAGGCCGTGCTGCCGAGCGCCGATATCGCCAGCCAGACGCTGGTTGCGCATGTCGCGATCCCGCCGGCCTTCGCCGACCGCTTTAGGCCGGGCATGGGGGTCGAGGGTTCGGTCGCGGTCGTGTCGCAGACTGTACCGCTGGCGGTGCGGACCAGCGGGCTTCAGCCGTTCCGGGACTTCACCGTGGTCTACGCCAGGGTCGGCAACACCTACGAGGTGCGAATGCTGGAACTCGGTCGCCGTACGCCAGAATGGACCGAGGTCCTGGGCGGCCTGGAGCCGGGAACCGAGTATGTCTCGGCAGGCTCGTTCCTGATCCGCGCTGATATCGACAAGGCAGGGGCCAGCCATGACCACTGAGCCTTTCGGAGCGGCCCGAACGCAAGCGGGCGTGCTCGAACGCATCATCACGCTATCGATCCGCTACAGGTGGATGGTCATGGCGATCGTCCTGGTGATCGGGGCGATTGGGGCCTGGAGTTTCCAGAAGCTGTCGATCGACGCCACGCCAGACATCACCAACGTCCAGATCCAGATCAACACGGAGGCGCCCGGCTACTCGCCGCTCGAAGCCGAACAACGCATCACCTTCCCCGTCGAGACGGCAATCGCCGGCGTTCCGGGCCTGTCCTACACCCGGTCGGTCTCGCGCTATGGCCTGAGCCAGGTCACCGCGGTGTTCGAGGACGGGACGGACATCTACCGGGCCCGTCAGCTGGTCAACGAGCGGCTCCAGACCGCGCGGGGCCAGCTGCCTGAAACGCTCTCGCCCGAACTTGGCCCCATCGCGACCGGGTTGGGTGAGATCTTCATGTACACGATCGAGGCCAAGCCGGGGGCCCGCAAACCCGATGGCAGCGCGTACACGCCCGAGGACCTCCGTACGCTGCAGGACTGGGTAATCCGTCCCCAGCTGCGCAACACGCCCGGCGTCACCGAGGTCAACACCATCGGCGGCTTCGAGCGGCAGTACCACGTCACCCCCCGCCCTGAGCGTCTGGCTGCCTTCGGCGTCACCATGGCCGAGGTGGTCGAGGCTCTGGAGCGGAATAACGCCAACGTGGGAGCCGGCTACGTCGAGCGCTTCGGCGAACAGTACCTGATCCGGGTGCCGGGCCAGGCCTCGACCAAGGAGGATCTCTCCAACATCGTTGTCGCCACCCGCGGCGGTGTGCCGATCCGGGTGGCGGAAGTCGCCGACGTAGGCTTGGGCGAGGAACTGCGCACCGGCGCGGCGACGGAAAACGGCAAGGAAACGGTGCTCGCCACCGTCCTGATGCTGGCCGGCGAGAATAGCCGGATCGTGGCCCAGGCCGCGGCCGAACGGCTGAAGGAAGCGTCCAAGGCCCTGCCCAAGGGCGTGGTCGCCTCCCCGGTCTACGACCGCACCGACCTCGTCGAACGGGCGATCAAGACCGTCGAGAAGAACCTGCTCGAGGGCGCGCTGCTGGTCATCGTCGTGCTCTTCCTGCTGCTCGGCAACTTCCGGGCGGCGCTGATCACGGCGGCGGTCATCCCGATCACCATGTTGATGACCATCACCGGCATGGTGCAGGCGGGGGTCTCCGGCAATCTGATGAGCCTGGGCGCGCTCGATTTCGGCTTGATCGTCGACGGCGCGGTCATCATCGTCGAGAACTGCCTGAGGCGCTTTGCCGAGGTACAGCATGCGCAGGGCCGGCTGCTGACCCGCGACGAGCGCTTCTCGCTCGCTGCGGCGGCGTCCAGCGAGGTGATCCGCCCCTCGCTGTTCGGAGTGCTGATCATCACCCTTGTCTACGTGCCGATCTTCGCTCTCGACGGCGTGGAGGGGAAGACCTTCCACCCGATGGCTATCACCGTGGTCATCGCGCTGACCGGCGCGCTGATCCTGTCGCTGACCATGGTGCCGGCGGCGGTGGCGATGTTCGTCACCGGCAAGGTGCAGGAGAAGGACAGCTTCCTGATGCGCTGGGCCCGCGCGGGCTATCAACCCGCGCTCGACTTCGCCCTGAAGACCCGTGGACTGATGATTGGCGCGGCCGTCGCCCTGGTGGCGCTTGCGGCGTTCGGTGCTTCCCGGATGGGTTCGGAGTTCGTGCCGAATCTGGACGAGGGCGACATCGCCATGCACGCGCTGCGCATTCCGGGCACCAGCCTCAGCCAGGCCATCGAGATGCAGACCGCGCTCGAGGCTCGACTGGCGAAGTTCCCGGAAGTGGAACGGGTCGTCGCAAAGATCGGCACTGCTGCGGTGGCCACCGACCCGGTGCCGCCGTCGGTGGCCGACACTTTCATCCTGCTCAAGGACCGCAAGGACTGGCCCGATCCCCGCAAGCCCAAGCTCCAGCTCGTCCGGGAGATGGAGGAAGCCGTGAGCGCCGTTCCTGGCAGCAAGTACGAGTTCACCCAGCCGATCCAGATGCGGTTCAACGAACTGCTTTCAGGCGTCCGGGCCGACGTGGCGATCAAGGTCCACGGCGACGATCTCGAACAACTGGTGGCGCTTGGCTCGCAGATCGAGACGATCATCGGCTCGGTTCCCGGCGCCGCTGATCCGCAAGCCGAGCAGGTTACCGGCCTGCCCATGCTGCAGATCACCCCGGATCGGGCCGCCATCGCGCGCCTGGGCCTCAGCGTCGCCGACGTCCAGCAGGTGATCTCCACCTCCATGGGCGGCACGACGGCGGGGCAGGTCTTCGAGGGGGACCGGCGCTTCGACGTCGTCGTCCGCCTGCCCGAGGATCTGCGCGGCAATACCGACGCCATCGGACGAATTCAGGTACCGCTGCCGGCAGCTGAAGGCCAGCCCCGCGGTTTCGTCCCTCTCAGCGAGATCGCCGCGATCGCGCTCGAAATGGGTCCGAACCAGATCAGCCGCGAAAACGGCAAGCGCCGTATCGTGGTGACCGCCAACGTCCGCGACCGCGACCTCGGCTCCTTCGTCGGCGAAGCCCGCGATCGGATCGAGAAGGAAGTCCAGCTGCCCCCGGGCTATTGGATTACCTACGGCGGTACGTTCGAGCAGCTGATCTCGGCCGCCAAGCGGCTGCAGTTGGTGGTGCCAGCGGTGCTGGCGCTGATCTTCGTCCTGCTGTTCGCCCTGTTCCGGTCCTGGAAGGACAGCGCCATCGTCTTCTCCGGCGTGCCCCTTGCGCTGACCGGCGGGGTAGCGGCGCTGGCGATGCGTGACTTGCCGCTGTCGATCTCGGCCGGCGTCGGCTTCATCGCCCTTTCGGGCGTGGCCGTGCTGAACGGGGTCGTGATGGTCAGCTTCATCCGAGGGCTGATCGAGGAAGGCAAGCCTGTCGCCAATGCGATCCGCGACGGCGCGCTGACCCGTCTGCGCCCGGTTCTGATGACGGCGCTGGTCGCCAGCCTGGGCTTCGTACCGATGGCGGTCAACGTCGGCGCAGGCGCGGAGGTGCAGCGTCCGCTGGCGACGGTGGTCATCGGCGGCATCGTATCCTCGACGATCCTGACGCTGCTGGTGCTGCCGGCGCTCTACAGCCTCGTGCACGGCGGTGACAGGACGCGACCGATCCAGGGATGGCTCGACCATCTGCCCTGGAGGTGGCGGTGGCGGAAGCGGAGGGCCTGATGCCCCCCACCCCACCGGGGGAGCGGAGACGATGACGCGATCCTGGAAGGCGCGTTGACGCGACTGCGGCCGGTTCTGATGACCGCGCTGGTCGCCAGCCTCGGCTTCATTCCCATGGCCCTCAACGTCGGCGCGGGCGCGGAGGTCCAGCGGCCGTTGGCGACGGTGGTGATCGGGGGCATCATCTCGTCCACCCTCCTGACCCTGCTCGTCCTGCCCGCGCTCTACCGTCTTGTTCACGGCGTGCGGCCACTGAACCCGGTCTCGTCAAAAGCGGACCCGGCGCTTGCATGAACCTGAAGTCTTATACCAGCCCTTGAAGAGGCTGACTCGTGGGGGATTCCCAAGGCGGCCGACTTCCGATTCGATGCGCTGATTCGCTTGGCGGAGGCATTGGATGGGCGCGGGACTGGAGATCACACGAAGCGACTATACGAGCGCTGAGCTTCGCGCGCTGAGCGGGCGAAGCCTGGATGGGGCGCAGGTCCGCCGGCTGTTGGCCCTGGCGCTGGTTCTCGACGGCCATTCGCGCACCGAGGCGGCGACGCTCAGCGGCATGGATCGTCAGACGCTGCGCGACTGGGTGCATCGCTACAACGCCGAGGGCGTGGAGGGCCTGAAGTCCCGCTCGAGCCCCGGCCGGACGCCGGCGTTGAGCGAGCAGCAGATGGCCGAGCTGCGCGATATGGTGATCCAGGGTCCCGATCCGGCGATCCACAAGGTGGTGCGCTGGCGGTGCGTGGACCTTAAGGCCGAGGTGGCGCGGCGGTTCTTTGTGGAGGTGCATGAGAACACCATCGGCCGACGGCTGCACGAGCTTGGCCTGACGCGCCTGCAGCCGCGCCCGTATCATCCCAAGAAGGCCGCCGAGGCCGAGGCGGTTTTTAAAAAAACTTCGCCGATCTGGTCACAGCCGCGCTCCCCCAGGCCGCATCCGGCCGTCCGCTAGAGATCTGGTTCCAGGACGAGGCCCGCGTCGGCCAGAAGGGCGGCCATGCCTACATCTGGGCCCCGATCGGCTCGCGCCCGCTGATGGTGCGCGATAACCGCCACGTCTTCACCTACATCTTCGGCGCCATCTGCCCAGACCGCGCCGTCGGCGCCGCCATGATCATGCCCTACGCCAACACCGAGGCGATGAACGAGCATCTCAAGGAGATCAGCGCCGAGGTCGCGCCCGGGGCTCATGCCGTCCTGGTCTGCGACGGAGCCGGCTGGCATCAGCGGGGCAAGAAACTGGCCGGCCCCTCGTCGCTCTCCGAATTGGAACCGAACGGCCGCCGTAGTGTTTGCGACAGATCAAGGATGCAGGGACAGGTCGGTGGATATTGCGCTGACCGGATCAGTCTGGTCCAGAAAGCTGACGCTATGTCCATGTCATTCAAACCTCTGTTGCTCGTCGCCGCTCTTGGGTTGGCCACCTCGGCCTACGCGGCTGAACAGCCCGCGCCGCCCCATGATCACAGCCCGGCCCCCGATCCGGCAGCCGCACCGGCCGCCCCAGCCGCAAAGGGCGGCATGATGGGGATGGACGGAATGTCGGGTGGCATGATGGACATGGGGCCGATGCACTGCATGGGCCTGTCCGAGCAGCGCCTGTCAGGCCTGAAGACCGAGCTCAGCATCACTGACAGGCAACTCCGGGCCTGGAACGCCTTCGCCGCGACCATGAAGACCGAAGCGCACCCCATGCCCGTCGGCATGACCATGCCGGTGCCCATGAAGCCGGGCGCCATGCCGGGCATGATGGGTGGTGACGGCATGATGGCGATGATGATGTCAAAGCCGCTCCCCGAGCGCCTCGCCCACCACGAAATGATGATGAAGGAGCACCTGAAGGCCCTCCACAAGGTCCGGACGGCGGTCACCGGCCTCTATGGCGTCCTGACCCCGGAGCAGCGAGTCGTGGCCGACAAGAGCCTTTGCGGCGGGATGGCGCGCTAGATCGCCCGCCGTATCTCAACCGATCGGACCCGCCATGAGCTACTATTTCTCGAAGATGCTCGACGCGCCATTCGATGATGCGGTCGTCAGTGTGAAGGCGGCGCTGGCCCACGAGGGCTTTGGCGTCATCAGCGAAATCGACATCCGCCAGACGCTCAAGACCAGGATCGGCGTAGAGTTCCGCCCCTACCTCATCCTCGGCGCCTGTAACCCTGCCCTGGCCCACGAGGCCTTGTTGCTGGAGGACAAGGTTGGCCTGATGCTACCCTGCAATGTCATCGTTCAGGAAGCTGACGACGGCTTGGTCGAAGTCGCCGCAATTGATCCCGCCGCCTCGATGCAATCCATCGACAATCAGGCGCTCAAGGCGCAGGCCGCTGTTGTCGGCGAGAAGCTGAAGGCGGCGCTCGGACGGCTCTAACGATCGCCGATGCGCCATCCTGTGCTTGGACCACACATCATAGCGCGTGTCGCGCGATTGTGGCGGCCGCCGATTCCTATTTGGTCAACCCGAACGACGTGATGGTCTAGGAAGACGGCCGCTTGGCTCAGACGATCCATCTGGCCCCGGGAATCAACAGCCCACAGAACTCGGGCTTCCGCCCTTAAATGGCCCCTTACGTAGCGGAAACAGTCAAAATCTTCGAAAGAGAGCGCCATCGCGCGCCGACCTGATGGGTCGTCGGAGTGATCCCGCAGCTGCGTCTGCCGGCACAACTCCAAATCACATAATTAAGCACATTGAGGGCGTTTTAGGCAATAAAAGGCCTTGACCCGGTGTCTGCACCAACCCACGGTTGGGTGGCCCAGCGTTCACGGGCTGTCGAGACGGAAGGATCCAGCGATGAGGCCCATCTCCAGAAATCGTCGTGGGATCGCTTT
>Ga0075012_10006618_pt1 | contig 10493 bp, 9 predicted proteins | sample All_14_2_FD_71474 | JGI IMG/M metagenome (GOLD analysis project Ga0075012, IMG submission 71474) | Freshwater microbial communities in response to fracking from Pennsylvania, USA - Allegheny Zone_MetaG_DW_15 | ecosystem: Environmental > Aquatic > Deep subsurface > Groundwater > Drilled... | reverse complement strand
CACCCCGTCCAGGCTCTCCATCTTGAAGCCCCACCAGCCGGTCCACATGGCGGCGCAGATGCCCTCACGCGCCAGCATGGGCGCGACCTTGTAGGCCTCCACGGCGTGGTGGAAGGTCGTTATGCGGTAGCCAAACTCGCGCGACATATCGACCATCAGGGCCATTTCGTCGGCGCGGTAGCAGTGGTTCTGGATCAGGATGGACCCGTCCAGAACGCCCGCCAGGGTTTCCATCTGCAGGCTACGTGTCGGAGGGCTGCCCTCTCCCGTCTCACGCCACTTGTCCCATTTGTCCTTGTAGTCGCGGGCCGCGATGAAGGCGGCGCGGAAACCGGCCATATTGCCCATGCCGGTCGCGGGAGAGCTGTTGCGCCCGCCATAGACGCGTGACGGGTTCTCGCCGCAGGCCATTTTCAGCAGATAGGGGGCGCCGGGGAATTTCATTCCCTGCATGGTCACCGACGGCACATTGCGAACCGTGACGCCCCGACCGCCAAACAGGTTGGCCGAACCCGGCAGGATCCCCAGGGTCGTCACACCGCCCGCGCGGGCGGTGTTGAAGCCGGGATCCTGGGGCCAGAGGGAATGCTCGGCCCAGACCTGGGCAGTGTTGGGGTTGGTCGCCTCGTTCCCGTCGCTCATCCCCTGCACGCCCGGCGAGGGATAGACGCCCAGGTGGCTGTGAACGTCGATGATGCCCGGGGTCACGAAGCGTCCGCGAGCATCCACTGTGCGGTACCCGGCCGGAATGGCGGTCTCTGCTCCGCCGATGGCTGCGACCCGTCCATCGGTGATGACAACCACGCCGTTCTCGATCCTGGTCCCGGCACCGGTCAGCACCGTCGCCCCGACAATGGCCGTGTTCTCGCGCGGCAGGGGCCGATAGGTCGAGGGATAGGGATCCGGATTGACGGCGGCATCCAGGCCGGTCGGCAGGGCACGGGCTTCGCGCACCGGCGGTGTACCGGCACCGTCCTCGGCCGCCTCTGTGGTGGCGCAGCCGGATAGCGCGAGGCTCCCCGCCAGTGCACAGGCCAGAACCGCAAGGCTGGCACCTCGCAAGGGATCGAACGTCATCCGCAAACACCCCTGTCGCCTGCCCCGAAGCAGGCCTGAACAGGGGCATAGAACCGGCTCGACGTGATCAGGTCAAAGACGATTTCATTACGCAGCTGTAATGCGGGCTTGCACCTGTGCCTCATCCAGCCCTTCGACCGTGATCATCTTCAACCGCGACTGGCCTCCCCGTGCCAGGGACACCCCCGAACGCGGCACACCGAGTTCTTTGGCCAGCAAGCGGATCAGGGCCTCATTGGCCTCGCCCTCGATCGGTCGGGCGCGAACCCTGACTTTCAGGACAGGTCTCCCGACGGCGTCTACATCCCAGCCGTCGATACGGTCCGAAGATGCTCCGGGGGTCAATCTGACGGCGAGGCTGGCCATGGGCCTGAAAGACCAGACCGACATCGGTCTGACAACCGGGTAAGGGCGCGGATCTTGCGGTGCCACGCCCTGCCTTGTGCGGTCGCGTCGATCAGGTCAGCCCAGCGCGGTCATCAGCTCCGGGACCACCGTCTTGTAGTCGCCGACAATACCGTAGTCCGCGACCTGGAAGATGGGCGCATCGGCGTCCTTGTTGATGGCGACGATGATCCTGGAGTCCTTCATCCCGGCGAGGTGCTGGATGGCACCCGAGATGCCCACGGCGATGTAGAGCGCCGGGGCAACGACCTTGCCGGTCTGGCCGACCTGATAATCGTTGGGGGCATAGCCGGCGTCGACGGCGGCGCGTGAAGCGCCGACGGCGGCCCCAAGCTTGTCGGCCAGGGGCTCGATCACGGCATGAAACTCCTCGGCAGAGCCGAGGGCCCGACCGCCCGAGACCACGATCTTGGCCGCGCCCAGATCCGGCCGGTCGGACTTGACCATCTCCTCGCTGACGAAAGCGGCCTTGCCGGCATCGGAGCCCGCCACGGTTTCGACCGGAGCAGAACCACCTTCTTCAGCCGCCGCGAAGGCGGTCGGGCGCACGGTGATGACCTTCTTCCCATCAGAAGACTGCACAGTCTCCAGCGCGTTGCCGGCATAGATCGGGCGCACGAAGCTGTCGGCCGACGCGACCTCGATGATGTCCGAGATCGGGGCGACATCCAGCTTCGCTGCAATACGCGGCATGAAATTCTTGCCGTCGGTCGTGGCCGGCGAAAGGATGGCGTCATAGCCGGCCGAAAGCCCGACGACCGTGGCGGTGACCGCCTCAGCCAGTTGGTGGCCCAATTCAGCGCTTTCGGCCGACAGGACCTTGCGAACGCCCTTGATCCCGGCAGCTGCGTCAGCTGCGGCCTTTGACCCGAGCACCAGAACATCCACATCGCCCGACAGGGCAAGGGCGGCGGTCACGGTCTTGTGGGTCGTGTCACGAACCAGTGTGCCGTCGTGATCGGCGATAACGAGGACGGCCATTTACAGCGCTCCCGCAGTCTTGAGCTTGGAAACCAGTTCGGCGGCATCAGCCACCTTGATCCCGGCGGACCGGGTAGCCGGAGCCGTTACCTTCACCACCTTCAGGCGCGGCGCGACATCGACGCCATAGTCGGCGACCGCCTTGACCGCGATCTCCTTCTTCTTGGCCTTCATGATGTTGGGCAGGGAGGCATAGCGGGGTGTGTTCAGACGCAGATCCACCGTCACCACGGCCGGCAGGCTCGCCGCCAGGGTCTGCAGACCGCCGTCGACCTCGCGCGTCACGGTCGCCTTGCCGCCTTCGATGGCCAGCTTGCCGGCGAAGGTGGCCTGGGGCCAGTCCAGCAGAGCGGCCAGCATCTGACCGACGGCGTTATTGTCGCCGTCGATTGACTGTTTGCCCATCAGGACCAGATCCGGCTTCTCTTCATCGACCACGGCTTTCAGCAGCTTGGCCACCGCCAAAGGCTCCAGGTCTGCGTCTGACTGGATCAGAAGACCCCGGTCCGCGCCCATGGCCAGGGCCGTGCGGATCGTCTCCTGAGCCTGGGTCACGCCAATGGACACCACGACGATCTCGGTGGCCGTGCCCGCGGCATGATGATCCTTGCCTTCCTTCAGACGAACAGCCTCCTCGACGGCAATCTCGTCGAAGGGATTCATGCTCATCTTGACGTTGGCCAGATCGACGCCGGTCTGGTCCGCCTTGACGCGGGCCTTGACGTTATAGTCGATCACACGCTTGACCGGGACCAGTACCTTCATTCGCTTCTATCCATTGAAACGCCGAATTCGTCAGGCAGGCTTTGGAACGACGCGACGACCCTGTCAACGTAACGTAACGTGAGCTTGACGCCCCAACTGCCCGGACCGGACTTTCATGAATCGTCTTCTTTCCTTCCGTCGCCTCAGCCTGATCTTTCTGTGTCTTTTCGCCGTGCTGGTCGGGGGGACGCTTCTGGTCCAGCGCTTCTGGCTCGATCCTGTGACCAAATGTGAGGAGAAGGGCAGCTGGTGGTTCGCTGAAGAAAAGCGTTGCGTGACGCCGGTCTATATCCCCGACATCACGAAGCGCGCACCGGGCGTCAGCCGGGCCGAGGCTTCCGAGGCCCGCAATCGCGAGCTGGCTGCGATAGAAAGTCGCGCCATTCAGGAAAAAGCCGCGCGCGCCGCGGAAACCGCACGTCAGCGGGCGGCCCTGGAGAACTGATGGTCCGGGCGCGCCTCAGGCCGGCGGCATGCGGTCTTCGTTGATTGCAATGCGCCCGATGAGACCCTTGACGATCAGGTCCAGTGGCGAGCCCTCCCGGTAGTCCGCCGCTGCGACGAAATTGACCCGGTCTTCGCTGATCAGGCTGTAGATCTTTTCCTGGTCCCGCTCGGAGTTGCGCGGATCATAAACCGCGATCGAGAAGCCACCCTTGGTGTGCATCATCTTCATGGTCGGTACGTCGGTATCGCCATCGCCAAGGAAGATCATCCGCTCGAACGGCACCGGCCGGTCCGCATCGGGAATGAAGCGGTTGATCCGGTCATGCTCGTAGTGGTTCAGAACACCCTTGTTGATGCGGAACAGATATTGGGTCTTGGTGGTGTAGTTCACACCGACAGCCGGCCAGATCGCCACGCCGTGGGCGTCGTAGACGAATTTCGACGCAAACACGTGCCGGAACCGGTCCCGGATCGGACAGCCGTCGATCATCTCCTCCAGTCCGGCCGAGATGATGTAGTGCTCGATGTCCAGGCCGTACCTGACCCCGAAGGCATTGATGCGATCGAACCAGCCCGGTCCCGTCAGGTCGGTCTTCAGCCCGTCAAACAGGATGACGTCATGGCCATGCTCGCGCAGGGTATCGCGTGTGATCGGCGTCAGGTGCCGACGCGCATGATCCAGCATCAGCTGCATATACATCAGGATGCCGTCGCCATCGGCGGCCCGGGTCAGGGCTTCGGCCTCGTTCCAGAACGCCGCCTTCTCCATCCCCACCGAGGGAATGAAGCTGACCTCCTGCATGTTGCCCCGGGCCAGCGTGCCGTCGAAATCGTAGATCAGTGCGGTCTTGAGAAGGGCCTGGGTCATGACGGCTCGGGAAAACTCCGGTGTACAGGATCGCTGCCGTCGAAGGCGTAGACCTGCAAATGCGGTTGTTGATCAAACTTCGGTCTGCCCTCTAGCACCCAACGACCGCCGGACGCGATCCGCCCTAGGCCTGCCTTTGTCCTGAAGCCGCGTCGCCGGCGACAGCCAGGGGCAGGTGCAGGATGAAGGCGGCCCCCTTTCCGGGCTCACTCTCGACCTCGGCCCAGCCCCCGTGGAGCTCAACCAGCGCCTTGACCAGGGCCAGTCCGACCCCCGGCCCGCCCCGCTCGCGTCGGACGAACCGGTCGAAAACATGCGCCTGCAAGTGATAGGGAATGCCACGGCCTGTATCGGTGACCCGGATCCGGGCTTCTGAAGCCGATCCTTCGAGCGACAGGGTCACGATGCCGCCTTCGGAAACCGCCCGGGCGGCATTGTCCAGTAGATGATCGAGGGCCAGCCTCAAACGGACGGCGTCACCACGCACGACCGGAGGCGACCGCGGTGTTTCCACGACCAGATGCGCGCCCCGGCCCTCTACTCTTGCGCGTACCGCGTCACCGGCCTCGCCCAGCAGATCGGCCAGGGACAGGTCCCCGAGGCTTAGCTCCATCTCGCCGGCATCGATCTGGGCCATGTCGAGTACGTCGTCGATGGACCGCGCAAGCTGGCTGGCCGCAATGCGGATCGCACCGGCATGCTGGCGGCTGCGATCGGGCAGGTCGGGCTGCATTTCCAGAAGTTCCGAATAGCCCACAATCGTCGTCAGCGGCGTGCGAAGCTCATAGGAGACACTGCCGACAAACTCACGTTTCAGGGCCTGGCTTTCCTCCAGCGCGGCAGCCTTGGCCACCAGGGCCTGTTCCAGTTCACGCTGTGCCGTGACGTCGGAGAAGGCGACCAGGGTTGCACCGTCCGGCAGGGGGCGGGTCTGCCAGACGGCGATCCGGCCGTCTGCGGTCCGGCCCTCCCCCGAAACAGCGATCCGGCTCTCCGGATCAGGGTCCGCGACCCGGGCCTTCAGGCCCAGCCACAGACCGGGGTCGGGCATCACGCCCTTGCACATCTGCGCCACCGCGTCGAAGTCGACGGCGTCGCCCAGCCGTTCGGATGACAGGCCCCAGAAGGTCTCGAAGGCCTCATTATGCAGTCGCAGGCGGCCGTCCGACCCGAAGACGGCGACGGCGTCGTTCAGCTTGTCCAGGGTCGCTGTCTGGACCTGGATCTGCGCGTTGAAACGACTTCTCAGCTTCAGCTCATCCGTGATGTCCGAAAAGATCAACAGTACACCGCCCAGGGGATGCGGCTGGCGGACCACTCTCAGGGTGCGGCCGTCAGGCAGGGACCAGCTGTCGTCCGGCGAGGCCTCGGCCGCGCCGTAAAAATCCAGTTCGCGGGCCTTCCAGCCGGCATAGTCGATGACCTCGGGCAGCATTCGGCGCTGGCGAAGCCGGTCCAGCAGCTCGCCATGGGTTGGGCGCTCCTCAAGCCAGGCAGGGTCAATGTTGAACAGCTGCTGGAAGGCGGTGTTGTGGAATGCAAGTCGTCGGGAGGGGCCGAAGATAGCCACCGCGTCGGCGAGATGGTTCAGGGTCTCGTCGTGGGCTGTCACATGGCGGCGAAGGGCGTCACGGGTCTCCTCGGCCTCGGTCGCGTCCAGGGCGAAAACCACCGCCGCCCCAGATGCTCCCGGCGCCGGCTGGGCAATGATACGCCAGGCGTTGCGGCGCCCTTCGCCTGCCGTCCAGCGGAAGCCTTCCTGACGCATCCCGGTCCGTGTCGCCTCAGTGGCGATGGCGTCGGCACCCCGATCGAAGGTCAGGTTACGCGCGCGGGCGTCTTCCAGGTCCTCCGCACCTACGGCATCAAGCCAGGCCCGGTTAGCCCAGGCGACCCGTCCGCCCGGGTCCAGAACCCAGGTCGGGATCGGCGAAAGTTCGGCCAGCAGCCCCTGCCCGCCGGCAGGATTGCCCACGGCAGTCGCGGTATCCAGCGGCGTCAGCCTGAGCCAGGCATCGCCGGTCATGGCCCGCCCCTCGACCCGCCAGACGGCCCCTGCGAACTCCAGCATCAGATCCAGCGGTTCGCCCCGCTCACACAGGGCTTCAAGTCTGGGACCGGCCTGGGCGCGAACCGCCTCCAGAATGCCCCTGGCCGCCCCGGCCGCATCACCCCCCATGACATCAATGATGACGGGGTCACCCATCGCCAGAGGCTGATAGGCCTCACCGACGCTGTGGGCAGGCGGCAGGGATATCCTGAGGTCGGAAAAGGCGGCCAGGGCGGACTGACGGGCGGCGACGGCAGCCTCCAGCTCGGCCAGGGCGCGTTCGGCCGAAGCCTGGCTGACCCGCGTGCGACCACGCAGCCTCCAGGCCCAGGCGCTGATCGCCAGAGCCAGGCCGGCCGCACCTGCGGTCGCAACATAGGCGATGTCGGCTTCGGCCATTTCCGTCCCGGCGATTCGATCCTTTACCATACCCTCAAGCAGCTGATTTGCGATCCCGCCGCGATGAACCGATATGTCGGTCATGACCGATGCCTGGACCGATCAGACCGCACCGTCGCTCGACGACTTCGCCAGTCTGGCGCGGCGGGCCCTTGACGACCTGCCGGAGCCTTTTCGCACGCTGGCGGGCGACGTGATCATCCGTGTCGATGATTTTGCCGATGATGACGTTCTGGCCGCGATGGAGATCGAGGACCCCTTCGAACTGACAGGCCTCTATCAGGGCTTTGATATCGGGACGCGCGACGCGATGGGTCCGGCAGCGGAGCCCTCCCGCATCTTCCTCTACCGCCGGCCAATTCTGGATGAATGGTGCGAGCGCGGCGATGTCGGCCTGGCCCGGATCATAGGCCATGTTCTGATCCATGAGATCGGTCACCATTTCGGCCTGACCGACGATGACATCGACCGCGTCGAGGACGGCGACTGACGCAATCGCGAGTGGCAAATGACGTCCGTTCGCGCATCGCCAGCGGTCGGGGACGGTCGTTCACGAAGAGACGGCGGCCACCGCCGCAAGACTGGTGGTGGCGGTGGCTGCGGCCCGGCACGGTCTGGTCATCGGAGCCCGGCCGTCGGGTTCCTCTGACAAGGACATCCGCCATGAAGGCTTTCGCCCTGACCGCCGCTCTCGCCGTCGTCGCCTTCGCCTCGGCCGCCACCGCCGAGCCCGTCACCTTCCAGTTTGAAACCGGCCAGCGCACCGGTGTGATCATGCTGGCCATCTATGACAGCGCCCAGACCTATGGGGGTGGCCGTCCGGTCGTTGCCGAGGCCCTGCCGGTGACTGCCGGCGTTTCGGAAATCACCCTGGACCTTCCCGTCGGCGACTACGGCATGAAGGCCTTTCACGATGTCGATGGCGACGGCCGGATGAACACCAATCCATTCGGCATGCCGACCGAGCCCTATGCCTTCTCCAACAACGCCGTCGGCAATATGGGGCCGGCCAGCTGGGATCGTGCGCGCTTCAGCGTTTCCGGGGCGACGACGCAGACGATCACCATTCGCTGAGTTCAGACCCGGGAGAGGAGGACCCACCGGCGCCTCCCCTCCCGGACCTTCTGGCCGGCACGCGCCGGCCCGTCCTCCCATCCGGTTCAAACATTCCTTTTTCAGGATCTGCCCCATGACACCGTCCCGCCGTTCCTTCCTGATGGGCGCCGCCGCCCTGTCTGCCGCCGTCGCCACGCCGGAAATGGTCCGGGCGGCCATCGCACAGGATGTCGCAGCAGACTGGGCGCTCGCCACGGCCGACCTGGAAGCGGACGTCGCGCCCCGAGCCATGCAGCTCGTTTACGGCCGAGCACCGGCCGGACTGGAAGGAACCCTGTTCAGGAACGGGCCGGGCAAATTCCGGCGGCCCGGCGGATCCGCCACCCATTGGTTCGACGGAGACGGCCTGATGCGATCGTTCGACATCCGGGACGGCCAGGCGACGCTGCAGGCCCGATTCGCCGACACCCCGAAGCGGCGCTGGGAGACCGAAATCGACGCGGTCGTCACCCCCGGGTTCGGCACGCCGGGCGACGCGCGCGCCAGGATCGGCTCCAACGAGGACGCCAACAGCGCCAATACCGCCGTCATGGTCGCCGGAGACCAAGTATGGGCCCTGTGGGAAGGCGGGTCCCCCCTGGCCATGAATGCCGGAACCCTCGCGACCGAAGGCTTCGTCACCCTGCGGCCGGATCTGCGGAACATGCCCTTCCAGGCCCACCCCCGGTTCGCGCCCGACGGGACCATCTGGAATATCGGCCTCAACGGACCCCAGGCCATCGTCTGGACGCTCAATCCCGACTGCAGCCTGAACCAGGCGCAGGTGATTACCCTGCCCCGTGCCAGCTACATGCATGACTTCACCGCCACGGACCGGCATCTGATCCTGGTCCTGCAGCCCTGGGTCTTTGAAAAGGCCGGCATGCCCTATGTCGGCCAATTTGCCTGGCGGCCGGAGATGGGCACCCAGATTCTCGTTCTGGACAAGGCTGATCTGAGCCGCCGCCGCCTCTATGAGCTGCCCGCCTTTTCCTATTTCCATCTCGGCGATGCCTGGGACGATAGTGACGGCAGCATCCGGTTTGATGTCGCAGCCGGAAAGGATGTGCAGTTCGGCGTCGAGGGGGCCCGGGTCCTCGTCCAGCAACGCGGGACCGTGCCGGGCGAGCCGGCTATCCTCAGCCTGATCACCCTGCACGCCGACGGCCGGGCCGAAATGGCTTCGAGCGGCATCACCGCAGAGTTCCCGAAGGGGGATCCCCGCCGCGCCGGCCTGCGCCGCGACCTGACCGTCCATGTCGCGGGCGAGACAGGCGGCCGGCCGCTGCCTACCGGGCTGGCGGTCCACGACTGGTCCAGCGGTCGTTCCGACACGTTCGAGTTCGGCGACACCCAGATCATGGAGGAGGCAGTTTTCATCCCCCGGCCGGGAACCACCGCGGAACGCGATGCCTGGCTGGTCGCCCCCTCGATCAACCTGGCGCAGGGCGTCACCGAACTGCATGTCTTCGATGCCGGCAGGGTTGCGGACGGGCCGCTTGCGACATGGCGCGCGGACGTGGCCCTGCCAGCCGGATTCCATGGGGCTTGGAAGGGCTGAAGTGAAGTTCAGTACCAGCCGGCTGCGCGCAGGGCCTTGGCGAATCGTCGGCTGACCGGCGCCTTCAGCCCGCCGTCCAGCGTCAGTACGGCACGGCCATCGCCCCTGTCCACGTCGCGTACGGCGTCCCGGGCGACCCACCAGCTGCGGTGGGTCTGGGCTCCCTCCAGACCCTCAAGCTCGGCCAGGGCGTCCGACAGGCGCATCAGGATTAGATCTGACCCGCGCTCGGTGTGGATGCGCAGATAATGGTCCTCGGCCTGGACAGCCCGGATCGCGGCCCCCCTCAGACGGGGTGGCAGACGGTCGGGAAACCGGGCCGGTGCCATTCCGGCTGGTGCGGCATGGGTCTGGACGGGACTTTTGGACAGGAAGACATTGATGGCTGTGATCGTCGCCGTGATCACCAGCACCGGAATGACGAGATTGGGCAGGACCGACAGGGGATACAGCTGCCCGTCGAATGCCAGTCCCGTGGCGGCCCAGACGAAGACCGATAACGGCCCCGAAATGATCAGGGTCAGCGCGACCACCGTCAGCCACGGCCGCTCGTCCAGATCAATGTAGCGCTCCACCAGGCCGGAACACAGATGCCCCCACAGGCCACCAGCGATCATGACAGGGACCCAGTAGGCCAGCCGGCCCCACAACGGGATATTGACGGTCTCGAACGCCCCGGTGATGGACAGGACCACGCCCCCGGCGACGGCCACCGCCAGTCCGCGCAGGAATGTCCGGTCGAAGGCCGGCAGGCTGAAGGGGCGTCCGTCGGTCATGGCGTCCTGACTGTTCTGGTGGGTCACGTCTGAAGACCACGAAACGGCACAGGTTTGAAGCCCGCCGCA
>Ga0075012_10006616_pt1 | contig 10494 bp, 7 predicted proteins | sample All_14_2_FD_71474 | JGI IMG/M metagenome (GOLD analysis project Ga0075012, IMG submission 71474) | Freshwater microbial communities in response to fracking from Pennsylvania, USA - Allegheny Zone_MetaG_DW_15 | ecosystem: Environmental > Aquatic > Deep subsurface > Groundwater > Drilled... | reverse complement strand
CGGAAACCTCGCCCACATTCTGGAAGAAGGTCTCGGTTGTGGTGCTACCCGGGACCAGGGCCGCAAAGGCTTGTAGCCGGTTGTCGAAGGTGGTGAGGTACAACGCCAGGGCCGCGTTAAACGTCGGCCGGTTGGTGCGGATGCCAAGCTCGAGATTCTTTGACGTTTCCGCTACCGGCGTCGGGGTCGTCGGGCTGGCCTGGGCGAACACGTCGTCGGCACCGCGAGGCAGGGCCATGTTTTCGGCGTAGGAGGCGAAGACCTGCTCGGTCCGGGTCGCGTTCCACACCAGGCCGACGTTGGGCAGGAAGCTGTCCTTCCAATTGTCGGTCAGCCGGGGCTGGCGGCGATTGATGTAGTCGGCCGGGTTTCGGTAGCCGCTGATCTCGTAGTCGATGTCCAGCGCCTTGATGCCAAGTTCGAGCTTGAGCCGATCGTCGAACAAGCCGACCACGTCCTGTAGGAACAGTTGACGCGTTTCCCGGGTCGAGGTGAAATCGCGCTGCCGGTGGACGGGCTCGTTGAATAGCGGGTCGCCATCCGGGCTGCCTCCGACCTGATTGTAGCGCGCTTGTGTGCGGTGATAGTCGTCGGTTTCGAGCCAGACGCCAGCAGTCAGCTGATTGAAGCCGAACTCCCACACAGCTCGGGCCACCACACCCTGACGGGTCCCGTCCACGGTCGACAGGCCGTATTGCAGCCCGCGCGGCGCGAACAGGCCCGTCAGAATCAGGCGTTCATTGTTGTAGCTGGCGAGCGAGGTTGCATAGGCCTCTGGCGAAACGCCAAAGCCCTCCTTGTCCTCGAAGTAGGCCGTGGCTTCAATGCGAAGGCCTTCAGTGACCGGCGTCGACAGGTTCAGCCGATACAGGGTGTCCGTCCGGCTGTTGATCGCCTGTTTGAAATACTGGTTGTAGAGCGGGTTGGAATAGACGATGCCGGGCGTCGTTTGGGCCAGAACGGGTACGTAGTCCAGATAGGCAAAGTCGCGGCCCCGGCGGCCAAAGGCGTCACCGGCAGTGCCCGCATATTGGGACTTTGTGATCGCAGGGGCGTCATAGTCGAAATAGTCGTTCCAGGTGACCCCGAACGTCGCCTCAGCACCGTTTCCGGCCTGATACCTCAGCTTGCCTTCGGCGTGTTCACGGGTGATGTCGCCGGCACCTCGCCAAAGGTCCTGATTGAAGTTCGAGTAGCTCCCGTAACCCGACAGGCCGCCGTGGACACCTGAATCGACCCTAAAGAAGCCGCGTCGCAGATTGTCGGAACCTGTGCTGAGGGTCGTCGTGAGGCCGAACGCGTCGGCCGGGTCGATCGTAAAATATTGGACGATTGGGCCAAGCGAGGAATAGCTCGGCAAGGTGACGTCGCCGGCCCCCTGCGAGGCCGTCACCCGGCCGAGGTTCTCGTTTTCGACATAGCGAAAGATGGGGCTACCGCCGAACTGATCGGACCGTCCCGTCGGCGCGCCGTCGAGCACGAACCCGATCTGCTGGAAGTTGAAGGCCCGCACCGAGACCGAGTTGCCGAACTCATACAGACCCAGGGCGTCATTCGCCTGGACGTTAAAGCCTGGCAGACCCTCAAGCATCTTGAGGCCCGAAACACCTGCCGGAGCAGACAGCAGGGCATCGCGGGTGATCGAGATCGTATTGGAGACCTGATCCGTGCCGATGGCGACTGCAGCCTGGGACACTCGACGGCCGGTGACGACAACCTCGTCTACCTGTGCCTCGGCCTCTTGAGCAGCCGCTGCCGATGAGACTCCCAAGACCAGCAGTGCGGTCCCCGAAAGCAGAATGGTGCGGTGCGATGCAAGTAGGCTCATGGCGGTCCCCAAGCGCCATCGCGAGGCCGACAAAGTGCCGCCCTGATTGAATCTCGCGGATACGAGACTCTATTTCGCGAGTGCGAGATATAGAAATGGCAACGTCTAAACCCGGCGGTCAATTCAGATTCTTTGCCGCTCGGCGTTAGAGAAACACGTGTTGCTCCGCTGCAACCTTTGCCGTGGGGCGTGCACCGTTGATCGTTCGGGTCTTGGCGACTTCAGCCGTACGTTCGCCGGGCGGTGTTCAGAGTAAGACCCGCTCCTCCTATTTGGGTCCAATCACGGGCGACCGAACGACGGAAAAGCGCAGAAATTCAACCGAGATGCGTCGGTGAATGGACGCCAAGGAGAGCGTACCATAGAAGCCAACAGTGCCGTTTCGTGGAATGGCGCTTAGGCGCAAAGCGGGCAGGGCGGGAATGACCGATTGAGTCATATGGCCAGCGAGCAATGCATTGAAGGGGTCGACAAAAGTTATCAAATTTGATAACCTCGATCCATGTGGACGGTTCTCTACTACAACGACCGCGTGAGGCGGGAGATCGAGGAATGGCCTGTCGGCATCTATGCTGACTACCTCCGCCTGATTGAATGGCTGGAGGAAGACGGTCTCGATCTTCGAATGCCTCATTCGCGTCCGATGAGCGGAGGATTGTTCGAGCTACGATGCAAGGGACCAGAAGGGATTGGCCGCGCGTTCTACTGTACGCAGGTCGGTCGCGAGCTGGTGATCCTGCATGGCATTGTGAAAAAGAGCCAGGTGACGCCCGATAGGGACCTCAAGTTGGCTCGCAAGCGTTTGAAGGAGGTACAGTCATGAGCGATCAAGGTTTCAAGCCTGTCCGTCACGACGGAAAGAAGGCTCTGGAAAAGGCGATGCAGCGGCCCGGCTTCCAAGAGGCTTGGGAAGCGGGTGCCGATGAGTATGCCGCGCTGCGGTCTCTGCTTGAGGCGCGCAAACAATCGGGCCTGACCCAGGACGAAATTGCAGTCCGGATGGGGACGTCCAAGAGCGCCGTCTCGCGCCTCGAAAGCTCGATGCGTGATCCCAAACACTCGCCGACGTTCGAGACGATCCGGCGCTATGCCAAGGCCTGCGGCAAGCGTGTCGAACTTCAGCTGGTTTAGGTTTGGTGCTGGGGGCCATCCTGCCTCGTATTTCCGCGGGCGCCGGAAGTGGAGACGGACTGCGACGCATTTGAACGCGCGCCGGCGTTTCGCAGAATGGCCGTTATGCGAAAAAGGGCAGGGGGCCGAGGTCGTAGCCTGACCCATCCCGGACTTTGGAAAGGTCCGCTCTCGGTCGACCTGACCCAAGTCGAGCCCTAGTCAAGAAATTTACATTCATCAAAGCGAGGGTGAGAGACCCCAAAAAAGAAGACCGCGCATGACGCGCGGTCTCAGGTGGAGAGGAGGATATGACGGAGCGAGCGGCCTCTGGCCGCGTCGATCTCAGTCGAGCTTCAGCGAGGTCACGAGTTCATCGACGGTCATGCCGTGCGACCTCGAAATATTGACCAGGTCGAGATATTCGCGCCACGCGGTGATCTCGCCGGCGTCGTTGACCTCGAACACCGCGACCAGCGGCACGTCGCTCCATTGGCCATTGCGCTTGGAGTGATCGATACGCTCGGTGAAGACCACCTTGTCCGACGAGCCGTAGCTGATCATCGTGTGCTTCTGGTCTTCGCAGCCGGTGTCCTGCATCAGCTTGTGCTCGGCCTGAATGTTCGCCCGTCCGCGAACCGGCGCGATCGTCGGGACCACGATCTGGTAATAGGCGTCCTCGCTCAGAGGCTCGAGCGCCTTGCCGAGGTCCGCCGGCCAAGAATCGCGGTACGCGCCGATGAAATCAAGAACAATCTTCTCTTCTCTCGCGCCCATGTGCCGAGGTCCCTTTACTGATTGAAGCGATAGCGGAGCTGGATCCCGTAGGTGCGGGGCTCCGAAAAGTTGACGGTGTAGGAAGGGCCGCCGGGCGAGCTGAAGCCGGCGGTGATCACGGCCTCTTCGTCGAACACGTTCTTGACGAACAGCCCTACATCGACACTGGCGCCCAGGGCGTTGTTCCAGTCGGCACGCGCGTTGCTGAGCGAATAGGCGGCGGCGCGATAGCCGCCGTACTGGACCTCGCCGGTCCAGTAGGTGTCCCAGGTGAAGGCGAGGTCGCCGCGATTGTCGGACAGCGGCAGATCGTAGTGCGCCTGGGCGCTGTAGGATTCCAGCGGCGAGAAATAGAACGGGATCTCGTTGTTCGCCGCCGTCCCGTAGACCGAGAGATAGGCGGGCAGGGTGAACTTGTCGGTCTCCTGAGTCATGATCGTGGCGTGCGCGGTCAGGCGAAGATTTTCGATCGGGACGATCGTTGCGTCGATCTCCACACCCTTCACCGTCGTGTCGCCCGCGTTAAGGAGCAACGCGGAGAGAGACGGGTCGTTGGCGGCGTTACAGTCGCCATCGGGCGTGAACGGCGGGGCACCCGTGACCGGATTGCCGGCGACGCAGCCCGGCTGTGTCGACAGGCCGGCCAGAGGATATTGTACGCTCTTGGCCTTGGTTATGAACCCCGCGACGTTCAGACGTCCTGTCACGGATCCCAGCGTCCATTCCGACTTCACCCCGCCCTCGAGATCGGTGACCTCCTCTGGCGCGAACGTCTGAAGATTCCGGATTGCGGGGCCCAGTTGGGGGAAGTTCAGCCCGCCCGACCGGTAGCCCCGGCGAGTCGTCGCGTAGAGGAACAAGTCATCGTTGACTTTCCAGTCGACACCCAGGGTCCAGGTCGGCGCGCTGGACTCGGTTGTCAATTCGAAAGCCGTACCGGGCGTGAAAATCGGATTGGTGACCGAGCAGGTGTCCGGCGTGACGCGATAGGGGGGCTCGTGCTCGCCTGTGCCGCCGCAGCCCTTGGACTCGTCCCACGTGTAGCGGAAGCCCGCACTGAAATTCAGGCCGTCAAGCAGAGCGTCGGCGTGATAGTTGATACTAGCGAAAACCGCCTTGCTGGTGTCTTCCTGGTAGGTATATTTGGCCTGGTTGAATACCAGTCCGAAGAAGGTTGGAAAGTTCGTCAGATTTTGATCGCCGGGCTCGTTGAAATAGTAGAATCCGCCCAGAAGCCAGTCCGCCGTTCCATTGAATAGTGTTCCCTTCAATTGGATTTCTTCGGTAGTCTGGCGGTTGCTGTAGATATTGCGCGCGTCGACGATGCCGATCGTGTCCTTGATGGCGTCCGGATTGGTTTCGAACACCCAGGTCAGATCCTGATAGCCGAAGATATTAACCAGCTCGACTGACCCCAGTTGGATGCTCGTTCGGTTGACGAAGATCGAATGCTCCTGTCGGCTAAGTGGCTGGAACGTCCCGTAGTCCACCACTCGGTTGCCGCGCGCCTGTTGTTCGGCCAGCCGGGTCCGGAGCAGGGGGCCCAAGCCGATGGCGTCCGCGCGCGGGTTAACGACGACAAGGACGGACGCAAGCGTGGTCTGGTCGGTCTTGCGATAGTCGAAGGTCGTGGTGTTCTCGACCCAGTCGACGGGATTGAGGCGCAGGGCGACTCGCACCTGATCGGAATGGACGTTGTCCAAATCCCCTCCGGTACCGAGGTTCTCGGTCGTGCCGTCGCGTCGAGCGATGCGGGCCGACAGACGCAGCGTCGCCTTGTCCTCGACCAAAGGCAGGTTTAACGCTCCCTCCAAATCATGAAGGTTGTAGTTGCCGAACGTGCCCTGGAAATAGCCGCTCCGTTCGTAGGTCGGCGTGGTGGGATACAGCAGGACAGCGCCGCCGGTGGTGTTGCGGCCGAACAAAGTCCCTTGCGGCCCCTTTAGGACCTGAAGGCTGGACAGATCATAGGTCTGCGAGGCGTTGCCGAACCCGGGGAGCGGCACCTCGGCGAAATAGCTGACGACACCGGCCTGGCCGGCGCCTGCGTTCGGCTTCGACTGGCCGCGGATGGAATAGGTCGCGTTCTCCTTGGCACCCGAACCGCTCATATAGACGCCCGGTACTGAGAACATCACGTCCTGGGTCTCGCGGATCGAGGCCTGTCTGAGGCTCTCGGCGTCGAAGGCCGCAACGGTCAGCGGGGTGGTCTGAACATTTTCGGATGAGCGCCGCGCAGTGACGACGACCTCGTCGAGGAGGCTCGCCTCCTGCGTGTCCGGTTGTGGCGCAGACGTTGTCTGGGCGAGGGCTGGCACCGCCAGCAGGACGAACGCGCTCCCGGCTACGGCCAACGCTGTCGTCGTCTTCAGAAGTCGTCGCATTTCTATCCCCCCAAAGGATTGTTCCAAGGATCACGCTCTTCACGCCATTCCGGACGGACCGGAAAGCGCATGGCGGCTTGAGGGTGAGGCTAGAGATCGTCGCCAGCCGCGCAATGTCGGACGATATCGCCCGATTGCGATCCGCATCGCCGAAATGCAGACGCGGGGGTCTAGTGGGCCGTAACCCGGTGGGTTGCGCGGAAGTCAGAGGGCGTCATGCCCGTGGCGTCGCGAAAGGCTGCGGCAAAGGCCGCGGGGGTCTGAAAGCCGCTGAGCCAGGCAACCTGTTTCACGATGGCTCCCGGTTGCAAAAGCAGACGCCGCGCCACCGCGATCCGGGATTGCGCGATGAACTCCCGCAACGTCGCCCCCGTGGCGCGTCTGTATTGCGACGCCAGAAAACGCGGCGAACATCCGCAGGCGTCGGCGAGGCCGGCGATCGTGATGGCGCGGCCGTCGCCGGCCATGACCATATCATGGATGAGCCTGAGCTGCCGCCCGGACAAGGAGCCCGACATCGGCTCGACCGGGAGCAAAGCGTCGGTGAGATCCTTCTGCAGTTCAAGCACCACGAAGGTCAGGGCCGCCTCGATCTGCAGGTCGGAGGTAAAGGAACAGTGCCGCAGCTCATCCGCGATCCGGCGCATGGCGGCCGAGACATAGGGGTTCTTCAGGCCGAGGGTCGCGTTCAGGTCAAACGACGGTAGGCGCCACTCGAGGCCACCGCGTTCGCAGATCGCGGCGGCGTCGAACGAGCAGGACAGGACCCGACCTGCCCCCTTGGTCCAGTTGCAATACAGATCCACGCCGCCCGGAATGAACAGGATTTCGCCCGGTTGGGCGCAGTGGTCCGCGCCGGAATCCTCGATGTAGCGCCGCTCGATCTGCGTCGAGACGCCGAGCATCAGGTTCATGAAGGACCGTTCCTGGCGAAAAACTCCCTCGTCGCTGCCCAGCCAGGCGAAATGCTGGAGCTTGGCCGAGAAGGCGTCCGTCTCCACGATGGCGTCCATCCCGTGACGAACCAGCGACTCTCTCTCTGAAAGAATGTCGTGAAGCATATTTTCCTCCCAGACGGATCGCTCATTGAACGGCGACCCGGTCTTCCGGCCTCCCACTGTACATCCTGGCGACCCGGCTGCAAATTCTCGTATCGTAACCGCGTTCTTGAGCGAGACGTTTCGTGCGCGTTCTTTCGAAGACGCGTAAGGTCGCGTCTTGAAGGGAGAGAGGGATTTGACCGTCACAGGATTTGCGCCCTATTCGGAATCCCTTCCCCGGGACGATTTTTCCGAATGGTCATTCGTCGGCGACGGCTTCGAACTCTCCTTGATGAAGGTTCATTATCGGCGGGCCGGTGTCGCGGCGTATCAGGGCGAGAGAGGAACGTTGCAGTATGTCCTCGCGTCCGACACCCGGATGGCGTTGGCCTGGAACAGCGGTCTTTCGGCCCGGGAATTCGCCGACCTTCAGCCTTTGACCTTTGTGGCTCCGGGCGTCCCTGTTCGGGCGCGCTGGCGTCCCGGGCGCATGTCGCGGTTGCTGTGCCGATTCGACTTCGACCGGCTGGCGGACCGGATGCGCCGTGGGTCTACCGATCATGGCGAGACCTCGGGAACTGCGGAGAATCTGAGCTTTGACAGTCCCTTTATCGCCCTGATGATGCGTCGTCTGGCGCAGGAAATCCTCTCGCCCGGGTTCGGAACGGCCCTTCGTATCGACTCCATCGTCATGGCGATCTTCATTGACCTATCCCGCTTGCTCGACGCCACGGACACGGTGTTGCCGCCGTTCGCGGACGGCCTGTCCCCGCAGCAGGTCAGAACGGTGCATGCCCTCGTCTCGGCGACCGGAAATCCGACGATCGACGCTCTGGGCACCGCCTTCGAGACCAGCGGGCGGCGCCTTTCGGCCCTGTACCGACAATCGACCGGCACGACGTTGCGCGCCTATATCGCTGAGGCTCGCATTCGCCAGGCCGAGGTTCTGCTGCTCGATCCGACTCTGCGGATCAAGGCGATCGCGCATCGCTGCGGGTTCAGGAGCACGGCGGCCTTCGACGCGGCGTTCAAGCGCGTCACGGCCATGACGCCACAGGAATTCCGCAGCGCCACCAGCGAGCCAGTCTGAGCGCCGCAGGTCGGCGATGCGTCTGCATTTCGGCGATGGTCGATCGGCCTTTACTGGACGCACCGGCCACCTACCCTGCCCAACCGGCCGATTTTGCCGCTCGGATTTCAGCATGACGCAGACAGCACAGGCCGTCGCCGCAAGGGCGCCGGCCGACACCAACGCCAATCGCTTCTGGTATGGCCTCGGCCATGGTGCGGAGGGGATCAAGACCTCGGCCCTGTCGTCGGTCGTAATGTTTTACTTCAGCCAGGTTCTGGGGCTCGACGCCAAACTCGCCGGACTCGCCTTGTTGCTGGCCGTGGTCACCGACGGGATTGCGGACGTTCTGGTCGGAGCCTGGTCAGACAGCACGCATAGCCGGTGGGGGCGGCGTCATCCATTCATGTATGCGGCCGCGCTGCCGTTCGCGTTGAGCTTCGCCGCCATATTCCTGGCCCCGCAAGGCATGAGCCAGGGCACCATGTTCGCCTGGCTGTTGATCGGATGTCTGATCGCCCGCAACGCCATGGCGATGTTCATCGTCCCCTACTATGCGCTCGGCGTCGAACTCTCTTCGGACCACGACGCGCGGACCTCGATCGTCGCCTACCGCGCCGTGTTCAACTATCTAGGAATGATGCTGGTGTTCATCGTCGGCGCCGTGATCTTCACCAGTTCGGCCGCCTATCCCTCGGGGCAGCTCGATCCGTCGAAATACCCCCTGTACGGCCTGCTGCTGGGGGCGATCATGCTGTTCATGACACTGGGCTGCGCAATCGGCACCCATAACGCGATCCCGCATCTGCCAAGGGCGCAGGAGAGCGACCGATTCCATCTGGGCCGACTCCTGATGGATGTAGGCCGTGCGCTGCGGACCCGTTCCTATGCGGCGCTGTTTTTCGGCCTGTTCATCTGGGCGACGGGCCTGATAGTGCTCCGGATCATGGAGATCTATCTCGCCACCTATTTCTGGCGACTGGATCATTCGCTTGTCTTCCTGCTGCCCCTGTCAGGCTATGTGGCCTCGTTGATCGCCACGCCGCTCTGGGCCTGGATCGCGGGCCGGCTGGGCAAGCGTCCCGCTATTCTGCTCAGCCTCGGCGGCTCGCTGGTCGCCTATGCGCTGCTGATCTCGGCGCGGGCGTTCGACGTTCTGACGCCGCAGACGCCGCACTATGTCGTCCTCGTCTTCGCCGGTTCGTTCATCGCCGCGATGATCTCCTCGGCCGGTGTCGTGCTCGGCGGCGCCATGCTGGCCGACGTGTGCGACGAGTTCGAGCTGAACACAGGGCTTCGCCGCGAGGGCGTTCTGTCCGGCGGGACGGCCTTCATCACGAAATGCTCTACGGGCGTCGCCGGCCAGATCGGCGGCATCATCATCGCCAGCGTGTCCTTGGCCCCGAAGGCCGACCCCGCGACCGTGTCAGAGGGAGTGAGCAACCACCTGGCCCTGACCGCCGTCGCGACGTTCTCGCTTTTCACGATCGCGGCTGGCACCTGTTTCGCCGCCTACCCCCTGTCGCGCCGACGGGTCCACGAGATTCAAGCCGCTTTGCGGGCCCGCGCTGCCCGTTGATATCTGCACCCTATCTCTCCGCGAAGCTCAAATCGTCCGGGCTTAAGGAGGCGCGTGATGGGCAAGGCCGCCTTCGCCAGATCTCCGAAGAGCCGGACGCGCCCACCCACGACATTCGCAAGCCGCTGAGTGTCGCGTTTCCGATCAACCCGGCGAGTCGGCTCCTGTTGAGGGTTTCGGAGGCCGGCCCACGCACGGGAGTTGGTGCTGTCAGTCTAACACTAACTTGTCTCCACTGAGGACGGCTAAGCCGCTGATGGGGATGACATTCCGTGAAACCGATCTCGTTCAAACGTCACCGCTTTCCAGCCGATGTGATCCGCCAAGCGGTCTGGCTCTACTTTCGTTTCAGTCTCAGTTTTCGGGACGTCGAGGAACTGATGGCGGCTCGCGGTGTGGACGTCAGCTATGAGACCATCCGCTGTTGGACGATCAAGTTTGGACCGCTGATCGCACGGCGTTTGAAGAAGCGGCGCTGGCCACCAACGCCGCGTTGGCACCTCGACGAGGTGGTCTGCAACATCGGTGGCAAGCGGATGTATCTGTGGCGCGCCGTCGACGACGAGGGCGAGGTCCTCGACGTCCTTGTCCAGCGCCGGCGGGACACGGAGGCTGCGTTGAAGCTGCTCAGGCGTCTTCTTCACAACCAGCCGACCGAGCCGCAGACGATCACAACGGACGGCTTGGCCTCATACGGCGCGGCTCTG
>Ga0075012_10006615_pt1 | contig 10494 bp, 11 predicted proteins | sample All_14_2_FD_71474 | JGI IMG/M metagenome (GOLD analysis project Ga0075012, IMG submission 71474) | Freshwater microbial communities in response to fracking from Pennsylvania, USA - Allegheny Zone_MetaG_DW_15 | ecosystem: Environmental > Aquatic > Deep subsurface > Groundwater > Drilled... | reverse complement strand
GCCAAGGGAGATAATTCCGAAGGCATTGACGGTCATTTCGGCAATGGGAAGATAGACGGGCATCGTATGGCTGATAATATCAGACTCATGTTGACGCAAACACCCTTGATCGAAGGTTTTGTAAAATGGCTGCATAGCCTTTCAGGCTTGGCAACGCACCGCGTTAGCCAGTTTGTCAGCCGCGATGCGCGGATGCGTACCCCTGATGCCGAAGCCGAAGGCACCGCGGCCATTGCCGCAATTTATAAAGGTTTATTTGACGATACCGCCTCGGTCGTCATCCGCGTCAATGACAGGGCCGCAGGCGCTGACGGCCATACGGTTTATCTACGGTGGGACAGGCTGATAACCGGCAATGATGGCCGAAAACAAGTGTTGTCAGGCATAACCGAGTTGATGATTGGTACGGATGAAAAAATCACATCCATTATCGAACATTGGGACAGGGTGCCAGAACCAATGGTAAAACGCAGCTTTTGGGCGCAATTATTCAATCGTTAGCTGGCGCGCATCGGCATCCAGCGTGGCGCGCCCGCCAACGGGGAATGTCCATAACGGGCCTTTATGGCCGAACGGCGCATCGGCCAGCACGGGTATGTTTAGGCCTTGCATATGCTCGCTCAGTATATCCATGACCGAAAAGCCGAATGGCGTGACCGATGAATCGCCTTCCGCATGCATGACGCCGAACATGATGCCCGCCACGCGGTCAAACACACCTGCCAGCCGTAACTGCGCGAGCATCCGGTCATAACGGCTGAGCTGGTCGCCAATATCTTCTAAAAACAAAATCGCGCCTTCAACCGGCGGCATGTAAGGCGTACCAAACAATGCCGTAAACATGGATAGATTGCCGCCCACCATCGGCCCTGTGGCGCGCCCGCCATTGATGACAATGCTCTCGGGCATATCGACGGCTGTGGGTTGGCCGGCCATACAGGCCAGCATCTGGTCGATTTGTTCTTCGGTACCGCGCGCGAGGCGCGACAAGGTGGGCCCATGAAAACCTGTAAGGCCGCATTGCGCATAAAAAGCATTGACCAGTGCCGTGCTGTCAGAAAAGCCGATGAAGGGCTTACGGTTGGCGGCAATCACGTCAAAATCGATATGTGGCAAAATATGCATCGAGCGGTTGCCGCCGCGCGCAGCCATGACGGCGTCGATCGCGGGGTCACGGAAAACATCCATCAAGGCCTGTGCGCGGGCGTGCGCACTGCCTGCCGACTGGTTGTCGGCCAGCGCATTTTGCGGGTGGATGACAACACTGATACCGCGCGCCTCAAGCACGCTCGTATTGGCGGGGTCAATGTCTCCGCGGCTTGACGGCGCAATGATGGCGATGGTTTTCATGCGTTCTCATTGTTCTTTAGTTTTTGATACGCGGCAAGGGCGCGCTTGCGGCCCTCGGCATGGTCGATGATGGGGGCGGGGTAGGCGGTTTTACCCATCCATAACCACGGCGTGTGGATATAATCATCCGGCACGTCACGCAGTTCAGGCACAAAGCGGCGGATATACGTGCCTTTGGGGTCGAATTTCTGGCCCTGCAAAATCGGGTTGAACACACGGAAATACGGCGCAGCGTCAGCCCCGCATCCCGCAATCCACTGCCAGCTGGCCGAATTATTGGCAACGTCTGCATCAACAAGGCAGTCCCAAAACCATTTCTCGCCCTCCTGCCAAGGCTGTAGCAGGTGCTTGACCAAAAACGAGCCGACAATCATGCGCACGCGGTTATGCATCCAGCCCGTTTCCCACAACTGGCGCATGCCGGCATCAACAATAGGGTAGCCCGTGCGCCCGCGCGTCCATGCGGCAAGCTGTTTCGCATCAGGTTCCCACGGGAAGTTTGCGAATTTGGGTTGTAGCGGTACCGTGGGCAGTTGCTGGTTGTAGTAAAGAAGATGGATCGAGAATTCACGCCAGATAAGCTCGCGCAAAAAGGCTGTGCTATCGGCGTGCGGGTATGCGGTGTTCCAGACATCGCGGTGCGATATCTCACCAAAATGCAGATGTGGCGACAAACGCGATGTGGCTTCAATGGCCGGAAAATCGCGCTGCACTTTATAACCACCCATACCCCCTGCAATGAAGTCTTGTAGCCGTGTCCATGCACCTTCTTCGCCCGGTTGCCACACGGCAGTAAAACCGCGGTCCCACGGAATAGCCGGTAACAGCTTTAAATCAGACACTTTTAGGCTATCGGTTTTTACAGTGTTGAATGGGCCAACGGGCTTGAGGCTTTCGCCAATAAGGTTGAGGCGCGTAAGGCAGGCTTTATAAAACGGCGTAAATACCCTAAAAGGCGTGCCACCCTGTGTTGTAACTTCCCACGGTTCAAACAGCACATTGCCTTTGAAGCTTTTGGCTTCAATGCCTACCGTCTGCAGGGCTGCTTTAAAATTTGTGTCGCGCGCAACGCTCGCGGGGTCGTAATCGCGGTTCCAGTAAACGGCCGATGCACCTGTATCGGCAATCATCTGTTGCAATACTTGCTCGGGATTACCTTGGCGTATGGTCAGGGGCAGGGATGCAGCAAGTTTTTCAAGGCTGTGATGCAACCACCATTTGGAGGCTCCGCCCATATGCGTATTATCATGAATATAAAGCGCAATGACGGGGCGGCCTGTGGCAATAGCCGCGCTTAAGGCAGGGTTATCGCGCACGCGCAAATCATGTCGGAACCAGAAGATAATAGGCTGTGTCATAATGCTAATGTGATGGAAGTATAAATAAAATCAATGGATTGGTTGATGAAAACCATCCTTTTTTAATCCACAGGCTTATGCACGTTTGGGCAGGTTATTCGCGCAAAGTCGGCACATCATAAAGCGACATGCGCACATCGTTGGTCACGATCACCATACCCTCGGCCGATGCCTGTGCTACCAGCATGCGGTCGAACGGGTCTTTATGCATTGGGGGCAGGGCTGCCAGTGCCGCGATATGCTTCACATCAATCGGCAGTTGGTTCAGGTTGGTCTGGTTGATGATGTTGTAAAGTTCGGGGTCGTAATCAAGCGTGCCTTGCTGTTGTTGCAGGCTGATTTCCCAAAGCGATGCGTGCGATACGAAGAAGTTATGCTCGCGGTCGGCCAGTATCAGGCGCAGGGCTGACGACAGATGTTCGTCGTCATAAAGTGCCGTCAGCAAAATATGGGTATCGAGCAGGTAGTTCATTGGGCGGCCTCGGTGAACATATCCATCGTGAAGGCTTCGGCGACTTCAGGCTCCCACTGGTTTACGCTTTCAAGCGGCGGCACGGTAATACGGCCACGCGCTGCACCAAGGAATGATTGTTTGCCTTCGTCCTTGTAAGGCACCAGCTTGGCCAGTGGCTTGTCGGCACGGCCGATGATGATTTCTTCGCCCCCCTCAACACGCGCTATCAGCGCGGATAGGTGGGTTTTGGCGTGTGAAATATTGAATATTTCCATGGGTTTCCAGCATTACATGGTGATGACGTGGCCGCACTAGACCAGACCAGACCAACCACTGTCAAGTTTCGCTCGTGGGCAAAAAGCCGCATACAAACGGCCAAAGTTAAAAACGCTTTTTTTTATAAACAGTTCCACAAAAGAAGAGGCGCCTTCCTTGCGGTCGGCGCCTTTGAGTTGAGACAGGGAGGTACTAACTGGTTAGCGGCCCAAACCCGTTTTGTGGGATGGAGCTGCGCGTATAGGGATGGGCTTAAGCTGCGGCGCGGCGCCAAGCATGCTTGCCAGGAAATTTGCGGTGCGTTCTGTGATGCGGGAGACGTTGACGTTAGGGGCCGAGAAGACCTTGCCCGACGGATGCGCGACATAGCGCGAACCTTTGCCACGGGTCATAAGCCCAAAACCACCTTTGACGAATTTACGGATACCCAAGATATTCTCCGTATTCAGACCCAAGATGTTGAAAGCGTTTGAAACCAAGCCCATGTCACTATCCGTAGTTATGTATCGTTCTTTCAATCAGTATGCCTGTCCACCCGTTAGCAATTGGTAAAGAGCAGACCCGGAGTTTCGGAAAATTTGAAAAACTTTTGCGATACACAAACAAAAACGGCGGGAAGAACCCGCCGTTTTTAGAAAATCCATATAAATCAGTGAATTACGATGAGGCGGCTGTCAGTTCAGCTTTGTCACCATCAGCGGCTTTTTTGGACGCTTTTTTCTTGTCAGGCGTCGCATGGACCATGACAGGCTGTGAGTTGCCTTCAACGACATCTTCGTTGACGACGATTTCCTCAATACCTTCCATACCTGGCAGTTCGTACATCGTATCCAGCAGCAAACCTTCCATGATGGAACGAAGGCCGCGGGCACCTGTCTTGCGCTTGATAGCCTTCTTGGAAATGGCTTCCAGCGCATCTTGCGTGTAGGTCAGCTTGACGTTCTCGATCTCGAACAGTTTCTGGTACTGCTTCACGAGGGCGTTTTTCGGCTCCGTCAGAATCTGGATGAGAGCAGGCACGTCGAGGTCTTCGAGTGTGGCTACAACCGGCAGACGACCGATGAATTCGGGGATAAGACCGAAACGGAGCAAATCTTCCGTCTCCAGTACTTTCAGCATCTCGCCAGCGCCTTTTTCTTCAGGAGCTTGCGGGTTAGAGCCGAAGCCGATGGATGTACCGCGGCCACGTTCAGCAATAATACGCTCTATACCCGCAAAGGCACCACCGCATATGAACAGGATGTTGGCGGTATCAACCTGCAAAAATTCCTGCTGCGGGTGTTTACGGCCACCTTGAGGCGGAACGGATGCAACCGTACCTTCCATTAGTTTCAAAAGGGCCTGCTGCACGCCTTCGCCCGATACATCGCGGGTGATGGATGGGTTGTCGGATTTACGGGAAATTTTGTCGATCTCGTCGATATACACGATACCGCGCTGGGCACGTTCGACGTTATAATCGGCGGCCTGCAGCAGTTTGAGCACGATATTCTCGACGTCTTCGCCAACATAACCGGCTTCGGTCAATGTGGTGGCGTCAGACACCGTGAAAGGCACGTCAAGAATACGGGCGAGGGTTTGCGCTAGAAGCGTTTTACCCGAACCGGTAGGCCCAACCAACAGGATGTTGGATTTCGAGATTTCAACTTCCGCGCCTTTTTGGCCATGCTCAAGGCGTTTGTAGTGGTTATGGACGGCAACCGAAAGGATGCGCTTGGCGCGTTCCTGCCCGATGACATAGTCGTCGAGAACCGTTTTGATTTCTTTAGGCGTAGGAATGCCACCGCTGGTTTTCACCAGTTGGGTTTTATCTTCCTCGCGGATGATGTCGGTGCAAAGCTCGACGCATTCATTACAGATAAATACGTTTGGGCCCGCGATGAGCTTGCGCACCTCGTGCTGGCTTTTGCCGCAGAAGGAACAGTACAGGGTATTTTTGCTGTCGCTGTCGGTGGTCTTGCTCATGAGAAGCGTCCTGATGGTAACGGGAGTGGTGAATGAATCATTATGCCTCCACTTTGCCAAGCCGCGCCGAGGCTGGCAAGGCCTATAGCCCAACTTTCTCACGCGGGGGATTAAGAGAGTCTTAATACTTTCGCACCCGCGAAACCGTGCTATGTAGGAAAACATGACCAAACTGCCCGATTTTGACAGTATCAAAGACACCGTTTCCTTCATGGACGATTGGGAGGCGCGCTACGCCTTTTTAATTGATCTGGGCCGTCATCTGCCCGCGTACCCCGAAAATCTGCGTGACGAGGCGCATCTAGTGCCCGGCTGTGTATCCCGCGTTTGGATGGCCTATGGCTGGGATGAAGACCGCCTGAAGATGGATCTGGATTCCGATGCCCATCTCGTCAAAGGGTTGCTGGCGGTGCTGGTAGCCTTGTATAACGGTAAGACTGCGGCCGAAATCAAGGCTGTGGCGGTTGAGCCGGCATTTGAACAATTGGGGCTGGAGGGGAATCTATCCCCCAACCGCCGGAATGGTTTTTTTGCAGTGGCAAGCCGGATTGGCCAATTGGCCCAGACGCGCTAGGTACGCCTTTGCTAGGCACGCCGTTACTAGGCACGAGGGCGCCAGGTAAGGGCGCATTGGGGGTTGAAGTCTCGGCCGTGTTAGTAACGGCGAAAAGCCTTACAAACCCTGCATAAACAACCCCGTTGATGACTTTGAGCGGAAAGCTGATCTGCCCGCCTTGGCCCTGCGCTGATGCCATCGCATCGAAGAAACTGTTTGCGACGCGCGATTTTTCGCCATCCATCAGTTTGTTCGCAACAAGAATATCTATTAATTCCCTATAGCCGACAGCTGTCATCGCAATTTCACCGGCAACCGTACCGCCGGTAATCGGCACGCTGATATCGCCCTTACCACCAAGGGATGCTGCGCCCGATGCAATATCAATGCCTATTATGCTGATGGCCCATGTATCACGTGGCTTCCAAAGTGCGGGCAGTTTGAAATCAATGCGCGCCCGATCAGCCTTGAATGATGTTGCGTCGTCAGCGTTGCGGCCTTCAACTGTAAAACCTTGCGGCATACCAATATCGGCGTGAGCCCCGGGCAGAGGCATTATATGGGCCTCCACCATTGGGCTTCTTATGATAGGGCCGTCTTTTGTATCCATCTCGACCCCTTGCCACGACAAATGTAGCGCACCGGGGAAGCCGTCGATTTTAGGTTTGTAGGGTGATGTGATGGGCAGTGGTTTTTCAGGCGTCTGGGCTGAAAGCGCCGTTTCAATTTGGTTGTTCAGTGTAAACGCCAGCATGTGCCACCACCCGGCCCACAAAATAAAAATACGCAAAGCCCATTTGAAAATGGTGCGTGACCCGCGCGGCCAGAACGACTTCGCGTATTTATGGTCGATTTTCGCATTTTGGCACAATTTGGCCGATGCGGGTTCGATGGCGGCTTCTAGCTGCTTCAACGTATCAGTAACAGGCAGGCCCGCCGGAATCATGGGCAGAATTTTAAAATCAACAATGCCTGCCTTTTTAATGAAGCCATGCTTGGGCCAGAACACGCCGCTGTTGATGGCAACAGGCACGATAGGCAAATTGAGGTTCGTGGCAATCTTGGCAATGCCCACCTTGTAGGGTTTATCGGCAGTCGTGTCGTTGACATTGACGCGCGTACCCTGCGGGAAAATCAAGATCGGGCGGCCCTGTGCAATTACGCGTTTTGCGCCGCGGATGAGCGATGCGATAGCCTTGGCACCAGCCCCGCGATCAATGGGGATCATGCCTGTTTTAATCGTGTACCAGCCCCAGAAAGGTATCCATGTCAGTTCCTTTTTGAGGATGATCGCGATGTCGCCGAATATCACGGGCACCGCCAGCGTTTCGTAGGCCGAGTAGTGTTTGACGGCCAGAATATATGGCGTGCCTTTGGGCGGCAGGTTTTCACGGCCTGAAACGCGGTAATCAAGGCCAAGGAAAAGCCGTTCAACCCAGATGGCACCGCGGAAGTAATACAAAATGGCTTGAAACGCATGCTTGCGTGGCAATGCGAACGCCCAGAAAAAAAACAGCGAGGCGCCGATGCAGTAACTGAAAAAAGCGATATTGAAGATGATGGATTTGATGATCGCGCGCATAATGTTCAGGAAGCCCAGGTCATGAGTGTCTTTGAGTATTCGATAAGGATGTTACGCCAGAAAGCGCTGGTGGTGGCCCCGTTGCTGGTAACTGGCCACACGGTCAGTATTTTGTCGGGCAGCTGGCGACGGAACAAAAGCCATGCACGCGGCATGTGGTAATTGGATGTCACGATACGTATGCTATCGATATGCGAGTGGTCAGCCAGCCACTGCACGGTTTCGCGGGCGTTTGTATCGGTGCTTTCGGCCATGTGGCCGATGGTAATACAGCAATGGTGCAATATGGCTGCCTTGGCCTGCGGTGTTGCGGCCCAAAGATCAACCAGTTGCTTGAGGGTCACGTCAGGATGCACGCCGCTGATCAGTAACGCCTTGGTATGGCCATCGGCCAGTAGCTGGAAACCCGTTTCAATACGCCCGCTGGCGCCTGTTAGAACAACTGCAAGGTCCGTCTGAGTTTCAGGGGTTTCGGGGGCCTGCGTCGCCACAATACCGAAGAAAATGAAAAAGCCGATCGTCCACGCCATAACAAGGGCCAACAGCACCGATGCGGTGATCTGGAAAAAGCTGGGCATGCGGGGCAGGGTCATCGGCATATCAAGACCCTATGGCATGACCCGCAGGGACCGCAAGACGGTCGCGCGGGCAGCGCCATAACAAAGGGCTGTCACAAGCGCGGGCAAGGCCGCAAACCAAAGAAAATCGACAAACCCCCAGGCATGGGCGGGCAATACGGCCGACTGGATTTCACCGGCAATCAATGCGCCCGTTTTTAAAAGTGCCAAGCCGATTCCCGTGCCCGCAAGGGCCGAGGTACCGACGGCCTTGACTACAATGCGTACGAATTGCGAACCGATGTAATTGTCGGTTGCGCCCATAAGATGCAGAAGGTCGATATCACCCTGATGTGCCGACAAGCGCGATTGCACGGCCCCTGCCACGCTTAGGATACAGCACGCAATGGTGATCGATGCCATGGCTCCTGCCGCCAGTAAAAGGACGAGTGAAAACCGCCGCAAATCGCTAACCCATGTCTGGTGCGTTTCAACAATGGCTGCAGCATCGGTGGTTGCTACGCTTTTGGTAATATCGGCCAATACGGCCTTGTCATCTGGGTTATGGATGGTGACGCCCAGCAGGGCTGGCAACGGCAGGTCGTCAGTGCCTGCATCACTTCCAAGCCATGGCTTCACAAGCGCTTGAACATCGGTGCGTGATAAAACATGCACTGATGTAACACCCTTGGTTTTCTGGAGCGCGGCGGCAATGGTGGCTGCTTCCTGCGAAAGCGTATCGGCCGTTCGTACAACGCCCTTGCCGTCACTGGCAGGTATTTCAATGGTAATGTTGCCTGTCACGGCATCAACCCAAGTGGACCTGAGCGCGCCGACAATGAGTGCACCGCCAAGCGCAATCGTAGCCAGTGCCGTCATCATGATAACAACCAGCATCACGAAACGTGTACCTACATCGCCTTTATCTAGTGGCATATCATTGGGGGCGGACGCCATTAAAACGCCTCCCGTAATTGGGCTTTAGGGCTAGGGGGCAGCACGGTTAAATGCCCTTTATCGAGTGTCAGGCGCGGATGATTGAAATGGTCCATCATCTGTTGGTTGTGGGTTGCGATTACAATCGTTGTGCCCATACGGTTGAGCTGCTCGAACAGGCTCATGATCCGGTAGCCAATGGCATCATCAAGGTTGCCTGTTGGTTCGTCAGCCAACAGCAGGCGGGGTTTGCCGATGACAGCGCGCGCAATCGCGATACGCTGTTGCTGCCCGCCTGATAACAGCGATGGCTGGGTATGCATATAGTCAGCAAGCCCCACCCAATCCAGAATTTCGCGTACGGCATTACGTATGTCATGCGGCTTGCGTCCCATGATACGAAGGGGCAGTGCCACGTTATCAAAAGCTGATAAATGCGGCAGTAACCGGAAGTCTTGAAACACAACGCCAATCCGCTGACGGATCATCATGCGCTGGGCGCGCGTGGCGGCGGCCACATCCTGCCCGAACATACTGACAACCCCGCGCGTTGGCAGGTGGCCCAAAAAAAGTAACTTCATGAGTGATGTTTTACCCGCACCCGAAGGGCCCGAGAGGAAATGGAACGCGCCTTGTTCCAGTGTGAAGGTGATATCGCTTAAAACTTCGGGCCCGACATTGTAGCGTAGCCCCACATGCTCGAAATTGATCATGGGGCGGGGGCTTTCACGGCTGCATCCTTGCGAGGGCCGCGGTTCTTTTCTTCCTGCGCCTTTAGTATTTCCTGCAATACTTGCGCACGTTTCATTGGGTTTGTAATGGCCTGGCCTGATGCCAGCGCGGCGTCAAATTTGCCACTTTTAATCAGTATCTCTGCCACATTCTGGTAGGCCTTGTTACGGTATGAATCGATATCGATGTAACCGATACTTTTCATGGCGGCGGCTAAATCACCACGTTCCGCCTGAATTTCGGCAGTCTCGGCAAATGCCTTGCGCTTCAACGCTGCGTTGGTCATGGATGCGGCAGTAGCCCATGCATCTTCATCCAGCCCCGCAAAGGCTTGCGCCATTGAGATATAGGTATAGGCAATAGCGTTAGCATCGGGCTGGTCAATTGTTTTGGCCGCCTTATCAAGTTTGGTGAAAATCGCGCGCAGCGTTGGCGGGTTGTCATGCCCGTACAGGGCCGCTGCCATTCCGATGGCGCGTATTGTCATGGCCTTGGTATCGGGGTTCTTGATTTTGGCAACGAGGGCAATGGCATCGTCAACCCGCCCATCATAGGTTAGACTCGAGGCTGCGTCGCGCAAGGTCTGGTCGCGCCAGTTTTCTTCCGTTATGGAATCGGCATCGGCCACAATACGGTTGGCAATACAGGCGCGGTCAGTCGCGCTACTGCAGCTTGCAGGCTCGGCAAACGCTGCGTTTGCCCACAAGATTGTGGACAGTGCAGCAATA
>Ga0075012_10006607_pt1 | contig 10500 bp, 7 predicted proteins | sample All_14_2_FD_71474 | JGI IMG/M metagenome (GOLD analysis project Ga0075012, IMG submission 71474) | Freshwater microbial communities in response to fracking from Pennsylvania, USA - Allegheny Zone_MetaG_DW_15 | ecosystem: Environmental > Aquatic > Deep subsurface > Groundwater > Drilled... | reverse complement strand
TGTTCGGTGCGTTGGCCGGCGAGGCGGTGGCGAAGACGATTTCCTCCGGCTTGATCGATGCCAACGTCCTGACCGTCACATCGGAAATTCTGATGTGCGGTCTGGCTGGCGGTATCGCTTGGAATCTGCTGACCTGGTGGCTCGGACTGCCTTCGTCGTCCAGTCACGCCATGATTGGCGGCCTGTGCGGCGCATCGGTCGGTGCAGCCGACAACGACTGGTCTGTGTTGATCTGGTCGCAGCCCGCAGATCCCTGGTTCAAGGGCAGTGGCCTGTTCTACAAGGTCGTCGTCCCAATGATCAGCTCGCCGGTGATTGGCTTCCTGTTGGGGGTCTTCATCATGGGTCTGTTGTTCTTTCTGATCGCCTGGCTCGGCCGTCGACAGGGTTGGTTGGGGCGTCTGGCCCGGCCGCGATGGGTCAATGCCTTCTTCGGCAAGGCGCAGCTGGTTTCGGCGGCCTACATGGGTTTCGCCCATGGTCTGAACGACGCGCAAAAAACCATGGGATTGATTGCGCTGGCCCTTGTCGGCGCGCACTCGGTTGGCCATCTGGACAACTTGCCTTCCTATCTGGATTTCCTGCGTCCGAACGATGATGGCATCGATACCTGGATCAAGGTCACCTGTGCGTTGGTGATGGCAGCGGGAACCGCGGCGGGTGGCTGGAAGATCATCAAGACACTCGGGCACAAGATGGTGAAGCTGCATCCGGTGCATGGCTTTGCTGCGGAAACCGCTTCGGCGACGATCCTCTCCGGCGCTGCCATGCTAGGGATGCCGGTATCCACCACGCACAGTATTTCGACCGCGATCATGGGGGTTGGCTTTGCCAAGAGCTCCCGCGCGCTGAAGTGGGGTGTGATTGAGCGAATTCTCTGGGCCTGGATTCTGACCTTGCCGGTTACCGGCCTGATGGGTTACCTGCTGGTTCGCGCCTTGAAGGGATTTGGCGTGCTCTGAGCAAAACTCGCACGTCGTGGTAAAGCGGCGACAGCGTAGGCTGTCGCCGCTTTTTTGCGTGCTGCTCAGGATTGCTGCAAGTCGGTTGGCCTCATTTCGATGCAATCGACCGGGCAGGGCGGCAGGCAAAGGTCGCAGCCGGTGCAGAGATCCGCGATGACGGTATGCATGCGCTTGCTTGCCCCGACGATGGCGTCGACCGGACAGGCTTGAATGCACTTGGTGCAGCCGATGCAGGTTTCCTCCAGGATGAAGGCAACGCGGTCTGGCTTTTGTTCGCCGTTTTCGGCATTGAGCGGAAGCGGTTCGCGCCCCAGCAGGTTGGCCAGCGCAAGAATGGTCTCATCGCCGCCGGGAGGGCATTGATTGATGTTCGCCTCGCCGCGTGCAATCGCCTCGGCGTAGGGACGGCAACCGGGATACTGGCACTGCGCGCACTGAGTCTGCGGCAGCAAGGCATTGATGCGATCCGCCATCGGATCGCCTTCGACCCGAAAGCGTCTTGCCGACCACACCAGCAACAGCCCCAACAGCAAGGCCAGCGATCCGATCAGCAGACTTCCCAGCAGCAGGCTCACCGGTCCATGCCCGCAAAGCCCATGAAGGCCAGCGCCATCAGACCGGCGGTGATCAGGGCGATGGGCGTGCCACGGAAACTGGCAGGCGTTTGGGCGGCCTCCAGCCGCTCGCGCATCGCGGCAAACAGGATCAATACCAGCGAAAAGCCCAGCGCCGCACCGAAGCCGTACAACAAGGCATGCAAAAAACTGTGCTGGGTTTGCGCGTTCAGAAGCGCGACGCCGAGCACCGCGCAATTGGTGGTGATCAGCGGCAAATAGATGCCGAGCACGCGATACAAGGCGGGTGCCTGGCGTTTCATCACGGTCTCGGTGAATTGCACCACGGCGGCGATCAGCAGGATGAAGCCGAGGGTACGCAAATGGTCCAGTTGCAGCGGCTGCAGCAGCCAGATCTGCAACATCCACGACAGTCCAGCCGAAAGCGTAAGCACAAAGGCGGTCGCCAGCGCCATGCCGTAGGCAGCATCGAGCCGTCGCGACACGCCCATGAACGGGCATAGCCCAAGAAACTTGGCCAGCACGAAGTTGTTCACGAACACCGTGCCGATCAGGATCAGCGCCACTTCGCTCATGGCCGCCGCGTTCCGGCTTATTTCACGCTGGCGCCAGCCTGTGCACCGCTGTCGACATCCAGCAGGAACAGGTCATCGCCGCCGCTGCCCGCAGACAGGATCATGCCCTCCGAAATACCGAAGCGCATTTTGCGAGGGGCCAGATTGGCGATGAAAACGACCTTGCGCCCGACCAGCTTGGCTGGCTCGGCATAGGCGGCGCGGATGCCCGAGAAAATCTGACGTTCGCCAAGTTCCCCGGCATCCAGCTTGAAGCGCAGCAGTTTGTCGCTGCCCTCGACGACATCGCACTCCAGCACATGGCCGACGCGCAGGTCGAGCTTGGCGAAGTCGGCGATGTCGATAGTGGTGGGCGCGTTGCTCACGCTGGTCGCGGCAGGCGCGTTGCTTGACTTGCTGACGGGTTGGGCCACGGTCTCGGTGGCTTGAGCGGGTGCCAGGCTGTCCTTGCTTTGTTCGATCATGGCTTCGATGTGTTTGGGGTCGATGCGGGTGGCGAGGGCTTCGTAGGCTTGGATCGCATGGTTGAGCAGTGGTTGCGCCACGGCATCGAAACTCGCCAGTGGATTGTTGAGGAATTGCTCGATGCGCGCCGTCATGGTGGGCAGAATCGGCGCCAGATAGGCCGCCAGCAAACGGAACATGTTGATCGCCAGTGTGCAGACATCGTGCAGCTCGGCGCTTGCGCCCTGCTTGGCCATCGCCCACGGGGCCTTGCTGGCGATCAGTTCGTTGGTGGCATCGGCTTCGGCCATGATGCTGCGCAGCGCGGCATTGAAATCACCGCGTGCAAATCCGCCCGCGGTGCCAAGACAGGCTTCAGCCAATCGTGTCTGCGCGGACAAGTAGAAGCCAAGCGAATCGTTGTCCAGTTCGGCAGCCAGTCGCCCGTCAAAATGCTTGTGGATGAAGCCCGCGCAGCGGCTGGCGATGTTGACGAACTTGCCGACGATGTCGGCGTTCACCCGCTGCGCGAAGTCTTCGAGATTGAGGTCGAGGTCGTCCACGCCGCCTGAGGACTTTGCGGCGTAGTAGTAGCGCAGGTATTCGGGCTGCAAACCAACATCCAGGTAGGTGCGAGCCTGGATGAAGGTACCGCGCGACTTGGACATCTTGGCGCCATTGACGGTCAGATAGCCGTTGACGTGCAGATGGGCAGGCACGTTGATCCCCGCGCCATGCAGCATCGCTGGCCAGAACAGGCCGTGGAAGTTGACGATGTCCTTGCCGATGAAGTGATGCATGCGGGTGGTGGTGCCCGCACTGATATTCGACTCGAAGTCGAGGCCGGTCTTTTCGCAATAGGCCTTGAAGCTGCCGAGATAGCCGATCGGCGCATCCAACCAGACATAGAAGTACTTGCCTGGCGCGTCCGGAATCGGAAAGCCGAAGTAGGGTGCATCGCGCGAGATGTCCCAGTCGCGCAGTCCGCTGTTCAGCCACTCGGCCAGTTTGGCCTTGACGCCGCTGTCGGCGACATCGCCGCTCAGCCAGTCGCGCAAAAATGTCTCGAACTTGCCCAGCTCGAAAAAGTAGTGTTCCGAATCGCGCAGCACGGGAACCGCACCGGACACCACGGAGCGTGGGTTTTTCAGATCGGTGGGCGCGTAGGCCGCGCCGCACACTTCGCAGTTATCGCCGTATTGGTCTACCGCACCGCACTTCGGACAGTCGCCCTTGATGTAGCGATCCGGCAGGAACATCTGTTTTTCCGGATCGAACAATTGCTGGATCGAGCGCTGCGCGATGTAGCCGCCTTCCCGCAGGGCCAGATAGATGCGATTGGCCATCGCCTGATTTTCGGGCGTATGCGTGCTGTGGTAGTGATCGAAGGCCACGCCAAATTCGGCGAAGTCGCGCTCGTGGCTGGCCTGGATGGCAGCAATGAAGTCTTCCGGCGCTTTGCCTGCCTTCTCGGCTGCCAGCATGATCGGCGTACCGTGCGCGTCGTCGGCGCAGACGAACCACGCTTCACGACCCTGCATGCGTTGAGCACGCACCCAGATGTCGGCCTGGATGTAGCCGACCAGATGGCCGAGATGCAGATGGCCATTGGCATAGGGCAGGGCGCAGGTCACCAGCAGTTTGGCTTGATCGGTCATGGCAGCAATGGCAGAAGCAGGAAGGTCGGCGATTATCCCATGCGATCAGCGCGGGCGTTGAAATGCGGCGCGCGCCTGCTCGACTTGCGCACGAAAGTCGCAAGCTGCCATGTGATCGTTGACCATGCCGACCGACTGCATGAACGCATACATCGTCGTTGGACCGACAAACGCCCATCCGCGCTTCTTGAGCGCCTTGGACAGTGCCAGCGAGCTGGGTGACTGGGTCATCGCACACAGGCTGGGTCGATCAAACTGCTTCGGTCGTTCGGCGCTGTCGGGTTCGTAGCGCCAGAAGAAGGCCGCCAGCGAGCCCGCTTCCTCGCGCAATGCCAAGGCACGACGGGCGTTGTTGAGCACCGCCTCGATCTTGCCGCGGTGGCGCACGATGCCCGCATCCTGCAGCAAGCGGGCGACGTCCTGTTCACCGAACCGCGCCATCTGCTCGATGTCGAAACCGGCGAATGCAGCGCGGAAATGCTCGCGCTTGCGCAGGATGGTCAGCCAGGACAGCCCGGATTGAAAGCCTTCGAGGCAGACCTTTTCGAATAGACGGCGGTCATCGGCGACCGGATGGCCCCATTCGTGATCGTGGTAATGCGCGTAGTCGGGCAGCCCGCCATGCCACCAACAGCGGAAACAGCCATCGCTGCCGGGAATGACGCCATCCACTTCGGGACTGAACGAGGGTGTGCTCATGGCGGCGCTCGGTGCGGGGGAAAGGCACGTTTATACTGCACGGCCCAGACCGATTGACCCTGCCATGAGTAGTGAACTTTCCACCATCATCGATTTCATCCGCTTTGGCGCCAGTCGTTTCGGTGCGGCCGGGCTGACGTTTGGTCACAGCTACGACAATGCTCTGGATGAGTCGACCCAGTTGGTGCTGCATGCCCTGCATCTGCCGCATGATCTGAATCCGACCTTCGGCCAGGCCCGGCTGACTGCCGAGGAAAAACTCGACGTGCTGCAGTTGTTCGAACGTCGCATTGAGGAGCGCATCCCGGCCTGCTATCTGACCGGTGAAGCCTGGTTCGCCGGGCTCAGCTTCCTCAGCGACCCGCGCGCACTGGTGCCGCGTTCACCGATTGCCGAGTTGATCGAGGCGGGCTACGAACCCTGGTTGGGTGGTCGCGAGGTCAGTCGCGTGCTGGATCTGTGCACCGGATCGGGTTGCATCGGCATTGCGACCGCGGTTTATCAGCCGAACTGGCAGGTCGATCTGGTCGATCTGAGTGAGGATGCACTGGCTCTGGCGAACGAAAACATCGAACGGTTCCAGGTGGGTGAGCGTGTGCAGGCCATCCAGTCGAATCTGTTTGCTGCGCTGGATGGACAGCGGTATGACCTGATTGTCAGCAATCCGCCCTACGTCACCCATGACGAAGTGGCCGCCCTGCCGCAGGAATATGCCTACGAACCCGAGTTGGGCCTGCGCGCTGGCGCGGATGGCCTGGATCTGGCACTTCGGATTCTGCGTGATGCACCGGATTACCTCAGTGAAAATGGTCTGCTGATCTGCGAAGTGGGCGAATCCGAACGGGCGCTGGTGCAGTTGTTGCCGGAAGTGCCATTCGCCTGGGTCGAGTTCAAAGTCGGACAAATGGGCATATTTGTTGTTGAGCGCGGTGATCTCGTGGCCCACGCCGCTACGATCAAGGCGCTGGCAGACGCGCGTGATTGAGCCTGCTTCGCGCTTTCCTCTGACTTCGGCGAACTGGCATGTCTGATAACACCTTTGGCACCTTGTTACGTGTCACCACCTTCGGTGAAAGTCATGGTCCCGCCATCGGTGGCGTCATTGACGGCTTGCCGCCTGGGATCGCGATTGCGCCGGAGGACTTTCGGCACGACATCGAACGCCGTGCCACCGGACGTAGTCGGCACACTTCCCAACGCCGCGAAGCCGATGAGGTTGAGATCCTGTCCGGCGTGTTTGAGGGCGTTACCACGGGCACGCCGGTCGCCTTGCTGATCCGCAACACGGATGCGCGTAGCAAGGATTACGGCAACTTGGCCGAGGTGTTCCGTCCGGCACATGCGGACTACACCTACTGGCATAAATACGGCATTCGCGATCATCGTGGTGGCGGGCGCTCGTCGGCGCGCGAGACCACCGTGCGGGTCGCTGCGGGTGTAATCGCCAAGAAGTGGCTGGCGCAGCGCTTCGGAATCCGGGTGCGTGGCTATCTGTCGCAGCTCGGGCCGCACTGTCCGCAGCAGTTCGATTGGGACGTGGTCGAGGAAAACCCTTTCTTCTGGCCGGACGCCAGCATGCTGGATACGCTGGAAAACTACATGGATGCGCTGCGCAAGTCGGGCGATTCGGTGGGTGCGAAGGTGACCGTCGTGGCCGAAGGCGTTCCGGTCGGTTGGGGGGCGCCGCTATATGGCAAGCTCGATGCCGAGTTGGCAGCGGCGATGATGAGCATCAACGCGGTCAAGGGTGTGGAGATCGGTGACGGCATGGCCGTGGCGGGTCAGTTGGGCACCGAGCACCGCGATGAAATCAGTCCGAGCGGTTTTCTCAGCAACCATTCCGGCGGCATTCTCGGCGGTATCAGCAGCGGCCAGGAGGTGATTTGCTCGCTGGCGCTCAAACCCACGTCGAGTCTGCGCCTGCCTGGTCGAAGCATCGACAAATTTGGCGCGGAGGCGGAGGTAGTGACGCATGGTCGGCACGATCCCTGTGTCGGCATTCGTGCCACGCCGATTGCCGAAGCGATGATGGCGTTGGTCCTGATGGATCAGGCCTTGCGTCACCGCGCGCAGTGCGGCGACGTGCAGGTCAAGACGCCAGCGGTGGGCTGACAACTTTTTTGCATGCCGCGTTGTCGTGCGGCGCAGCAATCGTGCTTTGGGGTAGATTGCGACCAGGTCACGGCATCGATGTGAATTCCGTGGCGCCACCCCCGAATGTCTGGAACTCGAACATGAAGAAGCCTGTGACTGTCGCAATGGTCGGTGCCACTGGTGCCGTCGGTGAAACCCTGCTGGAAATCCTGGGTGAGCGCGGATTTCCCATGAAGGACTTCATCCCGCTGGCCAGCGAGCGTTCGGCGGGCGACAGCGTCAGTTGCGCGGGGCGCAGCTACACGGTGCGCAATCTGGCTGATTTCGATTTCAAGGGCGTCGACATCGCGTTTTTTTCGGCCGGCGGCAGTGTCAGTCGTGATCACGCACCGAGGGCGGCCGCGGCGGGCGCGGTGGTCATCGACAACACGTCCCACTTCCGCTACGACGATGACGTTCCCTTGGTGGTTTCCGAAGTGAATCCGGAAGCGATAAAGAACCGCCCGCGCGGCATCATCGCCAACCCGAATTGCTCGACCATGCAGATGTTGGTGGCACTGGCACCGATCCATCGCGCCGTCGGCATCACGCGCATCAACGTGGCGACCTATCAGTCGGTGTCGGGTGCGGGTCGCTCGGCGCTGGAAGAACTGGGCAAGCAGACCGCAGCCATGCTCGCCTTCCAGTCCCCGGAGTGTGTGCGCTTTCCGGTCCAGATCGCCTTCAATCTGATTCCGCATATCGATGACTTCTTGGACAACGGCTATACCAAGGAGGAGATGAAGCTGGTCTGGGAAACACGCAAGATACTGGGTGATGATCGTATCGAAGTGAACCCGACCGCCGTTCGTGTGCCGGTGTTCTACGGCCACGCGGAAGCGGTGCATATCGAAACCCGCGAAAAGCTCACTCTGGCGCATGCACGTGAGTTGCTTGCCAAGGCGCCAGGCTTGCAAATCGTGGATGAGCGTCGTCCGGGTGGCTATCCGACGCCCGTCACCCACGCCGCCGGCAAGGACCCCGTTTCTGTGGGACGCCTGCGCGAGGACATTTCGCATCCCTTGGGCTTCAACTTCTGGATCGTTGCCGACAACATCCGCAAGGGCGCCGCGCTGAACGCCGTGCAGATCGCTGAATTGCTGCTGGCGGAGGACAACTGAAGTCGAATCGGACGAGGTCGCTGTCTATTTGTGATCCGGACCACGCTTTGCTGACGATTTTGCGGCTGCAAAACTTTGTGACTGTTGGTAAAAAGCCCAAGCTCACTTATAGTTAGCTCAGCGATGTCATGTGGATTCTAGTTTCCGGGTCCCTGTGACGGCTTTCCGATCAAGCACACATCCGTTCAGGATGGGGGACAGTCTCAAATGAGAAAGATGATTCGACTGCCGATGGCATTGGCGCTCGCCCTGGGAACCTCTCCCGTCTTTGCGTTGGGGTTCGGGCAGATCCAGGTCAAATCAAACCTGAACGAACCTTTGCTGGCGGAGATCCCGATTCTCAGCGCCAGCGCGGCGGAAGTCGCCGAGTTGTCGGTGAAGCTGGCGCCACGCGAGGCCTTCGAACGGATTGGCCTCGACAGGCCGAACGCCGCCTTGCTGGATGATCTCGTGTTTGAGGTTGTCGAATCCTCGGACGGCGCAGCGGTGGTGCGCATCCGCAGCAGCGGACGCATCAACGAGCCCTTCATTTCCCTGCTGCTGGAGGCGGAATGGGCGCGCGGCAAGTTGTTGCGCGAGTACACCATGCTGCTCGACCCACCGGTAATGGCGCGTGGCGCCCCGGCGCAGGTCATGCCGCTGGCGGAGGCACCCGTTGCACCCGCCGAAATCACCGAAACACCGCTGGAAGCGCCGCCGCCGATCACGGCCGCCAGTGCCAATGCGGCGCCAACGACGCCTTCCGTGCCGCGCTACGTGGCGGGTGAAAGCTATGGTCCTGTTGGCGATGGTCAGGCGCTGTGGAACATCGCGCTGGAAACCCGCCCGGATGCGGGTGTCGATGTCAATCAGATGATGCTGGCCTTGCTGAGAGCCAATCCCGACGCGTTCATCAACGGCAACGTCAACCGGTTGCGTAAGGGTGCGGTTCTTCGCATTCCGTCGCGCGATGACATCGTTTCGATCAGTGCGGCACAGGCCGCCCTGCAGGTTCGCGAACAGACCGGGGCTGCCGCGGTCAGCACGACGAGTACGGTCCAGCCCGCCGACAGTGCCGCGTCGATCACGGCGGATTCGCCGCCCGTCGAGCGCGCCGAGTCGCGTCTGGCGCTGGTTCCGCCGAGTGGCAGCAACGAAGCAACCGGCGCCCAGTCGGGCGCCAGCAATGCGGGGGGCGGAGCGGAGTTGCGCGCCGAACTCAGTCGTTCCAAGGAGCAGGTGGAAACACTTGACCAGGAAAACAGCGAACTGCGCTCGCGTGTCCAGGAGCTTGAGAAGATTCGCGAAGACAGCGAGCGTCTGCTGAGCATGCGCGACAGCGAGTTGCAGGCACTTCAGCAGCGCTTGGCGGAGTTGGAAGCGCAGCGGGTTGAGGCAGCAAACGCGGCATCGAGCGGTGAGAGCAGTTCGACGGAAACGGCGTCCACCACGCCCGCGCCGGCAGAAGCCAGCACCGTTTTGCCGGTTGATCCGCCGGTGACGGAACAGGTCGCGGACGATCCCGCCCTCATCACCGAAGGCGCTGCGACGGACGCGGACGAGACAACAGCCGCGTCGACCGCCACGGAAACGGTGGCCGAGCCAGTGGCAGAAACCACCACCGAGGCACCGCCTGCGGCGGAAACCGCGACACCGGAACCGGCTGTGACGCCGACGGCGGAAACGCCAGCGGAGCCTGTCGCACAGGCCTGGTATCAAAACTATGCTGTGCTCGGTGGCGGTGCCGCGGTGCTGCTCGCCCTGATTGCGCTGATTGCGCGTCGTAAACGCGGTGGCAGTGGCAATACAGGCAACGCGTCGCGCCTTGACGTCAGTGCCTTGGGCCTGCCCGGCAATGAAAGCGAGCAAGCGGCGGATTCCGAGGAGTTGATCTCGGATCGCGAGAACGAATTGCTGCAACAGCTTGCCGAGCAACCTGACGATCTGACCCGGCATCTGGAACTGGTTCGCTACTACTTCGAGCATGCGGATGCGCAGCACTTCGAAGGCGCGGCGGAAGCGATGTACGCCCAGGTTTATGACTCCGAAGACCCGGCCTGGCAGGAGACACTTGCCATGGGACGTGAGTTGCTGCCGGACCACCCGCTGTTCGTGGTCTATGGCGGCGCTTCACTGGTGTCGGCGTCGGACGCGGACGACCATGTTGAGGTCGTTGACAGCAGTGAGGTCAAGACCGCAGAAATTTCATTCCCTGACGAATTTGTCGATGCGCCCGCAGCGGATGTCACGGCTCCCGCGTTCGAGACCCCGTCCTCGCATCGCGATGATGTCGTGGCCGCGCCTGCATTTGATGCGGAATTGTCGTTGGCCGATGACGCGCATCTGGACTC
>Ga0075012_10006606_pt1 | contig 10500 bp, 10 predicted proteins | sample All_14_2_FD_71474 | JGI IMG/M metagenome (GOLD analysis project Ga0075012, IMG submission 71474) | Freshwater microbial communities in response to fracking from Pennsylvania, USA - Allegheny Zone_MetaG_DW_15 | ecosystem: Environmental > Aquatic > Deep subsurface > Groundwater > Drilled... | reverse complement strand
CGGGCGGGCGGGGTCGATGTGGTGCTCGACATGGTGGGTGCGGCCTATGCGGCGATCAATCTGGACGCCCTGAAACCTCTCGGCCGCTGGGTCGTGATCGCGACCCTGACGGGCGCGCGGTGCGAGATCGATCTGGCCAGGATCATGATGAAGCGGATCGTCCTGACCGGTTCGACCTTGCGGGGGCGACCCGCCGACGAAAAGGCGCGCCTGACGGCGGCGGTCGAGGCGACGGTCTGGCCCTGGGTGACATCGGGAGCCGTGCGTCCGCCGGTTGAGGCGACCTTTCCCCTGGATCAGGCTGCAAGGGCCCACCTCCATCTGGAAGTGGGACACCACGTCGGCAAGGTCGTGCTGGTCGTCTAGATCAGACCCGCCCCGTCAGGCTCGCCTTGATCAGCCTGAGCCTTTTCGAGGCCTCGGACGCATCCACCTTCATCAGCGTGGCATGGGCAACGGCGGGAAAGGCTTCGGTAGGCAAGCCCTTTAGCCCGCGGTTTGCCGCCTGACGCAGGGCTCTCGCCTCTTGTGTTCGACCGACCTGGATCAGGCCCCACATCCGTCCCGCCTCTACGACACTGGCCTCCACAGCCTCATGCCCCGCCCCGACCAGGACGCGCACGGCGGCCTGCATGGGTCCGACATAAAAGGCCCCCAGGTCATGCGCCTCACCGTGGACGCGGCCGATATGGGCCTCGATCAGGGCGTCCAGCGGTCTGCGGTCCAGTCCTCGCCGCGCCGCGATATCGGTCAGGGCCTCCAGCACCGGATGCCCCTTGCGGGCCACACCGTCGAACACCCCTTCCATCTGCTCGGCCCACCAGACATAGCGCATCTCGGCCAGCAGGGGCTGGCTCACTCGCGTGGGAATGGCCATCAGTTCGGCCTCAAACGCATATAAGGCGATCAGGTCGGCCCGCGCCTGAACATCGGCCACGATCCGGCTGGACAGCCAGCGGTCGAGGTCGGCAGCCCGGACCTGGGCGTCCAGATCGCCGCCGATCATGCGACAACCATCGCCGGCCGCACCCTGGCGAGGCTCCATCCGAACGCCAGCAGGAAGACGGTCACCGCGACCTCGAGCGCCCGCTGCACCAGACCGCCCAGTTCGGGATCGACGATCAGTCCGACGAAGCCGAAGCCAGCGACAATGCCACACACGATGCCGAGCGGGAACAGCCACGGATCGCGCCCTCGCCGAGCCCACAGCGCGACAAGCAGGACCCCGGGCGGCGCGAGCAGATAGCCTGTCCCCCCCACCAGATCGTGCATCAGCTGATTGAACGACGCATCGGTTCGCACACATTCGAAGGCGCACGGATAGAGACCCGCACCGGACAGACTCATGCCGTACCAGGCCAGCATCAGACATCCGGCGACCGCAAGCCCGCTGCGTCGCACCAGCAAGGCTGCGATCAGGCATCCTGCCGCTATAAAGACGCCACTGGGCACGAAACCCAGCCAGCTGACCGCCCATCCGGTCACGGCCCCGGTCGCACCCAGCTCGCTGATATATTGACGTAGCGGGTCATAGCCGGGGTAGACTGCTCCCCCGGCCAGGATCGCCACCCACTGGATCAGTTCACCCGCAACCAACAAGCCAAAGGCGATCCGACCCGCGATCATGACGGGCTTAGCCGAACAGGGTCTGATACATCGCCATAGAGGTCAGCATAGGCAGGCTGAGCAGCAGGTTGGTGCGGCTGGCCAGCATGGCGACCCGTCCGGCCTTGGCCTTCTTGTCGTCGTCGACGACGACGATGCCCAGGGCCCGCTTCTGGTTCGGCCAGATGATGCCCCAGACGTTCAGGAACATGACGATCGCCAGCCACACACCGACGCCCAGCAGCGCGAAGCCCTGATCGCCCTGAACCAGTCCACCGGCCAGGCCGAAGCTGAAGACCTCCAGCGCATAGGCGTGACCGCGCGCGAACATCACCGCCACCCCGAAGATGACCGTAGCCAGCGCCGCATAGCGGAACCAGAACAGGGCCTCGGGCGCGATATACTTGCTGACTGCTGGCTTCAATTCGGCGGGAATGGCCGGCATGATCCGGATCTGGACGAAGTTGAAATAGTACAGCAGCCCGATCCACAGGATGCCCGAGGCGACGTGGGCCCAGCGCAGCGTTGCCTGCCAGAAGCCCAGGTCGAACCCGCCCGGCGCGACCCGGCCAAAGGCGATGATCATAAGCGTGGCCAGGGCCAGGCTCAGGATGATCGTGGTACGAAAATTCGAAAGCAGATTGGCCATGTGTCAGCCCTCCCCAGGGATTCAGAAAGCGTTACTATAGACTCTTCTCCCCTTGCGGGTCGAGGAGCGGGAGCATCGCCCACGGACGAAGGATCGCAGGCGAAGCCTGACGAATACGGGGGAAGCACGGCATCGGCGGATCAGCGATCGCCGATACCGACCCGGCTCTAGGGCCGCGACGCCATCCCCAGCTTCACCGGCCGCGTGTCCTCGGCCGCCTCGCCCCGCTTGACGCCCCACAGAAGGATGATCGGTGCACCGACATAGATCGATGAATAGGTGCCCACCACGATCCCGAACATCAGGGCGATGGAGAAGCCGTACAGGGCATCACCGCCAAACACGGCCAGGGCCGCCAGAACCATGACCGCGGTAATGCCGGTGATGATCGTGCGGGTGAGGGTCTCGTTGATCGACAGATCGATCACCTCGCGCAACGGCATTGTCTTGTATTTACGCAGGTTCTCGCGAAGCCGGTCGAACACCACGACAGTGTCGTTCATAGAATAGCCGATGACGGTCAGGATCGCCGCGACCATGTTCAGACTGAATTCCAGCCGCAGCACCACGATCAGGCCGAACACCAGGATCACGTCGTGCAGCAGGCCTGCCACCGCGCCGAAGCCGAACTGCGGCTCGAACCGGAACCAGATATAGGCGAACATCAGCACGATCGCCGCCCCCAAGGCCAGAAGCCCCGAGGTGAACAACTCGCCTGAAACCTTGGACCCTACGACACTGACACCGGAATAGGTCACTGCGCCGACAGCGCCCGAGATCGCCGCCTCGACCTGTTGCACGACCACTGTCTGGTCGCGGCCTTCGGGAATCTGGAACCGTAGAACGGCGGTGGATCCGTCATTGGTCTGGGTACCCAGTCGGGCAATACCCTGGACCTGAACATCGCCCAGGCCCAGTTCGCCGACGGCGCGGCGCGTGGCATCCAGGTTCAGGGTCTGGCCAACAGGCTTGGCCACCTCCATCGAAGCCCCGCCGCGGAAGTCGATGCCTAGATTCAGGCCGGGATAAAAGACCCCGATCAGCGAGGCCGTGACCAGCACGGCCGACAGGGCCGCCGCATAGCGGGCAAAGGACACGAACCGGAAATTCGTCTTGACCGGCAGGGCACGGATAAGGGGCCACCAGGACATCGCCATCACTCCGCGATCGGCAGTTTTTTGGGTTTGGCGATCTTGAGCCAATAGGCCAGCAGCACCTGGCTCACCAGCACCGAGGAGAACACCGAGGTGAACACCCCGATGGTCAGGGTCCAGGCAAAGCCGCGCACCGGTCCGGCCCCGAAGATGAACATGATCGCCGCCGCCACCAGGGTCGTCAGGTTGGCGTCGATGATCGTGCCCATCGCCTTGTTGAACCCGGCGTCCAGCGAGGCGATCACCGACCGTCCGGTCCGCGCCTCGTCACGCATCCGCTCAAAGATCAACACATTGGCGTCCACCGCCACGGCGAAGGTCAAGATCAGTCCGGCGATCCCGGGCAGTGTCAGGGTCGCCTGGGTCAGGGACATGGCCGCCACGATCAGCAGGCCGTTCAGGGCCAGGCCAATGACCGAGATGCCCCCGAACAGCATCCCATAGGCCAGCAGCATGAAGGCGACGATGATGACAAAGCCGATGGCCGTCGACAGGGCACCGGCCGCGACCGCATCGGCTCCCAGCTCGGCCGTCACCGTGCGGCGTTCCTCGACCTTGAGCGGCGCAGGCAAGGCCCCGCCGTTCAACAGGTTCACCATTTCCGACGCCTCGGCGATGGTGAAGGCCCCGGTGATCTGGCCCTGTCCGCTCGGAATGGTGCCAATAATGTTGGGGGCCGAGATCACCTTGTCGTCCAGGATGATGGCGAAACGCTTGCCGATATTCTCCGAGGCCGTGGCGGCCGCAAAACGCCGCGCGCCGACGCCGTCGAACCGGAATCCGATGGCCGGACGGCCGTTCTCATCGGAATCGACCGAGGCCCGGGTCAGTTGCTCGCCCGAGACCAGCACGCGGCGCTTGATCAGCAGGGGAGAGACGCCGTCGGCGTCGACCATCAGGACCGCATCGGGCGGCACACTGCCCTGCAGCGCCAGCTGCACCAGCTGCGGATCGGACTCGACCATCTGGAACGTCAGCTGGGCCGTCTGGCCGATGACCCGTTCCAGGGCGGCGGGGTCGCTCTCCCCAGGGGCCTGGACCACGATACGGTCTGAGCCCTGACGGGTGATCGAGGGCTCGCGGGTGCCGAGCGAGTCGATCCGGCGGCGCACCACCTCGATCGATTGATCCACGGCCGTCGCGGCCATACTGTCCATCGCCGCCTCGGTGAAGGCATAGCGGATGCGGTTGTTGCCGAGACGGGTCGCCGCCCGCTCCTGCACGCCTTGCTGGTTGGGTCCGCCGGCCAGGGTCTTCAGGGCGTTGAAGGCGGCATCCTGCTGCGCCGGGTTGGACAGGGTCACCACCAGACCGCCCGCCTCGCGTTGCAAAGCATTGGTGTTGATACGAGCCTCGCGCAGGGTGACCCGCACGTCCTCGACCATATTGTCCACCCGCTTGGCCCGCATGGCCGGAACATCGACTTCCAGCAGTAGATACGACCCGCCCTGAAGGTCCAGCCCCAGGTTCAGAGCATTCCGGGGCAGCCAGCCGGGCAGCGAGGCCCGCTGCGCCGACGAAAGGGCGTTCGGATAGGCCAGCAGCACTCCGAACAGGAGCGACAGGACCAGCAGGACGATCTTCCAGCGTGACAGCTGAATCATGGAGACGAGATCCGGTTCGGTGACGCGGACGTCAGGCCTTGGTGACGGCTTTGGGCTTGGAATCGTTGGCGGCGATTGCGGTGCGGTTTCGCACCTCGGCGATCATGGACTTGACCACCCGGACATTGACGCTGGGCGCGATCTCGACATTAACCTCGGCCTCCTCGACGCGGGTCACCTTGCCGATCATGCCCGACGACAGAACGATGGTATCGCCGCGCTGGACCGAGGCGATCAGGGCCGCATGTTCCTTGGCGCGCTTCTGCTGCGGGCGGATCAGCAGGAAGTAGAAGAGGACAAAGATCGCGACAAACGGCAGGAACTGCACAATCGTGGCCGTCAGGCCGCCGGCTTCAGTAGGCATGGTCAGAACAATCCCGCGCGCGGGCGGTCATTTGGACGCCCGTTGAAATGAAGGCGCGATACCTAGGGCCGGTCGCCACAAGATGCAACGACGTGCAACGATCCTTCTACCGCCGCGCGGCATTGGAGCAGTATTGCACACCATTTCGCGACGGGCCGGCAGGATCCCGCGACGGGCCGGCAAGCGGCCGGTCGCGGGGGTCGACCCCTGGTTAGATCGCGAATGCGCAACCAGACTCTATTGCATCAAGGTCCCGACCCAGACCCTCACCGCCGCTTCGTCTGCCGGATTGCCGGTATAGATCAGGCCAGCAGCCGGGGTGAACGGGGTGTTGTTGGCGCGCTGACGCGAAGTCCAGGCCTTGTGGCCATAGCTAAGGTCCGAATAGTTCGACGGCGAGCGCATCATGGTCGGCTCGATGAAGATCGAGTCGGTCGCCGTGGTCGATCCGGCCAGCCGCACGTTCGGCAGACGGGTCAGCAGGTCCAGCGTGTCAAGGCAGCCGCCCGAACAGCCGCTGTCGACCAGAACCACGACAGGTCCGGCGATCGGGTTGGCGGCACCCGTGTCGGCAACGGCCGGACGCCCGGCCAGGCGGAAGGATGGCTGGCCCGAAGCAAGTGCGGCATCGAATGCGGCGACGATGGCTCGGGTTTCCTCGATCACCGACGGGCTTTCCTGCACAAAGCGCGGGTCGGCCTGCATTCGACCCAGCGTGTCCAGGTACCACTGACGGTTTCCGGGCGTGGCGCGATAGGTTATCTCACCAGCGGCCGGTTGGCGGCTGACGGTGAACTCGGGGCTCCAAATGCGGTTGGCCAGGCCATAGCCGCGTGCCGTCGAGGTATAGGACTGGCCCGAGGCACCGCGTAGATCCAGCACAAAGCCGTTCCGCATGGCGGCCGCCTGTGCCACGACCGCGCTGTTGAACGCATCCCAGCCGGCAGTGTCGGCGAAAGAATGGACGTGCAGCCAGGGCCGACCATTGACGGTCTCGATCGCCAGAGGCGTCGGGCCCGGCTGATAAACCGTGGCGCGATACGCGGCCTCCAGGTCCGCGATCAGGGCCGGTTGAGGCATCAGGCGGAATTCGCGTCCGCGGCCCCGGCCGCCGACCTGGAAGTTACAGGCCCCCGGCATCCCGGCGGTGAAGGGGTTGTTGCGGTTCCAGAGCAGAAAGGGGGCCGTGTTCACGCGACCGGCCTCAGACGTCAGATCACCCTCCCAGCGGTCAAGCTTCTCCTGAGCGATCTGCTCGGCAGTCTTGCCGGCGCAATCGACCAGCACCGATCCCAGTGGAGGCGTGCCGCGCACACCCGGCTTGACATAGGTCACAACATATTTGCCATCACGCCAGCCCGTCGTGAACCCTGGCCAGCTGGTCGCGAAATAGGGGCTGAGCCCTTCGAAGCTGGGCGTCATGGCGATGTTGGAATCGCGGAAGCCGCGCGCATAGTAGCGCATGAGATAAGCGTGGCTGTCGCCGCTGTTGACCTGTCCTGCCTTGCCAAGCGCATCTGCCAGTCCGGCCTCGATCCATCCGTTGAAGGTCTGGCTGGCGGCACCGCCCACGACGGGTGCCGGATGGTTGGCGCGCAGCTGATCATGGGCCGCCTGAAGATCCTGACGCGCCAATGCTCGGAAGTCCTGGGCGTCGGCGGCACCGGCACCCAGGGCGAGCGCAGTGATGGCAGTGGCGGCGATAAACAGTCGATGCATGGAAGCAGGCTCCAGAAGCCGGTCACAGAGGAATGCAGAGGGTTAAAGCGATCCACGCCGCGCTTGCCAAGCCCGATCCCCCGTGAAGCGACACCTTCGCTCCATTTGTCCCGGTGATCGCGGCGACAAAGGGGCGATCTATTCCGAAAAGGCCCGTTAGAGGGGCGGATCTGCTACCACAACCGACCCGAAGACCTGCAGGAAAGCAGCTTTCAGAGCCGCATCGGCCTCGTCCATTGTCGCGAGGATACCCAGATCAACCAAGCTGGTCACACCATGGTCCGCGATTCCGCACGGCACAATGCCGCCGAAGTGTTCCAGGTCGGGCTCGACGTTCAGGCTGATGCCGTGGAACGTCACCCATTTGCGTACCTTGACGCCGATCGCCGCGATCTTGTCTTCACGCGACCAGCCTGCCCCTTTTCGCTCGACCCAGACGCCGACACGACCCTCGCGCACCCCCGCCTCCAATCCGAAAGTGGAAAGACTGTCGATCAGCCATCGCTCCAGTCCTCGAACCAGGGCTCGCACGTCCCGGCCCCTCTGGTTCAGGTCCAGCAAGACATAGGCGACCCTCTGGCCCGGCCCATGATAGGTGTACTGCCCGCCCCGCCCCGTCCGGTGAACCGGGAATCGCCCGGCGTCCAGCAGGTCATCGTCCCTGGCCGACACGCCGCCGGTATAGAGCGGCGGATGCTCCAGCAGCCAGATCACCTCCGACGCCCGGCCCGCCGAAATCTCAGCCACACGCGCCTCCATCGCCGCGACAGCGGGCTCATAGTCGACATAGCCGCTCGAGATCGCCCATTCGACCGGGCGGTCATCGGAACGGAACAGTCGATTTTCGGCGGCGCTTAACGGCTCGGCAAGCATGAGGACTCAATGTGGGTGGGGGGGCCTTTGTGCAAGAGCTATCGCTTGGGCGGCCTCCATATTGAACCGAGTACCTCTTGAGCCAGATTGACGCCGTCGATGTCGAGATTTCCGTCGTGCTGGGCCGTTCGGTCCTGCCGATGTCGCAACTGCTCAGGATGGGCCGCGGCGCGGTGATTCCGCTCGACGCCTCCGAACACGACGAGGTCTGGATCCTGGCCAACAACCATCCCGTCGCCCGTGGAGAGATCGAGATTCGCGAAGATCGTATCGCGATCACGGTCACGCGGGCGGCCGATGTCTATGACTTCATGGCTGGTGCGGCTTGATTTAGGCCTTTGCGGGCCTTTCCTTTCTGTCACGCCTCCGCTATCAGCCCCGCTCCGATGCGAGCGGTCGTGGCGGAATTGGTAGACGCGCAGCGTTGAGGTCGCTGTGGGGCAACCCGTGGAAGTTCGAGTCTTCTCGACCGCACCATCTGACGTAAAAAGGGATACGATCGGCGCTACCGGCTGATTCACATCGAGAGAGGGAGGCACCCGCGTGAGCGAAAAGACCGCCACTCTCGACCCTGACGTCAACATCAAGGATGAGGCGCTCGACGAGGACTATGTCCTGACCGCCTCCTTCGTCGAGAAGGTCGTCGATGCGTCCGACGACGGCGACGGGATGCGGCTGCGCTCCCTGCTCGAGGATCTGCACCCCGCCGACGTCGCAGATCTGATGGGCTTCCTGACGGCCGAGCACCGCGCAGTGGTGGTGCTGTGGCTTCCGCCGGAACTGCTGGCCGATACCCTGCCTGAACTCGACGACGGGATCCGCGAGGAGGTACTGGAACGCGTTCCGCACCTGATTCTGGCCGAGGCTCTCCAGGAGCTGGATTCCGACGACGCCGCCGCCGTGGTCGAGGACCTGGAGGACGATCAGCGCGAGCGGGTCCTTTCGGCCATGCCCGCAGGCGACCGCGCCGCCATCGAAAGCTCACTGGGCTATGAAGAGGATTCGGCCGGACGGCTGATGCAGCGCGAAGTCATGGCCGCTCCAGCCTTCTGGAACGTCGGCGACACCATCGATCATATCCGCCGCCAGGGCGACGACCTGCCCGAACTGTTCTTCGACATCTATGTCGTCGATCCATCGAACAAGCCGATTGGTGGCCTGCCCATCAGCCGCCTGCTGCGCAGCGCGCGCGAAGCCCGGCTTGTCGACATCATGGAGCCGATCAACGAGATCTCCGTCGATCAGGATCAGGAAGAGGTCGCCTATATCTTCGAGAAATACCACCTGATCTCGGCCCCCGTCATCGACACCGGCGGCCGTCTGGTCGGCCAGATCACGGTCGATGACATCGTCAACATCATTCAGGAAGAGAACCGCGAGGACATCCTGCGTCTGGCCGGCGTCTCCGACGAGAGCCGGGGCGCGGGCGTGTTCGGCGTCGTGCGCTCCCGTATCCCGTGGCTGGTCGTCAACCTGGGGACCGCCCTTTTCGCCTCTTCCGTCATCGGCCTCTTCAAGACCGAGATCGAGGCTCTTGTGGCGCTGGCCGTCCTCATGCCTGTCGTCGCCTCGATCGGCGGCAACTCGGGAACACAGGCCCTGACGGTCGCGGTCCGCTCGCTGGCCTCGCGAGAACTGACCTCGGCCAATGCTCCACGTATTCTGGGTCGCGAACTGCTGGTCGGGCTGTTCAACGGCGTCTGTATCGCCTTGCTGCTGGCCAGCGTCGCCTTCGTCTGGTTCCGTCTGCCCCTGTTGTCCCTGACGATCGGCCTCGCCGTCCTGATCAACATGATCGCCGCATCGCTCGCGGGAACCCTTATACCGCTCATCCTGGACCGGCTGGACCGCGACCCTGCGGTGGCCTCGCCTGTCTTTGTGACCTGGATCACCGATACGGTCGGCTTCTTCACCTTCCTCGGTCTGGCCGGAATCATCCTTCTCTAGCGACAACTCCTGTCGGTGGAATTCGGTTTTCGCAACCGATGGCCTTGCGCATAAGTATGGCGTGACCCTTGCTCGTTCTCCCACCGGGCGAGAACGTCCGTCTCGATTTGGGTCAATTCCGTGTCAGAACCCGTCATGCAGCGATTGAAGATCTCCCGCGAGGGGATCATCCTGATCAAAAGTTTCGAGGGCTTCCGCCCCCATGCGGTCCGTCGAGAGGATGGGCGCTGGGTTATCGGCTATGGCCACACCCTGTCGGCACGCGAAGGTGGAATTGTCGGCGAGCAGGATGCAGAGTTGCTGCTGCAATACGACCTTCTCCCCGTGGCCAAGACCCTCAATGCCGTCGCTCCCCCTCTTAACCAGCATCAGTTCGATGCCCTGGCAAGTTTCGCCCTCTCCGTCGGCCTGGAAAAATTCGAGGCGTCCGACGTTCTGGCCCGCCTGAACGCCGGTTCGACCGGAGAGGCCGCGGACGCCATCGTCGGCTGGATCGAGCCTGCCCCCACCGTTACGCCGTTGCGTCGACGCGCAGCCGAGCGTGCCCTGTTCGTCGCTGACCCCGCCTGGCCCGTCGCCCTGGCC
>Ga0075012_10006605_pt1 | contig 10501 bp, 8 predicted proteins | sample All_14_2_FD_71474 | JGI IMG/M metagenome (GOLD analysis project Ga0075012, IMG submission 71474) | Freshwater microbial communities in response to fracking from Pennsylvania, USA - Allegheny Zone_MetaG_DW_15 | ecosystem: Environmental > Aquatic > Deep subsurface > Groundwater > Drilled... | reverse complement strand
AAGCAGTGCGGCCACCAGGACGGCAAGGTTACCGTTCCGCACGAGGACTTCCTCGCGAAGATCCGCGCGCTTCGTTACGCCTTCATGGAAATGGGCGTCGAGGACGGTATCATCGTCGCCCGCACCGACTCGCTCGGCGCCGGCCTCACCAAGCAGATCGCCTTCACCCGCGAGCCGGGCGACCTGGGCGACCAGTACAACGCTTTCCTCGACTGCGAGGAAGTGACGGGTGCAGGCAACCCCGGCGACGTCCTCATCAACCGTGAGGGCAAGCTGCTGCGTCCCAAGCGCCTGCCGTCCAACCTGTACCAGTTCCGTTCGGGCACGGGCGCCGACCGTTGCGTCCTCGACTGCATCACCTCGCTCCAGAACGGCGCGGACCTGCTGTGGATCGAGACCGAGAAGCCGCACATCGAGCAGATCGCAGGCATGGTCGACGCAATCCGCGAGGTCATCCCCAATGCGAAGCTGGTCTACAACAACTCGCCCAGCTTCAACTGGACGCTGAATTTCCGTCAGCAGGTGTTCGATGCCTGGGCGCAAGCGGGCAAGGACGTCAGCGCCTACGACCGTGCGAAGCTGATGAGCGCGGACTATGATGCGACGGAACTGGCCGCCGAGGCAGACGAGAAGATCCGCACCTTCCAGCGCGACGCCGCTGCCCGCGCCGGCATCTTCCATCACCTGATCACGCTGCCGACCTATCACACGGCCGCGCTCAGCACGGACAACCTCGCCAAGGAATATTTCGGCGAAGCCGGCATGCTCGGCTATGTCGCCGGCGTCCAGCGCAAGGAAATCCGCCAGGGCATCGCCTGCGTGAAGCACCAGAACATGTCGGGTAGCGACATCGGCGACGACCATAAGGAATATTTCGCCGGCGAAGCGGCCCTGAAGGCTGGCGGCGTCCACAACACGATGAACCAGTTCGCCGCTTAAAGGCCGGTGGAGAGTTCGCTCTCCACCCTATCGAAATCTCCTGGGGAGGAGTGGATGGCCGGTCCGACACATGTCGGGCCGGCCGTTTTATTGCTTAAAAGCGCATCGAATGGCCCGATCTTGCTCTGGATCAAGCATGTCGCGGTTTACACAGCGCCCGTCGTTGCTATGCCAGTCCTCCGGGGCTCTGAAGTGCAAGGTGCTGGATGGCTGGCCGGGCCCACAAGATAGAAACGCGCATCGAACCTTTTCACCAGCAGTTACGATCGCACACCCGCACCTGCCATGAGCGGGTAGATGCTGCCTTTTCCATGTTCGATCTAAGCGATCCTGGTTCCTACGCCGTTTTTTTGCGTGCACATGCAGCTGCGCTGCTGCCGCTGGAGGCATGGATGCGCGCTGATGAATTGATCGCCGGGTGGCACGGACGCAGCGATGCGCTGCGTACCGACCTGGCAGAGATCGGCGCCGAAGCGCCGCCACCGCTGCGCCTGAATATGCCGTCCGATGAAGCGACCCGCTGGGGCGCGCTCTATGTTTTGGAAGGTTCGCGGCTGGGTGGCCGCGTGCTTGGTAGTCGGGTCGGCGAAGGCCTGCCGCGCGCCTATCTTGGCGCGCCGTTCTCGTCCGCTGCCTGGCGCGACCTGCTCTCGGCACTCGATCGATGCGGTGCACATGAAGATGCAGGCTGGCGGAACACTGCATTGGCGGGCGCAAACGCCACCTTCGCGTTGTTCGAGCGAGCCGCCGGTCACGCATGATGAGCGACACCGATCCACCCTATTTTCAGGTCGATCTCACCAACTGCGATCGCGAGCCTATCCATGTGCTCGGCAATATCCAGCCATTCGGTTTCCTCGTCACGGTTTCCGCCGACTGGCTGGTTTCGCGTGTATCCGCGAACATCAGTGCCTTCACGGGCCATGCCTGCACAGACATACTCGGGCGCCCCCTCGCCGACCTCTTTCGCGCTGAGGCCATACATAATCTGCGCAACCGCATGACGCTGTTACGTGGACCGGATGCTGTCGAGCGGCTGTTCGCGCAGACGCTGGTCGACGGCCACCCGCCATTCGACGTCGCCATTCATATGTCCGGCGATGCGATCGTTATCGAAGCGGAGCCGGCCACCGCCGAGGATATAGAGGTCACCGGCCTGGTGCGCTCGATGATTGCGCGCCTGGGCCAAACCGAAAGCATGAGCGCCTTCATCCGGGAAGGCGCACGACAGGTGCGGGCCATCACCGGATTCGACCGGGTGATGGTCTATCGCTTCGACGATCAGGGTTCCGGTGAGGTTGTCGCTGAAGCGTTGCGGCCGGGCGTCGACAGCTTCCTGGGCCTGCACTATCCCTCGTCGGATATTCCGGCCCAGGCGCGCAAACTTTATCTGCGCAATATCTTTCGCATCATCGCCGATGTTCAGGCGCCGCCGGTGCCGGTCCAGCCGATGCTCGATCCGCGCGGCGTGGCGCTGGACCAGTCGCTGTCGGTGCTACGCGCCGTTTCGCCCATCCACATAGAATATTTGCGCAACATGGGCGTGGAGGCGTCGCTCTCCATCTCGATCATCGTCAATGGTCGCTTGTGGGGCCTGTTCGCCTGCCATCATTATGCACCGCGCCTGCCCAGCTTCGGCGCGCGAACGGCAGCCGAACTGCTGGGGCAAATGTTCTCGCTGATGCTCGAGAGCCGAGAGCGACAGGAATCCGCGGACTATGAGACGCGCGCCCGCGGCGTCACAGATCGCATGATCGCCACGATCGCGCAGGACAGCGACCTGCTGAACGATGCCAACTGGCTGGGCGAGATCATTTTCGATACGATTCCCGCCGACGGCATTGCCGTCTATGTTGGCGGCCAGACGTCGTTCAGCGGCTTCACGCCCCCTGCAGCCCAGTTCGAGACCCTGGTGGGCATGCTGAACCGGGTGGCGTCAGGTGAGATATTCTCCACGGACTGCATCCAGTCGATCCTGCCCGATGCCCGCGACTATGCCGATATCGCCGCGGGCCTGATCGCCATTCCCCTCTCCCGCAAGCCGCGCGACTATGTCGTACTGTTCCGTAGTGAACAGCTTCGTTCCGTCCGCTGGGCCGGCAATCCCGAAAAGGCCGTGGAATACGGTCCAAATGGCGCGCGCCTCACGCCACGCAAGAGCTTCGAGGCATGGTCAGAGCTGGTCGCAGGACGCAGCCTCCCCTTCACGTCGGCCGAACAGCGCGTCGCCGAAGCGCTGCGCGTCGGCATGCTCGAAGTACTCGTCCGACTTTCCGATACAGCCGGCGAGGAACGCGCACGCGCAGCGGAGAAGCAGGCACTGCTGATCGCGGAACTCAATCATCGGGTGCGCAATATCCTGGCGCTCATTCGCGGCCTCATCTCCCAGACACGTGACAGTGCCGATACGCTTGAGGGTTTCGTCGGCAATCTGGAGGATCGCATCCAGTCGCTTGCCCGCGCCCACGACCAGATCACGCGTGAACGCTGGACGCCCGCGCGCCTCATCGATCTGATAGAGACCGAGACGAGCGCCTATGCAGGCGTGGACAATGCCCGCGTCATCCTTGACGGACCCAACATCCTGATCGATCCCGCTGCGTTCACGACTTTGGCGCTGGTCTTCCACGAACTTGTCACCAACGCCGCCAAATATGGCGCGCTGTCGGACAGCGGCACCGTCACCGTGAGGTGGCGGCAGGATCAGGATGGCAGTCTGCTGATTGACTGGACCGAATCCGGCGGCCCACCCGTCACCGCACCCACACGGCGCGGCTTCGGGTCCACCATCATCGAAAAGTCCGTCGGCCACGATCTGGGCGGGGACGCGGCAGTGCATTACCGACTGACCGGCCTGCATGTCGAACTATGCGTTCCATCCCGCTACGTCGCAGGAATCGCGCCGGCGGAGGATGTTGGCGCGCGTCGGGCAAAGGCCGAACCCACACAGCATCACCGCCCACTGGAGGGCAAGCATGTGCTGTTGGTCGAGGACAGCATGATCGTCGCGCTGGATGGCGAGGATGCTCTGCGCGCGCTGGGTGCGGAGCGGGTCATCACCGCCTCGACCGTCAAGTCGGCCATCGCGACGCTATCGTCGCAAGCCGTCGATTTCGCCGCACTGGACTTTAATCTCTCGTCAGAGAACAGCACGCCCGTCGCCGACGCGCTGATAAAACTCGGCACACCGTTCGTGTTCGCGTCGGGCTATGGCGAAGCACTGGATGTCGAGCGTTTCCAGGACGTGATCGTGATGTCGAAGCCCTATAGTGCGCGCGAACTGGGCGACGGCGTGACGCGTGCGTTGGAACGCGCCGCCACCTGACCCGTCAGGCCAGCGCTTTTTCCGTTTCAACCATATAGTCCCGTGTGATCGGCAACGTCCGCCGATCACGCGCGAACTGGATCTGGAAATTGACCATGCCGCCACTTTCAAATGCGGCCGTCGCACCTGCAAGGTAAAAGCTCCACAGCCGGAAGAAACGTGCATCGTACAACGCCTCGATCTCTGCCTTGTGAGCCTGCGTCCGCTTGTACCATTCGCGCAACGTTAGCGCATAGTGCAACCGCAGCACTTCGACATCTGTCACCATCAGACGATTGGGCTCCGAAGCCGCGATCGTCTCACTCAAGGCAGGAATATAGCCGCCGGGGAAGATATACTTCCGCGTGAAAGCATCCGTATGCCCCGGCCCGTTGATCCTGCCGATGGTGTGCAACAACATGACCCCGTCTGGAGTCAGCAAATCATGGCACGCACGGAAAAATGTCCGGAAATTCGGCACACCGACATGCTCGAACATGCCGACCGACACAATGCGATCAAACGGCGCACCCAGTGCCGGACCAACATCGCGATAATCGATCAATTCAAATCGCACGTGATCGGAAACACCGGCAGCAGCAGCCCGCTCGCGTGCGACCTTCAGCTGCTCTTCCGATAGTGTGACACCCAGCACGTCGACGCCGTACTTCTGATGGAGATACAGCGCCATGCCACCCCAGCCACAGCCGATGTCCAGCACCTTCTGACCCGGGGCCAGCGCCAGCTTGGCGGCGATATGCGCCTTCTTGTCGACCTGCGACTGTTCAAGCGAAATGCCGGCGGCATTGTCCTTGTCCGGCCAATAGGCACAACTGTACTGCCGGTCGATATCCAGGAAGAGCGAATAGAGCGCACCGGACAGGTCGTAATGATGTGCGACATTTTTCTTTGATGCGCGCCGGTCGTTAGCCTGCGCAACACGGCGCGCTATCCCCTTGACCGCCCGCTTGGCTGGCCCTGGCTTCGTCGCTGGCTTGCCCGCCTCCCATGGCTTGTTACCACGTGCCACCTGGATAAAATCCATGATGTCGCCACCTTCGATCGTCAGGCGACCATCCATATAGGCTTCGGCTACTCCCAGCCGCGGATCGGTAATGATCTTTCGAGGCACTCCCTTGTCGTGCAGGCGCATCGTCAAATTGGGGAATGCCGGGTCCGGCGCCCCGAAGGTCTTGGTCCGCCCGTCATGATAGACAAGGGTGAGCACTCCGCGCTGGAAAATCCCGCGCAACACTTTCTCGAACAACCACATAGGAATGGTAAATAGCGCCGGTTACGACCGCGTCAAATGCCGGCATACCATTCATATCCGGCAACGTCCTCCCAATAGCCCCCGTTTCCGCGACCAATGGCGGACAGGCTTTCCACCGCCTCGATTTCCATAAGATATTTCGCCTGTTTGTAACCCAGTTGGCGTTCGACCCGAAGCCTGAGGGGGGCACCATTCGCCACACGCAACGGCCGATCGTTAAGGGCAAAGGCCAAAATCGTTTGTGGATGAAAGGCGTCGATCATGTCGATGCTCTCATAATAGGAATCGCCCCCTCCCATGCGGTCGGCGCAGCGAAACACCAGATAACGCGCACGTGTACTGAGGCCGACCCCTTCAAGCAGTGTACGGAGCGGCACACCCCGCCACTTGCCGATCGCGCTCCAACCCTCGACACAGTCGTGCCGTGTGATCTGTTCACGATGCGGCATGGCCTGAAGCTGTTGCAGCGACACGGACAAAGGCCGTTGCACCAATCCGGTCACGCGCAACCGCCAGTCCGCAAATCCGTTGCGCCACAGCGCCTTGTATGCGTCCGTGTTCGGGTTGGCCGTACCGTTCGGACGAAAGAAGGGGGATATTTGATCCGGCCGAAACTCGCGCGCCAGCGCATCCCGCTGCGTCAATGCACGCTGCGCCCATTTGTGGAAATTCTCGCTAGAGAACAATGCTTTCCGAAAATCTTCATTCGCAGCAAGACGATCACAACCGGCCAACAGCGCACTTGCCCCCAGCACGAATTCCCGGCGATTCGAGCGGATCATGGCGCACGCTCTGGCGGCACGCGATACCAGCCCGTCACCATCGACCGCACTTCGTTCACGGGTCCGGCCAGCAGCACCATCAAAACGTGCACGACTATGAACGCAATCATGGCCCAGACGGCGATGAAATGCACCGATCGCGCAGACTGGCGACCACCGAACAGATCTATCAACCAGGGCCAGGCCGCGTTCATCCCCGGCGACATCGCCAGCCCCGACAGGATCAGCGCGGGCAGCAGCAGGAACAGGACCAGATTATAGCTGGCCTTCTGCAAGACATTGTATCGCAGGGCGACCTCCCCGACCGGGAACCGGAGGCGGGCATGATCGATCACATCTCGCCACACATGGCCAGGAGCCAATTCCCCACGTCGAAACGCGAGATCGCGGCTGAAATGGCGATTGACCAGGGACCACAGCATATAAGCGAGCAGCGCGAAGGCAAAAATCGGCGCAGCTGACAAGTGCCAGCGACGGGACAATGCAAGGCTATAATGACCCGGAAGCGTAATCCATCCCGGAAATCGCTCCAGTTCCAGCCAGGCATGGTCGAAGTTCGCACCAAATTGGCCCCAATAGAGCCGGGGATGGGCGTTGAAGATGCCCAAGCCACTCATGAACAGCGTCGCAAACAGGGCGACGTTGAGCCAGTGCCACAGGCGCGTCGAAAGCCGATGCCGACGCACCGGCAGCGCCGCGCTTTTGCCGACAACGTGCACCGCATCCGTCATTTCAACCCCTGTAACCTATTTACATCACCCTGTCGTCGTTTCTCAGCGCCGTTGTATTTCGTTCATGTGACAGCCAGCTTTTCGGCGCATAAGGCCCTCGCCGCTTGAGTAACACAAAGCGGAAATATGAGTGCAAAGTAGCGATGCTATTCAAATTCAAGAGGACGGATGAAAAATAAAAAGTTCATTTCAGTTCTTCTTTGAAACCTTATGAGTGCCTAGATCGCATTCGCCAGGTTCAAGGCATCGAGTAATTAATGAGGAATATTATGAAGACTGCGATTTTCGCGGCCATTGCTGCTGCGTCCCTTTCTGTTCCTGCCGTCGCTTTTGCGCAGGACACGGATAGCTTTACTGGCCCGCGTGCTGGCGTGACCCTGGGTTACGACAAATATGCAGGCGAGGAAGGCGTGAGCTACGCCGCCGTCGCAGGCTACGACCTCGCCCTCGCGCCCCAGATCCGCGCAGGCGTCGACGTGTCGCTCGGCGACTCCACTGTTGACGGTGCTGGCCTCGACGTCAGCCGCGACCTCGCGGCCTCGCTGCGTCTCGGCTATGTCGTGACCCCGCAGGTCATGGCGTTCGGCAAGGTCGGTTATGTCAACACCCGCCTTGAGTCCGCAGGCGTCGGCGCCTCGTTCGAAGGCGTGCGCTTTGGCGGCGGCCTGGAATATGCGCTCAGCCCGCGCACCTATATCTCCGCTGAATATCAGCGCAGCGAGTATGAGCAGAACCTGGGCGGCCGTGACGCCGGCCTGGTCGGCATCGGCTTCCGCTTCTGATCTGCCGGGATACGGGGCGGTGACATCACCGCCCCGTTCCCACATTTTCCGCCTGCCTACAGCGCAAACGGGGCCAGATCGGGCTCCATCCAGGCAGCACGCGCCTCCGGCGACATTAATCGCTCCCGCGACCAGTAGGCCAACAGCCAGTCCTTATCGCCGCACGCTCCCGCCATCAGAGCGGCATGCACCCGATGCAGCGGCACATCCTCGCCCTCCACGATCAGGATCGCCCGCGCCGCGCGCAACGATGCCTGCGTGATCGTCTCGTGATATCCGCTGGTCGCACTGTTCACGCCGCCCACAGCTTCATTATATCTGCGGATCAGGTCCGGCATGTCCCGCTCCGGCAGAATATCCTGCCGGCACCGCATCAGCCACAATGCCGTCGAAAAATGCGCTGCATGCGTCCACGCCTCCTTGGGCAAGGTCAGGTCGAGGAAGCGCAGACCGATCCGTTCGATTTCGGCGTCGCTGGCATAACTGCTCATATCGTCTTCTCCAATTTACCGCATCGGCGACGCGCAAACAAAAACCCCGCCGAAAGCGGCGGGGTTCTGGGTTCATGGTCCGTGTCGATCAGGCTTGGCGCTCAGCCTCCCCTGCACTCCATGCACGCGCAACGTCCCGCCGGATGACGGGCCTGTTGTGTGGCAATGGCGATCATATGGGCCATGCCGCTGCCATAGGCCAATTGCGCGAGCGCGGCAACTTACCCGAGCGCGACCTGTTTTTCTTCCGCGAACCGGTCCAGTTCCGCCCTGCTCTTCTTCTCCGACGCGGACTTGAGCTGCCCACAGGCCGCCATGATATCGCGGCCGCGCGGCGTGCGGACGGGCGCGGAAATGCCCGCCTCGAACACGATGTTGCTGAACGCCCTGATCCGTTCCGGGCTGGAGCATTCATAGCCCGCGCCCGGCCACGGATTGAACGGGATCAGGTTCACCTTCGCAGGCAGCCGGTATTTGCGGATCAGCCGCACCAGTTCGCGCGCGTCGGCATCGCTGTCGTTCTTGTCCTTCAACATCACATATTCGAAGGTGATGCGTCGCGCATTGTTGGCGCCCGGATAGGCGGCGCATGCCTCCAGCAGTTCCTCGATACCGTATTTGCGGTTCAGGGGCACGATCTCGTCACGCACATCCTTGGTCACGGCATGGAGCGAGACGGCCAGATTGACGCCGATCTCTTCCCCCGCCCGTTCCATCATCGGCACTACGCCGGACGTGGAAAGGGTGATGCGGCGCTTCGACAACGCCAGACCATCTCCGTCCATCACGAGCTTTAGCGCGTCGCGCACATTGTCGAAATTGTAGAGCGGCTCGCCCATGCCCATCATGACGATATTGGTCAGCATGCGCCCATCGGTGCTGTACTGCGGGGCGTCGTCATCCTCGTCGTCGTCATTCGCGGACGCCATGCTTCCGCCCATATTGCCCTTAGGCCATTCGCCCAGCGCATCGCGCGCCAGCATGACCTGGCCCACAATCTCTCCCGGCGTCAAATTCCGGACCAGTCGCATTGTACCCGTATGGCAAAACCGACAGTTCAAAGTGCAACCAACCTGGCTCGACACACACAAGGTTCCCCGATCCGCGTCGGGGATGAACACCATCTCGTAATCCTGCCCGTCGTCCGACCGCAGCAGCCATTTACGCGTACCGTCGGTCGACACCTGCGCCTCTACCACTTCGGGCCGCCCGACGACGAACCGTTCGGCCATCCAGCCGCGCATCGGCTTGGCCAGATCGGTCATGCGATCAAAGTCGGTTTCGCCACGATGATAGAGCCAGTGGAAAAGCTGCTTTGACCGCAGCTTCGCCTGCTTGAGATTGAGACCGGCTTCCTCAAGGACATCGCGCATCTGCATACGCGACAGACCGAGCAGGTCCACGCGCCCATCCTCACGCGGCGTCACGGTGCGCGGTACGGGCACCGGGTCGATATGTCCGGGAATTTGCATCGAGGCCATATAGCGAAAAGCTGCGATTTTACCAGAGCAAGCGCCTAGTCGCGCCGCGCGCAGCCAAGCGCGGCCGCATCGATGGCGGTAGCTGCTCCGCGCAAAGGATAAACATCGGCAAACGGGCGTCCGTGCGTGTCCACGCTCGCTACGCTCATGCTGCTGCCGGAGCGCATCGCAGCAATGATCGCCGCATCGGCGCGACGGTCGGCGGCCCACGCATCCGCCGCGCCGCCCGCGAGCGGGAAACGCCGGTCACCGATTCCCAAAGTGACGGTTGCATTCGCCCGACGTTCTCGACTGAGGCGCACCTGCACCTGTCCGCGCATACCCTTGGTCGGCCAGTTGCCGATGGACGCAAAGGCGCGCCATGACGCATTCGTCCCGCTCCGGCGGGCAGGTTCGGCTATGGCGTAGCAGCGTGGTCCCTCCGCATCGCGGAAAGCACCCCATCCACCGAACACGCCAAGCGATTCCCGCGCGCCGGCAGGGGTGGAGAGAGCCAGCGGCAAGGCGGCAATGATGGCGAAACGACGCATTGTCACCGGCAAAGCGCAGGCGGAGGGCTTTTGCAAGAGGCGGCTTTCCACAGCTCCCTTTCCTGTCCACCGACGAACGCTTGCCCCGTGAACCATGTTTGCTAATGAAGAGCGGGCATCTATGCGGATCGCCGGACTCGCCTTCCACCGAGTCACCGGGGGGCGTGACAGCAGAACAGAAACGGGAA
>Ga0075012_10006604_pt1 | contig 10501 bp, 7 predicted proteins | sample All_14_2_FD_71474 | JGI IMG/M metagenome (GOLD analysis project Ga0075012, IMG submission 71474) | Freshwater microbial communities in response to fracking from Pennsylvania, USA - Allegheny Zone_MetaG_DW_15 | ecosystem: Environmental > Aquatic > Deep subsurface > Groundwater > Drilled... | reverse complement strand
CCGACGCGCATGGCCGGACACTGGACCTGCGGGAGGAAGCCGATCCCTTCCGCACCGTCGAATTGCTGCCCGACTGGGAAAGAGTGGCCGGCCTGCCCGACCCCTGTACCGGTCAGGCGGAAACGGTGGCGGAACGCCAGGCGCGGCTTGTTGCCCGCCTGGCCGGACGCGGCGGCCAGTCCCGCGCCGTCTTCATCGCGATGGCCGCCGCGCTTGGCTATGCGATCACGCTTGAGGAACACCGCCCCTTCCACTGCCTGTCGGCATGCGGGGACGGGCTGGACCCCGACCCCTGGCGTTTCGTCTGGATCATACGTGCCCCGGCAGAAACCATCCGCGTACTGACCAGCCAAGGCGGCTGTAACGAGCCGCTGCGCAGCTGGGGCAATCAGGCGCTGGAATGCGCCATCCGCCGGGCCGCCCCCGCCCATACCACCCCCTACTTCGCCTATGGAGACTGAACGATGGATCGCATTCAAACCACGACCAAGGCGGCCGACTTGTTCGGCCCGGGCAAGCACGGTTTCCGCAACGGTGACCCCGCCGTGCCGATCCCGGCCACGCATCTGGATGCCGGCTGGTTCAACCAGGTGCAGGAAGAGCTTGCCCATGTGATCGAAAGCACGGGCGCCACGCTGGACCCGGAAGACCGCACCCAGCTTGCCACCGCGATCACCGCCATGATCGCCGAAGCGGCGCCCGATCTGGCCGGTTATCTGCGCGACAGCGTGAATGCCACCCTGCAGGCCGGCTTCTATGTCACGCCCCTGGCGCTGGAGATCGCGGGCGGCACCGTGACACCCGTGCTCGTCAATCGCAATGTCCAGACCCTGGCGGTGGATGAGGCGATCACGCTGGCCAATCCGGCGACCATCCCGCCCGGCGGCATGGCGGTGATCTATGCGACGCAGGACGCGACCGGCGGACATGGCATCACCTGGGGATCGGCCTATCGGATCTGCAACGGCAATTGGTCAACCGATCCGGATGCCGTCAACATCCTGTGGCTGACCACGGCCGGCGGCGGCATCATCGATGTCGCCATCGCCCAGCGTGGGGAGGGTTGATCCATGACCCTTCCCTTCCTCTCCTGCCCCGCCTTGGGCGGCTGCGGCGATCCCGGATGGCCGATCCGGTACGCGCTGCTGCTGACTGGCACCGAGTATCTGCACCGCACGCTGGGCGCGGCTGGCGATCTGAAGCAGATCGACATCTCTTTCTGGGCTAGGCGGCATGTCCTGGGCGCTGCCCAGGTGATCCTGGGTGTCGCCAACGGCGCCAATTATGACCGGATCGGGTTTAACGCGGGCGACCAGTTCGTGGCCCAGAACGGGGCGCAGGGCACGGTCTATGGCACAACCGGGCTGCAGCGCGACCCTGCCGGCTGGTCTCACTGGCATGTCGCGATCAACAGCAATGCCGGCACGGTTGGCGACCGCCTGAAGGTGACCCACGACGGCGTGGTACAGTCGATGAGCGGCACCGGCCCGACGCTCGATCTGGCCTATCAGATCCTGGGCACGGCCATGTTGGCCATCGGCAGGCTGGGCTCGTCCGCCACCGAATTCGCGCGGCTGTTGTTGGCGGAGCTGCACATCATCGACGGCGGCGGCACCGCTGCGACGGATTTCGGGTACTGGAATGCCGACGGTCATTGGGTGCCGCGCCGCTACACGGGCGGGCACCCCGACCAATCGAGCTACCATCCGTTTGATGAGCCGCTAAACCTCGGGCGGGACGCGTCCGGCAACGGCCTGCATTTCACGACTGTCGGCCTGACCGCCGCCAACCAGGTGATGGACACGCCGACCACGCCGCGCCGGACACTGAATGCACTGCGCTTCTGGGGTGCCTATAACGGGTCCATGGGGCTGTCGCGTGGTGGTTGGCAGCACTCCTCGACCAACTCGGTCGCGGAGAAGGGGGCGGTGTCTGCCCAGCCTCATTCCAGCGGAAAGTGGTACTATGAGGTCAAGGTCGATGGTACCTTCGCGGGTAATTTCTCAGGCGTCGGCACCATCCACCCGAACAACGATACCAAACCTGGCGAGCGGGCCGACACGGTGCTGTGGTTGGATACCGGCACCCTGCGCAAGGGAGGCACGGGTAACGCCTATGGCACTGCGCTGGCTTCTTCCTCAGATGTGCTGATGGTCGCCCTCGATGCCGATCTTGGCCATATCTGGTTTGGCCGCAACGGCGTGTGGTTCGGCGGCGGCAACCCGGCGACCGGGGCCAATCCAGCGGCCACGGGGCTCGTGCGGCCGATGCTTCTGGCCACCTATGTCTATAGCAACCTAGTCAATCAGCTTTGGGTCAACGCCGGCCAAGCCACCTATGCCCATACACCGCCTGCCGGGTTCGACGCGCCCTATGAGGAGCCGTGGGACTGCCCCGAGATCCTCAACCCTGACGACTGGTTCACGGTTCGTCGGCGGTCGGGCGGCGCCTCGGTCACAGACCTGCCCTGGGACCCGACCCAGCATAAGACGCTGGTGGTTTCGAAGAGGGAGGACACGTCTTCCAGCTGGCAGGTGGTCGATACGGTTGGCGGGGCAGGGTTCGCCTGGGAAACGGATGATGCTTCAGCCGGGCTGACTGCCGACCCGACCGGCCTGACCGCATTCACGCCCACCGGCTACGATGTGGGCGCGTCGACACCTTGGCAGGGTACCCGCACGGACGAGATTTACCGCGCTGGTCGCCGGTCTGGGTTCGATATCCTCACGATCAACCACGTCAACGGTGTCGCCTCGACCGTGCCGCATGCGGCGGGCGGCCCCATCGACTATGCCTGGGTAGTCCGCATGGATGCCGGGGCCGACCGACGCGTCTTTCACCGGGGCATGTCGGCCGGACAGTATTTGCGGCTCAATTCGGTATCCGGTCCCAGCACTGATGCCGCTTGGTTCGCCTCGACGGCTAACGACGTGACGCTCGGCGCCAGCATGCCGACCGGTACCTATCGCCTGTATGTCTGGCGGGCCGTGCCGCAGTTCAGCGCGTTCCCGACCTATACCGGGTTGGGTGTCGCTGATGGACCGATGCTGCTGACGGATTTCGCACCCAGGAAGCTGGACACCCATCGGCTGGACGGTGCTGGCAACTGGTATTGCCTCCTGCCGCCAGTGGTGGGCGGCAACCCGGCCGGGGTGTTGCGCTACTATGAGGTGCCCTCTGTGCCGGCCATTGGCGCCTATGCCGACCTCAATTCGAACGGCGCGAAAATCCGCAATGCCGACGGCAGTTGGAATACCAGCACCGCCAACAACATGGCGGCCCTGTGGGCCGCAGCCCCCGCCAAATTCGCCCGAGCCCAATAGGAGAAACCACGATGTATGCCATCTACAATCCCGAAGATCTGCGCCTGACCCGTGTTGTCAAAAGCCCGAAACGGCTGCGCACGGCGCAGGGTCTGCTGCTGGACGACGCCGCCACCCTGCCGGTTGATGCCCTGAAGGCGCTGGGCGTGTTCCCGGTCACCGATCCCGGCCTGCCGGAATTGTCCGGCAAGCGCCTGATCGGCTCCAGCGTGCCGGAGCAGCTCTCCTCCGCAACGGCGGATGTGGTCCTCCTCTATCAGGTCGAAGACCGGACGGCGGAGGAGCTGGCCATAGACCTGGAACAGGCGAAGGCTAGCGCCCTTCGCGCCATCGACCAGGCGGCGGAAGCGGCCCGTCAGCTTTTCATCACGCCCGGCGCGGGCCAGGCCATGGCCTATCAGCACAAGCTGGAAGAAGCCCGCGCCCTGCAGGCGGTGCTGGCGGCGCAGGGAGAGCCGAACCCGGCAGCCTATCCGCATCTTGCAGCCGAGATCGGTGTGACCGGGGCGGACCTTGCCGGCGTTGCCGAAGCGGTCCTGTACAAGGCCGCCGCCTGGACCGGGGCATCGGCCGCTATCGAAGGCCTGCGCCTGGGCGCCAAGGCGGCCGTCAATGCCGCAGACAGCGTCGCAGCCGTGCAGGCCGCGGCCGCAGGCATCCCCTGGCCGGTTCCTGCCTGACGTCCCCCAGCCGGAAGCGCTGCGCGTCGCAGCGCTTCCGGTGCCCTCTTCCCAACCAATAGCCCCGGAGCCTGAACGGGTGTGTGCCGCCTCAGAAACCGCTCTCGCGGACCAGCACGACGGCGATCGCACGCCAGATCTTTTCGAACAGGCTGACAGGCGGGCCTTCGATTCGCGCCGTGCCCCGCCGCAGATGGTCCGGTGCCCGGCCATCCTCCGGCTCGATTTCCACCAGATAATAGGCGCTGCGGGGCTTCATTCTGCCCTGGACATCGCTGTCGGCCGCGATATCGCCGCCATGTTGCGCGGCGAACAGCAGATTGGGCAGGTCCAGGATTGCCGCCGGGGCAATATGTGTCACCCGCCCGGATATGGCGCGGGCCAAGGCATCTTCGGGAAGGAAGCGCGCTTCGGCGCCCATCCTCAAACGGGAAAGCTCCCCCTCCGCCACCAGCACGCGGATCACGCCATCCGGGGTCAGGACCCGCCCCAACACCTCTCCGGCCGGTAACCACTGGCCGGGCGCCAGATCGGGCTGAATGTCGGCAATCCGCCCGGCAAAGGGCGCACGCAGCCGCAGCCTTTCGCCTGTCGCGGCGATGGATGATCGCTGCGCTGCAAGCCGCGCCTCCTGCGCAAGCAGGGCCGGCAGGGAGGCCGCCGCCCCGGTATCGGTCTGGGCGCGGGCCAGCTCCAGCTGAATGACGGCCCGCTCAATCCGGTTCGCGGCCTCCAGCAGTGTCAGCTCCGGCTGGTGCAGGCGCAACACCTCTTCCCCGGCCTGCACCAGTTGGCCAGGCGCAAGCCGCAGCACCTCCACCTGCCCCGCCAGGCCCGTTACCAGCGGTGCCGCCCCCCGGGCGCTCCAGATCGCGGGCGCGGATATGCGCGCGTTCCAGGGCCAGGCCATCCCGGCCAGAACCAGGCAGACCAGAGCGGACGATAGCACCAACCTGAAATTCGGCCGGATAGCGGCGCGCCGTCGATACCATTCCCCAAACTCCCGCCAGATCGGCAGCAGCACGAACCACAGGATTTCAACCGCGAACAGGATCAGGCCCAACACCTTGAAGAACAGGTGATAGACCAGGAGCGCAATGCCGAGGAAGAGCACCAACCGATAGATCCAGGTCGCATGCGCATAGAAGATCAGCCGACGGCGCATCGCCGGATCGAAGGGTTCCGGCGGAGCCTCGCCAAAGCCGAACAGCCATTCCCGCAGATGCCAGCGCGCCAGGGCGAAGGCGCGGGGCTGCAGGTTGGGCATGTTCCAGGCATCCGCCAGCAGGTAATAGCCGTCGAACCGCATGAACGGGTTCAGATTGATCAGAAGCGTACTGACCCAGGTTACGCTCGCGACCAGAAACACGGCCGAACGCGCCGGACCTTCCGGCAGGAAAGACCAGAGAAAGGTCGCGAGGAGAGCAAGCGCCAGTTCCACCCGCACCCCGGCGGAGCCGATGCGCAGCCGCGCCCGCCGATCCGTCAACCGATAGGCATCCGTGGTATCGGTATAGAGCACCGGATACAGCACCAGCAGGGCCACCCCCATGCTTGGCACATGGCAGCCAAGGCGCCGGGCCGTATAGCCATGCCCCAATTCATGCAGAAGCTTGGTGGCAAACAGAACGGCCGCGATCCAGACGGCACCTTGCGGGTTAAGAAAGCCTGCAAAGGTCGCCAGGAAGCCATCCCATTGACGCGACGCCAGAAACAACCCGACAACGCCCAGCAGCAGGATGAGACGTTCTGCCCAGACCGACGCCACCGCATCGGCAATGGGTTGCGTCGCTGCCAGGAACCGATCGGGCCGTATCAACGGAATGCGCATGAACAGGTAGTTGTGCAGCAGCCAGGACAGCCAGCCCCGCCGTCGTGCGGCGGCAATCCGGCACAGGGCCTCCACCGCTTCGCCATCACTGCGGGCCAGCAATTGATTGGCGGTCAGGAACTGGATCAGGGCCTTGAAGTCCTTCTCCTGCGGCCGCAGCACGGTTTCTGCCTGGATATCGGCCAGAATGCGCGACGCATCGCCCAGATGCCAGCGCCGCAGCATTTCCACCGCGGCCGCGCCAAGCTGGAAATAGCGGTTTCGCGCCGGATCATGCACGGTCCAGCTGGGTTGCCCCTGTCGGTCCGGCGGCCCCGGCAACAGCTTCAGATCGCCTCTGAGCGCGGGCAATCCGGTAATGGTCGCAGTAACTTCCTGCATCGTGAACCCTTGTCAGCCGACCCCATCGCCCGTGACGGTTCGCCCTATATCCCCAGCCATTGCCGCAGCGCTGTGATGGGACGGCGAAACAGGAACAGCCCCAACGGTACATGCTCTGCGAATATGCGCGCGGTGCCGGTCAGCCCGATTCGGGGCGGGGAAATGTCCTGATCCGCCAGCACGGCCAGTACCCGGTAGGACAGCACTCCGCCAGGACCTTCGACAGGTTCGAAGGCGGCCCGCTCCAGCACCGCCTCCAGCGGATGCAACGGATCGACATCCAGAATCAGGCTGATCCTCGCCCCCGGTGCCAGGATCACCGCATCGGCGACGGGTACCGCGATTTCCACCCGCACCCGTGACGGATCGGCGATCAGCATGATCCGCTCGCCGACCGCGACCGGCCTTCCCGCCCAGTCCGTGGCGGAAGCAAAGATGGCAAGCCCCGACCCGGAAGACCGGATTTCGGCCTTCCCGGCCAGATAGGCTGCGTGGTCCCGCTCCGTCCGGCGCAGATCGACCGTGGCCTGCTTCAGCGCCACATCACCGGTTGCGCGTGGGTCAGCGAAGGCCTGCTGGCGGACACGCAGCAGGTCGGCTTCCGCCACGGCCAGGCCGCGCTCGGATATGGCCAGCCTCGCTTCCAGCTCCGCCGTTTCCAGTCGGACCAGCACACTGCCCGCCTCGACCTGGGCATTTGGTTCGATCGCGATTTCCCGCACCACCCCGGCTATGGGGCTTGCCACGACTTCGGGCGCCTGCGCTGCTATGGTGGCCGGGGCTACCGCCGTCAGGCGCACGGGAACAGCCATCGCGCCCAGTCCCAGAACGAAGAAGGTCGGGGTAAGCCAGCGCCGCGCATTTCCGATCCGGGTGCTGCCACGGGAATCCAGCGCGCTCATGGCGTGAAAGACGATCTCGGCCAGTTCCCCGGCGAGCAGCCGATCCGCCTCGGATAACGCATCACCCTGCGGCACCAGCAGCAGCCCGCGCAGAGGCAGACGGCCCGCGGAAGACGGCCACCAGCCGACGGCGGATGCCGACCAGTGGCGCGACCAATCGGCACGCATATCCGCCGGCGCATCCTGCGCATGCAGCACGACCGGTTCGCGCAGAAGCCCCGCCCGGTCCAACATCCGCAGCAGCGCTGCCAGCCAGACCGGATAGGGTGCGTCCCGTTCAATCATCGCAATGCCGGTCACGGCGAGCGGAATCCAGCGTGCGCCGCGCCGTTCCACCAGAACCGCCTGCCGATACGGCAACAGCGCACGAAGCCGGTTCACCAGCAGAAAGCCAAGCGCCTCGACGGTCGGGGCGGCCCGAGCCTCCTTGCCCAGCGCGATCAACATGGCACCGGCCCGGACCGGCTGGTTCATGGCGGGGAAGCCTTCAGCGTGAAGCGCGCCACGCCGCTCATACCCGGCCTGAGCCCGGAATCGGCCGTGTCGAACAGGGCATGGACCCGCAAAGTCCGGCTGGCGGGATCCACGCCCGCCCCCAGCCGCGCCAGCTTCGCCGCGTAAACGCGCCCGGTTTCCTCCAGCCTTATCTCCACCGCCGCCCCGATTTCCAGGCGCGGAAACCAGGCCGATGGCACGATGGCTTCCACCTCCAAAGGGTGGCTGGCAACGATTTCCAATACCGGAACACCTGGGTCGACGACTTCATGCGGCTGGGCGTGCCAGGCGACAACCCTGCCCGCGAAAGGGGCGCGGATCAGACAGCGGCCGGCGGTCACCTGCGCCCGACGCAGGGCGGCATCCGCCCTGTCCACTGCCGATTTCGCGATGGCAAGCTCCAAGGCACCGATGGATCGCAGATCGAACAGCCTGCTACTGGACGCCAGCTGGCTGGTCGCGGCGTCCCGATCAGCGGATGCGATGGCCTTTTCGGCCTCATACAGCGCGCAGTCCAGTCGGACCAAGGCGTCCCCTTTGGCAAAATCATCACCCGGCCGGGCCGGCAGCGCCTCTATGCGCGCCGCAATTTCCGCCGACAGCACTGCGTGATCGCGCGCCACCACCAGCGCCCGTATCACCACGTCGTCCAACGCGTCGGGCTGGGGCGACTGCGCGAAGGCCGGCATGGTGGCAAGCCAAAGCCAAGCCGTGATCGCCGTCGGGCCGGTCAGGCGAATACTGGGCAAGCCATTGAACATTCGTCGGCACCGCTGCCTTTGCCGACCGCATCACCTGCGGTCAGTTCAAGTCAAATCCCACCGGCCGCAGCAACTGGGCCTGGACCGAAGGGGCCGGATTCGACGCAGCTGGCATGCGCGGACCGATTGCTCGCCCGGGCTGCTGCAACTCGGTTGCGGAGGCCCGGGCCTGAGCGATCTTGGCCGGTGCCGCCGCGATACCATCGTCCACCGAGCCGCTGCGGGAGGCGGTCTCGGGAAAGTCCCCTGCCTCCCAGCGCGCCATCATGGCTTCGACCGCCTGCGCGATACTGGCCACGCTGGCATCGCGGCTGGCCGGAAAGTCCGGATCAAGCCCGATCGATGCGATCATCCGCCCGAAAGACGCCTGCAGATCGGCATAGGCCATATCGCGCCGTAGATCGGCCAATGCCAGCCGAATTTCCCCTTCCACCAACTGCAATTCGCTGCCGACCCGGGCCTGCCGCGATCGGTCCAGCTCGGTCCGGATCCGCGATTCGACTTCGGCGATACGCGCGGCAAGCTCGAAATCGCGCTTGGCCGTGTCGAAGCGCAGGGCCGCGACATTGACCTGCGCTATAACAGCCATGGAGAGGGCCAGCCGTCGGACCCTGGACAATTCCTGTTCCGTCTCCGCCAGTCGAATATTGGCAGGGCCACGGATCACATTCATCAAATTCCAGGTCAGCTGCAGCGAGCCATCATACCATTGCTGGTTCAGCTTGAACTGGTCGGAGGTACGGTTCACCCCTGCACTGAAACCCAGACCGGGAATCATCTGCAGCAGGGCCACCCGCGCCTCTTCCTGATGAACGCGCAGCTGATAGGTTTCCGACCGCAATTCCGACCGGTTGAGCAGAGCCAGACGCTCCAGCACCTCCTCCTCCACCCGCAGACCGAGTTCCGGCCTGGCGGCATCTTTCCCCGCCGCCGCTACGCTGAACGAAGATTGCGGATGGACATTCATCAACACCGCCAACTCGGTATGCGCCGTCAGCATGTCGCGGCGCAGCCCTTCGAGCTGACGCAGGGTTTCCAGCAGGTTGCGCTGATAGACGAGATTGTCGATCTGGGATCCCACCCGCTCGTCAACCGCCCGCTCCGATCCCAGCAGCGCATCGCGCACCAGATCCAGCAGGGGCTCGAAGCTTTGCAATGCACGTTCAGCCGCGGCTGCACGCCAATAAGCGCTGCGCGTTTCCTGCATGATGTTGTGAATCACCTGCCGTCGACGTTCCCGCACGATCAGGGACAGGTCGGCCTGCTGGCGCGCGCGCAGATACCCAATGCCAAAATCCAGAATGTTCCACGATACGTGCAGATCGCTGGTCAGTATCTGCTTTTCCGACGTGGTCGATGTCGTGCTGCGTGTTTCGTTGAAGGTCGAATCCGCCTTCGAGCGCGTGTCATATCCCGCATTCGCGGTTACCGCCGGCAGCAGATTGAGATTGGCCACCTCCGTCTGGCCGGCGGCGACGGCTTCTTCCATCAGCTTCAGCCGGTCATCCAGATTGTATTTCAGCGCCCGCGCGATCGCCTCGGACAGGGTGATGGCGCCTGTAATCCGCTCCTGATCACCAAACAGCGACGCCATATCCGCACGCATCCGCGCTTCATGATCCGCCATGGTCAGGCGTTCCGGATCTACCGAGCAGCCCGCCAGCGCCAGGGCAAGGCAGCACGTCAATGGAAACGCTTTCAATGCCCGCACCCCATCCCCCCGTTGAAAGAACCGCCTGTTATTGCCAGATGCCATCCTACCATTTATTAGCGTTTTTTTGAACATTATAGCAACCATATATCGCATTCCGAGGTGTCCAGATAAGTCATGTGGCAGGCGCAGTACGCTGCAGGGCAGATGCCAGCGCCGGGTCAAGGCCGACGCCCAGAACCCCTGCCTGTGCCAGTTCCGCCTGGAAGCCCTGCACGTCGGCGAGCGCATTGCCTTCCTGCACGGCATCGCCCGCGCCATCAGGCCCTTCGAAGAACAGGGCGTTCAGCAAGGCCGCCCGATCCGGCCCGCCGAGCTCTGCCTGCGGCGCCAAGCCAGTGAGGGGCAAGGGCAGAGGCAGACCGTCCTCCCCCAGCGGCTCGTCCGTCGCGTTCGATCCCGTCCCCTGCCCCGCAC
>Ga0075012_10006603_pt1 | contig 10502 bp, 9 predicted proteins | sample All_14_2_FD_71474 | JGI IMG/M metagenome (GOLD analysis project Ga0075012, IMG submission 71474) | Freshwater microbial communities in response to fracking from Pennsylvania, USA - Allegheny Zone_MetaG_DW_15 | ecosystem: Environmental > Aquatic > Deep subsurface > Groundwater > Drilled... | reverse complement strand
GAATTTGTGAAGATGGGCGACACGCTGGAGGCGCTGGCGGCAGCTTGCGGCATGGACGCCGCCAAGCTCAAAGCCTCCGCCGAACGCTTCAACGGCTTCGCTCGCAAGGGCCTGGATGAGGATTTCAAACGCGGCGCCAACGCCTATCAGCGCTGGCAGGGCGACGGTTCGAACAAGCCCTCGCCGCAGCTTGGCGCGGTTGAGCAGGGGCCGTTCTTCGCCGTGCAAGTCTTCCCAGGCGATGTCAGCACTTATGGCGGCGTGGTGACCGACGAATACGCCCGCGTGCTGCGCGCGGACGGCTCGCCGATCGAGGGCCTTTACGCCACCGGAACATCGACTGCTTCGGCCATGGGGCGGCGCGAGCCCGCCGCTGGCGGCAGCGTCGGACCGTCTTTCGTCTGGGGCTATGTCGCGGCCAAGCACGCGGCGAACGCCGGCAATCAGGCGGTGTGAACCATTGCGGTGTACTTAGCGCCCCGGCGCTACGCCGAGAGTTCAAAATCTGGGGCGAAGCCTCTATATGTTACGCCGACTGGCGTCATTCGAATGTGCGCGCGTCGCGGCGCGGCAGTGAGAGGTTAGGACCATGGCGATGCTTTCCGAGGGTAAGCTCTATATCAACGGCGAGCTTCGCCCCGCTGCGGGCGGCAAGGCCTTCGATGACATCAGCCCCTGGACGGGCGAGGTTATCGGCAAGGCGGCTGACGCCTCGGCCGCAGACGTTGAGGACGCGATCGTTGCGGCCCGCCGCGCGTTCGACGAGACGGATTGGTCCACCAACACGGAGAAGCGCTTCGAGCTGGTCTCCAAGTTCCATGACATTCTCAAGGCCAATCGCGCACGGCTTGGGGAGATCGCTCGCAATGAAGCCGGCGCGGCGATCGGCGCGCTCGCCATGGCGCATATCGACAACGCCCTGATCGGCGGCGACGACCTGTTGCGCGTCTTCCCGGAAGTCAAATGGCAAGAAGATTTCGGATTGCGCGAATTCCGCGGCGGCAATTCTCATCGCGTCGCGCATTATGAAGCGATTGGCGTGGTTGGCGCCATCACGCCCTGGAATGTGCCGCTCTATGTTCAAATCGGCAAAGTCCATGCGGCTCTGCTCGCTGGCTGCACCGTGATTCTGAAGCCGGCGCCGGATACCCCGCTGCTGGGCGCGGTCATGGGTGAATACGCCGCCGAGGCCGGCTTCCCGCCGGGCGTGTTCAATGTCATCACTGGCGCCGATCCGGCGATGGCGGGCGAAATGCTCGTCACAGATCCACGCGTCGATCTGATTTCCTTCACCGGCTCCACTGCGATCGGCAAGCGCATCATGGAGAAGGGCGCGGCCACGTTGAAGCGCGTCTTTCTCGAACTCGGCGGCAAATCGGCTCACATCATTCTTGACGACGCGCCGGATTTCGCCAGGACGGTTGCGAGCTCCATGCTGGTATTCCATGCTGGTCAGGGCTGCGCCGTCACCTCGCGCTTGCTCGTTCCCAAGAGCCGCTATGGGGAAGCTGTCGCCATTCTAGAGAAGGCGTACCAAGGCTTCGGGGACAATTGGGGCAAGTTCGATGAGCCCACGCATATCATGGGTCCGGTCGTTTCCAAGAAGCAGCAAGCGCGTGTGCTGAGCTATGTTGAGCTGGGCCAAAAGGAGGGCGCGCGCTTGCTCGCGGGCGGCAAGGCGCGGCCCGATAAGGGCGGCGGCTTCTTCATCGAGCCGACCTGCTTTGTCGATGTCGACAACAAAATGCGCATCGCTCAAGAGGAAATCTTCGGGCCTGTGCTCGTGGTCATTCCCTATGAGGACGATGAGGATGCAATCCGCATTTCCAATGAGAGCGTTTACGGCCTCTCAGGCATGGTCACAGGTAGCCAGGAGCGCGCTATGAAGATCGCCCAGCGTATCCGAACCGGCACGATGAGCGTCAATTTCGGCATGTGCATCGCCGGCGACATTCCATTCGGCGGCTATAAGTCGAGCGGCATTGGCCGCGAATGGGGCCGCGAAGGCATCGAGGAATTCCTTGAGTGCAAACTGATCGCGGTTGGCGGGGCCTAAGGTGTTCTTGCGCAGATGTTGGGCTTTCGTAGGTGTGGTGAGGAAAGAGCATTGTGAGCAACGGTGAGGGAGACGCTGCAGTGAAAGCGTCGGCGCCCGCCGCCGGCGCTGAACAGCTTAGCCACAACCTTTTGGGCCAGCGCCTTGGGCGCAAGGGCCGTGATACGCGCGATCGTATCATCGCTGCGGCCGAGCGATTGCTCGCCAACCCCGGCGATACGCCGATTACGCTGAGCGCTGTCGCGCGCGAGGCGCGCCTCGGCATGACCACGCTCTACCTCTATTTCAGCGACTTCACCGAGCTTCTCTTGTCCGTGCTCGAACCGATCATGGCTTCGGCAGAGACGACCTATGTGGGAGATATGCAGACGTGGTGGCCTGATGACGAGCTACGTGAGCGGTGCCTGCGCTTCGTCGGAGCTTATTACAGTTTTTGGACGCGCCATGCGCGGGTTCTACATCTGCGCAACAATTTCGTGGATAGCGCTGGCGATGAACGCCTGCGTGATCATCGCATCTCCGTCACCATGCCGGTGATCAAGGCGCTTGCGACGCAAATGGAAGGCGATCCGGAGGTGTTGCTGTCGCAAGCGTTTGGGATGGCGACCGTGATCCTGACTGGGTTCGAGCGCATCATCGCGATTGCGACCGATGAATCCTTTGCAAGCTTGACCATGTCGCCCGGCGCGAACATGGAGAATCTGCTGAAGGCGCAAGGGCGTTTGCTTGAGCTGGCTATCCGCGATTGCCGGGCGGCCAGCCGCGCGGCAGCGATAAGCGCGCCTGCAGCGTCCTGGTAGGGCGCCGGCGGCGGCTAGTCCTTCTTTGCCTTGCCGCCGATGCCTTTCACGTATTTCTCCATGCCTTCGAGATAGGCTGGGTTCAGCATCAGGGCGCTGTTGGCCAGACGCTCGACATTGCGGGCCTGGGCCAGTCCGACATCGTGCGCCAGTTCGATGGCGATTTTGGCGGCGCCCATCTGTTCGCTATTCTGCTCGGCCAAATGCCGGCAGAACTTCATCGCCTCTTGCTCAAACGTCTCGTCAGGGAAGACGTCGTGAACCAGGCCCATGACATAGGCGCGATCCGCGTCGGCCGGCAGGTTCGCCATGATCAGATAGCGCGTCCAGTGCGTGCCGATGATGCGCGCGAGGCGGCTGACGCCATTTGAGGCGGGTAAGACGCCGAACTTTCCCTCCGGGAAGGCGTAGCTGGCGCTTTTCGCCGCGAGCCGGAAATCGCAAGACAGCGACATTTCCAATCCGCCGCCGACGCACATGGCATGATGGGCTACGACAATCGGCTTTTCGATGTGCTCCATCTCGTCATAGATGCGATGCATACCGTGTAGATTGAGCCGGTGGTTTTCGCGAATCGCTGACGCGGTCTTTTGTGGGCCCGGAGCGCCGCTTGAGTCGCGCAGGTCGGCGCCGGCGCAAAAGTAACGGCCGGTGGCGCGGATTAACATGACCTTCAGCTCCGGCGTGTTCCGGAAACGCAGTAGCGCCTCCTCGAATAGCCGCATCATTTGGCCGGTGATCGCGTTGAGCTTGTCCGGGCGATTGAGCGTGGCGACCAGGATCGCGCCGTCTTCTTCGACCAGGAGATGGGGAGCTTCGGAATCGGACATCGGCGGCTCTCTCTTCAAGTACGGGTACGGGGCAAGCCGAGGCCGCGTTCGGCGATCATCGAGCGGTGTACTTCACTGGTCCCGCCATAGATCGTCGTGGCTTGGGCATGACGATAGCATTGATTGAGCAGCGCGGCTGGCCCTTCGCGCTTCGCAAGCGAGTACGGCGCCGTGAGGTCTAGAAGGTCGCGCGCATCGGACTGGAACTTTTCCGATGAGAACATCTTGATCATCGGCCCATAAGCGAGATTTTGCTTTTTTTCAACGCCGATCCACATCGCGCGGAAGCCGAGCATCTCGGAAATGTAGGTGTGGGTCGCGGCGCGGGCCAGGCGCGTCTGCGCCCGCGTTTCCTCGATAAGCGGACGGCCATCGGACTGGATCTCGCGGCACAAGTTCTCCGCCGCATCCAGCATTTTGCGCTGCACCTTGGTAAAGCCGCCGCCATGCTCCAGCTCGAGACTGGCGCTCATTGTCTTCACGCCGCCATCGACCTCGCCGAGGCGATAGGAGTCCGGAATTTTAACGCCGTCGTAGAAGGTGATGTTGGTGCGCTCGTCCTGAAATGTATGAACCGGCTGGATCGTCACGCCCTCGGTCTTTAGCGGCACGATGAACATGGACAATCCCTTGTGCTTGGGCACGTCGGGATTGGTGCGGGTCAGCATCAGCACATAATCGGTGAGATTGGCGCCGCTTGTGAACATCTTCGTGCCGTCGATACGCCAGCCATTGCCGTCGCGCGTGGCCTTGCATTGCGCGGCGAACACGTCCGAACCGGAGCCGGGCTCGGAATAGCCGAGGCTGCAAATCACATCGCCCGAGAGGATTTTATCGAGCACATCGCGCTTCAATTCCTCCGTGCCAAAGCGTGCGATGATGAGGCCCACCATTTGCGCGACATTGGCGACGGGATTGTTCCAGCCCCAATGCTCGAACCGTTCCATGGCGACGTTGCGTGCGTATGGTCCAAGGCCGCGTCCGCCCAGACCCTTGGGAAAGCCGAGATAGAGCAATCCGGCCTGCGCCAGCTTTTTGTGAAACGCCGGGATATGGCCTTCCCAGGAATAATGCGTGTGGGCCCGGATTTCCGGCGTCATGTTTTTCTCAAAGAACGCGTCGATTTCCTTGGCGATGGCGTGCGCTTCATCGCCAAGATCGAACTCGATTCCGACCTCGCCGACATCCGGCAGGGAGGCGGCCTCGCCAGCATAAAGCCGGCGCCCGGCCTCTTCCAGGAGCAGCGCCGGATCGCCGAACACAAGCGGCCAAGCCTTTGCTCGCAGATTGTAGAGATAGATGTCGTACTCTGTGGTGAGGCCATAGCCGCCGAACGTGTGCAGCGCTTGAGCGACGGCGTTGGCCGCCACATCCGCGTTCCACCAAGCGGCGAGAGAAATTTGCGCGCCAGCGTCACACTTTCCGTCGGCGATGTCGCGGATCGCGCGCCAAACCAGGAATTTGCCGCCGTCCACATCGACCTGGAGATCGGCCAAGGGGTGGGAAATGCCTTGATAGGTCCCGATCGGCTGGCCGAACTGAACGCGCTCGCAAGCATAGGCTGCGGCCAGCCGGATCGCTTCGCGCGACAGGCCGGCGAGCGCCGAAGAGATCAGTAGTTTCCATTCCTCGATCGCCTGCGCGAACGCGGCGACGCCCTCGGGGGCGGCCGAGAGCACGGTGCGCTTCAATTCAGCGAGGCGGAGTTCGGCGATCGGCGTCGAGGCGAGGTTGGGCTCGGCGACGCGCGCGCTATCGGGAACGGCGATGAGCACGATCTGGTCGCCATCGCGGGCGATGACGGCCTGGGCCACGGCGCCGCCGGCCACCCATTGCACCGGCTTATCGGCCAGGTTGTGATAGGCGAGGGTGGCGACCGCCTCGCCGGCGATGACTTTGCCCAGCAGATCCTCGGCCGGGCCGCCGCCGAGCGTGGCCAGGAGCCGCGCGGTGACGAGGGTTTCGGCGATCGGGCCGGAGGCCAGGGTGCGGCCAGCTTCTTCCATCAGAACGGTGGCGTCGAACACGCCCAGGCCGAGCCCGCCGGCGTCCTCCGGCACCCGGATGGAGAAAGCGCCGATTTCCGCCAAACCCGTCCACAAGGCTTGGTCAAAGCCGGACGGCATGGCGGCGCGAACCCTCGCCATGTTGCTCTGTTCGTCCAAGAACCGCGCGAATGTTTCGCGCATCATTTGCTGGTCTTCGGACAGGTCAAAGTTCATCTTGAAGGCCTCGGTATGGACAGCGACCTTTACGCAAGGACCGCTTCGTGCAGATCAAATGATCGACGGAAAGCGCAAGCTTGGCGCTTCCCGCAAACGGCGGAGGATGGCTCCCAAAGGGACTTTGCGGGGAGTGCGGGGCGCGGAACGTCGTCCTGGTCCCATTCTCCTCGTTCTTGGCCGCCCTCCGCTGCAAGCTCTAAACTATCTACATCTTGGCGCGCGCCAGCGCGCCGATCTTAATCTCTTACGCTTTTTTGGCCCCGGCCATCATGGCGCTGATATCGATTTGGCCCGTCGCCAGACCGCCCATGAAGCCGCCGTCGGCCGGCAGCACGACGCCGTTGACGTAGCTTGAGGCCGGGCTGTTCAGGAATACCAGCGGCCAAGCCTGTTCTCCCGGTGTGGACAAGCGATCAATCGGCTGCATCGCCGCCTTGAACACTGAATCCGGGGTCGCCGATTTGAACTCCTTCATCATCGGCGTTTCGGTCGGGCCGGGCAGCGTGCAATTGGTGCGGATGCCTTTTTTGATCAAGTGCGCGCCGGTCATCATGGTCCAAACGATCACCGCCTCTTTCGAGAACGAATAGCCCTCGGCGACTGTTTCCCGATTGGCCTCGCACCAGGCGACGGCGGAGTCGTAGCTATCAGTTGCGAGCAGCTGCATGATGGTCGGCACGCGGCGGCTCCAGCCGAGCCCGCCGGTGGAGGCGATGCTGGCGATGGCCGAGCCTTCGCCCATCAAGACGATCATTTTGTTTGTCAGATAGCGGGTTCCGATGAAATTGACTTTCATCACATCCATCGCCGGCGCCGTTTGCGGCAGGCCGGCGCAATTAAACAGCGCATCGACTGTGCCGCCGATGGCCTCTACAGCAGCGTCGATCGTGGCGGGGTCACGCAGGTCAACGCGGTTGAAGGACGCCAGGGGAAGCGTGCTGTCCTTAAAGTCCAGCCCGTGAACTTCCGCGCCTACGTCCAAGAGCAGGCGCGCCGTGGCTTCGCCCATGCCCGAGAAGCAGCCGCTGACGACAACGCGCTTGCCCTTGTAGCCCAAAATATCAGTCATTCCCCAGCTCTCCTGCGGACGCGGGCCGCCCGTCGCGCGCGGCGGCCGAAATGGCGCGTCACTCTGTGTCTTCTACAACAATGATGATGCGTTCAGGGCAGGCTCTGGCGCCGCGCTGGGCCAACGCTTCCATGCCCTTGGGCACGTCAATTTCTTCGACCGCGATGTATCCGTCGTCGTCGAGCGGAAACAAGTCAGGCGCGATGGCCGCGCATCGGGCGTTGCCGACGCAAGCGGACTTTTGAATACGGATCTTCATCCGGTCTCCAGGCAGAAATTATGCGCCAAAAATTAGGCTCGCACAGTCCCGCCGCCGCGCTCCGCGAGCGGTGTGAGCTCATGATATATTGCGCGAAGCGCCCTAACGAGGGAAGGGGCGCGCGCGACAATCGCCCCGGCGTTATTCCCTCCCGGGGCGCGGCCGCGCATTGTCTATTGGCGATGCGGCGCCGACACTCGGCTGGCCGTTTATGTGAGTGCGCCGCCCGTGTTCCGGCCTGATCCGGCGTATACGCCGACCTTCCACGGCGGCAATGTGATAGGGGTGGATAAGCTACACCTGATTTGGAGCACATAATGGCCGCGACACGTCCTATGCCCCGGCTCGACAATGACAACCGCGCGTTCTGGACCGGCGGCGCCGACGGCGAATTGCGCCTCTTGCGTTGCCAGGATTGTAAGACCTTCGTTCACCCGCCCAAGCCGGTGTGCCGAAAATGCCTGTCGGAGAACGTGAAAGCTGAAGTTGTCGCCGGCACCGGTGTCGTCGATACGTTCACTGTCAATCACCAAAAATGGGTTCCGGGCGTCGAGGCGCCTTATGTGATCGCCCGCGTCGCTATCGATGGAGCGCCCGGCGTCTATCTGACGACGAACATCGTCGGCTCTCCGGTTGATGAGGTGGATATCGGCGACCGCGTGCGTGTCACCTTTGAAAATCAAGGCGATGTCTATTTCCCTCTGTTCGAGAAGGTCAGCTAAATGGCCGCAAGCGACGCTTACATCACCGGAATCGGCCAGTCGCAGGTCGGCGTTCGCCTGACGCGCCACCCGCTTTTGTTAACGCTTGATGCGGTCAAGGAGGCGCTGGCGGATTCCGGCCTCACCATCGGACAGATCGACGGCGTGTCGACCTATCCGGGCAAGTCACACGGCTATCTGGGCTTCTCGCCGATCGGCGCTGATGAACTCGTCGATGCGCTTGGCATTCAAGCAAAGTGGTACGCCGGCGGCGGTGAAATTACCTCGCAATTAGGCGCGGTGGCGGCGGCGGCCATGGCGGTGCGCGCCGGGCAAGCGCGTCACGTCATCTGTTTCCGCACCGTCTATGAGGCAGCGGCGATGTCTCGGCCGGAAGAGTTTCCGCCGCTGCGGCGCGAAACGGTGGAGGGGCCGTCGCAATGGTTCGCCCCGTTCTACGCGATTTCCGCCGCTTGCTGGACGGCGCAATACGCCATGCGCCACGTCAAGCGCTATGGCATGACGCGCGAGCAATTGGCCCAGATCGCGCTTACCGACCGCGCCAACGCCGTCCTGAATCCGCGCGCTCTGGTGCGCGAGCCGCTGACCATGGACGAATACATGTCGGCCCGCATGATCACCTCGCCGCTGTGCCTGCACGATTGCGACCGCTTCACCGACGCCTCGACCGTTTTGATCGTCTCGGCGGGCGATGCGGTGGACGAAGTGACGTGCAAGCCGATCCGCATCGCCGCCATGGCCGGCTCCGTGGAGCGGCTGAGCTGGGATCAGGCCGAGTGGATGGCCTGCTATCAGACCGGCCCGGACCTCTGGAAGCGCACCGATTACACCCCGAAGGATGTCGACACCGCACAGCTCTATGACGGCTTCACCTTCCAGGCCGTGGCATGGCTGGAGTCGCTGGGCTTCTGCGACGTCGGCGAGGGCGGCCGCTTCATCGAGGGCGGCAAGCGCATCGCGCGCGATGGCGAGTTGCCGCTCAACACGTTCGGAGGCCAGATCGGCGCCGGACGCTTGCACGGTTTCGGCTTTGCACACGAAAGCGTGGTGCAGCTACGGGGGCAGGGAGGCGCCCGGCAGATCGCCGGCGATCCCAAGGTCGCGGTCGCCGCCTCCGGCGGCGGTCCCCTCGCCACCGCGCTCTTGCTGACGCGGGACTGAGGCTCCAGTCTCCTGGCGATATCGCGACGCGCAACGCACCCATTTCAGTCATGAGCGCCACAAGATGAGGGCATATCGCTCGCGTGCAGGACGCAGGCGATTTCTTTTTCGGTCGCGCGGCGATTCTTCAGTTCATGCCGCAGCGGGCGCCCGATGCGGGCGCGGAGCGTTCGCGTCGGTCTCGCGCGTGCAGCCCCGCAGTGCTTGCTCCAGGATCGCCACGAGGTCAGCGGATTTTTGTTCGGACGGATTGTAAACCAAGCCGAGCGCCATTGGGTGCTCGTCCGCATCGCTCGGCAGCAGCATCACGCACATCTCTGCGGCAGCGCCGAAGCCGGCAGGGCCGATAGCGTATCCTTGGCGCCGACAGTCCTGCACGTGCGCGCTCATTTCGGGATGGCTGAATTTGCGTTCCGAGGGAGCCTCGGCGTTCAAGCGGCGGATCACGCCTTCGCCGCGTTGATGCGGCGCGGTCGACAGCAGCAACCAGCCGGCGGCGGTGTCGCAGAGCCGTTCCTGAAGGCCGCTGGTGAGCACCGCCTCGGGGGCTTTTTTCAGCGATTTGTCGCCAGACTTCCAAAGGAAAACCTGCGCGTTCAATCCGACCATGCCAATCAGGGCGACGCCCAGGCCGGTTTGCGCGGCGAGTTGATCGACCAGCGTCACCAGGCGGCCGTCGCGCACCATTCTGGGCTGGGACAGTGAGCCTAAAATCGCCGCCCGCGGCGTCAGCGTGTAGAATTTCGAGCTGGCGTCGCGGTAGAGCAGTCCGAGATCGACCAGAATGGCGAGCAATTCCGAAGTGCTGGATTGTGGCCGATTATAGCGGCGCACGATGTCCATCACTGTCGCTCTTGTGTTATTTTCGTCAAAAAATTCAAGAACTTCTATCAGGCGTCGGGCGGTTTTCGCCTTGTTGGGGTCGAGCGCAGTCGCCATCGTTCCTCTCCTACTGTTTTCCGTAGGATCAACAGGATTGTGCATTTGTCAATTAAAAATGAGAGCATCTCGTTTTATTTGGCGTCGAGACCCTGATAGGCTTCCCTTCCGTGGATGAAAACGGCGCGAACATGCGCGGCCGATAGCGCAGCGCGCGCCGCCCGCCAGGGCTGGTTGAGCAGGCAGAGGTCGGCGGCGGCCCCGACCGCGACGCGGCGGCGCTGATCGAGCGCTTCCGGCGCGCGCAGATACAGATCCAACGCCTGCTCCGGGGTAAGCGCTTCGTGTGGGGCGATCAGCGCGCCGCTTTGGGTGCGCCGCGAGACCGCCGCCGCCATCGCCGCCCAGGGGTCGGCGCCGCCAAAGGGGGCGTCGCTGCCGCCGGCCAAGGTCACGCCCGCATTCAGGAAGCCTCGCAGACGGTAGAGGAAGGGCTGGGAG
>Ga0075012_10006602_pt1 | contig 10505 bp, 5 predicted proteins | sample All_14_2_FD_71474 | JGI IMG/M metagenome (GOLD analysis project Ga0075012, IMG submission 71474) | Freshwater microbial communities in response to fracking from Pennsylvania, USA - Allegheny Zone_MetaG_DW_15 | ecosystem: Environmental > Aquatic > Deep subsurface > Groundwater > Drilled... | reverse complement strand
GTCTTGGACAAACCGTCTTTTTTCTTCATGCTTCGTCGTCCAAACCGAAAATCCCGCGCGACCCATTTGGCTTCTCGCTAAGCTCGCCGGGGCAGCCCCCTTTTCAGGTCTCAAACCATTACTTTGGAGAGACCAAGACCCGGAACCCGACGTTGTACACCGGCTGGTGCGCCGGATACCGCCAGCGGGAGGCGGAGGTCACATACGGCAAGGTGTCGTTCCATGACCCTCCGCGGACCACCTTCATCGCCTCCCCCGCCGCCGCGCCGCCGCGCCCCGTGTAAGGATAGGGCCTGTATTCGCTGAGCGTCCATTCGGCCACGTTGCCGTGCATATCGAAAAGCCCCCACGCGTTGGGCGCATAGCGCCCGCCCGGCGTGCTGTACGGCGCCCCGTCGGTGTAGCCCTCCTGGGCACGCCCGTAGTTCCAGTCCCGGATGCTCTCGTCCGCGATGTTGGCGAACCCGTTGCGGGGCACTGGGCCGCACGCATAGTCTGACGCCGCTCCCGCGCGGCAGGCCCATTCCCACTGCGCCTCGGTGGGCAGCGTGCAGGTCCGTCCGCTTCTCTGTGAAAGCCACTGACAGAAGGCCAGCGCCTCTTTCCACGAGACGCGCACGACGGGATGCGAAGGCGAGCCGATATCGGTTCCGCGCGTGGTCCGGTCCTTGTTGCGGCCCTCGATAAAACCATTCTCGTGGCGCGGATCGAAACGGGCGTATTGCGCGCAGGTCACCTCGAGCCTCCCGAGATAAAAGGGTTTCTCCACTTCCACCGCCGACTGCGGCCGCTCGTCCGGCGCCCCGCCTTCACGGCCCATGACAAAACGTCCGGCGGGGACCAAGGCGAACGCCATCTTCACCCCGTCGCCCAAGTCAAGCTCCAGCGCGGTGTCCCCGGCCGCCTTCTGCACCGCGACCGCCTGCTCCGCCGTCAGCGGCCACCCCTCAGCTTTGGCGCCGGCCCCCTGCTCCGGAGGCAACGCCGGCGGCGCCTGGAACGGCTCGACCGGCGGAACGGGGCGGACCTCCTCGTCGCGGTCGTCCAGACCGGAGTAAAGCTTCTTATACTCGGCACGCTGTTTGACGTGCTCCTCATTCGGGGGAAGGTTCGACTCGCGCCACGTGCCGCAGTATGGCACGTTGAAGTCGATCCACGTATAGAGCGCCTCCCACTCCTCGCGGGCCAGCTTGACGCCGTAATGCCCCTTCTTGAGCATCTGCACCAGCACGCTGGTGTCGGCCTCGAACTCCGCTGGGGAAAGCAGGTGCAGGTCCGCCTCGTAGCCCGCGCGGCGGACATATTTCTGGAGACGCATGTAGGCCGGGCTGTAACAATCCGGCTGCGCCTTGAGATGTTTATTGGACGGGCCCAGCCACCCCCACCAACCGCATTTTCCGGGAATCAGCTCGGGCTCATGCGGACGCAACCGTTTGTCGCGGAAATCCTCGAGCTTCACGCTCCGGCCTCCGGCCGTGTAAGGCTTGTCGTTGTGACACCCCACGCAGCGCCGGTTCAGAACCGGCTGGACCTCATGCTCGAAGGAGAAGCCCCGCACCGCGCCGTTCCAGGGCGTGATGGCAGAAGGCTTGTCCCGCGCCGCGCGGTTGTACTGGCTCGGAGGCACGCTGTTCTGAGGCTCGTGGCAACCGATGCAGGAGGCGGTCTCGCCGGGCATGGCCGTATACCAGCTCCGCATCTGCTGCTGAGCCTTGCCTTCCGCGTCAAGCGGCTGGATGAAGATCGGCGTGTTCGCCGGCACGCGGAACAAGGCCGAACCGTCCGCGTTCACCGGCACGGTCCCCAAGATGCGCTTGACATCCCAACCGCCTTCAAACGAGCAGGAATAGGTTGCGCCGTTACCGAAGTAGCGGTAGTGATGCGTGCCGAGCCGCAACGCCTTGATCGAACCGCGCGGATAGCCGCGCAGACCCTCGCCCTTGTAGATGTCCGCCAGATAGATCACCCCGTCCGGCTGCGCCGGGTTCAACGCCGAAGGGAGGGCCGGAGGCACGGGCCGCGGCCTCAGCGGAACAGGCGCCATGTATCCTGCCGAAGACCAAGGGGAGCCATCCGAGGCGAACTCAGAGGTCAAGAGCGGCGTGATGTTGTCGAAGATATCGACGAGGCAGAGGTCCCACCCGGAAAATTCGTGGCGCTTCACGCAGGCGAGGAAATACTTGCCTGCGCCAAGGTTGCTCCCCGGTTCGGCCAGCGGATACGGGGCCGCGAACCGGGGCCAAACCCGCTCCATCAGCCGGTCCATCATGACCGGCTCGACGGTCTGCCCGTAACCGGGAATACGCTGGACAACGCCCGCGGCCTCCCTGCGACCTTTCGAAGGATCCAAGATGACCAGCTCGCCGACGCGCGACACGCCGTGATGGCCGGACACGATGCACACGAGCGCATTCGGGTCGCCAGGGATCGGACGCGGCCAATACATCGCGTTGGGCCAATAGGATCCGCTGCCGTAGTGTTCCATCTGGCCCGAACCGTCGGGATTCATCCGAAACAGGAATCGCGAGAAATAGTGCGGAATGTCGGCGTACTCCCAACGGGTATAGAGAACACGTCCGTCCTGCATCACCGTCGGGTTCCAGTCGTGGTCCTGATCGTACGTGATGCGCCGCTCGTTTTTCCCGTCGGCATCCATCACGTGCAGGTTGCCCACGTTGGCCTGGCCTGTGCAGGGCACGGCCTGATAACACGCGTTGCAGGCAGCGACAATCTGGCCGTTCGGCAGATAACAGCCGTCGTAGTGAACCAGATCGCCCGTCTCGGAGGAGACCCTGCGCGGCACGCCGCCCGTGGACGCGAGGTCGAGTTCCCACAGCGTCTTTCTGTCCGAGAAAAGCACGCGGCGGCCATCCCAGTTCACATCGAAATCCGAGACCATCCCCTTGTGGACCGTCGTCAACTTGCCGTCCGGCCTCACCGGAGAGAGCACGCATAGCTCGCTGCCGATCCGGTTCGGGCCGTCCCAATTGGAGCCGAACCCGATGTCGCCCTTGGCGATCAACAGTTTATCGAAGGCCAGAAGGGGTGTTTCCAGAAGCACCTCGGGCTGCAAAGCGTCGAGCGCCTTGCGAGCCCCGATCACCGCCTCCAGCGCCTCCGCGTGTCCCGTCAAAACCTTTTCCCAAACCGCGTCAAGACGCGTGACTTCCTCAGCGATGCGGCGCAAGGCGGCCTCGGCTTGCGGATAACGCCCGCCGAAGGTGTCGCGAAGATCACAGACCGCCAGACGCATTGAAGCCAACCGGGCCGTGAGTTGAACCGCCTCGCCGGCCGCACAAACCCGATAATAGGCGTCGCGCTCCCACTCCATCTGACGCTCCACCGCCGGCGCAGCGGGCGGGAAGCCTTCCAGCCAAGCCGTCAAACGCACTTTGCGCGGGGCAATGGCTGACGCACACACTCCGTTTGTCACCGCAAGAACCGCACGCAACTTGACATCGGCTTCGGCCCGTGCCGACCGGTAGGCCGACTCCAAATACCCCCCGACCTGCCCCGACACCCAGTCGTTCAACTGACGGCTATACTCTGGCAGCGTGAGCCAGATGTTCCCTTCCATATCCCAGAGAAGCTTCAGTTGCTCCGAAACCTCGGGAAAGGCCGCCAGCGTCTTGTGGAAGAGAACACGCCGCCGCATCGCGCGACTGTACACCGCGCCCCCACCCGCGTTCTGGACGTTGGGCTTGACTGAAAAATAGCAGACGAACCGCCCGGCGGCGTCCGGCTTCAGAACCGCAAACAACTGGTTAGCCCCGGTCACCCGGTTGAACGGGATATTCCCCGAAAGGGCAGGGAAAAGCGCCTGCGAGTCGCGCTCGTTGCGCCCGGGCAGCCACTGGATCGTGCCCCCGCTCAGAGACAGGTCGAAAACCCAGTCGCGGGCATTGCTGTTCGGCCCCATCATGACGGGACGGCAGAGGAGAAAGACAGAGTCTTTCCCCGCGCCGCGGGTGCCGGCCAGCTCACACACCTGCCCGTCCTTGATTTCGGGACAGGCCTCCCAGCCGTATTCACGCCCGCCCTCCTTGTGCTTGCAGGAAAGGTCCTGCAGGGTCACGGATTCCAGCAGCCGACTGATCAACGGGCTTTTCTCCGGGAGCGGGCCGAGTATCCTCCACCCTTCAAACGCGATGCCCGAGGCCTGGAGCGACACACCGGCGTCCAGCCGCGCCTCCCACTTCATCAGCGCCTCGGCGTTCGCCACGAGCGTTTCAAGCCCACTCCCCTTCTTTACGAACTCGGGCTCTTTCTCCGCGACAGCCTTCTGCTGAACACCCGCCGAAAGGAAACAAAGCAATCCCCACCCCACCCATGCCCGTTTTTGCATCGTTTATTTCCCCCCCGGCTTCACATACGTCAGGTTCGGGCACACGATGCGCACCGCGTTCTTGACCGGCCAGACCGCCCGTTCGGGGCTGGCGTAAAGCCCCATCTTGTCGATGGGCAGCGGTTTGAAACCCGTTTTGAAAGCGGGCGATTCCGCCTTCATCCGGTAATCGTCTTTAGCCGGATCCACAAACAGCGGATCGACTCCCGCCAAATTGTTTTCCCCGACCAGCCAGGAGTTCGTGGTACGCGGATATGCTTTGAAATGGACCATCCATTCCTGCGGACACTTCCAGATCACATTCCTTTCGACACGCGTCCGCGTCTCCGGCGCGCGGAGCGTCTTGTCCCGAACCGCGTTACGCAACATCGCCAGCCAAGGGTACCGTTCCTTCCAAGGAGACTCGTCGACCGGCACGGCAAAGAGTTGCTCGACCATGCCGGGATGCACACCTTTGGGCGGCGTGACGGATTCCGGCGTCTCGTACGTCTGCCATCCCGAAATGGCGGGATGACAGTCCACGAAGACATTGTTCTCGATCACATTGCCGACGGCTGAAAGGGAGATTCCCTCTGCCACACGAACAATGAGATTCTCCGTCATCGTCGTGCCAGCCCCGCCGTCGTCCAGCATGATCGCGCGGTTGCGCTGCGGGCGGGGATTGTAGATGTCGTGGATGTAGTTGCCTCGAATCACATTGCCGACCAGCGTCCAGTTGCGTCCCGTGTAGAAAGCGCCCATCTCGCCGGACGTGAGGCAAATGCTGTGGACCTCGTTGTACTCCATCACGTTTTCGCGCCCGCCGAACAACACCGCCACATGGGGTCCTTCGTGGATCAGGTTGCGCGACACGAGATGGCCGCACCCGCCGATCTGGATCGCGGCGCCATACGTCATGCTGAACCGCGCGTAATCGTAGATGTGGTTGTTCTCGTACACATGGTCGCAGTGCTCCAGTTTCCGTTCGTCGCCGGCCCAGGACGCGATGCCGCCATCACCCAAGCGCGTCATCTCGCACCCTGCGATCCTGTGCGCCTTCCCGCCCTGGACCGACACCGCGCGATGCCCGATGTTCCGCAGGACGCACCCCGCCACCGTCACCCGCTCGCCCTTGTTGATCTGGACCGCCGAGCCGCGGCAGTTCTCGAACGTCAGGCCGCGGAACTGCATATGGGCAACGTTGTCCAACTGGAGCAACCGTGTCCCGACCGACACCTCCGCAAAGGTGTTCGCCGGTTTCTCGGGCGGCCAGAAATAGAGCTTGCCGTCCAAACGGTCCACATAATACTCGCCGGGCTGATCCAGTTCGCAAAGAAGATTATACCCGAACCAATATCCGCCCTTGCGGAAACCGTAATTGCTGCCCGGCACTTTCTGGGTGATCGTTTTCGTCGCCGGATCGACTTTGTCGAACGCGATCGCGCACGCGGCCCAATCGTGTGCCCAATAACCCTGACCATGCGGGTCAACTTCGTCCGCCCAACGCGAAGGATTCTCCTCCGCATAAGTGAACGTGTTGCCCTCCATGCCGCCCGGCGTGTCCACGATGTTGACGTACCCCTCGTTGGGCCAACGCGCCAGCCTCATCGCCTCGTCGCCATAGACGAGCTGGATGCCTGACGCGGGCGAGGCCGAAGATCCGACCGGCTCCACGCCGTAGTCGTAAAGTCCCTGAGCCGGCAGCGAGATCACCTTGACCTTGCCGTGCGCGACCTCCGGCAACCGCCTCAGCACATTCGTGTCGGACAGCGTCTTCATCTGCCATAGCGCCACGCCACCAGTGATGCGCACCTGGGCTTTGGGAGCGGACGCAAAAATGACCGGAGCCTCCGCCGTGCCCGAGTCCTCTTCCCCGAAAACAACGGGCGTCACCTGCTCATACCGGCCGCTCTCGAAAAGAACCGTGACCGGCTCGGCCTTCAGCGCACCGGCATTGCGCATCCGCCGTAGCGTGTCCCGAGCCCCTCCCATTGTGGCCAACGGGCCATCGGTCTTTGCGTCATTCGGCGCAGACAGAGTGCCGCTCCAGATATCCTTTCCCCGGGGAGACACATGCAAGGTCACCCCTGCCGATTCCGCCAAGCCAAACCCCATCGCCCACAACGCCCCCGCCGCCATCCATTTCCCAAGCCCGTCCCCCATAAGCACCCTTCCTTTCGTCACATTAACGTTGGGCGAACTATACCATACGCCCTTCTGCACGACACTGTTTTTTGATTCTCCGCGACCTCCGCCGAAGCCTATTTGTCGCCCATCAAGCCGACCACGATCATCAGCTTGGTCCAACTGCCGCCCATACCGCTGGTACAGCCGGGAAAGAACACCAACTCTTCACCCGCAAGCAGGGAGGTCTCCCCAGCCATGTCCAGTCCTTTGGACACTTTCTTGACCTCTTTCTGAAAGGCCAGCGACTCGCCTTTGCCCCCCTTCCACGTGAACTTAAGAACATTCAGGCACATTTCGTCGTCGTCGCTCTTCCAAGTGCCCCACGGGCCGGAAGTGACCTTGAACGCGTATCGTCCTGTCTCCGGCGCGATAAAGCGGAGCAAGCCCGCATCCGAACGGACACTGCCGAGAATGGCGTTTTGGAAATGCGGACGGAAAAGCCCCTGCCCGTTCGGCCCCGTGAAACAGCCGTCGCCCTCGAACCAGACCATGTCGTTGGTCTCCCACAACGTTTTGTCAACACCCACAGTCGGATCAACCTTGCGGCACGCACTGCTCGGGAGCCACGAAAGACGCCACAGCGCCTTGCCTTCCTCGCTGCGGTAGACCGGCTCCTTGATCCAATGCGTGCTCGGGATCGGCAACGGATAGACCTTCCGGGCCTTCTCGCCTTTCGCCGTCACAAACTCGCCCTTGAATTCAAGCGGTTTGGCCACCACCGGAGGCGGATACACCTCCAACTTGGGTGTGATGGACTTTCCCAGCGCGTGCGCCTTGGCGGGCGCGGCCTTGAGCAGTTCCGGCAGGGCCTTAGCGAACACGTCGTCGAACAGGAGGTAGCCGTTCTGGTTGGGATGACAGCCGTCACCTGAGAATCCCGACCACGGGATCTCTCCGGCGTTGACCTTAGACGCCGCATTGAATCCCGTCCCCAAGGTGGGAATGCCGTAGAACGCCGCAACGCGCTCATGCGCGCTCGCAGAAGGCGGCAGGTTGCCGTCTTTGTAGAACGGCAGATGCGTATCGGCCAGCGTGTAGAATATCACGATGTCGGTCTGCGGATTTTTCAGCCATGTCTTGTGGACCATCCGCTCCATGGCGACGGTCTGGTCGCTGTTGCCGTCGTTCACGCAGAACTCGATCAGGACCAAATCCGGATTATAGGCGAGCACATCGCGGTCGTAGCGGCGCGCGCCAAAATCAGAGCCGGTCCCCGAGATCCCCGAATTGATCACGTTGGCTTTCGCGTTCGGATAATGCTCCTTGAGCCACTCCGTCACAAAGGTCACATAGCCGTTCTTCGACGCGCCGCCGACCGTGATCGATCCCCCGAGAAAGACAACGTTGACCTCTTTGCCCGCCTTGAGTTTGGCGGCGACATTCGGCAGTCCGTCGCGCACCGTGAACAGCGCCGCACGCTCCAAAGCCACCTGCGGTTGCGCTTTCGCCTCAGCCGCAACCGCGTTCATCCCTCCCGCCATCGAGAACATCATCCCCGACGCCAGCATCCAACAACACATTGTCCGTTTCATGTTTCTCCTTTCTTGATCAAAACAGGCGATCCACCTGAAGCGCCGCGAAAACCGTCGCCAACGCGTCCATCCCTTGTGAGTCAAGCCCAAGCTCAAACGGGACCAGCACCGGCGCCTCCCGCGTCCAAAGATAAGGGAAGACCGTGTAAGTCGGCAGATAGGCAAAGACCGGCGCGCCTTTGGGCCAGGCGCCTCCGACCAGCAGCGGCGTCTCCCGGTCGTACAGATAGGCCAGCGGGAGGACCGACCCCACCGCTTCCGGCCTGAAGAAGGTGGTGTTGCTCGGAGTGTGCCAGCCGGCATGGAAGCTTGGCGACCGCTCCAGCTTGCGGACAGCATGGTCTCCGACCTTCAGCGTCAGCGTCGCATAGGCGTTCGTGCCGACCGGCAGTTGCGTCCACGAATACGAATACCCCTTGCCGACATCCGCACGGCCCGACGCCTCCTTCGGAAAATCGCAAAGCGACCGGTCCGGCAAACTGCCGCCGACCCAGATGATCTTGCCGCCTGCTTTGCGATACTTCGCCAACTGCTCCGTCAGCACGTTCGGCTGGAGCGTATAATACCCGCCGACCTTCTGCGCAAAGATCATCATGACCGGAAACTTCGCGACCGGCACGCCCTCGGCCATGAACGCCCGGACATCCACCAGAGCGGCGTTCTTGCCCTTTTTCCGCAGCGCGGTCACGGCCTGCGCCGCCAATACCCGGTCGTTGAACCCGAACAGGCCATCGTTCATCCGCCAAGTCGGCTCGGAAACCACGCCTAAACAAGGTGCCTCCGGCCTTTCCGGAACCACCAGCCCCTTTACAAATGAATCTTCCCCATAGGCGCGCGCCGAGGTGAAGGCTGCAAAAGCCGTCTGGTGACGCTCACGCACCGGATCCGTCACATCCGGCAGTTCCCCGCCTGCCCTGGCCAACCGCTCGGCAGCCTGAAAATCGCGCAGCAGACACCCCACCGCCCAACATCCCAACACCGAAAGGCTCTCCGCGAGCGCCTGTCCGCTTTCCGGATTCCTCGAGGATGCCCAAGAAGCCGCGTCCCGCACGATCGGCACACCGAACGGAGCACAGACCCCGACACCGGAGAGCCCCGCCAGCATCACGTCCAGAACCGCATCTGCCGCGCACTTGCCAGAGTCGGCCACAACGACCTTGGCGAGCTGCCGTTCCCAGACGGCTTTGGATTCGGGTTGCTTCTCGACCCATCCCAGATCCAGACACGGCTGCAGGACACCCAGCGATAGTCCGTCCGCCGACTTCGGGTTCGAGGCCGCATCTCCCCACCCATAGGTCGCCAGATGTACGATCGGATCGTGGTTGCATGCGGCCATGTCCGCCGTGGAGTGCGCCAAGGTTCCCAACCACAACAAGGCGCTCTCGGGACGGTTCTCGCGTAAAGCGCGGACCAGCAGACAGAACGCGACACCGCGTCCTTGATCGGAGTGGAAGTTATAGGCACCGGCCATCTTCTGTTCGGCCAGATAGCCTAGCTCCGCAGGCGTAATCCGTCTGTCCTCCGACAGTTTCTGCCCCGAATCCGGATAGTGGTTGTCCACACAGAATTGCCTCAGGGCCTCGCCCTGAAGCCGGGACTTCCAAGGCTCCGGCAACCGCGAAGCCACAGCCCGGCCCACGACATCGTGGCCGTTCCCCCAGCCGAACGCCAGCGCCGGAAGAATCAGCGCCGCGCACAGAAACCAGAACCTCTTCATGTGCTTCTCCCTGAGAGCCGCAAGGTCTTCTTTTACGGCTTGTCTTCCAGATTCCCGCAACCGGCGTTCACCGTGTGCGCCACGGGCCACGCCATACGCTCCGGACCCGCATAAAGCCCCATCTTCTCCTGCGGCAACGCGTGTATCCCCGGCGACGCGCCGACAACACCTGAGTCCTCGGCCTCCAACGCCAGCGGCGCCGACTGCTCGTAGCGCCCATGATGGACGTTAACCGTCACCGGACCCGCCGGCAATGCTCCACTATTCCGCATCCGGCGCAATTCGTCGCGCGCGCCCTTCAGCGTGGCCAGCGGCCCATCCGTCTTGGCCGCATTCGGCACAGCCGACTTGCCGCTCCACGTTTCTCTCCCTTGCGGCGACACATGTAGCGCCAAACCGGATCCCATCGCCATGCCGACGCACAAACCCCAGCAGATCCCCGCTATGCACCAGCCGTATCCCCCGTGCCCCATAACACATCGCCTCTTTGTCACATTAAATGATTGGATGAACTATAGCATACGGGGCATCGCGCAACACGATTTTTTCGGCACACGCCAGTCCAGGGAATCTTCCGATCCCGAACTTTACAACACAGCATTTCAAGTTGCACGTTGCGAAGAGGGGCAGGGTGTGTGTCAGGAAAGTGACATCGCTTCGAAGGTCATGCCGCTATGACTGCCGCCCTTACGGTGTCCTCACGGTCGCGGACGCCAGTCCAGTAGGCGTCGTGGAGTCCGTCCGT
>Ga0075012_10006601_pt1 | contig 10506 bp, 9 predicted proteins | sample All_14_2_FD_71474 | JGI IMG/M metagenome (GOLD analysis project Ga0075012, IMG submission 71474) | Freshwater microbial communities in response to fracking from Pennsylvania, USA - Allegheny Zone_MetaG_DW_15 | ecosystem: Environmental > Aquatic > Deep subsurface > Groundwater > Drilled... | reverse complement strand
GCATAAGGCCGGGGCCGGCTTCCGGCCTGGAGCCGGCGGCCAGGCTGCGGGCGAGCGAGAGGAACGGCAGTTCGCCTTCGCCGATAACGGCGGCGTCGAAGCCGCGCTCCAGGCACTGCGCCGGCCGCGCGCTGGCGTGGTGCCCGCCGGCGGCCACGAAGCAGCCGGGGGCGGCGCGCTTGACGGCCGCGGCGGCCGCGGCGGCGGCGGTAAAAGTCCCGGTATAGACGCTGATCCCGGCGAGGTCCGGCGCGAAGGCGGCGGCCTCTTCGGCAAAAGCCGCGGGGCCCAGGCCGGAAGCCGGCAGGTCAGCCACCCGGATCTCGGCGCCGGGCAGCTCAGCGCGCAGGTAGGCGGCGACGGAGAGGAGGCCGAGCGGCGGCAGGCTGAGGCCCGCCCCGCCCAGCGGGTTATCCGGGGAGAACGAGTGCGGCGGGTTTACGAGCAGGACCTTCATTTGGAGAAGATATGGGCCGCGCCGGCCGCCAGGCCGCGCAGTTCGGCGCGAGAGCGTACCGCCGCCAGCCGCCGCAGCAGGTAGCCGGGGCGGGAATAAAACTTCTTATTGAAGGCGCGCATCAGTTCCACGAGCTCCGCCGGCGCCAGGCCGCACATGGATACCACGTCCCTGGTCCCGGGATAGGCCGAAAGGTAATGCCCGCCCCGGTAGGTCACCGGGTCGATCTTGCCCTCTTTGACCGCCTGCTCGAATAGCCGGGAACCGACCACCGGCATCAGCACGGCGAACATGGCGTAGTCCGGGTCCAGCTCCAGCGCGAAGTCCAGGCTTTCCTTGGCTGTCTCCCGGGTCTCTCCGGGCAGGCCCAGCACGAAAGAGCAGTTGACCCGCAGGCCGTGTTTTTTGGCCAGCCGCACCGCGGAGCGCACCTGCTCGAGGCGGATGTCCTTATTGGCGCCCAGCTGCCCCAGCAGCTTCTGAGAGCCGGTCTCCACCCCTATGAAAACTCTTCGGCAGCCGGCCTCGCGCATGGCGAAGAAGAGCCCGTCCGAGGCCGTATCCGCCCGCACGTCGCAGTTCCAGGCGATGCCGGGCAGGCGCTGCAGCAGCAGGGCGCAGATGCGCTTGGCCCGGGCCGGGTCGGCGGTGAAGGCGCAGTCCTCGATGCGGAACTCGCGCACCTTGTACATCCTGGCCACGTGCCGCATCTCCTCCACCACGTCCTCGGGGCCGCGCGCGCGGATATGGCAGAAGTAGCCGTAATGGTGGCTGCAGAAGCTGCAGTTAAAATTGCAGCCCCGCATGGTCAGCACCGACGAGACCCGGCCCCGCGTCACGGCGCGGGTGGGCGGCAGGCGGTAGGCGTCGAAATTTATCAGGTCATAGGCGGGCCAGGGCAGGGCGTCCAGGCTGGGCAGCGGGGCGCGCGGGGCGCTCCGGAAGACGGTGCCGTGCCGGCGGTAGCACAGGCCCGAGACTTTCGCCAGTTCCCCACCCGCAGCCAGGGCCGCGGCCAGCTGCTTGAGGGTGGCCTCGCCCTCGCCCAGCACCACGGCGTCGGCCGGGCACTGCGACAGCGCTATCTCGGGCAGGTAGCTGGCGTAAAGGCCGCCCAGGACTATGAAGGTCTTGGGCAGCGCGCCCCGCAGCGCGGCCGTCAGGCGGTAAACCTCGTCGATGCTGCCCGGGTAGGTGGCGAAGCCGGCCAGCTCCGGCCGGAAGGCTGTCATGGCAGCGAGCTCCGCCGCCGGGGGCCGCGGCTCGGCGTACAGGTCCAGGATCCTGACCTCATGGCCCGCCTTGCGCAGTACCGCGGCCAGGTACAGCAGGCTCAGCGGCGGCATGATGTTTTCCAGCGCGCGCTGTTCCGGCGGCAGCGGCTGCGGCGGGTGCACCAGCAGGACCCTCATGCCGCGTGCCCCTTTTTATAGATATCGCAGCGCGCGCAAAGCCCGCGCTGGCGGCCGTAAAAACCGGTCTCCGCCCTGGCCCGGCAGATCTCGGCCAGCGGCTTCAGGGCGAGGCTGCCGAACTTCTCGCCCCGCAGGCGGAAACAGGGCAGCACGTCCCCGGCGGCGGTGATAAAGATATGGTCGTCGGAAGCCAGGCAGCGGCGGCCGCCGGCGGAGGCGATGTCCATGAAAACGTTGTAGGAATTGTTGTTGTTGCAGCGCAGGCCCAGCCGGGCGCACAGCCGCCTGGCCGCCGCCGTGATCTCCCGCTCCTCCGCCAGGCCCGGCCGGCGCGCCGGCGGCTTGTCCCCGAAGGCGTGCAGGTCGGCGCGCATCAGCTGCACCTCGTCCGCGCCGGCGGCGGCCGCGCGCCGCACGACGGCTTCGGCGGCGGGCAGGGAGGTGAGCAGCGTCTGCACCCGCAGTTTGAAACCAGGATTTTCTTTCTTAAACCCGGCCAGGAAGTCCAGGTTCTCCCGCGCCTCTCCTGTAAAGCGGTGATAGGGACCGTCTACCTCCAGGGTATCGAGGGAGACGCTCAGCCGGTTCAGCACGCCGTCCCGCACCAGCCCGGCAAAAACGTTCCTGTCGAAAGGAACCAGGCCGGTGGAGACGTTTAGCGCCGTGCCCGGCAGGGTCCGCGCCGCCAGCCGCAGGAATTCTTCAAGCCCGGGATGGCAGAAAGGCTCGCCCAGCCCGACAAAATTCAGGTAGCGGGGCCCGACGGGACCGCAGGCGGACCTTATCTCAAAGAGGATTTTCTCGAAAAGCTCAGGCGCCATCTCCGCCTGCTCCACGCCCAGCGGGCCGCGGAAGCAGACCGCGCAGCCCCGGCCGCAGCGGGTGGTGATTTCCAGCGTGATGTCGTTGGGAGGGAAGGCGTAGCGGCCCAGGACCAGCCTGAAGAATTTTCGGGCCTTCGCGGCCAGGGAGGCTTCGAAATACATCAGGCCAGCCCGTTCTCCCGGTACCAGCGCCCGGTCAGGGCCAGGCTCTCGGCGAAGCTGACGCGCGGCGACCAGCCCAGTCCCTTGATCTTGGCGTTGCTGCAGACCCAGTCGCCGGAGGCGACCTTGATCATGTCCATGCGCACGTCCATGCGCAGCGGCAGGAACCGGAAGAAGAACAGGCGTTCCACCGCTTCCTTGAGCAGGAAGCCGGCGTAGAGCAGCGGCACCGGCACATAGAAACCGCTCAGGCGCAGGCCGGCGCCCCCGGCTATGCCGCCGAAGAACTGCCGCATGCTGGCCGGGTCCTCTGTAACGAAATAAACCTCTCCGAACGGGGCCTTTTCCGCCACCAGCAGCGTAGCGTCGACCAGGTTCCCCACGTAGGTGAAAGGCACGGTATTGTTGCCGGGGCCGAAGAACGGGAACACTGAATGGCGCAGGAATTTAAAGACCACGGCCATGTTGAGGTGGCGCGGGCCGAAGACGGAGCCCGGGCGCACCACCTTCACCGGGAAGCCCTCGGACTTGTGCAGGTCCAGCAGGTATTTCTCGCCGTTATATTTGCTCCAGCCGTACTCGGTTTCCGGCAGCGCGTCGCAGGTCTCGTCCATCAGGGGCCTGACGCCGGCTGCCGCGATGCTGCTGTAATAGACGAAAAGCTTCACTTTCCCGCGGGCCAGGTCGGCCAGGTTGCGGGTGCCTTCGCTGTTGACGCGGTTCAGTTCGGCCAGGAGCCCGGTCCTGGAATAGAACCACTTCGTGGGCCGCACGGCGGCGGCCAGGTGGTAGATCTCGTCGACGCCATCCAGCGCCGCGGCCAGCCCCGGCTTGTCGAGCAGGTCGCCGTAAACGATCTCGACCCCCAGCCCTTTGACGAATTCCAGGTGGCGGCTGTCGGCCTGCACCAGGGCGCGCACCTTCCGTCCCGATTTAACCAGGGCCTCCGTAAGGTGCGAGCCGATAAAACCGGCCGCCCCCGTGACCAATGTGATTCCCATATTGCTCCTCCGGATTTCACCACCAATTATAGTATTTTCGCAAAGTATATCAGGGGCCCTAATATTATAAAATCAAAGGATATGAAAGCCCTCATCATAGGCGGGACCTCCGGACTGGGGCGCGCCCTGGCGGCGGAGTTCCTGGCCGCGGGCTGGGCCGTCACGGTCACCGGGGTGCGGCAAGAGAGCCTTCGCGATTTTTCCGCCGCCTATCCCGCCGCCCGCGCCGAGCGCCTGGACCTGGCCGCGCCCGGAAGCCACGCCCGCGTCGCCGCCCTGCTTTCCGCCTACGGCGCCGACGCCGCGGCCGTCTGCGCGGGGCTCTACGCCGACAATCCCGGGGCCGGCTGGGCCGAAGATGAGAAGGCCATAGCGGTGAACGCGGCAGGCTGCGCCGCGGCGCTCAACGCGGCCTACGCCTATTTCCGCGAAAAAGGCGCGGGGCGCCTGGCCTGCGTGACCTCCATCGGCGGGGTGCGCGGCAACGCCCGCTGCCCGGCCTACAACGCCTCCAAGGCTTTCCTTTTCAACTACCTGGAAGGCCTGCGGCAGAACGCCGCCGCCGCCGGGGCGCGGGTTTCAGTGACGAACATAATCCCGGCCTACGTCGGGGACGGCGCGGGCCGCGGCAAAGCCATGCTCGGCGCCATCCTCAAAGGCCGCCGCACCGTCTACCTGCCCGGCTACTGGCGCCTGCTGGCGGCGGTTTACCGCAACCTGCCCGACCTGCTCCACGAAAAGATGTTCTCCTGGCATTACCTGCTGCTCAAACCCTTCATGGCGCGCCCGCCGCGCTGGCAGGGCGGGCGATGAACTGCAAACTCTGCGCCGGGGCCCGGGCCGCCGAGATCATGCTCTCCCAGGGCAGCTCCGTCCTGCGCTGCCCCGACTGCGGCTTCATGTACCGGGAACCCTACCGCGGCTGCGCGGCCGCCAGGTGCGCGGCCTGCGAGGACCGCTGCATAGACCGCCTCGGCGAGCCCGGCTTCCTGGAAGCGCGCCGGCGCGTCGACGCCCGCCGGGCGCGGCGCATAAGCCGCCTGGCCGGCGGCCTGGCCGGGCTCAGGGTGCTCGAACTGGGCGCCGGCCTCGGCTGCCTGGGCGCCTGCCTGGCCGCGGAAGCCGGCGTCTACTGCGGCCTGGAATCCTCCCCTGTTTTTTTCAGCCTGCTCGAGCGGCATTACCCGGAGCTGGCGGGCAGGGCCGAAAACGCCCTCCTGCCGGGCGCGGACCGGCGCGCCCGCTTCGACCTGCTGGTCCTGGTGGACGTGCTGCAGTTCGCGCCGAAGCCGCTGGAGTTCCTGCGCGAAGCGGCCCTGGCGCTGGCCCCGGGAGGCCGCCTCTACATAGAGGTTCCTGACGAATCCCGCATGGCGCTGAGGGCCGCCGCCCGCCGGGCGCTGGGCCTTTACCGCGGCAACCCGCTGCACCACGGCCATATAAATTTCTTCACCCCTAAATCCCTGCGCCGCCTGCTGCGCGAGGCCGGCTTCAGGTCGGCTGACCTCTCGAGCGCCAGCATAGCCGCCGACGAGGACAGGCTGTTCCTGACCCTCAAGCGGCCGCTGCCGGCCTGGGTGAGGGCTTTCTCGGCGGCCGCCCGCCTGACCCGCGCCGACGCGCTGCTCGGGCTGGGCAACACCGTCTGCCTGGCGGCCCGGGGCGGCGGCAAAATCCCATGACGCCCCTTAAACCCTTCGATCCCTACCGGCTGGACCGCTCCCTGATGAAGGCCGCGGCCGCCGAGGCGCGCGCCCTGAAGCGGGACGGCGCCGCCTACCGCGCCGCCCTGGAAAAAAGTTTCGCCTCCTTCGCCGGCCGCCGCTATTGCCTGCTGACAGAAAGCGGCAGGACGGCGCTGCGCCTGGCCGCGGCCGCGCTCCGCCCCGGCGGCGGCACGGCGGCCTTTCCCGACGTCACCCACCCGTCGCTGGCCGAGGCCGCCGAAGGTTTCCGCCTGAAGCCGCTCGATATCGACCTGCGCACGCTGAACCTCTCGGCTGCGGCGCTGGAGAAGGCCGCGCCGCGGCTGGACCTGCTGCTGCTGCCGCACATGTTCGCCACGCCGGCGCCCGTCCGCGAAGCCCTGCGCCTGGCCCGCCGCTTCGGGTTCGCCGTGATCGAGGACGCTTCCCAGATCATAGGCGGCTCGCTGCGCGGCAGGAAGTACGGCTCCTTCGGAGACATAGGCGTATTTTCCCTCTCCCCCTACAAGCCCGTTTCTTCCCCCTTCGCCAGGGCCGGCGCGCTGGTCTGCGACGACCCCGGAATATTTTCCAGGCTGCTGGCGCTGCGGCCGCCGCCGCCCCCGGCGCAGGCGCTGCCTTTCCTGAAACTGAAGCTGGCGCGGCTGGAGGCCACCCTGGAAACCTCCCGCGCCGCCAACGCCGCTTACCGCGCGGCCCTCGGGAAATTCCGCCGCCTCATCCCGGCCCGGATAAGCCCGGAGGCCCAGGAGCTGCCGCTGCTGTTGCCCGACAAGGCCGGGGCGGAACGCCTGTTCAAAAAAGCCGGCGTGCCGCTGGAACGGGTTTACCGGCCGCTGCGCCTGGAAAAAGGCCTGCCCGGCCGCCTGCCGGCGTCGGACGCCTACTGGCGCTCAGCCATACACCTGCCGGCCTGGCCGATGATGACGAAAAAGGAGTGCCTGCGCGCCGCCGCGCTGGTAAGGGAGCACCTTGAAGACTGAGAGGCTGCCGCCCCCCTCCTACATAGCCCTCGACCTCACCTACCGGTGCGGCCTGGACTGCTCTTTCTGCTTCGTGAAGCGGCACGGCCTGCGCGCCGGGAAGGAACTGGGGCTGGCCGGCTGGCTGGGACTCATAAAGAAACTCGGCCCCGGCAAAAAGAAATTTTATATCACGGGCGGCGAGCCGCTGCTGGTACCGTTCCTGCCCGCGCTGATAAAAAGACTCAATGCCCTGGGCCATTCCTCGCTGGTCACCACCGGCTTACTGGTCCCGCCCGCGAAAGCCGCCGCGCTGGCCGCCGCGGCTCCCGGGGAGGTAGTCGTTTCCGTGCACGGCCTGCCCGGAGGGCATGAAGCCGCCGCGCGCACTCCCGGCGCCTGGGCCAAGATAAAGCGCAACATTGAGATCCTCCGGTCGCTCCGGGCGCCCGCCACCCGCCTCACGCTGTGGTGCACGATAAACCGGCTTAACCACGCGCGCCTGCCGGAGATCTACCGGGCGCTCAAAGCCCTGGGGCCGGACTCCGTAGCCTTCAACCACCTGGAATTTTCCACGGCCGCCGACGCCCGCGCGACGCGGCGGCTGCTCGCGGGCGCGGAAGCCTCCACCCCGCTGAAGCCCTCGGCGGGGCTGGCGCGGGGCATAGACATAAAAAAACTCGCCGCCGGCATAGCCGTTATAAAAAAGGAAAGCGCCGGGGCCGCGCGCTTCTACCCGGAACTGGGCGGCGCGGCCCTGCGGGACTGGTACAGCCCCGCCGCGGTTTTCGGTAAGCCCGGCTTCTGCAGGGGCCAGTTCACGGCGGCCTGGTTCTCCCCCGCCGGGGAACTGCTTACCTGCCAGCCCCTGGCAGTGAAGATCGCCGGCAGCCCGGTGAATTTCAGGGAGGCCTATAACGGCCCGGCCTACTCCGCCTTCAGGAAACTGCTGCTCGGGCAGGGCGGCTTCCTGCCGGCCTGCCGCCGCTGCGGCCGCGAACCCTATTCCTCCCCGGTGAAGGCATGAAGAACGCCCTCACCGTAGACCTCGAAGAATGGCACGACACCGTGCTGTTCGGGCAAAAGCCTGCCGGCGCCTCCGGGAATTTCCTGCGCAACGTGGACGACATCCTGGCCCTGCTGGAGCGGCGCGGGGTAAAGGCGACCTTCTTCATGCTGGGCCGGCTGGCGCTGGCCTACCCTTCGGCGGCGCGCTCCATCGTCTCCGCGGGGCATGAGCTGGCCAGCCACGGGCACGAGCACCGGGCGCTCTGGCGGCTGACGGCCGAAGAATTCTCCGCCGACCTGGCGCGCTCGCGGGCCGCGCTGAAAGCCGCGGCGGGAACGGAGCCGGCCGGCTACCGCTCTCCCACCTGGTCGCTCAAGGGCCGCGCCGCCGAATTCCTGCCGCTGATAAAGGCCGCCGGCTTCGCCTACGATTCCAGTTTATACGGGCTGGGGCCGGGCGCGGAGCGCGGGCCCTACGAGGTCATCCCCGGGCTTATGGAATTCCCCCCGTCGGTTTTCAGGGTCTGCGGCGCGGGCTTCCCGTTCCTGGGCGGCACCTTTCTGCGCTGGGCCGGGCTGGATTTCCTCAAGGCCCGCACCGCCGGGCTTAATTCGGAAGGCCTGCCGGCCCTCCTTTATTTCCATTCCTGGGAATTCGACGCCGCGCCGCCGGCGGGCCTGCCTTTTTACAAGCGGGCCGTTCAATACTACAATGTAAAAAGCGTGCCGGTTAAGGCCGGGGCGCTGCTGGAAGCCTTCGACTGGGCGCCGATCCGGGAACTGCTGAAGAAATGAAGAAACGCGACTGCTGCGAGCTTATCCTCAACCACGCCTGCGACCTGCGCTGCGCCTTCTGCTCGCAGGCGGATTTCTCTCCCGGCGCGGCCATGAAGGCGGCCGACGCCGTGCGCCATATCTACGCCGCGAAAAAGGCGGGCTTCACCCGCCTGGGCTTCTCCGGCGGCGAGGCACTGCTGCGCAGCGACCTGCCGCAGCTGGTGAAGGCCGCGCGCCGGGTGGGCTTCAGGACCGTGCGCCTGCAGACCAACGGTACTGCGCTGGCCGACCCCGCGGCGGCGAAGAAACTGGTCGGCGCCGGCCTGAGCGTCTGCAAATTCACCTTCGCCTCCCACCTTCCCGCGGTGCACGACCGGCTGGTAGGCAAAAAGGGCGCTTTCACGCGCAGCCTGGCCGGGCTCGACAACATGCTCGCCCTCAAAATTTCCGTCGGCGTCAACCTGCTGATAACACGGGCTAACTTCCGGGCCCTGCCGCAAACCCTGGAGTTCTTCATGAAGCGCGGGGCCGCGAATTTCGTGCTGATCTACCCGCTGCTCGAGGGAGCGATGGCGCGCTCCCGAAAGCTCAGGGTCAGCCTGCCGCAAGCCGGGCCTTACATCGTAAAGGCCCTGCGGGCGGCCTCCGAGGCCGGACTCGGGAGCGAGGCCAAGGCCCTGAACGCGCCGCCCTGCGTACTGCCGGGCTTCGAAGGCCGGGCGGCGGGGCTGTACAAGTTCAACACCGTGGTGATAGCCGCCGACGGAAATTCCAGGGACCTCGACGAGGCCGTAGCGGCCTCCAAACTGCAGGGCCCGCCCTGCGCGCGCTGTTATTTCCGCGGCGCCTGCCGCGGGGTGGACAGGAATTACCTGGCCGCCTTCGGCTGGGCGGGCATAGCCCCGGTCTCCGGCAAGCCGGCGCCGGCCAGGCGCAGGCCCGGGCCGCTGCTGACCGATAATGAAAAATGTTTCCTGGAGCTGCTGCGCGGCGGCCGGGAGCTGAGCACGGCCGCCATGCTGGCCGCGGCCCGGAAGGTGCCGCTCTGCCGCGGCTGCTCCGACGGCAGCCGGGTGCTGCTGGCAGGCCGGTCCCTGGCCAGGCGCGGCCTGGCCGCCAGCCGTTTCGCCCGGGGCGTTTTTTACTGGAGGCTCAGGGATGCTTGAAGCCCTGCTGCTCGCCGCCGGGGAGGCCGGCCTCGGCCTGGAGCTGGACCGCGCCGGCCGCGAATTAAAGATATCTTTCGCCGCGGGCGCGGACCCGGCGCGGGCCAGGGCGGCGCTTTACCCGGTGCTGGCCGCTCTGGAAAATAATTTCATGGTCCTGGCCGGCGGCGCGCCGGCCTGCCTGGCCCCGGACGCCTTCGAGCACTTCACCTGGCCGCTCGGCGCGCGAGGGCCTTTCGCGCGCGTGCGGGCCTGCGGCCCCTGCGCCCTCAAGGGCCGCTGTCCCGGCGTCACCCGCCCCTGGCTGGCCTCCGCCGGGGAGCTGCGCCCCGTGCTGCCGGCCCCGGCCGAGCTGGTGCTGGAGCTGAACAAGCGCTGCAACCTGGCCTGCCGCGCCTGCTTCGGCCGCACGGACGAGGAACTGCCTGTCCGGGCCGCCGAACGGGCCCTGCGCGAGGCCGCGGCCCTCGGGCTGCGCAGCGCCAGGTTCACCGGCGGAGAGCCCCTGCTCTACCCCGGCCTCGAGAAACTCCTGCGCCTGGCAAAAAAACTCGGGTTCTACACCCTCCTCAACACCAACGGCGTGCTGCTTACGGCGCCCAGGGCGCGCGCGCTGCGGGGGCTCGTAGACAACGCCCTGCTCTCCCTGCCGGGGGCGGAGGAGGGCGCGCACGCTTTCGGCTCCGGCAGGCCGCGCACGCTCCGGCTGAAGGCCGAGGCCGTCGGGCGGCTGCGCGCCGCCGGGGCGTCCGTGGTGCGGGCCGGCAGCGTGATCTCGCGGCCGCTGGTAAAAAATTTCAGCCGCTGGCATGCCGCCGTCGGCAGGATGGGCTTCGATATCTGGGAGCTCTACCGCCCGATGATGACGGAGGGCGCGCTGGCCGCCGCGCCCGAATACCGCGTCACAAAAGCGGATTTAGCCCGGCTGGCCCGCGCCGTCGCGGCGCAGCGGCCCGGCGGCGCGCGCGCCGTGCTGGCCAACCCCGTCCCCCTCTGCGCCCTGCCGGCCCGGGCGCGGCCCTACGCGC
>Ga0075012_10006598_pt1 | contig 10508 bp, 8 predicted proteins | sample All_14_2_FD_71474 | JGI IMG/M metagenome (GOLD analysis project Ga0075012, IMG submission 71474) | Freshwater microbial communities in response to fracking from Pennsylvania, USA - Allegheny Zone_MetaG_DW_15 | ecosystem: Environmental > Aquatic > Deep subsurface > Groundwater > Drilled... | reverse complement strand
CTGGCCGTGAAATACTGGCGCATGGGTCTGGCCGAACAGCTCCGCTCGCTGTCCAAGCGTCTCTTCCTGCGCTCCCTGCAACAGCTCACTCCCGACCTGAAACTGGAGCACCTGGAGCCTTCCAAGTCGGGGATTCGCGCTCAATGCGTTAAGCCCGACGGCACGCTGGTGGACGACTTCCTGATTTACCGAAAGGACAACGCCGTTCACGTCCTCAATGCTCCCAGTCCGGCGGCCACGGCCAGCCTGGCCATCGCCGAGGAAATCGTGCGCGTGCTACTTCAGTAGGGCGTCCAGAAAACCCGATTGCACAGAGCAATGTTCCACCTTGACGTTCTCCAAAAGACCCCGAAAGGCTGCCCGCGCTTGCTCGCGGCTGGGGCGCAGTTTGCGCCGGGCCTCCCCCTCCATGCCCAGAGCATCGATCCAGGCCACCACCGCGTCCCAGTGCGCCGGCTTGGCGATCACGGCCACGCAGCTCAACGTCTTCATCTTCTTGTAGGGCCAGAAAAACCAGCCGACCTCGTCCTTTTCCAGGCGAGTGCGAAAGGCGCGCAACCATTTCTCGTCATTCTCGCCCGACTCGCTCATCAACAGCGGCACGCCACGCACTTTCCTGAGCTCTAAATAGGGCCCAATCTCCTGGGGATCGGCCCAGTAACGGTGAAAAGCCAGCGCCAGTTGAGGATCCCAATCCGTTCCCAGGGCCTCGAACTTGGTGGCCCACTCCGCCCCATCCAAAAACAGCACGTGCCGCCTGTCCACCTCGCGAATGGCCTGGCCCATCTCGCGATAGACCTGGTCCAGCTTGGGATGCAGCTCGGTATAGCCCGGCCAGTTGGGAATGGGTTCGTTGAGCAATTCGTAGCCCAGCACGGTCGGTTCGTCCCGATAGCGCAAGGCAATCTCCCGCCATAACTGACTGGCCAGTTTCCGCGAAGGAGCAGACTCAAAGAGCCACGGATAAGAAGCTCCATCGTCGATGTTGTCGCCGGTCTGGCCCCCGGGCGCGGCGTGCAGGTCCGGCAACACCCAGAGGTTGAGGCGCTTGCATTCGGCCACCAACCAATCTAACCGGGCCAGTTCTACCGGGTCGCGCAGATACTTGTGATGCAGAGGCACGCGCACGGCGTTGAAGCCGGAGCGAGCAATCAGCTCCAGGTCGGCCCGGGTCACGTAGTTCTCTCGATAATGCAGCCAGAACTCCTGGCTTTCCTCGGGGCCTAACAGCTCCAGCACGCCCCGCTCGATTTGGGCGGGTGAGGTGGCCTTTTCCAGGCCGAACATGTAGCCTTCGGGAACCCACCAGTTCCCCAGACAAATCCCCCGGAGGCGAACGGGCTTATCCTCGCACACCAGGTCGGTTCCCTTGCGCTCCACCCAGCCGGGAGCGAGGATCAGTAATAGCAGCAGCAAAGCTTTCATAGCAGGACTATCTACCCCGGCTGGGTAGTTCGCATACCACATGGCCATCGGGGCGCTGACCTGGAACCTCACCATCTACCTCAGCGAGCTCTACCAACTGCGCAAGCACGCCTGGTGGCGGCAGCTCAAACGCGGCCTCAAAGAAGAATTTCGCGACCTTGACCCCAACAAAATGGTGCTCAACATGCGCGGCCCTTACCACCTCGGCTCGCTGGCCTACGGGGAGACGCCCAGTCTGACCGTCTTGAAAATCCTCGACACCTTGCAATTGCCCAAGGGCTCCACCATCGTAGACCTGGGCTCAGGACGAGGCGTTCCCTGTCTGACCGCGGCCGCGCTGGGCTACAAGACCATCGGCCTGGAATACTTCGCCGTCTACACCGAGCGAGCCCAGCGCATTGCCGAGCGCATGGGTGTGGACGCCACCTTCATCTCGGGAAACTTCCTGGACAGGCCCCTGCCTGAGGCCGACCTCTACTGGGTCTCGGCCACTGCCTTCCCCGAGGAAACGCGAGCGCAGATCAAAGTCCTGCTGGACCAGCAGGCCACCCTGGTGGTGGCCCAGGACTGGATTCTGGGTCCCCCCTGGGAGCACGACCGAATGCAGAGTCTACCGGCGGGGTGGGGTGTTACCAAGGTTTGTTACCAGTCAAAGCGAACGGCCGGGGCATGAAAAAGACCTTACTCGCCCTGTTACTGACTGCCCCCGCCTTTGCTCAAGATATCGAAGGCCTCATCAAACAGATGACCGTGGAAGAAAAGTTTGGACAAATTCAGCAGTTTTCTGGATTTGGCTTCACCACCGGCCCCACCGCCGCGGCCGAAGGCGAAAAGCAGAAGGAACTCATCCGTCAGGGCAAGGTCGGCTCCATCCTCAACAGTGTGGGCGCCAAGGTCACCAACGAATTGCAGAAAGAAGCGGTGGAACATTCCCGTCTCAAGATTCCGATTCTCTTCGGCTTTGACGTGATCCACGGCCATCGCACCACTTTCCCCACCCCGCTGGGAGAATCGGCTTCCTTTGACCCCAAAGGCTGCGAAGAAACGGCCGCCGTGGCCGCCAAGGAGAGCGCCGCCCAGGGCATTCGCTGGACCTTTGCCCCCATGGTGGACATCGCTCGAGACGCCCGCTGGGGTCGCATCGTGGAAGGCGCCGGTGAGGACACTTACCTGGGCTGCCAGCTGGCCGCGGCTCGAGTCAAGGGTTTCCAACGGGGTGGCAAGTATGCCGCCTGCGCCAAGCACTGGGTAGCCTACGGCGCCGCCGAAGCCGGACGCGACTACAACACCGTCGACGTTTCCGAGCGCAGCCTGCGCGAAGTCTACTTCCCGCCCTTCAAGTCGAGCGTGGACGCCGGCGTGATGACCTTTATGACCAGCTTTAATGAAACCGCCGGCATTCCGTCGACCGCCAATAAATTCATTCTGACCGACGTATTACGCAAAGAATGGGGCTTCCAGGGCTTCGTGGTCAGCGATTACGAGTCGGTGGATGAACTCAAGAATCACGGTCTGGCCGCCGACGGTGCCGAAGCCGGGTTGGATTCCATCAATGCCGGTCTGGACATGGAGATGGTCAGCCAGCACATCGCCCAAAACGGCCCCGCTCTGCTCAAGGCCGGCAAACTCAAGATGGCCACCGTGGATGAAGCCGTGCGCCGCGTGCTCACCATCAAGAAGCGGCTGGGTCTGTGGCAAAACCCCTACACCGACGCGGGTCCCGAGGAAGCCACCCTGCACGACCCGGCTCACCGCGCCCTGGCTCGCAGTAGCGCGGCCCGCTCGCTGGTGCTGCTCAAGAACGAGAAGAACGTGCTGCCGCTGCAAAATCCCAAGAATATTCTGGTGGTCGGCCCTCTGGGCAATAATCAAGAGGATCTACTCGGCCCCTGGCACGCCGACGGCCGCAAAGACGAGGTGGTCACCCTGCTGAAAGGCCTGCAGAACAAATACCCCAACGCCACCGTGACCTATCAGCAGGGCTGTGATTTCAAGGGACCGGTGCAGAGGCTGGACCTGCAGGCGGCCGACGTGGTCATCCTGGCCGTGGGCGAATCCGAACAGATGTCGGGCGAAGCCAAGTCGCGCTCTATGATCGGCTTGCCTGGCCAACAAGAGGCTCTCATCAAGCAGGTGCACGAATCCGGAAAACCCTACGTGGTAGCGCTCTTCAACGGGCGTCCGTTAACGCTGGGCTGGGTGGCCGAAAACTCACCCACCATCCTGGAGTGCTGGTTCCCCGGCAGCGAAGCCGGCAACGCCGTGGCTGATGTGCTCAGCGGCGATGTCAATCCCGGCGCCAAACTGCCCGTGACCTTCCCCCGCACCGTGGGCCAGTGCCCTATCTATTACAACCACAAAAACACCGGCCGCCCCGCCTACCTGCGCGACAGCTATGTTTCGACCTATCAGGACGTGCCCAATGAATCGCAGTATCCCTTCGGTTTCGGGCTGAGTTACACCACCTTCAAGATCGACGGCGTTTCGGTGGCCCCCGACCACACCGTCACGGCCACCGTGACCAATACCGGCGCCAAGGAAGGCGACGAGGTGGTGCAGCTCTACCTGCGCGACAAAGTGGCCACGGTCACCCGCCCGGTGCGCGAACTCAAAGGCTTCCAACGCGTCACCCTCAAGCCCGGTCAAAGCCAGACCCTCAAATTCCCCCTGGGCAACAAAGAGCTCGGTTTCTACAACCGCGACATGAAGTGGGTGGTCGAACCCGGTGAATTCGAAGTCTACGTGGGCAACTCCAGCGAAGCGCCCAAGGCCACCAGCTTCTTTATCCGCTAGTGCGGCGGCGTCGGCCGAGGCCGAGTAAAATTGCGCAAAACGACAGGGGCAACAGGCCGCCGGCCGAGTCTATTTCGGGGGTTCCCACAGCATTCAGCTCGAGATTGTCGAAAATAGACGCCCTGCCGATAAAGCCAGTGGCCACAAGGTCAAGACGGTCAATGGCCGCGGTAAATCCAGGATCGAAGGAAGCAAAGGTCGATGAGGTTCCCGCCCCGGAGTAGAGCTGGGTAGGCACGCCCAAAACGAAGCCGATCAGGTCGAAGGGGTCAGAGGGCCTATCGTCAACGGCCCGCAGATCGAAGGAACTGAAAGTGAATAGTCCTCCGCCAGCCAGAGTAAAACTTACCGTCTGGCCCGGTTCGGTACCCTGATCGTTGAAAAAAGTTGCCAGGGCGGCACCCGGATTTGAAAAGAGCGTTTGCAATTCCCAGCCGGTGCCGGTGGCCTCGTAGTTGAAGTCGGCTTCGGATTGCACTCCCGCCGCGCTCAGCACGGCTACATCGGCGTTGCCGAAAGTAATGGGAACCGCCGCGGCCGGCAGAGTAAGCAGGAGAAAGGCTGCGGATGCGGCCAGCGAGAGAATCGTAGATTTCATGGGGCTGGCGCTTCGTCCGGAGGACGGATTGTCCTAGGCAGAGCGAATTCAGGACAATTTCAGAGTCATGACATAGCGTCTGATCAACACGAACATGAAGATCAGCCGCCTGCCATCCACCCCACCCACCGTCCTACGCGCCCCCGCAGCCAAACCCGAAGCTCCGGTGGACAAAGTGGTCTACAACCATCTCCCTGTGCACAAAATTCGCATCCAGCACCCCCTCGGCGCCGCCCTCGGAGCCACCACCGGCGTGGCCCTCAACGCGCTGGCCCAGGGCAACCTGTGGACGGGACTGGCCGCCGCCGGCGTAGGCGCCTTTCTGGGCGGCAACTACAGCAAATTGCTCTACTCCGGCCAGGCCAAGGCCCGCGAAATCAGCAATCGCACCACCCAGCACAGCAAAAAGGAAGCTCCTTCCTTTGAACCGCTCACCAAGCAGACTTTGATTGCCCAGCGTCCCGTCGGCCAGAGCCCGCGCCTGTATGACGGCTACGACTCTTCTCGCGACCTGGCCGCGCTTTACGCCAAAGAGGGCCGCCCCGAACAGTCTTACGCCGTCGACATCGAAGTGGCCCATCTGCGTCCGGCCGCCGAGATCGGCCACCTGGACACCCATCTGGAGCTGAACTGGGGCCAGGAGCATCCCTACCAGATCAACCTCGACAAAGACGATGAAACCACGCGTCACAGCACCACCTTCAACCGCATCCAGAAGCGCATCGACAAAGACGATTTGCGCAAGATCGGCTGGCGCGACGGCCAACCCATTCACATTCAAGCCGTCACCACCGACGAAAAGACCGTTCAGGCTCGGCTGGAAGGCCGCACCGACAGCCCCCAACAGCCCGGCAATATCTTTCGCTGGGAAGGAAAAACGGTCTATTACGCGGTGACCGATCGCTTCAACAACGGCGACAAGAGCAACGATCAGGGCACCGATCCCAGCAATCCGCAGAAATTCCACGGCGGCGACTGGCAAGGTGTCATCGACAAGCTCGACTATCTCAAGGATCTGAACGTCGACTGCATCTGGCTCTCCTGCCCCTACGAGGCCCAGCGCGACTTCCTGGGTATGGACGGCTTTCACGGCTACTGGCCCAACGACTTTCAAAAGGCCGAACCCGGTTTTGGCACCCGCGAAAAATTCCACGAGTTGACCGAAAAGGCCCACGAAAAAGGCATGAAGATCATGCTGGACGTGGTGCTCAACCACACCGGCTACGGCCATCCTTTCACCACCGACCCCGACAAGAAAGAATGGTTCAACGCCAACGGCAACATCAGCGGGCTGGGCCAGTGGGAAATGGAGAACGGCTCGCTGTGCGGCCTGCCCGATCTCAAGCAGCAAAATCCCGAGGTCACCAAATATCTGGTGGAAGTCCACAAAGATTGGCTCAAGGACGTGGACGCTTTCCGTATCGACGCCATGCGCCACATGCCCGAAGATTTCCTGAGGAACTTCAATCAGGAAATGAAGGCCGAAAAGCCCGATTTCTATGGAGTGGGCGAGGCCTTCTGGCTGAAGTCCAACTTCGTGGCCGGTTATCAGAACCGCACTAGCGACTCGATGTTCGACTTTCCGCTGGCCTACGCCATCCGTCGCACCTTCGCCGGCGACCCTTCCCGCGACTTGCACGACCGCATCGAGTATTACAAGGAAGTAAAGCCCCACGCCAGCCAGCACGAAGCCTGGCGGGTTTTGCTGGACAGCCACAAAAGCCAGGACATGTCCCTGCTCTCGGAAGCCTTGAGCAACGACAAGCTTTATGACAACCCGGCCAAACTGGGCACCTTCATCGACAACCACGACATGGTACGCTTTATGTCCGATACGGCCGGCGACATTCGCCGCCAGGAGCAGGCGCTCGCCTTCCTTTACGGCGTGCGCGGCACTCCCCACGTCTACTACGGCACCGAAGTGGCCATGGAAGGCATCGGGCCGGCCAACCGCAACGACATGGAGTGGGGCAAGAATCCCGAACTGACCCAAAGATTCAAGCAACTGACCGAGGCCCGCAAAAACTCCGAAGCCCTGCAGTACGGCTCCCAGCAAGAAGTGCACTGCGCCAAAGACACCTATGGATTTTCGCGCATCCGGCCCGAAGAAGAAGTGGTCTGCCTGTTTAACAAGTCGGATGAACCCCAGACCGTCACCCTGGCGCTCCACAAAGACAGCCCGATTCCCGAAAATGCAGAGCTCAAGGACATGTTCAGCGACACCACCGCCCAAATAAAGAACCAGAATATCACCGTGACCATCCCGGGCAAAGGCTACCGCTTCCTGCAATGGAAGGCCTGAGGGTCCAGGCCGGTCCTGGCGCCTACGCCCACCTTCAGCAGCACGGTTGGAACTGGCAGGACTTTGAGGTGGTCATCGGCGCTTCGGCCGGTCCGCGCTGGTTGGTACTCAGCGCCCTGGACCGCTTTTTGGCTCCCATGCTGCAACAACGCGACACGCCGCTGCATCTGCTCGGCTCCTCCAGCGGAGCCTATCGCTTCTCGGCCTATGTCCAAAACGATCCCGTCCAGGCCCTGACCAATCTCGAGGAATCCTACATCGACGCCGACTGGTCGCCGACCCGTCCCCAGCGGCTGATTCGCGAGACCGCGGCCGGCATCGTCAGCAGCTTCCTCCAGCGGCAGCCCCTGCAACACGCCCGCTATCGTCTGCACATCGTGACTGCGCTGTGTCACGGCTGGCTGGCTCGCGACTCCAAATTTTCCCAAATTCTGGCGCTTTTGGGCGGGGTGCTGCTCAATGCCTGGAACCGGCGCCAGTTGGGGCGGCTGATGCAGCGCCTGCTCTTTTCCGATCCGCGCGATCGGCTGCCCGCCCACCTCAATGACCTCCCTACCTTGCAGGCCGAGCTCAATGAAGCCAACCATTTCGAGGCCATCCTGGCCTCCGGCGCCATTCCCGTGTTGATACCGGGCGAGCGCGACGTCCGTGGGGCGCCCAGCGGGCTGTTGCGCGACGGCGGCCTGGTGGACTATCACTTCGACCAGTTTCACCTGCACGGGGACGGCCTGATCCTTTATCCGCATTTCGCCGACTCGCTGCAGCCCGGCTGGCTGGAGCGCTACGGGCCGCGCCGCCACGTTCCCCGACACGTACTGGACAGAGTGGTCTTGCTTTCTCCCAGCGAAGGGTGGATGCGAAAATTGCCCGGCGGCCGCATTCCTGAGCGCAGCGACGCCGCTCATATGGGGCAGCGGGAACGTCGCCGCTTGTGGAGGGAAGCTGCCCGGCGTGGCCAAGACCTGGCCGAGGCCTGCCAGCCGGAACGATTCTTACAAGAACTAACCATTTTTGCTTCGTGAAGTAAGCCAAAAAGGTATCCGGGTACTATTTGAGAAGGCACGGGAGAACTTTACAAGAGTGTAGGATTTTCTGATTGAAATCCGCCCTCTAGCAGGCTATAAAATAAGAACACGCGAACAGGCTGCGAAAGCCAACGCACAGGAGAAGAACCAATGACATCTGCACAGCGAACCCTTAGTGGAATGATAATGGTGGGGCTGCTCAATTTGGCAGTACCGCTGAGTTTCGCCGCCAGCACGTCTTTGCCCAGTACGCCCGAAGGTTCCGTCGTAACCGGCTCGCTGCAGACTCGCAGCAACGACGATGGCGCTTGGAGCAACACCAAGGATAGTGCCAAGTCGCACTGGTTCAAGACCGACTCGAAATCCGAGGCCGTCATCTCCTTCGCAGGCGACGTTCACATGCGAATGGCTCCTGACACCCTGGTGCACGTGGAGTCCTCCAGCGACGCCGGCCTCAACGTCAACGTCGCCCAGGGCGATGTGATGACCACCGTGCCCTGGTCCGGTAAAACTTCGGTTCACATGAAGACCCCCAACGGCGAAGTGAATTCTTCGGCTGGAAGCTTCATCGTCAAGGTGAGCGACGACAAGGTCGCCCTGGAAGTCCTGGAAGGCAGCGCCAATCTGTCCGGCCAGAACGTGACCAGCGAACAGATCCCCGGCGTCAAGCTCACCGAAATGCAGGCCGAGCCCGGGCTGGTTGCACAGGCCGAGCCCGAGGACACCAACACTTTAACCCCGCCCGACAAGAAGGCCGATGACCCGAACATCAACGAGGACGACGATAACGACGACAATGGTTTCATCATTCCAGTCGCCGTCGCCGGCGGCCTCGGTTTGCTGGCACTGGGCCTCAACAAGTCCACTTCCCAGTCCTTTGGTGGACCCTCCACCCCGGGAAGCCCCTAAATCCCGACTCTCTACCAAAAGCCTCGAGACGAAAAGCCTCGGGGCTTTTTTCATGCCCCGGGCAACCGTTCCAGCGCTTGTTGCCGGCGCTGTAGATGCAGTGGTTGGGCCGGTTCCAGTTCCGAGGCCGCTCCGAAGAAGTCCGCCGCCACCTGCCAACGCTGCAGATGACTGTAGAGGTAGCCCAGGAAGGAAAAGGTCAGCGGATTGCCCGTAAACAGGCGTAAGGACTGCAGCCAGAGCCCTTCGGCTTGTTCCAATTGGTTGAGTTGAAAGGCGTGGAAGCCGGCAAAGGTCATCAGGTCGTGGCGCTCGGGGCATGACTCGAGCACGCGCAGGTAGAAACGCAAGGCAGGCGCATGTTCCCCTTTCTCACCGGCCACCAGGGCGCGCACGTAAGCGGCAAACAGGGATTCCCCCTCGGACTCGACGGGCAAGGAAGGCATTTCCCCCCGGCCCACCTGGTCCAGGGCCTGGTCCCAGGGGTCCTGGAGGTTCAAGCCCACTCCACTGGAAGCTTCCGCCGCCTCACCGGAGGGCACGCGCCGCAGCTGAAAGTCCCGGCTCAACTCGCGCAATCTCAGTGCTCCCGGCACCGTCTGGTAATAGTCAGGCGGCGCAAACTCCCGGTCGCGACCCAGATAGACGCATTCTAAGGGCAGGCTGGTGCCGCTGGCCCGATAGTGCCCGAAGACCCGGCACGAGAAGGGCCTGCGCGCATAGACAGCACACCCTTCCGGCTTGAGGTTGGGGCAGACGGGAAAGATGAACTCTCCTGTCTCGGAGCGCTCGCGCGCGGCGTAGCGGGTAAAGTCCGGCCCGGCCTCGCCCAGCACGGCCAGCTCCAGGTCGGTCACCAATTGGCGCGTCAGGCCGGCGGCCGTGCAACAGGTACGACATGATCCGCAATGATTCTCTCCCGATGGCGGGGCCAGAGACTCATACAAGTCGATTAATTGCTGCTCGAGAGAGGCATCCATAGGGTCACCCGCGTTCCTTCCACTTGGGGCCGGCTGGCCAGCTCCCAACGACCTCCCAGTCGTTGACAGGCCTGATCGACCGTGGCCAGACCCAATCCCATGTTCTTTCCGATGGTCTTAGTGGTAAAAAAGGCCTCGCCCAGACGCGAGCGCACCTCGGCCGGAATGCCCGGGCCTGCGTCGTTTACGGTCACCCAGGCCATTGGCCCTTCTGCTCCCCAACTCAAATTCACGGCCGCGCCGGTCTCCAGAGCGTTCACCAGCACCGGCAGAATGGCTCGTGACAGTTCTACCCGGGAGGCCTGCAGGACCAGAGTGGCCGGCCCGCTGGTGCGCACGCCGCTCGACTCCGGCAACTGAGCCAACAATTCGCGCAACAGCTGCACCAGGTCCAGGCTGGACTCCATTTGCGCCTCCTGCACCGAAAGCTGGCGCAATCGCTCGATGATCTCCTGGGCCCGTTGGCAGGCTTGCAG
>Ga0075012_10006594_pt1 | contig 10512 bp, 9 predicted proteins | sample All_14_2_FD_71474 | JGI IMG/M metagenome (GOLD analysis project Ga0075012, IMG submission 71474) | Freshwater microbial communities in response to fracking from Pennsylvania, USA - Allegheny Zone_MetaG_DW_15 | ecosystem: Environmental > Aquatic > Deep subsurface > Groundwater > Drilled... | reverse complement strand
GCGTAGATGATGACGGTACTGACCGTGCCCGGGCCGGTCAGCAGCGGGATGGTCAGCGGCACCACCGCAATACTCGAACGCGCGCTGGCTTCGTGCGCTTCTTCGGGGGTGCTGCGCGCGCTGTCCGGCTCGGCATTGAACATCTTGAAGGCCAGAAAGAACAACAGCAGCCCACCACCGACCTGCAGCGAGGCAATGGAGATGCCGAAAATACGCAACAGCATCTCGCCGAACAGCGCCGCCACCGCGATCACGATGGCAGTGGCCACCGCGGCGGTATTGATGGTGGAACGCACCTGCGCGGGCCCTTGCGCGGCGGTGAGGCCGAGGAACATCGGGATCGCGCCGAAGGGGTTGATCAGAGCCAGTAAGGTGATGAAGACCTTGAGTGTTTCCATGCTGTACGCGCCTGCTTGAAGCCCCGTCGACGTGGGCACCATCGGATGCGGGAGGATAACGTATCGCCAGTCCTGCAGCGGTGCTGAACACAAGGTCCGAATCGGGTGCCACCCACCGCTGACACACGATCAAGGTGCGGAACCCGGGCTTGACGCGCCCTCGCCGTCCACATACCGTGTTCCGACCAAGGCATCCAAGCCGCGCAGGAGGTTGAGAAGTGGCCCGTATCCATCCCGAAGGCTGGCGTCATCTGCCCACCGACGGTGCGCGCGGGCGCGAACTGGCAACGCTGGCCTTGCTGGCCGAGCATCTGCCCGACGACTTCAATGTCTATCACGACCTGCACTGGACCCGCGCCGAAGGGCAGCATGCGGTGTTCGGCGAGATTGCCTTTGTCGTACTCGGGCCCGCTGGGCGCATCCTGCTGATCGAGCAACAATCGGGCTTTCTGGACGAAACCACGGCCGGACTGCTGCGCCCGGGCAAGCGGCGCAACCGCGACATCCGCCTGGATCTGGCGCGCACGGCCGACGCATTGCGTGCACGCCTGCGCCCACTGCTGGATGGTACTGAACCACAGCTGGACAGTCTGCTCTACTGCCCCGACTACACCGTGCGCCAACCCGGCACTGCCGGCCTCGATCCGGCGCGCATCGTCGATGCCAGCCGACGCGCGCAACTGGTGCCGATCGTGCGCGAACTTTGCGGACGCGAAGCCGGGTCACCCGCAGCGCCGCCATCCCGACATACCGTATTGCACCGCTTCTTCGCCGACCTGCTCGAGCTGGTGCCCGACGTCCAGGCCCTGGCGGGTCAGGCCGTGGCGCTGACCACCCGTCTGTCCGGCGGGCTGGCGGAGTGGGCGCGGCGCTTTCGCATCGAGCCTCACCGCCTGCGCGTCGTCGCCACGGCTGGCAGCGGCAAGACCCAGCTCGCGCTGGCAGCCTTCAGCGACGCGATCGCCGCCGGACGCCGCCCCCTGTACGTGTGCTACAACCGCCCCCTGGCCGACCACTTTGCCCGCATCGTGCCGCCCGGTGGCGAGGTCGCAACCTACCATCAATTGTGCGACCGCCGCCTGCGCGCCGCCGGCCAGCCACCGGACTTCTCCGCACCTGATCGCTTCCGCCGCATGGAGGCAGCGTTTGCCGCACTGCTCGACAGCGGCGCGGACGATCCGGCGTGGCGGTTTGACGAGTTGATCGTCGACGAGGGCCAGGACTTTGTCGAGGACTGGCGTGACAATCTGCTCAAGCTGCTGCAGTCAGGTGGCCGGGCATGGTGGCTCGAGGATCCACTGCAGAACCTCTACGGCCGCGCGTCCGTTGCACTGCCAGGCTGGGCAGGACTGAGTGCGACCACCAACTACCGCACCCCGGCCGACGTCATCGAGCTGCTCAATGCCTGCCTGCCGCTACCCGAGCCGATCACTGCTGGCAGCCCGGTCGCCGACAGCGATCCCGAGGTGTTGAACTGGGCGGACGAGAACGAACTGATGGAGGCAACCAAACGCGCCATCACTCGCGCCATCGGCCTGGGCTTTCGTCGCGACATGATCGCCATCATCAGCTATCGCGGCCGCGAATCCTCGCGTTTCACCCCGCTCACCCACCTCGGCCCACACCGCCTGCGCGCCTTTCGCGGGCGCTACGACCTGTTTGGAGAAGCCGAGTACAGCGAGGGGGACCTGCTGATCGATTCGGTATACCGCTTCAAGGGCCAGTCCGCGCCCTGCGTGATCTTTACCGAGATCGATTTCGACACCCTGGACGAACTGGCCACACGCAAGCTGTTCGTCGGTGCGACCCGCGCAACGATGAAGGTGATCTTTGTCGCTTCCACCCGGACCGCACCGCTGCTGCAACCCTTGACGTGAGGCGCTTTGTGCCTGCACCAACGAAGGCGGCGCGTTCGCACACACGCAGCACGGCTGTTCTGCCCTAGAATGCAACGTCATGCGCAATGCGCATGGGCGCGATGCATCCCGACCAGGCGACGATCATGGCAGAACAAACCCAATTCGAACTACTGACGCCACTCGGCCCCAATGTGCTGCTGTTTCATGCACTCGAGGCGCGCGAGGCGCTTTCGCGGGTCTGCGAATACGAGATCGACTGTCACAGCGAACGCAGCGACGTGGATCTGGATGCGCTGCTCGGCAAACCGATGAGCCTGCGCATGATGCTGCCCGAGGGGGGCAAACGCTTCTACAGCGGACATGTGATCCGCTTTGCCCACACCGGTACCCGCGGTCGCTTCCAGACCTATCGCGCAAGTGTGCGCCCGTGGACCTGGTTCCTGAGCCGCACCGCCGACTGCCGCATCTTCCAGAATCTCACCGTACCTGACATCGTCAAGCAGGTGTTTGCCGACCACGGTCTGGCAGACTACCGGCTGACCTTGAGCGGGTCGTACCGCAAGCGCGACTACTGCGTCCAGTACCGCGAGACCGATCTCGACTTCGTCAGCCGCCTGCTTGAGGAAGAAGGCATCTACACCTTCTTCGAGCATGCCCAGAACAAATGCACCCTGGTACTGGCCGACGCCTACGCAGCACATACCTCGGTAGCCAGTTACGCCAGCGTGGCCTTTGTCGAAAACCGCCTGGGCCGCGCCGACGAACTCGGGCATATCGACAGCTGGCAGTTCGAACGCACCGTGATGCCCGGCAAGACCCTGCTGGTGGACTACGACTTCACCAAACCCTCGGTCAGACTGGAAAGCTCGGCAACCGTGCCGCGCGAACATGCCGAAGGCAAGCACGAGGTGTTTGACTACCCTGGCGAGTTCGACCAGACGGCCGATGGCCGGCACTATGCCCAGGTCCGCATCGACGAACTCCAGGCCCAGCATGAACTCGCCCATGCCACCACCACCGCACGCGGCCTGACGGTGGGCTATCTGTTCAAGCTGACTGGCCATGTCCGGCGTGACCAGAATCGCGAATACCTGATCACTGCAGCAGAAACCCGCATCCTGGCCGAGGGCCACGAATCCAATGACAGCGGTGGCAGCCTGTTCGAGAGCCGCATCACGGCACTGAACAGCCGGCAGGACTTCCGCCCGCAGCGGCTCACCGTGCGGCCGATCGTCAAGGGGCCACAGACCGCAGTCGTCGTCGGCCCCTCGGGTGACGAGATCCACACCGACAAATATGGCCGGGTCAAGGTGCAGTTCCACTGGGACCGCTACGGCAAAAAGGATGAGCACAGTTCATGCTGGGTCCGGGTATCCCACCCCTGGGCAGGCAAGAACTGGGGCTTCATCGCCATTCCGCGCATCGGCCAGGAGGTCATTGTCGAGTTTCTGGAAGGCGATCCTGATCAACCCATCATCACAGGCCGCGTGTATAACGCCGACCAGATGCCGCCTTATGCCTTGCCGGCCAACATGACCCAGACCGGCATCAAGACGCGCTCGACCAAGGGTGGTGGCACCGACAACTTCAACGAGATCCGCTTCGAGGACAAGAAAGGCGCCGAACAGCTTTTCATCCACGCCGAGAAGAACCAGGACATCGAGGTCGAGAACAACGAAACCCACTGGGTTGGCCACGACCGAACCAAGAGCATCGACCACAACGAGACCGTTACCGTTGGCAACGACCGTACGGAGTCGGTCGGCAACAACGAGACCATCAGCATCGGCAACAACCGCAGCGAATCGGTGGGCAACAACGAGACGATTGCAATCGGCTCGAACCGCAGCGAGGACGTTGGCAAGAACGAGACGGTCAACGTCGGCAGCGATCGCAGCGTGACCATCGGCAACAATGACAGCCAGGACATCGGCACCCACCATACCGTCACCATCGGCAAGAACCAGACCCTGACCATCGGCGAGACCCGCAGCACCAGCGTGGGCAAGGACGACCGCCTGCAGGTCGGCAAGAAGCTGTACATCGAAGCAGGGGACGAGATCACGCTGAAGACCGGCAGTGCCAGCATCACCCTGAAAAAGGACGGCACCATCCAGATCAAGGGCAAGGACATCACGATCAGCGGCAGTGGCAAGATTTCCGCCAAGGCCTCCGGTGATGTGGTGATCAAGGGCTCGAAGATCGCGCAGAACTGATCGCACCCATGCTGCAGGTCATCAATCCTACGCCCCTGCCAGCCACGCTGGCTGTGTTCGCCAACCCGGCGGGGGTGGAGTCCGCCTATATCGCGGTCAAGGCCACCTTCGACCTGACGACGGGCAAACCGCAACTGAGTGCTCGCCAGGCCGGTTTTCTGGCCACCGACGTCTATTGGGGCGACCCAACACAGAGCAGCCTGCGAGCAGCCGCGGACCTGACGCTGACCAAGCCGACCACGGACATTCTGCTGTTGGGCCGTGCCGTTGCCCCGCATCCGGTCGACACGATGACGGTTAGCCTGCGGGTCGGCCCGGTCATGCGCCGTTTGCAGCTATTTGGTGAGCGTACCTGGCAACGCCAGCGCGACGGCTGGGTCATCACCCCACCGCAGCCGTTCGAACGCATGCCGCTACGCTGGGAACTGGCCTACGGCGGCGCAACACCACCGAAACCGGATCTGCCGCCCGAAGTCGACGCGCGCAATCCGGTAGGGCGCGGTCTGATCGGTCAGCAGGAACGGGACTTCGATGGCCGACCCCTGCCCTGTATCGAAGATCCCGATCAGCTCATCCAGCACCCGGGCGATCGTCCAGGCCCTGCCGGTCTGGCCCCCATCCCCCCCGCCTGGCAGCCGCGCCTTGGCCGGGCGGGCACTTATGACGCAGATTGGCAACGCACACGTGCGCCCTATCTGCCGCTTGATTTCAACCCGCTCTTTTTCAACACCGCGCCGCCCGGACTCATCGCACCCACCTACCTGGAAGGCGGCGAAGCGGTCGAGGTCGAAGGCTGCAGCGCGGGGGGGCCATTGCGGTTTGCACTCCCCCGCCTCAACATCGACCTGCTGTGGGATTTCGACGGTCGGCGCCTCGCCGCACGCCCGGCGCTGGACACCGTGCTCATCGAGCCCGACCAGGGCAGGCTGCAGATGGTATGGCGCGCCGAACTGACCGTGGACAAGAAGCTCACCCGACTGCGCCAAGTGGAGCTCCACTGCAGCAACATCCTGGTCGAGGAGCCGGCCTGATCATGGCAATCGACATCCTGGCAGCGGGCTGCATCTCGCCCATCGGCTTCACCCTTGCCGAGACCGCGGCCGCTGCACGCGCGCGTATGGCCCGCCTGCGTGAAATCGCCTGGTTGGACCGGCGCTTCGAGCCTTACATCGTCGGGCGTGTGGATGACGAGGGACTGCCTCCGCTGTCCACTCAGCTCGAGCTGCTGAACCTGCAGTCACGCGAAGCACGCATGCTGCGCCTTGCCCACGCTGCGCTGGCAGAAACCCTGGAGGCCTTGCCGGACAGTTCGGGGCCAATTCCGCTGTTGCTCGGACTGCCGGAACATCACACCACCTTGCCGATCGACCCCTCCAGCTTTCTGACCCGTCTGGTGATACAGACAGGCGCCCCGCTGGATGCAGGGCGCAGTGTCGCGGTGGCGCGCGGCCGTGCAGCCGGGCTGATGGCGCTGCGTCAGGCGCTGCTGCGGGTGACGAGTGGAGAGTCGGATTACATTCTGGTCGGCGGGGTAGACAGTCTGGTGGACCTTTATGTGCTGGGCACCCTGGATCGCGCGCAACGCATACGTAACGCGGGCAACAATGACGCGTTCTCGCCAGCGGAGGGCGCCGCCTTCCTGCTGCTCGGCCGCTCCGGTCCCGGCGCCACGCCGCTGGCCCGCCTGACCGGTTGCGGCACCGGCATGGAGCCGGGGCACCTCTATGCGGACGCCCCTTACCTGGGCGACGGTCTGGCCGCTGCCATCGGTAGCCTGCTTGAAGCCACGCCACCGGCCACACCCATCGCCTGCACCTACGCCTCATTCAACGGCGAGCGCTACTGGGCGCGGGAATTCGGCGTTGCACGCCTGCGCAACAGCCACCATTTCGCCGAGCCGATGGCGATGGAGCACCCTGCCGAATGCTGTGGCGACCTGGGTGCAGCCCACGGGCCACTGCTGGCCGCACTGGCCGCCCACGCACTGGCCGGACGCTACCGACCCGGCCCTTGCCTGGTCTATGCTTCATCCGACCGCGGCGACCGCGCCGCAGCCCTGCTCACCCCGGCCTGAAGAATGCGGAGTCGCTCATGCCATGTACCGTCCATAACATCCAGGGTTTCGCGCACAAGACCAGCGGCGGACTCAGCATGGTCTTTCCGGACGTCTGCAACACCCCTGCCCCACCCGGTCCGCCCGTCCCCATTCCCTACCCCAATATCGGCAAGTCATCCGATACCGTCAGCGGCACGACCACGGTCAAGGCCGACGGCAGCATGGTGATGGTGAAGGGCGCAAAGTACATGATGAGCGCCGGCGACGAACCGGGAACCGTCGGTGGGGTCATGTCGGGCACATTCAAGCAGGAGTGCGAGTTCCTCATGTATTCGTTCAATGTCATGCTCGATGGCAAGAACGTGTGTCGCATGGGTGACCCCCTGTGGCACAACAAGAAAAACATCTGCGGGTAAGCCCATGACACAGCTCGGCGAAATGGTGGCGATCGGCATCATCCAGGACCCGGACGAACCGCCTTGCCCATTCACCCACGAATCCCCACCCGAAGGAGACCCGGGCAAGAACGAGCTGATCGGCTCGGGTTCGACCCTGGCGAAGGCGATGAAGGCAAGCACCAGCACCGACCTGCTGGGCAGCGCCAAGCCCGATGCGGTGGAAAACCCACGCTATATTGCCAAGCACCCCTTGTATTCACCTGGGTCCCTGCGCAGTGCAAACGCCGCCACCCGGGAAAACTGGCCGGTCAGCATCAGGCTCAGTGATGACGACATCCGCAAGCTGCCTGTACGCTGCGCCGCGCACCATCTGATCCCCGCGCAAGAGTCCTTGAAGGACAGCCGGCTCGTGCCCTTCATGGTGCACAGGGACACCCCGGAGGACGTCAAGGGCGGATCGGTAAAAGGTGTGCTGTGGCGTGATGTGGGCTACAACGTCAATGGCAGCGAGAATGGCGTGTTCCTGCCAGGCTCCTACGCCGTTGGCGGTGGGCGTGGGGGCTTGCGGGTATGGAGCACGGCCGACGAGCCCGACCATGAACAGGAAGACCTGCCGGAAAACGCCGACAACTGCGAAGCCGCATTCCTGACCGGTAACCCGGACGCCATCGACGAGCACACCCCAAAGTGGCAGTACGTCAAACAGGCCATGCGGCTGACACCAGGGCAATTTCATGACCGGCATGCCGATTACAGCCGTGAGGTCCAGCTCAAGCTCGACGGCATCGCCAAGACGCTGGCCAAGCAATACAAGGACCGCGAGCGGAGTGTCGAGTGCCCCTGCGAGGAATGCAGGAAAAGCCGTGACAAGTGGAAGGATGCCGGCTACCCGCCCCCTGCTGCGCTGGTCGCGCGCCTCAACACCGTCTCCAGCCGCTTTGCGCAATACCTCAACGGCTCGGCCTGGGCCATGAACCTGTACACCTCCAAATGGTGCAAGGCCTACATGCAGGGACGCCAGGCCGGCAAAGCCTGGGCCAAGACTTGAGACGGAGACGTAACAGACGATGTACTACATTCTCAAATGCTTCGACCCTGCGGAGGGCTTCATCGCGCGCATCGAATACCGCGACGACGACCCCTTCCGTTTCTGGAACGGCGGCGAGCGCTTCGACGACGAGCCCGAAACGCCCTTGCGGGCGACCGTCGTCAGCGATGCCCAGAGCGTACTCGCCGAGCTGTGGGAAACCCCCTTGCCCATGATGACTGCGCGCCTGCATCAGGCACTCTGCCAGCTTGGCGTCAGCAACCTCGACGTCTATCCGGTCGAGCTGACCGACTCGCGTAGCGGCAAGATCATCGACGGCTACCTCGCCTTCAACCTGATCGGCGTCATCGCGGCAGCCGACCTGCAGCAGACGCGGTTTGCGCCCGGCAGCCCGGAGCGGATGATTTCCGCCGACATCGATCACCTGGTGGTCGCACCCGACCGTATCGCGGGGGCGCACATGTTCCGCCTCGGCGAATCGGTCAGCGCGATCGTGGTCGATCAGCAGGTCAGGGACGGCCTGATCGCCGCCGGATTCGACACCCTGAGCTTTCTGCCGCCCGATCAGTGGGTGGGCTGAACACCAACACGCCAAGGACATCCACCATGCCACGCCAGAAGGTTCTTGCCTTTGCACGCCCCACCGCGAGCCCGATGTCTGGCACGCAACGCGCCCGGCTGACTGCCATCGCCGACGACGGTACGCTGACCGTCGCCACGACCGAAGGACACAGTTTCAACTGCGACTGGCTCGAGAACGGCCAGGGCATGACCCTGCAGTGTGGAGACGAAGTGCTGGCGCTGACGCCGGACGCGGGAGGCCGTGGCATCGTGCTCGGCCGCGTGGGTCCTTATCGCCCCCCTGCGCCTCAAGCACGGCTGACCCTGGAAGCCACCGAGGTCCTGACGCTGAAGTGCGGCGACGCAACCCTGGATCTGCGTGCAGACGGCCGGGCGATGTTGCGCGGCGAGGATGTACTGCTCCGCGCCCGGGGCACACAGCGCATCCGCGCCGGAACAGTCGCAATCAACTGATCATGGTCATGATTGCCCCCCTGCGCCGGCAACGCAACTTCATGCCGGCGCTCGTCATCAGCCACGCCGAGGAGCTCGCCTACCTGTGGGGGCGCCGACGTCGTGGCCTCTACTCGGACACGCTCACGATACCGGACCTGCAGCAGCTGCAGGAACGCATCGAGGCGCATCTGCAAGGCGTGGCCCTCGCCGCTGAAGCCACCCACGAACTGTTGGGCGAGGGCTTGCAATCCGACGACCGGGATGAGGTGTTCGCCGCAGCCTGCGCACTGTTGCGCAGCGGGAGCGCACGCGCGGTGGCCGAGGTGGTCGAGGCCTTCCACTGCGCATCCGCCGCACGCCTGCCCGGACTACGCGATGCGCTGGCCATCACCCCACAGCCCGGCACGATCAACGCACTGGCTGCTGCGCTACGCAATCTCCGCAGCCCGGCTCAGGCGGTTGCCGCAGCAGCAATCCTGGCCACGCAGCGCAAGCTCGACTGCGACGATGCGACCCTGTTCGGACTGCTGGCGCTGGACGACCCCGATCTTGCCCGACAGGCCTGGCAAGTGCTGCCCCACCTTCCCGCTGAGCGTGTGCAGGCACTGGAGCTGCCCTACGCTGCGCGCCTGCAGACGGACTCGCCGGCGCTGCGGGACAGTGTGCTGAGCGCCGCATGCTGGTGCAACGAACCCTGGGTCGAGCCCTTCGTGCACAAACTCGCCGAGCATGGAGACACTTTCGGACTGAGCTGGCATGCCGCCCTGACCCGTCAGCCACCTGGCCCGATCTGGCAACAAGGCCTGAACAAGCTTCCCGGACCTCAACGCTGCAGTCTGCTGGCACGCGCGGGGCACCCCGACGCACTTGCGCAACTGGTCGAAACCCTGTCCGATGCCGACCCGGCAACCGCGGCGGCGGCGGCTGGTGCCTTCCAGCGCGTGACCGGTCTGGACGTCAATGGCACACGCCGGACGCTTGCCCCCAGGGACGACGCAGACGAGTTCGAACGCGAATTTGCCGATGAGGTATGGCTACCCGATCTGAACCGCGCACAGCAGCTCTGGTCCCGCTTCGAAAGCCATTGGCGAGGCGGCAGCCGCTGGTGCCGCGGGCACGAGATCTCGTCCTCGCTATCATCCGCCGCACAAACAGTCATCGATCTGGCAGCACGCTGGGATTTCGGCATGCGGGCCGCGCTGGCTGGCGCCCGTCTCATCCCTCCACCGCCGGTCATCTGATTTCCTGGAGACAATACGGTGCTACGCATCTCGGTACTTCATTTCAACGGCGCGCCACCCAGCGCGCCGATCACGCACGATTTCGACGAGCGTGGAGGCACGATTGGTCGTGACGACAGCAACACCCTTGCGCTACCCGACCCGGACCGTCATATCTCCCGCATGCAGGCCCAGATCCAGTTCGACGGCATGCGGTACATCCTGATCGATCACGGCGGCAATCCCACCAGCATCAATGGCCGGCCCTTGGGCAAGGGCAGCCAGGCCACATTGCGGGAC
>Ga0075012_10006593_pt1 | contig 10517 bp, 10 predicted proteins | sample All_14_2_FD_71474 | JGI IMG/M metagenome (GOLD analysis project Ga0075012, IMG submission 71474) | Freshwater microbial communities in response to fracking from Pennsylvania, USA - Allegheny Zone_MetaG_DW_15 | ecosystem: Environmental > Aquatic > Deep subsurface > Groundwater > Drilled... | reverse complement strand
GTCTACAAGTGAACACAGGACAGGCGGTTCGATGAAGTGCCCTTTCTGCGGCCATCTGGAAACCCAGGTCGTTGAGACCCGGGTGTCGGAAGACGCAGACTTCATCCGCCGCCGCCGCCAGTGCGGCCACTGTGAAAAGCGCTTCACCACCTACGAACGCCCGGAAGTCAGCTTCCCGGCGGTGGTGAAGAAGGACGGCCGGCGCGTGGACTACGTGCCGGCCAAGCTGCGCGCATCGTTTGCGCTGGCGCTGCGCAAGCGCCCGGTCAGCACCGAGCAGGTCGATGCCGCCATCGAGCGCATCGAGGAAAAACTGCTCAACCTTGGCGCCCGAGAGGTACCCGCTACACGCCTGGGTGAAATGGTCATGCGCGAGTTGAAGAAACTCGACAAGGTGGCGTATATCCGCTTTGCCAGTGTGTACCGAAGCTTCGAAGACATCGATGAGTTTCGGGCGCTGGTGGACGAAGTCAAGCGCTGACTCACCAGCAAAATAGCTCATAAAAGAACTTTTTGCCGCTGGTCGCCCAAGCCGACCAATCCGTCGGCTGGACATCCCCCGACAAAAATGCGATCGGTACAGTGCACTGATGTATACCTGTGCCGAGAAACGCCCTGTCGCTTCCTGCCATTCGATGAAGGGGTTCACGCTCATCGAAGTGTTGGTCACGACCGCGCTGATCGGCGTGCTCATGGCGCTGGCTGCGCCCAGCTTTTCGGATCAGATTCGCCGCTACCGTGTAGACGCCACTCGCGAAGATCTGCTGGCTTCCATTCAGCTTGCCCGAATGGAGGCGCTGCGCCAAGGCCAGCTCGTGGTGATGACGCGACGAACCGATTGCCAACCCACACCCACCACCGACAACGACTGGAGTTGTGGTTGGCGAACCTTCGTGGACCTTGATGCGGACAACACCATCGACACGAACGAACCCATTACGCAGTCTGTGGAAGCACCTCCAGGTACCCGGGTGGTGAAAAACAATGTCAACCCTGCCACTCGGATCGTCGTCTCCAGATTCGGGCAAATCAATGTGCTGGGGCAGGCTTTTGATATTTACTCCGCTGACAGTGATGTCTCGAAAGGCTACAAAATTTGCATGAGCGCAGGCAACCGGTTTCGCACAATCAAAGGAAGCGAAACATGCACATGATCGAGATGGCACTTGCACGCACGCAGCTGGCCCCGGCCGGGATGGCTGATACCCCGCACAAGATGCGAGGTGCGAGCCTGATTGAGGCGCTCGTCGCGCTGCTGGTGCTTGCATTGGGCGTACTGGGCTTGGCGGGCATTCAGACGCAAACTCTCCTGGAGTCGCGAGCCAGCAACGCCCGCGCGGTCGCGGTCAGGATGGTCGAGGACCTCAACGAACGCATGCAATCCAATCGGGCAATCCGTCTCGCATCGCCACAACCCAACCCCCATCCGTACGTTTTCGGATGGGGAACGCCGCCAGCGATCACCACCAACTGCCAGACTGCGACGTGCACCGGGACTCAAACAGCGGCGTTTGATGTTCTGCAGTGGAAAGACACCTTGAGTGCTGCTCTGCCTGGCGGCGACGCCCAGGTCTTTCAGCTGCCCAACGATACGAGACAGTTCGGTGTGATCGTAGGGTGGACGGAGACGACCGCGAAAGGCGAGGCTCAAGCGACTGGAGCCGAACTCGGCACATACACCGCGACATTTGCACTTCCCACAACGGGCACCAACACCTTTGCACTCCCTCCGGGCCTGGGGGGGGTTTCCTGCCCCGATGGACGCCAATGCCACCTGGTTTACATCCGACCATGAACAAAAGCCCGCGACCTATGCCTGGTACGGTGAACGGACTACGCCACCGGGTGCGAGGCATCAGCCTGATTGAGCTGCTGATTGGCTTGGTGATTGGCCTGCTGATTGCCATCGCGGCCATCGGCAGCCTCGTATTCACGAAGTCGAGCGCCAGTGTTGTGGGGGACACTGCCAGGTTGCAACAGGATGCCTCCACCATCATGCGCCTGATCGGTCACCACGCACGCGAGGCAGGCGCCAGGCCTGTACGCAACGCGTCATCAGGGGAAGCCGCTGAGAAAAATTCGAATGTGCAGTTTGACACCACCTATTTGGGCTACTCCACCAGCACATTCACGGAACTTCGCGCCGTCGACGGAAGCAGCAATGGCACCGATACCCTGGGCCTGAGCCACAGCGTAGATCCCGCCATTGAGGCCCGAGACTGCCTTGGCACACTCCCGCCCAGCGCAACCACCACCAGCATCACGAACGACTTCTCGGTCGTCAATGGCGAGCTTCGATGCCAGGGGATGTCGTCCACAGCATCGATTGCTGGCGGGGTTGAGGACTTCCAAGTCTGGTACGGCGTTCACACGGGGGACAACATGCGCTATTTGATCGCGACCAATGTGGTGGACTGGAATGCGGTGGACTCGATACTGGTGTGCTTGCGCATGTCTGGCGAAACACGGTCTGGTGATGCAGCATCGCCTGCGATGAACGGCTGCAATGGCGAAACGGTTGCGGCGGATGGCCGTATTCGGCGGGTGTTTCGCCAAGTCTTCACATTGAGAAGCAGCGGACTATGAATCGGTGGACTCAACAACAAGCGGTGGCGCAGCGAGGGGTTTCGCTGATCGTTGTCATGGTCATGCTCCTGCTGGCCAGTGTCGTGGTGCTCAGCAGCACACGCGTGGGCTGGTTCAACGAAAAATTCGTGGGCAGCCAAAGCGACTATCAACGTGCCTTTGCTGCGGCAGAGGCGCTCATGAAGGATGCCGAGCACGACATTCGCGGCATCAATCCCGATGGTACACCGTGCAAAACCGCGGCTAACCACGTCGGATGCAGATCCATCGCCCAGCCTTTTTTCCCACAAGATGACGATGACATCGACACCGTGACCGCGCTGATTGGGAGCGACACCACTTGCAAACAAGGCATTTGCATTCCGGCCACTACAACGACTTTGGGAAAAGCGACCTGGACGACCAGTCTCAGCGCAATGACGGCACCCGCTGTCGCTGCCACCTACGGCCAATTTACTGGTGTCGATCCCCAATCCACTGGCAACCCGCTGCTGATGAGCAGCACCCCGAGGGCTTGGTACTGGGTGGAAGTGTTCCGTTACGCCACTGGCAGCTCCATTCCCAATGAGGCCGGGGAGCTTCCGATTCCAAGTAGCGATCACCCATTTATTTATCGCATCACCGCGTATGCCACAGGGCTCAAACCGGGCACCCGGGTACTGCTGAGATCCGTCTTCATTCCACGCCCACAAAACGACGCGAGTCAGACATGAAAAGCATTCGAATCGTTCTGCAATGGTTGACATTGACCACGGCCATATTTTCGCAAGGCAGCGCGCTGGCAGCCAAACTCCCACTGCTCCAGGCACCTGCCGGCTCAGGCTCAGAACCAGCTCCCAACATCATTGTCTCGGTCGATGATTCTGGCAGCATGGGCACGTCGGGCATCGCCACACTCAAGGCTGCGCTCACTCGGACATTCAGTGTGTCAAACGTCGTTGATGGCAAGGTTCGGCTGGCTTGGCAGTCGATGAATCGCTGCCGTGGCATCCCGAGCAACAGCACCGACTGCGACAACAAAAACGGCATCAAGCCCCTGCAAGGCACGCACCGCACGAATTTTCTGACTTGGGTGAATACACTGAAAGCCTCAGGACCTACGCCGTCACACCTGATGGTGGACCAAGCAGGCCAATACCTGAGCAGTACCAATCTGGGTGTGAACAGTCCTTGGGCAGCCAACCCCGGCGTTTCAGAAAGCCCCGTTCTGTCCTGCCGGAAGAGTTTTCACATCTTCATGACCGACGGTGTCTGGAACTCTACGGACCTGTACGTGGCTGATACCAAAGACGGGTCAGGTGCCGACCGCGTGCGCATTGTTCGTGGTGGTGGCAATGCGGACAACATTGCCAAGTCGCTCCCCACCGGTCCCTCCCTGACGAACACCGTCACTTACTCGACCACATCGGATCAAACACACATTTATCGGGACAAATGGGGCTCAAACACTTTGAGCACATTTTCTGATCTGGCATTTCACTACTGGTCAACCGACCTGCAACCGAGCCTGACCAACAACGTGTTGCCCTCCATCAACCGCAAAGGCACGGAAAGCTTTGGTGGTGTCACGTTGCAGGAATTCTGGAATCCCCGCAACAACCCGGCCGTGTGGCAGCACATGGTCACGTACACCATCGGTTTTGACCCCGATGGCCCGACAGGCCCAAAAGCACCGGCCGAGGATTGGGCTGGCGAACCCGCCTGGGGCGGAGACACCTACTCGGGCGGCCTGGCGTCGCTGGCGAGTGGCAACATCACCTGGCCCACACCGCTGTGTGGAGCGAACAACGCAGGAACGGGAACGTTGCCTTGCGACGGTGTGGATGTCACCAAAAACAACTTGGTCGCAGACGGTCGCCGCATGGAGCTGTGGCACGCCGCCCTCAATGGTCGCGGCAAATTCGTCCCAGCCCCCAACGACCAAGCACTGGTGGATGCCTTCCAGGGCATCTTGGACGACATATTCAACCAGACCGGCAAATCGCTGGTCAGCATCGCGGCCAGCACCAGTCGTCTGCGCTCGGACAGCAGCATTTACCTGGCGGGCTACAAATCGGACACCTGGAGCGGGCAACTGGGTGCGTATCCGATCACCGCCGCGGGCGACATCAGCCCAACACCGACCTGGACCGTCTCCACACTGCTGGACTCGACCAACACCCTCACCTTTGACCCAGGTACTCGCTTGGTGCTCACACACGACGGCGCCAACGGCAGATCGTTTGAGTGGGCGAACCTCAGCGCCGCACAGCAGAGCCTGCTGCAGGGCAGCGACTCGGCGGCCGTGGGAGCCGACCGTGTGAGCTACCTGCGTGGAAACATCAACCTTGAAGCCCGCAAAGGCGGCAGCATGCGCAACCGAAATTCGCGCCTGGGCGACATCATCAATTCCAACATCTGGCTCACAGGCAAACCCACCCGCCTGACTTACGAGCACTTTGGCCACAAGACGTTCAGAACCAGCAACGCATCGCGAACGCCAACGCTCTACGTCGGCGCCAATGACGGCATGCTGCATGCATTCAACACAACCAATGGCCGTGAGATGCTCGCTTACGTCCCAAAGGCGGCTTACAACCAGCTGCGCAACTACACCCTGCCCAATTACACACACAAGTATTTCGTCGATGGCAGCCCGTTCACGGGTGATGTCGATGTGAGCGGGCGGCTGAACACCACCAGCACACTGCCAGCATGGAGAACGGTGCTGATCAGTGGCATGGGAGCCGGAGGAAAGGGCTACTTCGGCCTTGACGTGACCAATCCTGCAACCTGGACGAGTCCAGGCACGGGAACGACCACTCAGGTTCTGTTCGATCGCACACTCCCCGTGGATGCGACTGGCACGACGACCACCGAAGATGAGATTAATGACATCGGTCACATTTTTTCCCAACCCGTGGTTGACCCTGTCTCGGGCACTCGCAGCGAACAGATTGTCAAACTCAACAACGGTCGTTGGGCCGTCGTCATGGGCAACGGCTACAACAGCCACAACGAGCGTCCGGTGTTGCTGATCCAGTACCTGGATGGGGACCGGTCACTCAAACGCATCGTGGCGAGCTCCGCGACGAACGCGTCCAACGGCTTGTCTGCGCCACGGCTGGTTGACGTGAATGATGATGGGCGCGTGGATATGGCGTATGCCGGCGATCTGCAAGGAAACCTCTGGAAGTTCAACCTGTCCAGCGCCTCATCCAACAGCTGGAGTGTCTCGTTCAGTGGCAACCCACTGTACGTTGCCAGTGATTCAGCTAGCAACCGACAACCGATCACAACAGCCCCTCTGTGGATGTCGCACCCCATGGGAGGTGTGCAGGTACTGTTTGGAACGGGCATCAATGTCACCGAATCGCACCAGGCGAACTCACAGACCCAGACCGTTTACTCGGTGTGGGACAAGAGTACTTACAGTCTCGGCACGTCCACTGTGGCCATGACCGACATTCAACGAATCACCACGGGACGCAGTGCACTTGTCGCACAAACCGTGGTGAATGCCGTGACCAAGACGCTGGCCGACACGTCAACCGTGGATACGGATTACTTCAACACCACGGAAAACAACGTGTCTTACTCGAAAACGGACGCCACGGCCAAACGGGGCTGGTTCTTCGACTTGCCGCTCGGCAGGGAGCGCGTACTGGTCAACCCCATGATATGGGAAGGTCAGAAAGTGGTGGTCGCGAGCCAAGTACCCAAGCTGGGCACGACCGGAGAAACGTGTGACTTCTCCCAGTCGCTGGAGGACAACTGGATCAACGTCTTCAACATGATCACGGGCAAACCCGCTACCGTCCCCGCGTTTTCCTCAACCGACACAACGATGAACCTGAAGAAGTCCACACGAACCCGTTTCGGTTCTGGCGACCTCATTGCGCTGCGCAAGGCCGATGGCAGTACAGAGCTGGTATCCCCCAAGCCTGACGATCCAGACGCGCCTTGCGAAGAAGGCAAGTTCTGTTCTGAAAAAGAAAAATTGACAACAGGCACAGGCATTGGCAAGCGATCAGAATGGCGCGAAGTGCAGTACTGAAACCGACCAAGGCTGATCGAATGTCCATCCCGATGACGAAATGTGGAAGTGTTTTCTCTAGGAGGTCTGGTGGTTTCACGCTGATCGAGGTTTTGATCGTCGTGGCCATCATCGGTATCCTCGCTGCGATTGCGTTGCCCAGTTACGAGCAATATGTCAACCGAACGCAACGGGCGATTGCGCGATCGACACTGCTGCAAGCGGCTCAATGGATGGAACGTGCGGCCACCGCAAGGGGTAGCTACCCTCTGAGCAACACCAGCCCTAGCCAAATACCCAGTGGGTTGTTGCTTGCTGAGGGGATGCGGTACACCGTGACCGCAGACTCCACGACGGGCGTGACGTTCACGTTCACGGCGACGCCTTCTGGCGCTCAAGTGGGGGATGCCTGTGGCAGCTTTGGAATAGATCAAGCGGGGACCAAAGTCGTTTACACAGCCACGCTGTCGGTCGGTGAATGCTGGAACCGTTGAAATCGCCCCAAACGGTCGACGCTTGCATAGGCAACGGTCTTCGCCTTGCGGCCAGTGCCACCCGACTTTCCAATCCCAACCCGCGGGTTGGTTGCGTTATCGTTGACGGGAATGCTCAGCTGATCGGCCAAGGCCACACCCAGCGCGCAGGCGGCCCGCACGCCGAGGTCATGGCGCTGTGCGATGCGCAGTCCCGTGGGGCCTCGGTGGTGGGGGCCACCGCCTACGTCACCCTGGAGCCCTGCTCTCACCATGGGCGCACGCCGCCGTGCTGTGATGCGCTGATCGCCGCTGGCGTTGCCAAAGTGGTGGTCGCGACCAGCGACCCCAATCCGCTGGTCGCGGGGCGTGGCGTCGAGCGGCTGCGCGCAGCAGGAATCGAGGTGGAACTGTTGCCGTCCGACAGCGAGGCGGCCCGGGCATCCCGCGAACTGAACATCGGTTTCTTCAGCCGCATGATGCGCAAGACCCCCTGGGTGCGGATGAAGATGGCCAGTTCGCTGGACGGCATCACCGCCTTGCCCAACGGCGTGAGTCAATGGATCACCGGTGAGGCGGCACGCACGGATGGCCATGCCTGGCGGGCCCGTGCTTGCGCAGTGCTCACCGGCATCGGGACGGTGCTGGAAGACAACCCCATGCTGGATGTGCGACGGGTCGAGACGCCCCGCCAACCGCATCTGGTGGTGGTGGACAGCCGTCTGGAGACGCCGCTGGACGCACGCCTGTTCAACCCACCAGCCCATGGGCTGAGCCGGCAGATCCTCATCTACACCGCCAGCCTCGACCGTGAGCGCACAGCCGCCCTGCAGGCCCGGGGCGCCACCGTGATCCACATGCCTGGACCGGCGTCTGGCAACAGGGCCAAGGTCGATCTCGCCGCGATGCTGCAGGATCTGGGCCGACGCGAGGTGAACGAGCTGCACGTCGAAGCGGGCCACAAGCTCAACGGTTCCTTCATTCGCGAAGGGCTGGTGGATGAATGCCTGCTGTACCTGGCGCCCAAGCTGCTCGGTCAAGGCAGCGGCGTGGCCCACTTCGGTCCGCTGGCGAGCCTGGCTGAAGGACCGACGCTGGGTTTTCATTCGGTGGACAGGGTCGGAGACGATCTGCGCATCCTTGCACGGGTGAACGGGCGCGACGCTTTCCTGCACGCCTGAGCCACTGGTCAACAAACGACGGTCACTCTTTAGACGAGGTGCGCCGCCCGCAGGCGTGGTGCGCAGTGACGCTGCCGCTTCCGGGCCCTTGATCCGAGGCGCGCGGTCCGGCGTGCGCTGGCAGGCATTTGCAGCCCGGCAAACCCCCTGGCCGGGCAGGCCCCGCAAACCCTGCGAAAATACGCGGATGTTCACCGGCATCATCACCGGCGTGGGGCGGATCGCCGCCCTCCACGCCCTCGGCAGTTCTTTGGACCATGGCAAGCGCCTGACGGTGGAGGCGCCTGCGGGCTTCCTCGACGACGTCGGACTGGGCGACAGCATCGCCCTCAACGGCGCTTGCATGACGGTCACTTCGCTGGATCTGCCCCAGCACCACTTCACGATCGACATTTCTGCCGAATCCCTGTCCAAGACCACGGGCCTGGACAGGATCGATCAGCGACTCAACCTCGAAAAAGCCCTGCGCGCGCACGACCGTTTGGGCGGGCACATCGTCTCGGGACACGTCGACGGTCTGGGCAGCGTCACGCACTTTGAACGGGTGGGCGAAAGCTGGGAACTGCGCGTGATGGCACCGCCCGAGCTGGGCAAGTACCTCGCCTACAAAGGCTCCATCACCGTCAACGGTGTGAGCCTGACCGTGAACCGGGTGGCCGACTCGGCCGCCGGCTGTGAGTTCAGCATCAACCTGATTCCGCACACGGTGGACAACACCTCGCTTGGCCAGCTCGTTGCGGGCAGCCGGGTCAACCTCGAAATCGACACCGTGGCCCGCTACGTGGAGCGCATGCTCAGCGCGGGCCAATCCGACACGCACAAGGAATCCGCATGAACGCCCCCCAAACCCTGGCCCCGGTGGCCATCTCCCCGGTCGAAGACATCGTGGCCGACATGCGCGCGGGCCGCATCGTGATCCTGGTCGACGAAGAAGACCGCGAGAACGAAGGCGACCTGGTGCTCGCGGCCGACCACGTCACGCCCGAAGCCATCAACTTCATGGCCCGTTTCGGCCGTGGCCTGATCTGCCTGACGCTCTCGCGCGAGCGCTGTGAACAGCTCAACCTGCCCCCCATGGTGGCGCGCAACGGCGACAAGAAGGGCACGGCCTTCACCGTGTCGATCGAAGCGGCCGAAGGCGTGACCACCGGCATTTCGGCCGCCGACCGCGCCCGCACCGTGCAGGCCGCCGTGGCGCCCAACGCCACCGCAGAGGACCTGGTGCAACCCGGCCATATTTTTCCGCTGCAAGCGGTCGAAGGCGGCGTGCTCATGCGAGCCGGCCACACCGAAGCCGGTTGTGACCTCGCCTCTATGGCCGGCTGCAGCCCGGCATCGGTGATCTGCGAGATCATGAAAGACGACGGCACCATGGCCCGCCTGCCGGACCTGCAGCTGTTCGCGGCCGAACACGGCCTGAAGATCGGCACCATCGCTGACCTGATCGAGTACCGCAGCCGCAATGAAAGCCTGGTGCGGAAGGTCGGCAGCCGCGCGCTCAACACCGCCTTCGGCAGCTTCACCGCGCACGCCTTCCGCGATCAGCCCAGCGGTGCCCTGCACCTGGCCCTGGTCAAGGGCCAGTGGGTGCCCGAACAGAGTGTGGCCGTGCGCGTGCACGAACCGCTGTCGGTGCTGGACGCCCTGGAAGTCGGCCGCTCCATGCACAGCTGGAGCCTGGAAGCGAGCCTGCGCCACATCAGCGAAGCCGGGGCTGGTGTGGCCGTGCTGCTCAATTGCGGAGAGTCCGCCGAACAGTTGCTGGCCCAATTCGAAGGCACGGCCCGTTCGGCCCACGCCCCCGAGCGCGGTCGCATGGACCTGCGCACCTACGGCGTGGGCGCGCAGATCCTGCGCGAATGCGGCGTGCACAAGATGCAGCTGATGGGCAACCCTCGCCGCATGCCCAGCATGACCGGCTATGGCCTGGAGATCACCGGCTACCTCGCCCGCACGGCGGCCTGACACCCTATTCACAGAAAGAACCACCATGTTTGGCGCAGACAAAGGCAGCACGCAACCCCTGGACGGCAAAAAGATGGCCATCGGCATCGTCCAGGCCCGTTTCAACGAAGGCATCACCAACGCCCTGTACGAGGCCTGCCATGCGGAGCTGATCGCCCTGGGCGTGCAGGAAAAGAACATCAAGCGCGTGACCGTGCCCGGCGCGCTGGAAGTGCCCATCGCCCTGCAGGCCATGGCCGAGCAGGACGACTTTGACGCGCTGATCGCACTGGGCTGCATCATCCGCGGCGAGACCTA
>Ga0075012_10006592_pt1 | contig 10517 bp, 15 predicted proteins | sample All_14_2_FD_71474 | JGI IMG/M metagenome (GOLD analysis project Ga0075012, IMG submission 71474) | Freshwater microbial communities in response to fracking from Pennsylvania, USA - Allegheny Zone_MetaG_DW_15 | ecosystem: Environmental > Aquatic > Deep subsurface > Groundwater > Drilled... | reverse complement strand
CTGTGCGATGCTCCGCGCCGCTTCACGGGCTGAAGGCTCGCTCGGCCTGCTGGCCTCGCCGTTTGCATCCGATGCCATACTATGCCCCTTCCACCAACTGCAACGCCGCGCGTGGGTCGATCGTTTTTTCATACAGCGCACGGCCAAGGATGATGCCATCGATGCCGGAATCGCGGCGCGCCGCCACATCGGCGATGTCGCGCAGCGTGCTCATGCCGCCCGAGAGAATGACCGGAATGGAAATGGCCTCGGCCAGCGCAGCGGTTTCTTCCACGTTAGGCCCAGCCAGCGTGCCGTCGCGCGCAATGTCGGTATAAATAATCGCGGCAACGCCCGCATCTTCGAACAGGCGGGCGAGATCCACCGCGCGCGTGGTCGAGGTTTCGACCCAGCCTTCGGTGGCGACCATACCCGCTTTCGCGTCAATCCCCACCGCCACGCGGCCGGGATAAGCGCGCGCCGCTTCCTTCACCAGCGCCGGGTTCTTCAGCGCGATGGTGCCGAGGATGACGCGGGCAATACCCGCTTCCAGCCATGCATCAATACCGGCACGGGTGCGAATGCCACCGCCCAGTTGCACAGGAATGTTTAGCTGCGACAGGATTGACTCCACCGCCGGTCGGTTCACCAGCGAGCCACTGACGGCCCCGTTGAGATCCACCACATGGAGATATTCAAACCCCATTTCGGCGAAGGCCTTGGCCTGCGCGGCGGGGTCGGCGTTGTAGACGGTGGCCTTTTCCATGTCGCCTTTCAGCAGGCGCACGCACTGGCCGTCCTTCAGGTCGATGGCGGGGTAGAGTTTCATAAGCAGATACGACGGATTTGATGGGCTATGGATGGGATGCGCGAAGCAGCGGCGCGCCGCGAGGGAGTGTACATCCACGTACATGACCGAGTGAGCACCGATGCGACAAAGCAGACCGCCATAAACATCAAATCAGGTTCGAGATGGGTTCGAGTTTCTTGTAGAAGTAATGCCCACTCACCATACCGGCGTTGACGTACTCGTAATAGGGCATGGTGCCCCATTCGGTGTAGCCATGCTCGCGGTAAATGGTGAGCGCGCGCTCCTGCGATTCGCGCACGGAAATGTTGATGACTGAGAAACCATCTTTCGCAGCTTCGCGTTCGGCCGCTTCCAGCAACTGCACCGCCAGCCCATGCCCGCGTGCCCACGGGGCCACGAAATGCGCTTCGATGGTGGCAGCGAAGGCCTGCGTTTCCTTGGATTTACTGGGGCGTACCAGCTGGATGGAGCCCGCCACCACGTTGTCGAGCTTGCCCACGAACAGGCTGCGGCTTGGCACCATCAGCACGCCCTTCCAGTAGCTTTCCAGCGTTTCCAGCATGGGCGGCACCATCCAATTGAAGCCGATCCCGTCGCGAATCGCGTCATGCGTGGCCTGGCAAAGCTCGCTCAATTCGGAAGTCTTCAGCTCGCTTTTCAGCTCCACCGCCAGCTTGTGCGTTGGTTTTGCATCCGGCTGTGCCATCATGCCCCCTTCATGGTCAGGAAATTCGTGATCATCTGCAAACCAGCCCGCTGGCTCTTCTCCGGGTGGAACTGGCTGGCGACGATGTTCTCGCGGCCGATAAGTGCCACGATTTCGCCCCCATAGTCAACGCTTGCCAGCACCGCGTCGCGTTGTGCGCCCATGGCGGCATAGGAATGCACGAAATAAACGAAATCGCCGCTGCGCATATGCGCCAGCACGGGGTGCTCAATGCGTAGCTTCAGGCGGTTCCAGCCCATATGCGGAATCGGCAGTGTCGCGTCCTTCGGTACAATGCGGTGCACTTCGCCGGTGAACCAGCCCAGCCCTTCGGTTGTGCCATGTTCATGCCCGCGCTCGAACAGCATTTGCATGCCCACGCAAATGCCAAAGAATGGCACCTTATCGCGTAGTACGCGCTGCTCTAGCGCCGCGCGCATACCGGGCAATGCATTCAGCCCAGCCATGCAATCGGCGAAGGCGCCCACGCCAGGCAGCACGATATGGGTGGCGTGCTCCAGCGCGTGTGCGTCGGTGACCACGGCAAGCTCAGCACCCGCCGGCAAACAATGCGCAAAGGCTTTGCGCACCGAGTGCAGGTTACCTGCCCCGCAATCAATGATGGCAACGCGCATGGCTACGCTGCCGCGTTGGGTTGGAAATGCGCCTGCCGGTCAAAGAAGCGGCGCTCTGCCAGCAGCGGGCTTTCAGCGCACACCACGGCAATTTCACGGTAGCCCGCACGAATAAGGCTGTGGCGGCGCAGATCGTTCGCCACGCCCGCCAGCCAGAGCTGTAGCCCCAGCTGCACCAGCGACAGGGCGACTTCATTCAGCCCATATGCCTCGGCGATTTTATCGATCACGACGGCAACCACGAGGTAGCCACCCGCTGCCAACCAGCAACGGTGATAGAGCAGCCAGAACAGGTTGAACACAAACGCCCACACGGCAAAGCCTTCGCGCACCAGCACGATGCGGTCGCTCGGCTCAGGCGCATCCGCCTTCTCATGCACAGTGAAAATGTCGCCTTTGGCTGCCATTAGTTGCTCGTGAGTACACCTTTGGTGGAGGGAACCGCATCCGCCTTGCGGGGGTCGATGGCGATGGCCTCGCGTAAGCTGCGCGCCAGCCCTTTGTAGCAGCTCTCCACGATGTGGTGGTTGTTGATGCCATAGAGATTCTCAACGTGCAGCGTCATGCCGCTGGTTTGCGCGAACGCCTGGAACCATTCACGGAACAGCTCGGTATCCATATCGCCCAGTTTGGGTTTGCTGAATTCCACCTTCCACACGAAATAGGGGCGGCCCGACAGGTCGAGCGCCACGCGGGTCAACGTTTCATCCATCGGGCTCAGGGCCGAGCCATAGCGCACAATGCCTTTGCGGTCGCCCAGCGCCTGCGCCACCGCCGTGCCGATGGCAAGGCCGGTATCCTCGGTGGTGTGGTGGTAATCGATATGCAAATCGCCCACCGCCTTCACTTTCAGGTCCATCAGCGAGTGGCGCGAAAGCTGCTCGAGCATATGGTCCAGAAAACCGATGCCGGTCGACACCTCGTATTGGCCGGTACCGTCGAGGTTCACTTCGACCACGATGCTGGTTTCTTTGGTGCTGCGTTCAACGGTGGCTGTGCGCGCCATAATTCAGGGCTCCTTCTTCTGGCCCGGCAGGGTAAAGCAGGCCACGGCCAAGGTCAAACCCCCAATTAGCGCGCCATGGAGAGATTTTCGTCCGGTGCCTGTTCCTGCTGGTGACGCACCTGGCCACTCCAGCGCCCGGTCTCCAGCGCTTCTTTCTTCTGTGCCATGGACTCGATGTCCTTCTCATGCACGCCGAACAGCTTGCCCAGCACCTTGGTGGCGGGAATCAGCACGTTACTGGTGGCGAACTGGTCCCAGCGGTGGGCAGTTTCCGGCGCGGCACCACGAATGCCGAACAGCAACCCGGTGCTAATGGCCGAGCCCGTTACTTTTCCGGCAAGGATATGACTCACAGGCGAGCTGTTACCGATCGCTTTTTGCGTAGCGATATTGAGGCCGATGCTCGAGGCCGTCCACATCAGCCCTTGCGGCAGATGCTGCATCTCATAGCGGTAAATTTCCTTGGCATGCGCGCGATACGCCTCGGCGCTGTAAGGCTTGCCCTCTTCCATCGCCAGCATGGTGCGGTGTCTGGCCGCTTCCTTCGCCCCGTGGCGGAAGAAATCACCCAGAATAGGCTCGGCAGCGTAGCGTACCGCGTCCATCACGAAGGGCATTTTCCGCTGCACAAAAATGGTCAGCGGCACCGCGCCGAAATCCCCCACCACCTCACCGATCCAGTTATGGGCGGTGCTGCTTTCATGGCTGTGGTCTTCGCCACACCCAATGGATACGCGACGGTTCAAGTATTTTTGCGTCCATTTGCCAACATACGGATCGATCAGGTCGGTCGCGGTGCAGGCCAGCGCATGGTTGATGGTATAGGCAATGTCTTCACCCTTATCCTGCCGCGATTTTGCTTCCTCCGGCTGGGGCGCAAAATCCACCGTGGATATGGTCGTATCCATCGGGATCGGCTCGTGACTGTCGGGTTTTTTCTGCATCTATTTCCCCGGGAACAGCGGCCAGCTGCCGCTAAGCACGCGTTTGGCCATGGCAAGGCCGGCCGCAGTCTCACCCGCGCCCACCAACAGGTATTGCAGCGAGGGGCCGCGTTCTTCCTGCAGTTCCTTATCCTTGAAACCCAGCACCCCACGCTTCACGTTATTCAACCCATGCAGCGCCACGCCAAGCGATACGGTCGCCCCGGCAACGATACCGACCTTATCAACCGTACCGACGCGCGCAGCCATGGCGTCTTCCATGGCATGGTCATGCCCATGGGCGCAGGTGCTGTGGTCGTGCGGTTTAGCATGCGGGTTCACGCCGTCGTGCAGGCGCGATTTGGTATCGCTCACCAGCTGCTGCCACGCACCTTTGAGGCTGCGCGCAACTGGCGCTGCTTCTGGAGCGCTTGGGGCATGGCCGTGGTCATGATGGTCGTGCGAATGTGGCTCACTCATGGGCTAGATCCGATCCAGTAAAAGGTCATTGCTTGCCTGTTGGCGTGCCGCCTGTACGCGGGCGGCAAAGCTTTGATGCTGTGTTGCGGTCTGTGCCGCTTTTGCTTGCGAGGTCTGCACCATCACGCGCTGGTACACCACGCCATGCTCACCCAGTGCAGCCACGGTGGCAGCGGCGGGTTTGGCACGCGCCTCCAACCAGTCGGCAGCAAGGCGTGCCGCGTCCTGCGGCAGGTGGTTAGCGAGTTGCTGATTCAGCACCTGTTTCACGTTCGCGTCTTTGCTGAACACATCGTACAGCGCCTGGTGGCCCACGCGCTGCCCGTTCATGCTTTGCTGTTTATGGATGGCTGCATCCACGCCAAACGTAGCGGGCTCATGCACGAAGCGGCTGACCATTTCCTCGACCTTCTCGGGCGGCAGTCCTTCATTCGGTGATGCGTTTGGCGTTTGCGATAACGCGCGTGCTTGTGCCACGAATGGCGCGTCGCACACCAGCACGGCCAGTGTGCGGGCATCGTTAATGCGGTTATTGATGAGCTCACGGGTAGCTTCCACGCTTGCTTCCAGCGTGATGGGCGCGCTTGGCACCAGCGCGTTGTAAGCGTTCAGGTAGCCTTGCGCAAAGGCCTGGCGGAAATCCGCACTGTCGAGTGCGCGGGCCAGCGCCTCGCGCTCCCGCGCGATGGACGCGAGCACTTCGGCTTCGCTTTGCCCGGCCTGTAAACCTTCGCGCAAGCGGTCGGCGACGCCATACGAAAACTGGCGGGAACGGTAGGCAGGGATCGGCGCAAGCGGCGCAGTAACAGGGGCCGCAGCGGGTGCTTCGGGAATTGCTTGTGCTGCCGTTTGTATCGCTGGTGCCACGGACGCTGCCACGGACCACTCCTTTTATTCTTTGTTCTTCTATATCCAGTTATTGCGAATAACTCGCAACAAGTAAAATGAAGCTTTTGTGACAGCCTGTTTCCGGCATTCACCCGGCGCGGGATTCTGACATAAAAACGTCACATAAGCCGGGTATAACCGAACCATGCCACCCACACCTGCACACCGCGCCTATTTCAGCTACCTGAACCGGCACGAACCCATGCCGGGCGAGGTCTATGCCCACGCGGAGGCCTACCTCGCCGCGCAGATGCAGCGGTCCGAGCGCAGCGGCAAGCTGGTGCCGTTCCGCCCGTTCACCGAAGCGGGCCAGCAAGCCTACATGGCCGAACAATTCGGCGATACCCCGCCCGAAGGGTTGGGCGTGAAAATGGGGCAATATCTTTCCCTTTCCCGGCAGGAGGTCAATCCGCAGCGCCGCTTTATCGCCACCGACTACCTGATGGATTGCCACGCCCTCATCCTCGTGGGCCGTAACGCGCAAGGCGACGTGCAGCGCACCACCATGGCGCATATCGACCGCTATACCGACCTCGCCCATGCCGTCCCGGACCTTCTGGCCCAGATGCCCGAGGGCACACGCGTGGAAGCCACCATTATCGGTGGGCCCGTGGGCTACAACCACTACATACAGGCCGACCTGCTGCGTGAACTCACGCGTGCAACCAGCGTGCAGCGCATTCGCCATGGGTTCAATGCGGGCAGCACCGTGGCGGTGGATACGGTGACGGGCAAGGTGCTGGTGGCGCGAACGCCGGAAGAAAGCATCGCGACCAGCTACAACATCACGGAATTGCCGGTACGCATCGCCTTCGCGCCAGCCGTGGTGGAACATGCCAACGCCGACCTCACCATGCTGCAGCGTTCGGTCGCCGACCTGCAAGGCACCCCGGCCACGCTGCCCCTGCAGCCCGCCTACGACAGCACGCAGAACGCATTCCTCGTGCGCGACGCATTGAGCACGCAGCTCTATCAGTTGCAGGCGGATGACCAGCAGCTTAGCCGCGAGGATATGCTGCAGCTGGCGCGCAGCATTGGCGACACGCTACGCACGCCCGTGAGCATTGATTATCAGGTGGCCGAGGACCGGCTGACCACCTTGCGCGTGCGCCGCGAAAGCGACAACGCCGAGCTGGGCGTCATGTATGCGACCGCGCCCGATGCCACGCTGGGCCGCAGCGGCCGCATGAACGCGCGCTAGGCTTTTTTTACGAACTGGGTCTTAAGCACCAGCCCGCGCACCTTCTCGTGGTTGCACTCGATCTCGCCCTCATCGTAGGTCAGGCGGATATTCTTCACCGTGGTGCCACGCTTCAGCGTCACGCCCGCGCCCTTCACCGGCAGGTCCTTGATCAGCGTGACGGAATCCCCATCCTTCAGGATATTGCCGTTGCTGTCTTTTACGATGAGTTCGTCATTGTCGGTCATGGGTAGGGCTTTCTGGAAGAGTGGTTATATTTTGTTAGTCGGACATGCTCGGTGCGCTGCACCTGCGCCCCGACGCTAAGCTCGCTTCGCTCACTAAGCTTACGGTCGAAGCGATTCGCTTCTTGCGAGGCGACCAAACATCAAAGGCCACCTTAATGGTGGCCTTTGATGTTTGGTGCTCCGGCGCGGACTAAACTTGAACCGCTTGGAGCAATTACAGGTGGTTATAAAAGACTGGGCCGAGATTTACAAGTCCCCGCCCGCACTGGATGGCAAATCCTTCCAGTGGCACCCGCTATCAGTAGCTGCATAATTTGATGGAGGATGTATGATCGGCGCAGCGGAGAGTTTGGATGATCGGAAAAAATGCAATTTTATTGGCGGGGTGTTTGGCGGCTATCGGATTAGCCGGAATCGCCAATGCCGCCAATGTGACTGGCACGCAAAATTATATCCTTAGCTGCTTCTCTGATGTGGATGAGGCAATAGTGTTTACCGAACCGGATATAACAAAACGCTATGAAGTATCTGGTAAGGTGGTGCGCTTCCCAAAACATACGGATTTTATGGTCGATCAATTATTAGAAAAAGATGGCCAGCAGTTTTTATCAGGAGAAGTTAAACAGTATTCGCGCGGACGGCCCCACAGTATCATAAGGCCTGATAGCGGTGTGAAAGACCGTACCCGATTTTATGGACTGCCCGAACAATGGAACTGCACACTCTATCGCGGTGATCGCGAAGCACGATGCTCCGGCGATGCCGCTATTCTGGCGTATGCCAAGCTCTATAAAGAATGCCACCCGGAGCAGAAACGCTGATGAAACAGAAAAACGCCGGTGACATCAATCGGAGCCTGACCAAGATGCAACGCCGCGCACTAGCGGAGGCGCTGGAGCGGGATAAGCCCCGGCTGAAAACGCAGACGATCACGGGTCTGAAAGAACGCGGTGCCGTGCCGGTGAATACCGATGCGCGGCGTGCGGTGATGAAGCCGAAGAAAAAATAACGCTAGGGCTGGGATTTGGCGGCAACCAATTGATAGGGACATTTTTTCCCAAAACGGAATTGTTCGAGAATCTTCTCGCCCTCTTTGATCTGATCCTCTGTCATCATTTTTTCTAGCTTTTCTTGCTCGATGCGTGTGCCAAAGATTTTGATGGGAACCATTGAGGCATGGGCATAAGCAAGGGGAAGATTGGGCTGAACAAGCGCCTGTTCTTCGGCGCTGACATAATCATTATCAAGATTACCGTATAATATCGCAAGATAACCCGCACTATAGGATGCGCCGCCCGGAGAACATGCAAGGCGCTTTGCCATGTAAATCGCGCCTTCACTGCTTTTTTCAAAGCCTCGCTCACCTCGCTTGTATGCGTTAAACAAATCTAATTGTGCCTGCACATAATCAAGCTCTGCAGCTTGGAATAAATATTGGTTTTGCTGCTCCTGCGTTAGCCCTGCAATATGCCCCTTGGTAGTAGATAGCATATACATAGCGGTTGGATCGCCTTTATCGGCCTCCGCCTTGATGACCTCGAAATCATCTGTCCATCGAACATTGGACACGGGGAGAGATACTTCGCGGAAATTTCGCTTTCCGCATCCAGTAAGGGTTAAGCAAACGACTGCCAAAATAAGCAATGAGTAACGCATCTGCGATCTTTCTGTGTTGTTCCGGGCGCGAGCATACAATTATTAACCATTTTGTAAAAGGGTGAGTCCCATGACGTTCGACGTATCGGTGGAGCGCGACCTGAAATCACTGCGGCGTGGCCTCACGGCCCTAGAAAAGCATGTTGTGCCGGAGGCAACGGTGCGGACGCTAAACCGGGTAGCGGATAGCACGGCGGTCGCCAGCGCCCGCCATATCGCCCCGCAGATGGGTAGCAGGCAAGCCGGGGTAAAACGGCGCATCGAGATACGCCGCGCGAACTTCAAGCGCCTGTGGGTGACGCTGGTGGCAAGCGACCGCCCGCTGCATCTGATCGAGTTCGTGGTGGGATCGCGCAAGCCGACGCAGCAACCGGGCGGCAAGCGCGGGCCGGTGAAGGCGAAGGCATGGGGTAAGACGAAAACCTACCGGGGCGCGTTCATCGCCCCGCGCAAGAAGGGCGATAGCAAAACCGAGATATATGTGCGGAAATCGGGGAAGCGGCTGCCGCTAAAACTGCTGTTCGGCCCCGGCATCATGCAGTTGTTCAAGCAGCAGGAGAACGCGGCGGTGATGAACAATCGCGTGAAGGAGCGGTTTACCCCGGAGTTTCTGAATAACCTCGCCTTCTACCTGTCACGCATCCGCCGGTAATCCATGCTGGTATGCATGGCGGGTTCCGGCTATGGTATCGCCATGAAAATTACTCATTTATTGATCGCTGGATTGTTTCTCACGACCCTAGCAGGGTGCGGCGGTGTGGGGATTTCGCGCAGTGGCATCCCCTATGTGAAACCCTATGGGCAGCGCATGACCATGACCTCCGTATCGCTCTCGCCGGACGGACGTTATGTGCAGATAAATTATAAGGATCGTACCGAGAAATTACCCAACGGGACTGCCTTGCTGGAATGGCGAACCGGCGCTTTATCGAAACTACAACCGGGACAGACATACGATTGGGGACTGCCAATTCAGCCGGGAACAAATAAAAAAACTGTTTCAAAACACTCTACTAGCTGTCGGAACCTGAATGCCTCATTGCTGTTAATAGATAAAGACACTCCTTTTGAAGTATGGTCGAAGCAAGAGCCAACACCATCCTCTATTTTTCTTCACTGTGACATGGGCTTCAATGGGTACTCCAATGTCCATTTCATAAGTCGCGATGAAATTATTTTTACTGCACGCAGACCCCAAAACCCTCAGCTGCAACAACAGATAAAAGCGATGGGGATTGATCCCGTTCTGAGTAGTCTTCCATATCGCATGAAATTAGGCGGAACACCTGAATTGCTCATGCCGCTCATTCAGCAAAAACTGAATGTTACACGCAGCCTTGCAACTACAGAAAAATACTATGCCAATGAGTTAGCACGCGGAAATTTGTTTTTTGAAATCACCCAAACGGCAGCATCCGCCGATGGGAAAAAGATCGCGTATATCAGCATTCGTGATTCTGTTGATGAGAAGAACAAGAAAAGCTGGGCATATGATCTTTTCATGTATGAGAACGGGCAGGTTCGGCAGATTACTGATCTAAAAAGCCACATGTACGGCATTGATATATCCGCCGATGGTTCGACCATTGCTTTCGGCTCCGACCCATCCCGCACGCATAGTTGGGATTTATATATCCTCGATCTGACCACCATGCAGCTCTACAAGATGGATTTGGCGCAGCGGATGGATGCCAACCCTGCCTTCGCACCAGCGGCGAAATAGCCGCTAATACTCGTTGGCGAGCATGATGGTAAGGACGCGGGTGGTGATGTCCGGGTTGGTCGGGTCTTCGGAACCGCATGTCAGGGTGTGATCGTAATAGTCGATCTTCCAGAAGCATGACACACGGCCCACGATCACGTTGCCAAAATCATGTTCGCCATGCGGATCATTCTCGCGGGTGAAGTCGTCAAAATGCTGCACGGCATGGAAAATGGCGTGCTGTGTATCCTCCGGCAATGCCGCCACGCCATCGGTCATCATGACCTTGCCGCCCCAGTAGGT
>Ga0075012_10006591_pt1 | contig 10517 bp, 7 predicted proteins | sample All_14_2_FD_71474 | JGI IMG/M metagenome (GOLD analysis project Ga0075012, IMG submission 71474) | Freshwater microbial communities in response to fracking from Pennsylvania, USA - Allegheny Zone_MetaG_DW_15 | ecosystem: Environmental > Aquatic > Deep subsurface > Groundwater > Drilled... | reverse complement strand
CACACCACGCCATGGCAGATGACCAAGGCAGTCCTCACACACCCGCCCTTCCCGCAGATACGTCGCTTGCGGGCAGTGCAGACGAAAGTTGTGCAAGGTTTGCACTACCGGCAGCCCGGCAGCGCGAACGGCCCAATATGCGGCAGGAGAAATCAGCGGAAAAGTATTATGGAAGTGCACGACGTCTGGCTGAAACCGGCGAATCGTTTCAGTCAACGCGGTTACGGAACGGCTTGACCAGACGGTATCCGCCGCTGCCTTCCAGCGCGGGATGGACTTCAATTCATCGTTGTGCCGATGAAAAATCTCAACTTCATGCCCATGTCCGCGCAATAACTCAAGTTCCGTATCGACAACGGAATCCTCCCCGCCACGCAATTGGTAAGCGTTGTGTGCCAGCAATATTCGTAAAAAATTCACTTCGTCCCGCTCCCAGCATGAATCTGACGCGCCGGGTTACCTACCACAGTCACGCCAGGCGGCACGTCATTTACCACCACTGCCCCAGGTCCAATGATGGCACCCGCCCCTATTGTTATCTGACCGATCACCACGGCATTTGGAAAAATACAAACGTCATCCTCGATGACGGGCGACCCGGCTCTTCGCCCATATCTTTTGCTTCCTATTGTTACTCCCTGAAACACCGTCACATTTTTACCCAAGATCACATCACCACTGATGATGATCCCGTAGGGATGAGCCATCCGTATAGGCTGCTGAAGAACAGGCAACTCAATATGAAACAGTATCGACACCATGCGCCGTAACACTCTCGGGCGTTTCCCGCTATACACCCAATAAATAAACCTGTTGACTGGACCAATCGGGTCGCATCGAACATCCACCATCTTTATTCTCCCTATGTACCTTGATTCACTTGCCGGTTTAACCTTCAAGAAACAACACCAATCGACTTGCCACGACACCACTGGCATACTCCTTAAGAAACCGCTTGCGTGCAGCGAACCCGGCAGCAGCCATCCAGTCCGGATTGCTCATGGCATCGGCCACGATGCGGGCTGCCGCTTTGGCATCGTTTAATGGCAGCGCCAAACCTGCAGTACCGTTGCCCAGCACTTCCGGAACGCCGCCCACCGGTGCAGCGAACACTGGCCGCCCACGCACCATCGCTTCAATGAGCGTGATCCCGAAACTCTCCAGCGTGGCCACATGAATGTAGGCGCGATGCTGTCCAATTTGCTCGGCCGCATTACTGACGTATCCGGCAAAGCGCACCAGTTCGTCGATTTTCAAGGCCCGCGCCTTGTCTTCCAGTACCTTGCGATCCGGACCATCACCCACCAGGGTCAGCGTCAAAGGCCGCCCCAACTCGTGTAGTGCTGCGACAATCTCCAGCAGATAGTGCTGATTTTTACGCGCTTCCAGCGTGCCAATATTTATAAGGTCAGCCGCAACTGTCTGCGCGACCGGCAAACCCGGATCCGGCAAAAAATTGGGCACCACTTCGGCTGCAACTTGCGTAATGGCCGGAATGCGCCCGACCAGCTCGCGCCGCATAAAGTCGGAGACGAACACCAGTCCGTCCAATCTAGGCAACACTTCGGCTTCAAAAGCCTGGATCGCGCGATAGAGTCGCCCATCATTCGGAATCAAACCCTTGCCGGCCCACTCATCGGCTTGCGAGATATTGAAATGGGCCACCATTACCACCCGCTGGTTTGTCGACACCCGTGCGCGCAGCGCCGCTTGCGCAGAAAGCGGACATTGCGCATAGACCACGCACGCAGCACCTGTTTGCAAGCGATGTTTCAATGCCTGCTGTAAAAAATAGGCATGCCAGTATCGATACCACCACACACCCAGCTCCCGACTGAACAGGTTGACCAGCTTGCGCAGGCCAAATACCGGGTAGACCTGCCAAAGTGGTGCGTTATAAGGGGTAATCAGGTCGCATTGCCGGCCTGTCTCGCGCAGGTATGCCATGAATGCACGAAAGTGTGTCTGCACTCCCGTGTCACCCTCTGGCCGCATGAGCGTTGCGATCAGGATAGGTTGAGACATGCGAGTACCCCCTGTGCAAAATTTTCGACCATGGGATCCAATCCGTAACCTCGGGATGCATCACGCGCCGCCTCGCTCATACGTGCGAGCGACACAGGGTCGTGGAGACACCCGGACACGGCCTCGGCATACTTTTCCGGGTCAAAGTCAGTGATCGCACCCGTGACCGAATCGGTTAAATAATCAATTTCCGGGGAATGCACTGGAATGCTGGTGGTGAACAACGGCAGGCTGGCTGCAAAAGCCTCCAGCACAGCAAGCCCAACCAGACCAGGGCATAAAAAAAGGTCGGCAATGGCAAAATGGGCAGCTTTATCCTTCTCGAATAGCGGGCCGGTGTAATGAATCCAGTCATGCTCGGCTGCCGCTTCTCGTGCGATGTGCTCATCCGGCCCAGCCCCAACCAAAATCAGATGAAAGCTAGGCACCCGTGCATGAATCTGGATTGCCGCCTCGACCAAAAAATTCAGTTTTTTCGAAGCATGCATACTGCCGCAAAACAGACCGATAGATGCTTCAGGCGCTATGTTCAGGTCCTGTCTCAAATCTGATCGCTGACGTTCGGTGAAAGCCTCAACCGCCTCTCTGAAAGAGGTTATATCGACACTATTCTGGACAACGGTAACGCGCTCAGGGGGGAAGCCATTGTCCACCACGTACTGCGCAACTCTAGACGTATAGGCAAACCACCAGTCCACCTTTCCTAACAAGGCGCGTTTAACCGGCTCCAGCCACGGCGTGCCATCCTGCTGCCAGTTGCGGCCATGTCCCCAGAAAGCCAGTCGGCCCAGCCGAAGGGTGCGCATGAAACCCAAAATATAATTGAGCGCATGTTTGCTTGCCTGCTCGACGATGACTAGATCGGCTGACATGGCGCGGCCAAGGCATGGCTGATAGAGAATCCGATAGCCTGCACCCCAGTAGGCACGGACCTTATAGCCATAGGCGGGGGGTAAATCGATCGCATCCTCACGCATGACTTCCCGTTGATTGGGGTCGCTATAAATCACCGTTAACGCGACGCCCTCTGCCTTTAAACGCGCATGCAACAAATCGAAAAAGGGACGGCGATATTGCTTGGCAACCGCCTGAATAATGCAAACCTTGCGCACGGGGCGGGCCTGTCTGATCGCATTCGCCAAGCCACGCGCTGCATGATCAAAAGTGTACTCAGCGACGCGCTCCCGACTGCTTTGCGAAAAGCGACTGTAATGTGCCTCGTCCTTGAGCAGGCTGACCGCAGCCTCTGCCCATTGCGCAACATCCAGTTCCCTGACATAGCCGTTATTTCCATCTAGCACGAGTTCCCCCGCCACCCCCGCATGGGGTGAGACGATCACCGGCAGGCCGGCCGCACACGCCTCATTGGCAACTACCCCCCAAGGATCCCATTCAGACGGGAAGAGAAAAATACGGGCATCTGCATAGCGAGACGGAAGCTCGGCCTGGGCAACGTACCCATGAAAGCGGGTATCGACAAAATCATCAATCTGCGCGGCGTAATCGCGCATCTCGGGTTCCATCACACCACTGCCAACGAAATCAATCGATGTCCGCCGACCCAGACGAATCGCGACTTCACGCGCCACCTGCATCGCAAACAGCGTCCCTTTGTGCGACACAAAACGTCCACAAAAAAGGAAGTCTACCGGGGTCGCCGACACCAGTTGGAAGAATCGATCGTTGTCCGCGCAGAGTTGAGACGTGTGAATTTGATCCTCGGGCACGCCATACTGCCGGAACAATTTGCACGAGCCTTCACAAGCACCCACAAACGCCGCACTACGCGCAAACACTATGCGGCGCACAAAGCGATGCAGCCATGACAGTGATTTCTCTGACTGCGCCGTCCCGTCGGTCATCGCCACATGCGGCACCCCGTGCATGACGGCCCAAAAAAATGCAAACAAGTAAGTGGGAATAAAGCCGGTCGTGACGACAACGTCTGGATGTAGCCGGTTAAGCAGAGACCACACACCTAGATTGCTATGCATGAAGCGCCGGTCCATCGCCCGGTAGCGACCAGTCAGGAAGTGGGAAGTAAATCCATGCGCAGTCGCGTCAAGCGAGGTATCTATGTGCGGCTGCGTGCAATAGATGACATCGAGATGGATATCCTCGGCCTCAGCGACCCGGCGCCATCCAGGCACGCGATAAGGTGCGGGCGCATTGGTCACAATGACTGCGTTAATGAAAGGATTCATTTGTGGTTATCCTTTTTATAACTTGAATTCGGGGTGTCGCTAGCAACTGCGCGCCCACCTATCTAAAGGAGACTTCAACAAGCCAGGCGACAGCTTGTGGCATTGTTTTCTTGGGCAACGACAATCGGCGTATAAACATACGACTGCTTTCATTGGCCATCCTCAATAATGACGGGGCGACCATCCAGTGCGATTTGTCGTCCAGCAGGCAGAAACTCTGATAAGCGACCCCAGCGCGTTGCGTTGTGCTTAAGCACGACGGAGAGGGACGCGGCATTCCTCCCTGCCACCCAGACCACCTTGAAGCGTCGTCCACCTGCAGTTACCCGGCATTGCCACAAACTTCCTTTAGCTTCGCAACTCGCTGCTTCGAAAGCATCAAGAAGGTGCACGGCTGCCGAAACCGCCGCACTGCCAAAGTCACGATTTGTATCCGAATCGAAGAAACCCATGCCTTTGTTATCCCACGCATACCAGTAAACTCGTGACACCCCTTCGGACGAATTGAGCAGGTAGGTTCGCAGCGTTAGCGCATACACCAAATCTTCCAGCGACAGTCCAGGCCAATGCTTTGCCTGTGCTACAAATGACCATCCGACCTCAGTATTCCAGATCGGCTTATGGCTGAGTCCGTGTTTTGCCATCACCTGCCGCATTGCGCGGATGGTTGGTACTACTTGTTCAGGTTCTTCACCAAAATAAAAATGCTGGCTCACGACATCAAGATACCGCCCACCTCCGGCAGCGAGAAAATGATCGAACTTCTCTGCCCAATGACCCGAATGATGAAACGAGGGTGAGAGTACGCACGCTTGAGGGTCGACGCGCTTGATCTCATCGTAGGCCACTCGCGCGAGGCCAACCATGGCATCGACAGAGCCGCTAAAGAACTGTGCGGAATCCCCACCTGCCCCAGGCAACTTGAAGATCGGATCGGTTGGGAAACTCACTTCGTTCCAGGGTTCGTAGCACTCGATACGGCCACGAAAAGTGGTAGCGATGGTGTGAACATAGCGGCGCCAGTCTTCAATGTTTTCAGGCTCGGCAGCACATCCAAACCCGTACGCACATTTTTCATGAGGCCGTGCAGACGCCCAGCGCGGTGTATTACCGATGGTCCAAAGGACTTTTAAATGGGCTTTTTCGCTGGCCACAAGATACGCGTCAATGCGGTTAAATTTCCACAGACCTCGTTGCGGTACAAGACGTGCCCAGTCGGTGCCTGTATCCCACAGGCGGATGGCGTTATACCCGGTGCTGGCAGCAGCCTGAATACGCGCCGGATCATGCGCATGAAACCCCAACGTCATGACTTCGCCAGCAACCGCTACATTGCAAACAGCCAGCGCCAGCAAAGCCCAAGGCAGGGGTAATCTATTTTTCATGGCGACGAAACAATTTTTTTGCGCTGATCCACGACACCCGACAGTCCGCGCAAAGCCAGGAACACCATGACCAGAGGCCAGGTTTTAGTAGCAAACGACGACACCACGGCAGTCATGCTTTGAAGCACAAAAAGCAGTATTGCCACCGCTCCTGTGCCGCGCGCCCATACTGGCATATCCACACTATGCGACATGCGGAACATCTTGACCCAAAGGACAACGTAAAAAGCTGATCCGAAAATGCCTTGGGTGGTCAGCAAATGCAGAATCTCATTATGGGCGTTGTGAGCCATCTGCCCGGCCGCTGTGTTTTCCATGGAGATAATCAAATCCGCATATGCACCACGCCCGAACAACCACTCGAGCGGCGAATAATTTGTCATTGCATCCAGCAGATGCTCCCAGGTAACGCTTCGTCCTTGTGTGAAAGCAGCCTCGTTACTGGTATCGAAGCCGAGCAGTTTTGACGAGTCATACACCAGCGTAACAACTAGCACCAACAAGCCGAATAGCAGACTATAGCGAATGATGGAGCGCAGGCTCACTCCCTCTTTGACCGCAATGAAAATTGCTACGCACAGAAAGCTCAGGTAATTCAGTCGTGAATTAGCCAGAATGACTTCCACTGCGGCAATTAACATCAACAGCACTAACACTGGGGTGATGGCATTACGCGCATAGAGTGCGTAGATCAGGACTGAAAAACTCAGTGCATATGCCAGATCGGTCTTGAAGAAGTAATACCCCTTGAACGTATTTATCGACCCCCACATAACCCACCCGTAACCAAACGGCAAAAATGCCGCATTGACGACGATGACCAACACCGCCCCAGCTGCTAGGGCATAAATCAACCAACGATCCGCTGCATAGACCACCAGTACGAAAAACACAAACGGACTGATGATCTTGAAGATTTCGGACAAACTGCCCCCATACGCAAGAACCAGTCCGAACTGAAAAACAAAGTACAGGGTGATCAACCAGATATAGGCGAACAATGATTTATTGCGCGGATCTGCTGTCGTGCCGTGAACAATGTGGCCGAATTTTGCGAATAGCGACGCGAATCCAAGTAATAATATGTAGCCATATTTCACCGCCTCTATTTCATAAAAAGCATCGGTGAGTGGCTTGGCCATTACCAGAAATAAAAGAGGCAGTGAGGAAAACGGTGGTAAATCCAGTTTTCTGCGCGCGACAGGAGGCGGCGGTCGTGAAATAGGCCGCCCGATCTGAATTGTTGAGTCGCCGCTATTGGATACAGAAGAGTTCTTCAATGCTTGCTCCTTTCTAACCAGGCAATGACGGAACCAAGACGACCTGTGGAAAACTTTTCCCGAATCATGGCCGACAACGGCGCACCCAGAAACCAGGTGAATCTGGCAGCAAGCAGCAGCACGCTAGCACAGCAACCCGCCAACAGTGGCAGCATACCCATGCCTATGGTCGTTGCTTGTGGCAAGCCATGTACCAGGGCTGTCACGCTTACGCCTGTTGCAGCCAATACAACCGCTCCGCGAAATGGCGACAACATATCCATAACACGCAGTTCGAGACGATCGCGAACCACGGCCAACAACAACAGGAGCCTCACCAGGTAAGCGGCAGGCACTATCCAAATAGCCACCACCAGCGATAAGCCACTCAAAATAACCAGACCGCTGAAGAAAACGACAGCAGTTACCACCTGAACGCGAAGCTCAATCCCGATAGCGCCGGTGCCGCGCAGTATTGCAGCGGTAATCGAACCTAAAGAAATTAGCGGAATGGATGTTGCCAACGCCGTCATGTAGGGTGCTGCCTTAATCCATTTGGCACCATAGACGATGTGCAATACAGTCGCCGATTCAAACGCGACAATAGCGAAAAGCGGCAGGGTGACGAGCGCCATTGCAGCCAGGACAACCTGAAAACCTTTGCGCACAGCGGCCAAATTGCCGTGCAAACGCGCCGCACTGGCAAAAGCTATGTTTTGTACCGTAGAAATCAATATGCCCAAAGGTGCTTTGGAAAGATTAAAGGCAACCGAATAAAGACCGAGTGAATAAAGCCCCCAGAATTTTCCGATCAAGAATCGATCAAGATTATCCATTGACCAGTTTGTGAGGTCGTTAGCCAGCGACTTCAGTCCGAAATGAATCAGCGCTCGATCGCCCTTAAGGCGCGGACGCAGGGTGTGCCTGCAAATGGAATAGGTCGCGACCACTTTAAAAGCTGTCTGCACGGCATAAGCAATAATCAGGCTCCAACCACCCCATCCCAAGATCGCCAACGTGGTTGCGACACCCCCAAAGCAGACTGTGTAAGCAAAAAAATGAATGATCTGGATACTTTTCATATGCAGATCACGTTGCAGCAGATTGGTTGATAGGTTTCCCATTGCCTGCGGAATAATCAAAAAGGCGCTAACCGTGAACATCCATGCAAGGGAGTCATCACCAAACTGATTTGCCAGGAAAGGTGCCATGAGACTGACAATCAGGGCGATCACAACGGCAATCGTCAAGGACCAGCCTAGGGCGAGACTTATATCGGCGGAACTGATTTCTTTTTTCTGTATGAGTGCAGCACCAAAACCACAATCCGCAAGAGCCCCTCCCAGCGACAAAACCGCGAGCACTACCGCAAATTGTCCAAAAGTTTCTGGCCCTAGTATTCGGGCCAGAGTGATTTGAACTAGCAGCTGGCCTGCAACTTTCCCGACTGCACCGCCCGCCCCCCAAAAGAGTGCTGTGGTGCTGCGAGCAGAGACGCTATTTTTCGACACGTACAAAGCCCTGCGCAAATCCCAACTTGGGGTTGGTAAAGAAAATGACGAAATATTCATTCATTGCTTCTCGCCGTAACCGATGAATACTGTATTTGTTAAAGCAGCAGCACGAGCAAAGCCTTTCATTCCTTTACTCCATGCACGAACAGATTTCCCAAAACCAAAAGGAAGCAATAGTCCACCGAGCAAGACAAAACTCACGCCTCCAATCAATCCCGTGACGGCCTTGCGAAAAGTCCACCACTTGGGATGTCCTGCATATTCATCGCGCCAGTAAACTGTCGATGTCCTAAAGCAGCGCTCAAGAATGAAGCTTAGGGTTTGCCGAGAAAGCGGAACCGCCTCATTTACCTCCGCCGTATCGCACCAAATAAACTTGCCCTCTTGACTTTCCAACCACTTGAAAAAGTCGTGATCCTCGCCGCCCGATAGCGCAAATCGCTCGTCAAAAGGCACCGGTTGGCGTGATTTCACCCAGCGGGCCTTAACCAGGGCATTGCTCGTGCGGCAGGTTTCACTCCCAATCAATGTCCCTGTGGCAAATCGTGAGCGCTCAAAAAATCTGCTCTGGATTACCCACGGACGAGTACCTTCTGGATACTGAGGGATAACCGGCCCCAGCACGGCATCAGCCTTCAGGTTTTCCATGCACTCCCGCAGGTCGGATAACCAGTTCCCAACCGCCCATTCATCATCATCTATAAAGGCGAGCAGCTCACCAGCTGCAAAGGCTACGGTCTTGTTGCGTGCATGCGATATCCCCGGGATGGGCTCTATTTCATAGCGAATGGCAAGTGCCGGATACCGTTGAACAGCCAGCATGATCGTTTGCTTTGCAGAAGCCAACTTATCGTTATCAACGACAATGACTTCAAACTCTGCGGGTGAAAGCGTCTGCTTGGACAAGCTTTCAAGCAATTGCAGCAGTAGCTCTGGACGCTTATAGGTACAGATGCAAACGCTGACTTCAGGTGTGCTCGGCTTGGTCATAGACTGCATCTCTCTTGCGCGAGCGCATTTTCCCTTTGATGTTAGTTAGATATAAATGAAGCCTTGTGGAAGGTTTGGTCTGCTCAAGCCAGATTTCAATTTCCTGTTTCTTGATCCTGATAACTACCCAATTCCACCTAATCCTGTTACTCCACAAAAAGCGTGTTCTGAAAGTCGGTATAGGCCATTAATAATCCTTGACTCAATCTCATTGATGCGCTCCAGCCAGCATTGTTAAGACGCGTAACATCCAATAACTTCCTTGGCGTTCCATCCGGCTTGGTTGTATCAAAGACAATCTCGCCCTCGAAGCCCACTACCTGTTTCACAGCTTCCGCTAGTTCTCGGATAGTCACATCTTCGCCCACGCCGATATTGACTAGCGGTGGGTCAAATTTTTCGGTCTTGGATTCATCACTGCCCAGCAAATCTTCGTATTTCTCGTCTGACAAGTTCATCAGAAAAACACATGCATCTGCCAGATCATCGCTGTAGAGAAATTCTCTTCTCGGCACACCAGTGCCCCAAACAACTACCTGTTTTTCACCTTTCTGCTTGGCTTCATGAAATTTGCGGATCAGTGCAGGAATAACGTGGCTGTTTTCCGGGTGATAGTTGTCGCCCTGGCCATACAGGTTGGTGGGCATCGCCGCCAGATATTTGGTGCCATATTGCCGGTTGTAGCTCCAGCACATTTCAATACCGGCAATCTTGGCTAGTGCATAGGGTCGATTAGTCGGCTCCAGCGGGCCGGTAAGGAGATATTCCTCCTTCATTGGCTGTGGCGCCAGCTTGGGATAGATGCAGCTGGAGCCGAGAAAGAGCAGACGCTTGACGTTGTTCTGCCAAGCGGCGTGGATGATGTTGGTTTGGATGGCCAGATTATCGCGAATGAACTCTGCGGGGTATTCGTTGTTGGCGTGAATACCACCCACTTTGGCAGCAGCAAGAAAGACATAATCAGGTTTTTCTTGCGCGAAGAAGGCAGCAACAGCGCCTTGATTGGTCAAATCAAGTTCAGCGTGAGTTCGTGTCAAAAGATTGACATAAGCTTTGGTTTTCAGGTTTCGCATAAGAGCGGAACCCACGAGACCACGGTGGCCAGCAATGTATACCTTGTCTGTCAGTTTCATAAGGTCA
>Ga0075012_10006589_pt1 | contig 10517 bp, 8 predicted proteins | sample All_14_2_FD_71474 | JGI IMG/M metagenome (GOLD analysis project Ga0075012, IMG submission 71474) | Freshwater microbial communities in response to fracking from Pennsylvania, USA - Allegheny Zone_MetaG_DW_15 | ecosystem: Environmental > Aquatic > Deep subsurface > Groundwater > Drilled... | reverse complement strand
ACACCGGATCACACGCACGCCGTGATCACGATGGCTGCCCTGAAGCGCAAGAAACATGTCTATTGCGAGAAGCCGCTGGCCTGGTCTGTGTCCGAAACCCGGCAGGTGACCGAGGCCGCGCGAGCCGCGGGTGTGGCCACGCAGCTGGGCAACCATGGCCAGGCTTCCGCAGAAGCCCGCGTGACGTGCGAGATGATTGCGGCCGGGGCCATCGGGGATGTCCGCGAGATACATGCCTCCTATGGTGCCCGCTTCTGGAAGACCGCGTTGTACGAGACGCGTCCTGCCGACACGCCGCCTGTGCCTGAAGGGTTGGACTGGGACTTGTGGTTGGGCCCCGCGCCTGAGAGGCCGTATCATCCCGATTATCACCCGTGGCTCTGGCGCAACTGGTGGGATTTCGGCACGGGACTGATCGGCGACTTGGGCTGTCACATGCTCTCGACCGCCTTCAAGGCCTTGAAGCTGGGGTATCCCGTCAGCGTGGAGGCGTGTTCAACCAAGCTGAACCCGGAGACCCATCCGCAAGGAACCATGATGAGGTTCGGGTTCCCCGCGCGCGGCGCGATGCCGCCTCTGACTCTGAACTGGTACGACGGCGGTCTGCGCCCGCCGCGGCCGCCCGAGCTCGAGGACGGGCGTCCCTGGGACGGCGGTGTGCTTTATGTCGGTGACCGCGGCAAAATGGTGGGTCATCGGCTGATCCCGGAAGCGCGCATGCGCGAGTTCGGTAAAGCGCCTCAGACCCTGCCGCGCTCGCCGGGACATTATCGGGAGTTTGTCGACGCCTGTCGCGGCGGGCCGCCCGCAGGATCGAATTTCGCCGACCACTCCGGTTTGCTCTCGGAGGTCTGCATGCTGGGTAACGTCGCTGTCCGGGCTCAGAAGAAACTGCTCTGGGACGGTCCGGGCATGAAGGTCACGAGCGATCCGTCCGCCAACGCGTTTCTTGGACGAGAGTACCGTTCAGGCTGGGCAATATGAGTGCGAGGCAAAGTCCTGAAGCCGATCATGCTAGCAAGCCTAACCGTGGTTTGGCGGCACGCTAGTCGATCTTGAGATCCCGTTTGACGGTCTTGATGAACTTTCCGAAGGTGCGGTCTTTCCTCCGCTTCTCGACGTAGGAAAGCTGGTTGAAAGCGGACTCTTGCTTGAGCTTGATGTAGTTGTCGTAGTGCTCTTGGCTCACCTCGCCCGACTTCACCGCCTCACGTATGGCGCAGCCGGGTTCGCCGGCGTGACTGCAGTCTCTGTAGCGACAGCCGGAGGCGAGCCCGAGCATTTCGGAAAAGCTGTCGTCAATGCCGCTTTCTGCCCCGACGATCCCGAACTCGCGCATGCCCGGGTTGTCGATGACCAAGGCACCGTTGTCGAGCAGGATCAATTCCCTACGGACGGTCGTGTGCTGGCCTTCGCCCGTTTCGCTGACGTCGTTAGTCAGGAGTCTCTCCTGCCCGAGCAGGTGGTTGATGACCGTGCTTTTGCCCACTCCCGATGACCCGACGAAGCAGTACGTCGTCGCGGGCAGCAGCCGCTGTTTAAGCGCGTCGATGCCGTCCCGCGTGACGTTGCTCACGGTCAGCACGGGCACCGCTTCATCGGCCGCGCGGATCTCCTCCAACTGGGCGGCCAGAACTTCCGGCGCGACCAAGTCCGTCTTCGTGAGAAGGACGCACGGGCTAGCCCCGCCTTCACGCGCCATCACGAGGTAGCGCTCGAGCCGCTTGAGGTTGAAGTCGCCGTGACACGATTGGACGATGATCACCTCATCCATGTTCGCCGCGATCATCTGATGGTCGGCCGACAGTCCCGCGGACTTCCGCCGAAGGGATGTCCGCCGTTCCAGAAGCGTGTGGACCAGCCCCAACGCGTCGTTCGGGCCCTGCTCGATGCACACCCAATCGCCCACGCACGGAAGCTCCTGCGAAAGCTGGTGGCGGAAGTGGTAACGCCCCGCCAGCTTTGCCCGGAAGGTCCGGGCCTGATCCATGACCAAGAGAGAATCTCGGTCGACCGCGATAACGCGGGCCAGGATGTCCTCCGGCCCGTATTCCGCTCTCTCTTCGAACCATGCGTTCCAGCCAAGTCGAGTCAGGTCAATGTGTCGGTTATCCATTCGTCACCTGTTGTCGCCATACTTTCATGTCGCAGCTTCCTCTGATCGAGTCGGTTCAGCGTAAGGGGTTAACGTGTCACGGAAGGCCAAGGGCGCGGATGAGGTCGACGGCGGCGCACTGGCGGGCGGCGTCGAGTTGGACGAGGGTGCGCTGTGCGGCGAGGCGCGAGCGGGTTGAGTCTACGACCTCCAGGTAGGTGGCGAACCCTTTGTCGTAGCGCTCGCGTGAGAGGGCGAGCGCCCGGTCGGCCGCAGCCAGCCTCTGCCCTGCGGCGGTCTGTTGTTCGGCCAGCGCGCGCGAGGCGTTCAGTGCGTCCGAGACCTCGCGGTAGGCGGTGAGCACGGCGGACTCGTATGCGGCGGACGCTTCTTTCAGTTGCGCGGCCGCGAGCTCGAGATTGCCCTTAAGCCTTCCGCCGTCGAGGACGGGTGCCGTCAGGCTGCCGATGAGCGACCAGAGCCGGCTGCGCCATTCGAGGAGGTCTTCGGGATGTTCGGCCGCATAGCCGAACGAGCCGGCGAGCCGAACGGCGGGATAGAACTCCGCGCGCGCGGTCTGCACGCGGGCAAGTGCCGCTTCCCAGCGGGACCGCTTGGCGGCCACGTCCGGCCGCGCCTCGAGAAGCGCCAGGGAGAGCGCGTTCGGGACAGGCGGCAGGGTAACGTTTGCGTCGGCCAGGCTGCCTGAGGGCGATGAGGATTGGCCGCAGAACAGAGCGAGCGCGTTCGCCAACGCTTGTTCGCTCTCGCGCAGTTGGGCGAGCTCGCCCTCCCGTGTCGCCTTCTCGATGCGCGTCCGTTCCACGTCCAGATCGGTGGCGAAGCCGGATGACGCGCGGATGTCCAGCAGGCGCTCGGTCTCGGTGTCTTGGGCGAGCTGTTGACGGACGATCTCCGCCTCGCGCCGGAGCGCGCGGCGGTTCAAGTGAAAGCGGGCCACTTGTGCGCAGAGGGATATCTCGGCGGCGGCACGTTCCTGCAGGGTGAGGGCGAGGTCTTTCTCGGCGGCCGTACGCAGTGCGCGGACGCGGCCCCAGAGGTCGACCTCGTACGAGAGTTCCAGCCCGGCGTCGAACTGTTTGGCCTGGTAGTGCCCGGAGAGGGCGCCCGCGTTCCTGAAGCCCCGTTGGCGCGAGAGGCCGCCCACGGCGTCCAGCCGGAGCGCCGCGTCGGCGCCGGCGATCCGCGCGTTGGCGCGGGCGGCGTCGATCCGCGCGGCGGCTTGGGCGAGGTCGCGGTTCTGTTCGCGGGCGAGGGCGATCAGCCGGTCCAGCTCCGGGTCGCCGAAGAGCGTCCACCACTCGTGCGGAAAGGGAGCCGGGGTGTCGGTCGCCGGCAGAGCCAACACGGGCGGCTCGGGCGTCCGCAGCGGCTCGGGGGAGGGCGTCGAGCAACCTCCGAGGAAAAACGCGACAGCGAGACAAGGGATGGCGCGGCAGGGGCGCATGGTTCAGTTCTCCTCCAGATAAAGGTCGAGCTGCTGGCCGACATAGACGGGCGTCGAATCCGTGCGCTTAAAACGATAGATCACCTGCAAGACGCGCGTGTCGACCCGCTCGATGCTGCTGCCCGTCAGCGAAGTCTTGGGGATCACGAAAGGCTCGATCCGCACGAACTCGAGAGGGATGGGGCGCTGCGTGTCGCCCTTGAGGTATCCGACCGCAGTCATGCCTGGCCTGACGCGCGGGGCGACCTGTTCGTCGATGTCCGCACGGACTTGCAGGTAGGTCAAGTCTCCGAGGACGAGTGGCGGACGTGAGGCGCCCGGCGTCACAAATTCGCCCGGACGGGTGTTGACCTGCAGCACGGTGGCTGCACGTGGTGCCCGCACGGTGAGACGTTCGAGAAGCGCCTCTGTCTGCGCGACGGCGGCGTGAGCCGCAGCCCGTTCCGCATCGGCGACTTGCACGTCGCTGCGTCGAGTTTCCAGCTCTTCGCGCGTGATCGCGCGCCCGTCCGCCACTCGTTCGAGGCGGGTGAGTTGGGCCTGCAGTTTTTTCAGCGTGGCTTCCGCAACGGCGACGGCGGCGCGCTGTCCGATCAGCGCCGCGCGCAATTCGCGGTCGTCGAGCTGGAGCAGCGGCTGTCCGGGCGAGACGGTGTCCCAAACTTTGACGGTGACAGAGGTCACAAGGCCCGCCACCGGCACGCCCAACGCGATGTTTTCGCCCTGGGCTTCGACAAGGCCCGATGCGGCCACGGCGTGTGCGAAGGGGTTGACAGGCGGCGCGTGCGGCGGCGGCGGAACCGGAGCCTGTGCCGACAGGCGGAGCACGAGACTGCCGGCGAAAATCAGTCCCGCGAGGGCGACGTAAAAGCTGAAGCGGCTCAGAAGCATACTCATGGAGAACTCCTTGATGGGGTGTTCGTGGTCAGAGCCCCGGGGGATGGTGGGTGCCGATTTCCGGCTGGTCTTTTAAAACGCGCAGGATGCGTCCGTCTTCCATTTCGGCCATCCGGTCTGCGAAACGGTAGGTGCGGTTGTCATGCGTCACGACCAGGACGAGCCGGTCCCGCTGCTCCGTTGCTTTACGCAACAGTTCCATGACGAGCCTGCCGTTCTCGCTGTCGAGCGAGGAGGTCGGCTCGTCGCATAGGATGACCGGCGGCTCGTGGACGAGCGCCCGGGCGATGGCGACGCGCTGCTGTTGTCCGCCCGACATTTTGGCGGGCAGGAAATGGGTATGGTCGGACAGCCCGACCCACTCGAGCGCTTCGCAGGCTTTGCGCTCCGCTTTCCGATTCGAGAGACCTTGAATGACCAGCGGCACACTGACGTTCTCCGCGGCGGTCAGGGTGGGGATGAGGTTGAATTGCTGGAAGATGAAACCGAGGTTCTTGGCGCGGAACTTGGCGATCCGGTTTGCGTTCATGGTGTCCAGGCGTTCGCCCAGCACCTCGATCGAGCCGCCGTCCGCGTGCAACGTGCCGGCGATGATGCTGAGCAAGGTTGTCTTGCCGCAGCCCGAAGGACCGACGAGCATGGTGAGACGTCCCCGTTCCGCAGTGAAGTCGGTGTCTTTCAGCACGAGGGTGCGCGCCTCGCCGCGGCCGAAGCTTTTTTGTACGGCTGTCACTTGAATGCCGAGTGTGGACATGGCGGTTTACCTGAAGACGATGGCGGGCTCGAGGCGGATGATGCGAACGATACCGAAAATGGCGGAGATCACAACGATGACCAATACGGCCGTGCCGACAATCGCGGCGATCTGCCACATCAGCAGAAACGGGACCTTGCCGAGCTTCAGGAGGTTTCTGCCCAGTACAGACACCAGGCCGAGCCCTGTGCCATAGCCGATGAACCCGACGACGGCGGCCTGCATCAGCAGCATGGAGGCCAGCTTGCCGCTGCTGGCGCCCATCGCGCGCAGTGCCGCGAAGTGGCGGGTGTTCTCCAAGACGAAGGAGTAGAAGGTCTGTCCCGAGATGACCGCGCCGATGATGAAGCCGATGATGACGATGGTGCCGACGTTGATCGGGATGCCGGTGTTGCGGATGTACCACATGAAGGTGGCTCGCGTGAATGCGCGGTGAGTGAAGGCGGCCAGCCCGGTCTGGGCCGAGATGCGTGCGGCCAGTTCTTCGTCGGTGACCCCCGGCTGCGGGGCAACGAGAACGAAACTCAGCATTTTGCGCTGGCTCGGCGCGTATTGGACGGCGCGGTCATAGGTGGTAAAGACGTAGGGGCCGCCGGTGAAAGAGCGGTATGTTTTGCAGATCGCGACGATGCGGGCCTCCCGGTCGTTGATCTCGAACACGTCGCCGATCCCGATCGGCGTGTCCCGCCCTTCGCTGAGGCGCTCCACGCCGAAGTCGTCGAGGATCACGGTGTTGGGCATGCGGAGGTCCTCGAGTCTGCCGGCAATGATCCGGGAAGGCGCGCCGATCAAGGTGTTGTTGTCGAGGCCGATCAGGGTGAGCATCTTCGAGGTGCCGTCCTGCATGCGGGCCATCGAGAGGTTCTGGAAGAGGGGCACGGCCCAGGCGACGCCGTCGACGGAGCGCACGCGGGCCGTGTCGGTGTCGCGCAGGGGCTTGTTGTCGTTGCACTGTTCGACCTTGGGGTCGGCCACCCAGATCGGGGCGCGCACGTTGCGCAGGGTGGAGAAGGTCCACGTCATCAGGCCGCAGAAGAGCGACATGCCCTGGGACATGAGGAGCGTGGCGAAGGTGATGCCGCTGATGAGCATCACGTACTTGCCGCGGTCGCCGAAGAGCATCTTGAGCGCGATGCGGATCATCGTGACCTCGCTTTCTTGCGGTGCGGGGTTTCCGGCTCAGCCAGGCGGCGGAAGCCCGCCTCGCCGAAGGCGACCAAGGAATCGAGCAGCTGGTCGGGGTCTGGCGAGATGTTCTTGCACAGTTCCGGAAAGGGCGAGCTGACGGCCCAGCGGAGGGTGTGGACGAGGCAGCCGGCGAACATCGCAAGGCCGTGCGTGGCTGCGGGCAGGGTGAGCGCGGGGCAGGCGCGCATGATGGCCTGCAGGAAGCGCATGGCGGCGGGGAGCATCTCGTGGCGGAAGATCGCGTGCGCGATCTCGTCCGATTCCGCGAAGGCGCGGCTGAGGTTGCGGTGCAGGCGGCGGCCGGTCTCGCGGTCGGAGCTGGCAGCCTCCACCATGACGCGCGAGAAGGTCCTCAGCACCTCGGCGAGCGAGGGCGGGGTGGGACGCGCCTCGAGCGCGTCGAGTGCGGCCAGGCGCTTGGCGTTCAGGGGCTGCATCTGCCGGGTGAGGGATTCGACGAAGAGGTTTTCCTTGGAGCCGAAGTGGTAGCCGGCGGCCGCGAGGTTCACGCGGGCGTGCGACGCGATCTCGCGCATCGAGACGGCGTTGTAGCCGCAGTCCGCGAAGAGCGCTTCGGCCGCGTCCAGCAGCCGCTCTCGGGTCGCGGCGGCGTCTCGCGGGCGGGCGGGTTTGTTTGCCTTGTCATTCATACGTTTGTTTTAATCGTAGCACGGCCGCGCTGGAGCGTCAAGGGGGAGGGGCCATCCGTTCATTCCGTAAACGGTGGAAAATGCGTGTTGGTTCCTTCATGCAAGCGTGAGCGCGTCAGACTACGTTCGCGAACTTGGGGCACAATGCTGTTGGTTGAGGCGGTTACGGGCGCGTGGTAAAATGGCGCCATGCCGGACGGGGGGCGGCAGGAGGAGGCTGCGATGAACGAGACGCTCGAACGTGCGATGGACGCGGCGCGTGAGGCCATGGCGGACGACTTGGCGGAACGCGGGGTCACCGATCCTGCGGTGCTGGGCGCGATGCGGCGGGTGCGCCGCCACCGCTTCTTTCCGGCACACGTGACGGAACCGGCCATCGCGTATGGCGACTTCCCCTTTCCGATCGGGTGGGGCGCGACGATCTCGCAGCCGTATATCGTGGCCTACATGACGCAGCGGCTGGCGCTGCGGCCCGGCGAGCGCGTGCTGGAGATCGGGACCGGGTCGGGCTATCAGGCCGCGGTGCTCTCGGCCGTCGGGGCGCTCGTCTGGTCGCTCGACGTGGTGCCGGAGTTGGCGGAGCATGCCCGGCGCGTGCTAGCCGAGGAGGGCTTCTCTGAGGTTCAAGTCCGCTGTGCGGACGGCTATGCCGGGTGGCGCGAGGCCGCGCCGTTCGCCGCCGTTATCGTTTCCTGCGCGCCGCGCGAGGTGCCCGAGGAGCTGGTCTCTCAGTTGGCCGACGGCGGTCGGCTCTTGGTGCCGGTCGATTGCGGTTCGAACGTCCAGCAGTTGGTGATGGTGAGGCGCGAAGGCGCGCAGGCGGTCTGCGAAGCGGATCTGCCCGTGCGCTTCGTTCCGATGGTTCATCTGCGGCCGGGCAGCGTTGCGGATGATTGAGTGCCTGTCCGAACGGTGTTAAACTGTTGGGCGAACCTAGGCGCAAGGGACGGTTCGTAAGGAGGCGGAGAATGGCGAAGGTCGCGGATGAGAAGCGGAAGGTTGTCGTTGTGGGGGCCGGCAATGTGGGTTCGACGTTCAGTTACGCGCTGGCCCACAGCGGTGTGGCGGACGAGATCGTGCTGGTGGATCGCAACACGGCTCTCGCACGCGGGCAGGCTTTGGATCTGGCACACGGCCAGACGTTCTATCCCTCGGTTGTCGTGCGAGCGGGCGGGGTTGATGACTATGCGGACGCGGACGTGATCGTGGTGACGGCCGGCGCGGCCTCGAAGGCCGGCGAGACGCGGCTCCCTTTGCTGCGGCGGAATGCGGCGGTGGTCTCTTCGATCGTAGATGACATCGTGGCTCAGCAGGCTGGCGGCGTGCTTGTGATGGTGAGCAACCCGGTCGATGTCTTGACCTATCTCGCGCTGAAACGTTCGGGGTGGGAGCGAAACCGGGTGTTGGGCTCGGGGACGGTGTTGGACAGCGCACGCCTGAGATATCTGTTGAGCGGGCTCTGCGGTGTGGATGTCCACAATATTCACGCCTACGTGTTGGGCGAGCACGGGGACAGCGAGTTCGCTGCTTGGTCGATGACGCACGTGTCTGGCATGCCGATGGATGCGCTCTGTCCGATCTGTGGAAATTGCCAGAACTGGCAAGCCGAAAAGCAGCGCCTGGAGAAAGAGGCGAGGGAGACGGCTTACCGCATTCTCGAGGACAAGGGGTCAACGTGTTTCGGTATCGGCATGGCGCTCGTCCGCATCGTCTCGGCGATTCTTCGGGGCGAGAACAGCGTGCTTACGGTCTCAATCCTCTTGGATGGCGAATACGGTCAGAAGGACGTCTGCTTGAGTGTTCCGTGTGTCGTGGGACGCGGCGGCATGGAGCGGATCATGGAAAGCCGTCTGACGGCATCAGAACAGGCTGCCTTGACGGTATCGGCGGGCGTGCTGAAAGTCGCGTGGAACCAGCTTGTTGAGGGCACGGCCTGACGGTTAGGGACTCGTCCGCTGTTGTGCCCGACGGACGACACGGCGACCAGCCCTCCAACTCATGGGGAAGGCCGCGCCTCTTGCTCAAGTCCGGTAGCCTGTCCCGCGCGGTTTCGGCGGGACAGGGGCTCGCCGGCCGAGACTATTCGGCCGTGAGTTCGAAAACAGCCGAGTCGTAATCGCCTTCGAGTTTGACTGGAATGCCCATGCCCATCAATGCTGCGCCGCCCAGCGTCTGGCCGTTCACGCGCGAGTGGTCTCGCTTCTCCTTGTTGATCTCCGTCACGCGGTAGCGTTTGCCCGCATCGAGTCCTTGCAGGGTCAGCGGCGCCGGGAAGTCGCACATGATGGTGCGGTTCAGGCCGTACAGGAAAACGACCGCGTGGCTTTTGTCGTCGTTCACGTACATCAGCGAGGCATAGCTGTTCTCCCACGGCGAAACCAGACGGTAGAGGTCGCCCTGTTGGATCACCGGGCGCAAGCGCTTATAGTCGGCCACCGCTTTTTTTGCGAAGGCGATCTCTTCGGCCGCCATATTTTTCGGGTGCAGCTCAAAGCCCAGCCGCCCGGACATGGCTACGTCGAACCGGAACTTGAGCGGCGTGGAGCGGTGCGTCTGGTGGTTGGGCACGGCAGTCACGTGGGCGGCCATGGCGCACGCGGGATAGAAGTGTCCCGCGCCCCACTGGATGAACACGCGCTGCCGCGCGTCGGTGTCGTCCGACGTCCAGAACTCGTCGGCAAAACGCAGGAACCCGTAGTCCATGTGGCCGCCGCCCGACGAACAGGCTTTCATGATGATGTCAGGATATTTTGCGTGCAGGCGCCCCAGCAGTTCATAGAGCCCGGCGGTGTAGTCGAACCACAGGTTGGGCTGGCGGTCCGCGCCGAGATACGTCGAGCCCGCATTCATGAAGTCCGCGTTGGCGTCCCACTTGATATAGGCCAGGCCGGGGATGCTGGTGATCATCGCGTCCATCTGCCCGTAGATATTGTCGCGCAGCGCGGGATTCGTCATGTCCAGCACCACCTGTGTGTCGCCGCGGCCCTGCCGCAGCGGGCGGGTCTTTTCCCGCAACACCCAATCGGGATGCTTGTCCACCAGCTCGCTGGTGGTGTTGGCCATTTCGGGCTCCACCCAGATTCCGAACTTGAGCCCGCGCGTCTTGGCCTCGTCCGCAAGCGCGCCCAACCCCTTGGGCAGCTTTTTGTCGTTGAGCACCCAGTCTCCAAGGCCGCGCTTGTCGTCGTCGCGCGCATACTTGCCTTTGGCGAACCAGCCGTCGTCCACCACGAACATCTCGCCGCCCAGTTCCTTGACGCCGTCCATCATGTCGGTCAGCGTCTTCTCGGTGAAATCGAAATACGCGCCCTCCCAGCTGTTCAGCAGCACGGGGCGCAGCATGTGGCCGTCGCGCAACTGGTGGTCGCGCGCCCAGCGGTGCAGGTTGCGCGAGATCTGGCCTTTGCCCGAGGCGGAGTAGGTCAATGCGGTCTTGGGCGTGACCAGCGTCTGGCCCGCATCCAG
>Ga0075012_10006587_pt1 | contig 10519 bp, 7 predicted proteins | sample All_14_2_FD_71474 | JGI IMG/M metagenome (GOLD analysis project Ga0075012, IMG submission 71474) | Freshwater microbial communities in response to fracking from Pennsylvania, USA - Allegheny Zone_MetaG_DW_15 | ecosystem: Environmental > Aquatic > Deep subsurface > Groundwater > Drilled... | reverse complement strand
TTTTCTTTTCCTTTATTTTTTTTCAAGGTTTTTCTCAAAGTTATGCTTATTCATTTGAAGGTTTTCTGACCGTTACTCAGCAAGAAGAATTCATTCAAGATGTAAAAAAAATCCAAGTAATTCAAAGTTGCGAACTGCGCTACAAATCAGATAGTCAAAGAGGCGAAATACTTTTTTCTATTGAAAAAGCTGACGCAGTAGGCGAAAATGATAGTGATTTTTCACCTATCCAACTAAAAGCAATTTACCTGCGTTTCGGCCTCTCTCCCCTTGACTTCAGACAACTCAAATAATTTTTGATGAAGAGAATTCTACTTTTTTTACTTTTGATAAGTATCTCAAATGGACTATTCGCGCAATCTGATGGTTGTTCTGCGGCAACACTTATTTCGGTAACAGCCAATTGTGCAAGTCCAAGCACTGGAACCACTATTGGTGCTACAGAGACAATTCCAGGCTGCACAGGAAATGCAGATGATGATGTATGGTATCAATTCGTTGCTACTAATACTTCAACTCAAATAAATGTTACTGCTGGTGCAAGTTTTGATCCTGTTGTTCAATTATTCTCAGGAGCCTGCGCAAGTCTTTCATCCTTAATTTGCAAAGATGATTTTGGAAGCGGTGTAACAGAAACAATTAACTACTCTGGATTAACAATAGGTCAGACCTATCGAATTCGAGTTTTTCATTATGGTTTAGGGACCGGATCTGGCGATTTTACAATCTGTGTAACCAATCCACCTGCGGCACCTGTTAATAACGAATGTGCTGGGGCTACCAATTTAACTGTCAATACATCTTGTACCTATTCTAATTCTACAACGAATGGCGCTACACAGTCTGCTATTGGATGTTCAGGCACTGCAGACGATGATGTTTGGTTTACGTTTACAGCTTCAAATTCCGTACAGACAATTAGTGTTCACCCATTATCTAGTTTAGATTTGGTAGTGCAAGTATATAGTGGGACTTGTGCTTCTTTATCAACATTAGATTGTGAAGATGCAACATTTACAGGTCAAGATGAGATCGTTTCACTTGTTGGCCTTGTTGCAGGACAAGTTTACCGAGTGCGAGTATATGATTATTATGCTGGAACGACTGGCAATTTTCAAATTTGCGTGACAGGTGCTGCAACTCCAGCCCCCATCAACGATGAACCTTGTAATGCAATTCAAGTTCCAACTGTTACCTCTACTTGTCAATACTTGCAATTTACTAATGTAGGAGCAACAGCTACGATGAGTGCACCTACTCCATCTTCATGTGTTGGTGGTGGTGGATTACAACAGGGTGGATTTAGTGCAACTTCAAAGGACGTATGGTTTCAAATCACAGTTCCTAGTTCAGGTTCTATTCAAATTACTTCTAAACCAAACATGGGTGTGGGCTCAATTACCGACGGAGTAATGGCATTGTATTCTGGCACTTGTTCGGCTCTAACACAAATTGCTTGTTCAGATGACCATGCAGCTTATCCTGGTGCCACAAATGATTTTCTACCGATGATTTCAGCAAGTGGTTTAACACCTGGAACGACTGTTTATTTGCGCTATTTTGGTTTTGGAAGTTCAACAGGATCATTTGGTTTTTGTGTAACAACTACGACAAATGATAACTGTGCAAACGCTTTGTACATATGTGATATCAACGGATTTAGTGCCTCAACAAGCGCTGCATATACTCCCGATCGTCCCTGTAATATGCGTGGAAATAACGAAGACATTAATGGTGTAAATCAACCAGACGGTATAAATACAGGTGGAATTTTTGGTCAAGCAGGTGCCTGGGGAACTGGATCTCCTGCGTTTGATGTGATTATCAATAACAATTCTTGGATTAAATTTACCGCTTCTGCTACAGCGGCAGATTTACAAGTATCTATTTATGATTGTTGGGTTGGGAATTATCCTTCAGGTGGTATACAAATGCAAATTTTCTCTGGGACGAATTGTTGCGATTTCGTACCAGTGTCAAATTTTCAAGAAAGCAGCACGGGTTTTACAATTACTGCCAATAACTTGACAATTGGAAATGACTATTACCTAATGGTAGATGGATATGCAGGTGATATTTGCAATTATACCATCACAGCACAATCAGGAGTTCAATTTCCAGATATTGCTGATGTTCCGGCAATTTGTCCTGGTCAATCTGTAGTTTTAACCGCTCCTGTTGGTGCAACTTCGTATGAATGGCAACACAATGGAGCAACAACACAATCGGTCACTGTAACGCCTGGCACGACGCAAACGTATTTTTGTGAAGTCACTGGTCTTTGTGGTTATAAGCAAATGTTAGATGTATTGGTAACGGTAAATCCAACACCTGTAGTTTCAATTTCCAATGGTGCAAGCACATCCATTTGCAACGGTCAAACTGTTAATTTAACAGCAACTGGCGCCACAACTTATTCATGGAATACTGGACAAACTGGAAATAGCATTGGTGCAAGCCCAACCATAAACACAACTTATACAGTTACTGGAACTAGCCTTGGTTGCACAGCTTCTGATATTATTAATGTACAAGTAAATCCACTTCCAACACTTACTGTAACACCCAGTTCTGTTAATGCCAATTGTGGTGCTTCAAATGGTGCACTCAACGGTACAACTGTTTCTGGAGCTGCACCAATCAGCTACATTTGGACAAATGGTAGTGGAACCACCGTTGGAACTACAGCAAATTTGATCAACATTCCTGCTGGTGCTTATTTCCTAAATGTTTCTGACGGCAATTCGTGTTCGGCAGGATTTGGACCTTTCAATGTAATTAATCCAGGAGCGCCTGGTGCACCGACAATAACAGTTGATGACGCAACTCCTTGTTTAAATGGATCTGCTTCTTTCACTGCTACTTATTCAGATCCAAGTGCTGTTTTTACATGGTCCGGACCAAGTGGTTTTACCTCAAGTAATCCAACCTTGAACTTTGCAAATGCTAGTCCTTCAAACGACGGAAACTATTGTGTATATGCAACTGTTGCCGGATGTTCTGGACCAAGTTCATGTCAGTCATTAATTATTCAAGCACCACCATCGATTGATATTTCAATTGATGACGCCGATTCAATTATTTGTGAGAATAACAGTTTCACTGTTACAGCGAGTGGCGCTGCAAATTATTCTTGGACAGGTCCGAATAGCTTCACCTCAAGTTCTTCCTCATTTACTTTAAATAATGCTCAACCAACATTTGAAGGTTATTATATTGTCAATGCGACAGATGCTAATTCTTGTACAAATGAAGATTCTATTTTTGTTTCAATAGCTACATTACCAATTTTAGCAATTTCAACTAGTGCCAACAATGCAATTTATTGTTTCAATGCACTCATCAATCTTTCTGTTTCTGGAGCAAACAGTTATGCTTGGACGGGTCCTAATAGCTTTAATTCATTCAGTGCTAATCCTTCTATTTTCAATGCTACAACATTTAATGAGGGTTGGTATTATGTTAGTGGAATTGATCAAAATGCTTGTCTTTCAGCTGATAGTATATTTGTTTCAGTGGAAATTCCAGCTCCGGCTGCCGCTTCCTCAAATGATACGATTATATGTCCTGGAGAACCATTGGCATTATATAGTTCAGGTGGACAAAGTTTCCAATGGGAAGGTCCATTAAACTTCACTTCAAATTTGCAGAATACGTCAATTACATCGACGCAAATAGCGAATAGCGGATGGTACACTGTAGTTGTCACAGATATAAATGGATGTACTGCTAGTGATTCAATTCTCATTTCAATAGAAAACAATGAAGATTGCCTCTTTATACCTACACTTTTAACACCTGACTTGGATGGTCATAACGATCTATGGGAAATCAGTGGTATAGAAAATTTTGAAAAGGCAGAAGTTGAAATTTACAATCGCTGGGGTAATCTACTTTATTATTCATCACCCTACAACAATGATTGGAATGGGACTGTGAATAGAGGGACAACAATTGACGGTGCAGATGAGAAAGTTCCAGTCGGAACCTATTTCTTTATCATTCGATTGAACAATGAAGAGGAAACATCTTATAAAGGATATATTGAAGTTCAATACTAAAGTGGAAAAGATGAAAAGACTACTATTCTCCGCCTTCTTGACATTTAATTTATTTGCTTCATTTGCCCAACAAGATGAACAGATGTCTTTGTACATGTATAATCCTCTGTATTTCAATCCAGCATATGCAGGCAGCCGAGAAGCTATTTCAACTGTAGCAATGGCCCGTTTTCAGTGGGTCAATTTCAAAGGAGCTCCAACTTCACAATGGTTTAGTGTTCACAGCCCAATTTTGCATAAGGCACTAGGAGTTGGTGGACATTTCATTAATGATAAAATTGGCGATCGAAATCGAACATCTGCTTATGGTGATTTGAGCTCCAGTATTCAATTAAACAACAAAAAAAGTCGTTTGGCTGCTGGTATCAATTTTGGTTTTGATGCTCTTAGCTATGATTTTTCTGCTGTTCAAGTGCAAGATGTTAATGATCCTTTTTTTGGACAGATTACTTCTGTTACAAAACCAAATATAGGAGCTGGATTATTCTATTATGGTAAAAAACATTATTTAGGCATTTCAGTTCCAAGGTTATTTGAATCAAAAATACCTGATGCGAATGATATTCTTCACACCTTGAATTCAAGACACTTTTTCATTACAGGTGGATATGTTTTTGATTTAAACAGTGTGTTAAAATTGAAACCGTCAGCGATGATAAAATATACGCAAGGCGCACCGATAACAATCGATGCTAACTTAAGTATGTTCATGTATGAAAAACTATGGACTGGATTAATGTATCGATACAATGAATCAATGGGTGTAAATGTTGTTTACCATATAAAAAATACCCTGAATATTGGATATGTCTACGATTTTCCAATCAACGGTTTAAGAAAATATCAGTCTGGATCGCATGAAGTTATTTTGCAATTTGATATTCAGCCAAAGAAATCAGCTTATACATCTCCGAGATACTTTTAAAATGAAATTTGCAATTCTTCTTTTTGTTTTTTTCTTCGCATTTGATGCAGTAGCGCAATTGAAAGCGAAAATGGCTGACGATTTATATGGTCGCATGGAATACGCACAATGCGTTGAAATGTATGATGAATTAAGCGCTAAATTCTTAAAAGATAAATCAAAAGAAGAAACGAACTGGGAGTATGTAAGAAGAGCCGCTTTTTGTCACTACCAATTATTTGAAATGGCTGAAGCTTGTTTATATTTTAGTCAATTAAAAACGTCTAATAAATTAAGCGAAAAGGACCGTGAATTGTATATCCAAGCACTTCGATATACAGAGAAATATAGTGAAAGTGAAGCCTTACTTTTGGAAAGTCAAAACCTTTATACAAGTAATTCCTATTTTAAAAAGAATTACGAAGAGATTTCCAACTTTAAGCAGCTCTTTCAAGATTCAGCTTTTTATACTGTAAAAGACGGGGGAATAAATACTGGAAAAGGTGAATTTGCGCCAAATTTTAGTGAAACCGGTATTGTTTACGCTTCAAAATCAGTTAATACAAAGTCTATTCATCCGACATATGGTTGGGATGATTCCTATTACATCAATATTTTAGAATCAACTTATATTAATGATTCAACATTAAATGATGGTAAATTATTAAAGAACAATTATTTATCAAAGGCACACGATGGACCTGTAAGTTATTCCTCTGATAACAAAACAATGATCATCACCAAAAACACTATCAAAAAGATCAAAGGAAAAGACGTAATTGTTTTGTCGCTATACTTTTCTGAATTGGTGAACGGTGAATGGTCTGAATTAAAAGCATTCAAATACAACAACGAAAATCACAACGTTGGACATGCAGTTTTTGCAGAAAATGACAAGGCTATTTATTTTGTTTCCGATCAACCGGGAGGATTTGGTCAAACGGATTTATATGTGACACGTTTTGTTTCTGGAGACTGGTCTGAGCCTGTTAATCTAGGCCCAAGCATTAACTCTACTCAAAAGGAACTCTTCCCTTTTGTTACTGAAAACAAACTCTATTTCGCGTCAAACGGGCATTTCGGTTTAGGTGGATTGGATGTTTTTGAAATTAATCTTACAAATGGAACCAAAGCGAATAATCTGGGATATCCTATCAATACTTCACATGATGATTTTGGTTTTATTCACGACACAACAGGATTGAAAGGCTATTTTTCTAGTAATCGATTCGATAACATTGATCGTATTTATAAATTCAAAAAACGTCCAATCATCATTGAATTAACTGGAATTGTTTATGCAGTTTACAAGGATAAGGAAGGAATTTCAAATCATCCATTAATCGTGTTTAACGAAACGAAAGGTACAAGCGACACATTGTTTACAAATGAATTCGGACAATTCACCATGCGATTAAATCGCAATGAAGCGTATCGAGTTTCTACCTCCAAAGAAGACTTTGTGTTAGTGAGTGAAGCTTTGCTAAACACACAAGACATCAATAAAGATTCGACTTTATTTTGTGAACTACCATTAAAACCAACTACCATTCAAATTAGATTACGCGTTGTTGAGGCTGGAAATCGAAAAGTTATAGCATATGCGAAAACGACTGTTACAGATTACGTTTTGAATACCGAATCGATTTTATATACAGATGAAGAAGGTATTGTTGTTGTGAAAGTTGATCGAAACAAAACTTATTGGGCACATGCCTCAAAAAAGGGCTTTTTGGATGATAACGTTGCTTTTAACAGTGCGAATGAATACGACAAAATCATCGATTTAGAATTAAAACTACCACCAATTGTAAAAGGTGACAAGTTTAAATTGGAAAATATTTTCTATGATTTAAACAAATCAAGTCTGCGTTCAGAAAGTAGATTAGCCTTGGATAAATTGGCCGATTTCATTATTAAAAACGAATTGAAAATTGAATTATCTTCTCATACAGATGCACGCGGAAGTGATGCTTATAATTTGAAGCTATCACAGGCCAGAGCGCAAAGTTGTGTAGATTATTTGCTTACTAAAGGGGTGAAAAAGACACAAATTATTGCTAAAGGTTACGGTGAAACCCAACTTCTCAATAAGTGTAAAAACAACGTTACTTGTCCGGAAGAATTGCACCAAGAAAATCGTAGAACTGAAGTCAAAATACTTTGAATTCGGAATTAAAAATCCTGAATTCCAAATCCCAAATTATAGAAAAAGACCCATGCAGCTGGGTTTTCTGAAGCTTCAGAAAACACGATTAAGGTTGCCGACAGTCGTTGTAATCTGCTGGTTGGAGTAAACTCCTCTTTCCGACGAATCGTTCCGATTCATCGGAATGCAGCCCGCCATTGCCTGCCTGAGACTCCCCTGATGGTCATAAATGTTAAGCTTCAAGAGTAATCTGCATGGGCTCCACCGAAATGGATAAGGTCACTGCACCACTCTGTGGTTGTACCTCTATGACAAAAGTACGCATTTCACAACTCCACTCCTACTTTAGAAAGCATTCATTCAAAAAATAGTATCTTCGCTTTCGAAAAAAATAGCTGATGTATTTAATTAAAAAGCTTTTATATAAAATTCTGAGCGAAAAGCAGTATTTGCGCATTCTTCACCGTGCCTTTTATCTTTTGTATGATCTTGGTTTTCTCAAAAATGACAAGCGTTTTAAGTACCATTATGCTGTTAAAAAATTAATCAAAGCAGATTATACAGTAGTAGATATCGGCGCGAACTTAGGTTATTTTACAAAAAACTTTGCTCGTTTAGCGAAAAATGGAAAGGTTATCTCCATCGAACCTGTTCCTCAATTCTTTGACACCTTAGATTATTGCATGAAATCGTTTCCCAATTCAACGCGCTATAATGTGGCACTAGGAACTGAAGAAGGAAGTATTACAATGGTTTTACCGAAATCTAATGGTATGATCCGTACTGGATTGCCGCACATTGCAGAAAGTGAAGCAGAGAAAAGTCAACACGACACGAAAGAAGTTAAAATTGTAAAAGGAAGTGAATTGTTGAGTAATTTGAATAAAATCGATTACATCAAATGCGATATTGAAGGATATGAATTGACGGTTTTTCAAGAAATCAAACCTTTATTGGAAAAGCACCAACCCTTTGTTCAAATTGAAATTGCGGAAAAGAACATGCAAGAGATGCTGGCCATTTTTGACACGTTAGGTTATACCCAATTCGGAATAAAAGATTTCAAATTCATTCAAGAAAACGGTATACAAGCTGAAGAAGGTGATTTGTTTTTTGTCCCAGCAAGTAGGTTAGCTGCATTTAAAGAATCAATCTAAGCTGAATAAAAGGTCAATTATTTTGACTCCTCAATTTCTTTCGCCTTCAACTTCTCAATTTCGCGTTGTAGTTTTTCTATTTCGTTGTTCTTCTTTTTAAAACGACGGTAATCGAAAAGCGATGAAAGAAAAAATCCAATTGCAAAACAAAGGATTATTAGAATCGTGAGTGGAAGGTATACTTTTCCAAATACCAAATGCAATTCGATGGTCTGCCAGTTAAATACAGCAAACAAGATTGCTATCAAGCCAAAAATTATCTTTAGGACAAATTTTAATTTCTCAACTGAACTTAATTTTTCCCAATATTCCTTGAAATCTAACATCTTAATTGATTTGAGTGTATTACAAAGATGCTAAATCAATTCCATGAAACATAATCATTTCAGTACTGAGTTTAATTAATTTATGAATTTTCAATAAACCAGCTGATTGTACTCAAAAACCTGCAAGCTTTCAAACGAACATAAACAATATCAATAATAAATTCCCTATATTTGGGGCGATTAATAAAATACTCATGGCAAATACAGCAGACATTAAAAACGGAGTGTGTATCAAACACAACGATAAGCTTTTTCAAATTATTGAATTCCAACACGTAAAACCTGGTAAAGGTCCAGCTTTCGTTCGAACGAAAATGCGCCAAATTGAAACAGGAAAAGTGATTGATAATACGTTCTCTGCAGGACATAAAATTGATATCGTTCGTATTGAAAACCGTGAGTATCAGTACTTGTACCAAGAAGGAGACGATTTTGTTTTCATGAACAATGAAACGTATGAGCAGGTGAACATTCCAGCGAAAATGGTTGAAAAACCTCAATTCTTAGTTGAAGGAATGATTTGTAATATCCTATACCATGCTGAAGAGGAAACTCCTCTAGTAGTTGAACTTCCAATGTACATTATTTCTGAAGTAACGTATACTGAACCAGGTGTTAAAGGAGATACAGCAACGAACTCTATGAAGCCAGCAACAATTGCTTCTGGTGCTGAAGTACGTGTTCCTTTGTTTATCGATAATGGTGAAATCATCAAAGTTGATACACGAACTGGAATCTACGTAGAGCGCGTAAAAAACTAATTCTATCATATTCAACTATAGAAAGGAGGTTCAATGAATCTCCTTTTTTCATGTTATGCCACATCTAAATCTCCTTTCCAAACAATTGTATTACGAATCCATTCGTGTGGATCATCCAAGATCAGAAAAAATAATTCTGGTATTTCTACACGAGGCCTTGGGTTCTATTGGACAATGGCGCAATTTCCCAACACTTCTATGCCAAGAGTTAAAATTAAACGGCTTAGTTTATGAACGTGAAGGCCATGGAAAGTCAAGCGCATTTCAACATACTAGAACAGCTGACTATTTGCATCAATATGCTCATGAAGAATTGCCACTTGTAATAGAAAACTTGATTGGAGTTGATCAACAAGTCATCTTAATTGGTCATTCAGACGGCGGAAGTATTGCCCTACTCTATGCCGCTCAATTTCCGAAGAAAGTCGCAGCTACAATTACTATGGCAGCACATGTGATCAATGAAGCAGAAACAATTGCAGGAATTCAACCAGCGATTGAAGCCTACAATGCAGGCAAATTAGAAGGGTTGAAAAAGTTTCACGGAGATAAAACAGAAGATTTATTCTTTGCATGGGCGAACACATGGAAATCAGCCGATTTTAAGGATTGGAATATTTGTCAAGATATTTCAGGGATTAAGGCTCCTCTCCTAGCACTTCAAGGATCTCGAGATCAGTATGGAACCATCAAACAATTAGAACTCATTGAAGAATCAGTGAATGGCACAGTTGAGACTCAATTTTTAGATGCTTGCGGACATCATCCGCATTTGGAGAAAATGGAGATGGTGATTGGGGAGGTAAAAGGGTTTTTGGAAGGGACTGTGGGAAATTAAATTGATCTACAATTCTGAATAAATTCATTCTCATTTTTGTTCGCCACGAATGCACGAATAATTATCAATTACAATCTATTCGTTTATTAGTATCGCGCCTCACTCCGCCGCGGCGGAAGGGGGATTGAGGGGGAGGATTTACATAAGAGATGCTGCTATAGCGATTGGAAATTGTATATATAAGGATTCGTTGAGTGAAATATTTTTTGGTAGTTGATACAATAATATATTATTGTGTCCTCCCCCTTAGTCCCCCTCCAAAGGGGGAAACATGTACTTTTGAATTATATCAAACCCAATTGGGTGACAAAAGAGAATTTATC
>Ga0075012_10006585_pt1 | contig 10523 bp, 7 predicted proteins | sample All_14_2_FD_71474 | JGI IMG/M metagenome (GOLD analysis project Ga0075012, IMG submission 71474) | Freshwater microbial communities in response to fracking from Pennsylvania, USA - Allegheny Zone_MetaG_DW_15 | ecosystem: Environmental > Aquatic > Deep subsurface > Groundwater > Drilled... | reverse complement strand
TGATTTTGAAACGGCGAATCGTCATAGTGCTTCTGCGTGTAGTATAGGTGTTATGGTGGTTGAGAATGGTGAAGTGCTTCATGAAGCGGTTTATCTTATTAAGCCGCATGTTAAGTATGCCTATTTTGATGAAATGAATATCTCGATTCATGGGATTCGTTACGATGATGTTGAACATGAACTTGAGTTTGATCAGATATATCCTTACTTAAGACCATGGTTTGAGGATTCCATGTTAATGGCTCATAATGCGTCGTTTGATATGGCTGTTTTAAATTCCTTATTTAAGCTCTATCGTATTGATTTTAAAACATTAAAGTATATTGATTCATTGGAGATTGCTCGTAAAGTGTATCCATTTTTACGTAATCATAAGTTGAATACTGTGTGTGAACACTTAGAGATTGAGCTTAATCATCATGAAGCATTAAGTGATGCCAAAGGGTCGTGTTTAATTGCGTTAAATACGATGGCTTTATTAGGTGATTTTGAGGTTGAAGCGTTAATTGATCGCTTAAATTTGAGAATAAATTATATTATCTAAAATACGCTTGCAAAAATTGAATGCATTCGTTAGAATAGATAAGCAACATTGCATTGAAATATTTACAAATGTAAAATTTTTGTTCTTTACATTCGTATTTTCAAGCCTTACAATAAACTTACGAGGTTACTATGAATCAATTAGAAAATAACGCATTTTTCTGGCAAAAATTAGATAGTATTTATTTTGCGTCTTCCATTGTGATTACTCAACCCCAAGGAACGACACATCCAACATTTAAGAATTTAGTGTATCCTGTTGATTATGGTTATTTAAATGAAACACTCAGTCAAGATGAGTTGGGAATAGCGATTTATAAGGGTAAAGGTTCTGCTTATTTAGTAGAGGCAATACTCGTGGCTGCAGATATTCTTAAGAAGGATATTGAAGTTAAACTTTTGGTGGGATGTAGTCAAGAAGAAGTTGATAAGATTTTACGTTTTGTGAATCAAACTGAATATCAAAAGACGATTATTGTGCGTCGTGGAAATGACGTTCCAAATTGGAGTAATCCGGATCTATAATGAAAATTAAAATAGAAAAGACGGGAATAAATGGCGAAGGAATCGGTTATTTTAAGAATAAACCGATTTTTATTGCGTCAACACTTCCTCAAGAAATTGTTGAAGCTGAAATCGTTTTGGAAAAAGACAAGTATGCGATTGCGGATTGTTTGAGGATTGTTGAAAAGAGTCCAAAGCGTGTTGAAGCTGCGTGTCCTGTACAAGATCGTTGTGGTGGATGTGCTCTTATGATTACAGATGTTAAACATCAAGAAGAGTTGAAGATTAGTAATCTTAAGCAATCTCTTTTAAAGTATATGGGTAAGTTTGATTTTAGATTGATTTCTAAGATTCATTCAAATCCTCAACCATATTATTATCGTAATCAATGTAAACATCCTATGAAGATGGAAAAGAAACGTTTGGTCGCTGGGTTTTATAAAGCTGGAACCAATCATTTTGTATCAATTAATCAATGTATCGTTCACGATGATGATTTAGAAGTTGCGAAAAATGCGATTGTTAATTTATTAAATAAACATCGTTGTGTTGATTTTGATCCACCTACACAACAAGGTATTCGTACTTTGATTGTTAGACGTATGGGGGATGAAATCCAAGTTACCATCGTAAGTGGTAAAATGTCTTTGGAACAACGTCTGATTGATGACATCATGAAAGTAAAGAATGTTACATCTCTTTATCATAGTGTGAATACAGATCGTCATGCGATGGATCCATTTGGTAAGCGTTTAGTTCATGTGGCAGGTAAAGAAACGTTGGATTTTGAATTCGAAGATCTTAAGTTTTCTTTAAACCCAAAAGCATTCTTTCAATTAAATACGCATCAAGCTTCTCTTTTATTTAAAGCTGTTAGTGATTTAGTCCCATCGGATAAGCGTGTCGTAGATGCTTATTGTGGTATTGGTGCTTTATCCCTTCTACTTGCGAAGAAGAGTAAATATGTAACGGGGATTGAATTCTCTCAAGATGCGATTGATAGTGCTAATGTGAATGCTAAGCTAAATCACATTGATAATATTAATTTTATCGTAGGGGATGCGGCTCAAAAACTATCATCTCTATCTACTGAAGTTGATGTACTTGTTATTGATCCTCCACGTTCTGGATTAAGTGATGAAATGATAAAAACAATCTTGAATCAATCGATTAAAGATATTGTGTATATATCCTGTAATCCAAGTACTTTAGCTAAGAACTTAAATGATTTGAAGTCGAAATATAAGATTAAACAAATTCAACCCTTTGATTTATTTACACATACGCCTTTACTTGAAACTGTTGTTCATTTAGAAAGAATAAAATAAACCTCTGAGAGGTTTATTTCAGACTGTAGACAAATACGGGGTTAAAAGTTGAGTTGAAACTTTAACTCCGTTTTTCTTTGGTTTAATAACAGTTTAATCATTGAAATAACAGGGTTTAGAGAAGAAAGTGAAGTACTACGTGAACTCCATAAAGCGATTTTTTTGATATTCATCGAAGCGAAAAGCAGATACATGTAATCTTGTACCTTATTCAATCCCCGATAACGGGTATACCGTAAGCCAAACTGTTCTTTCCCATCGCCGAAGTTGCGTTCGATTGTCTGTTTACGCAAGGCATAGTATTGACTATGGTATTGAGTTTGGCGGATCAGTTCGACTTCATCTAAATAGGGTTGCCAGAGATGTCGTTGAATCGTTTTCGTGGCCGCCTTTTCAGATAAACAATGATCTCTGAGTGGGCATTTCTTACAGTCTTTCGTAGTGGAACGATACGTGATATAACCATCTTTTTTACTAATACTTCTTGGAGTTAGAATCTTTCCATTGGGACAAAAATACACATCAGCGCTTACATCATAGATAAACTTCTTCTTCACAATTCTTAACTCTTCTTCATTATTCTTCTTGCCCTTAGGACGTGTGTAAGGCATTAACGGTGTAATCTTTCGTTCAATCAATTCACGTGCGATATGCGGCATTTTATACCCTGCATCGACACCAACACTTCGAATCAACTTTCCAAACACTTGATGAACTTCATCAAAAGCGGGATAAAATGTACGACTATCATGATAATTTCCTGCATTTACTTTAACCCCTAAGATAAATCCATTTTGATCACATACTGTCTGAGCGAGATACGCAAACTGCTTCTCATGTTCACCTTTATGAAAGTTTCCACTTTCTGGATCTACCGTACTCTGTTTAATTCGATTAACTTTCGGTTTATCTTCTTTCGCTCGCTTTATCCCTGTCTCATCACTGTAGACATCACATTCTTGATTGAGTGCGTCTTGATAGGATTTGCGTTCTTCGATGATATACACTTCTTCTGCTTTTCGTTTATTCGCATTCGCTTTAATATGCGTCGAGTCCATATAGATGTGGGCCGCTCGGATAAAGTCTTTCTCATACGCTTGAGCTAAGATACGATCGAATACTGCCGCGAACACACTCTTCGTTTCAATCACACCCGTAATCGGATGAATCACTTCAATCAATTGACTGAACTTACGTGTATAGTTCTTGGAGAAATCTGAGAAATGGGGAACCGATTCTTCAACCCCTAATCCAATAAACCATCGATAGGCGAGATTCACTTTCGTTTCTTCAATCGTTCTGCGCATACTGTTATAGCCATATAAGTGATTGATGAATAATAGTTTAAATAATTGGATTGGATCGATACTAGGACGTCCGATTTTTGAGTATAACGGCTCAACTAAATCATAAATAAAACGGAAGTCAATCGACTGATCAACTTTCCGTAATAAGTGATTTTCGGGGATATAGGTTTCTAAGATGATCATGCTCATCTCGTGTGCTTTTTGGTTCGTTTTCGTTATCATTCGCGAGCCCTCTTGATACTTTTATTTTACCATACCCACTTTTACTCTAAAACATTAAAAAAGACCATCGACTAATTTGTCGACAGTCTGAAATAAACCTCTGAGAGGTTTATTTTATGTTTTGATCTATTTTATCCGAATTGACATGCCAATCAATTGGAAATCCCAATGTACAAATTACGTCATTTATTGAAATTGTATTAAGTTTACTGCTGAGTGTTTTAAATCTTTTTAAGAGCGTATTATGTAGATTTGCATACTGTCCATAGTTCAAAAAAGCTTGCATTATAATAAAAATTTGATAAACACTTTGTTTTGGTTCAGTAGGTGTAATCATATATTTGGTATGTAAATGTGAATTGAATCTTATATTTTTTGCGCTTTGAAAATCAATAAGTTTATTGTTATGAGCAATAACATTTCTTAAGTCTCTAATTACATCGATTGCAGTTATCATTTCTTCTACCGTGAAGTTCGACTTACTTATGTTTAAGTTATTTGCAAGTAATTGACTTAATTGAAATGCAACTTGATTTTGTTCACCTTTGTTTAAAATATTAATGAATTTTTGAACTTGACCAAAATCAAAATGATTAATTAGAACCCATAGTGGAATTTGCTTATGTTTATTTAGATAATGTGTAATGGAAGGATTCTTTTTTACTTTTAGACTATTTATGGTTTTTGTAAATGTTGATACGATTGTAGTTACTTCTAGAATATCTGAATCAGAGTAGTTAGTTGCGATTAAATAGTCATAAGGTTTGCTATGGCGACTTGAAAATATATGAGATGAAATTGATTTTAAGTGCATTTCGATATCCAGGATTCTATTGAAAAACACCATTTTTATTTCTCTGTCAAAGTTATGAATAGCAATTATCTCGTCAAAGTTTGTTCCTTTAATAAACTCATCTGTCATTTTATTAGAAATAAAGAAACGACTAAAACAATTCACAACATTATAGTAGTTATTTAACATAAGAAATGATTTTGCTTTTATTAAATCATTAAAATATAAATTTCTTTCTTGTAATAAATTTATTTGATTATCAATACTTGTAAATGGTTTTGTCATATATTTTCCCCCGAAATAAAACAAAAAAGTTCTTTGTCGAGACAAAGAACTTTTCCGCAACCAGTCTCCGTAGAGATACTGGAGCTAACGTAGATTAATTGTATCGTTAATTATATTATTAGTCAATGTTATTGAATTTTAGATTAAGTTATAGTGTTTTAAACCGTATTCAATTCCACCTTGATCAACATTTAGAGTCACAAAATCAGAGATTGCTTTCATATTTTCAGTCGCATTTCCCATTGAAATACCGATTGCGGCTTTAAGTGTCATATCGATATCATTGTCTCCATCACCGAATGTCATCACATTATCCCAGGTTAATTGATTAAGCTCTAGTACTTCTTCTATACCTAGAGTTTTATTAATATCGGATCCAAATACATCCATACTAACAGGTCCTGCACCGATGAATTGAAATTCAGGGAAGTCTTTCATATAAGGTTCTATAAAATTGAATGGAGTTATTAAGAAGATACTTAATGGGGCATCGACTTTGATAAAGTAGTCATGATTTTGAGTATCATCTAAGAGTAGATGTCTTACATCGAATCCTTGAGAATAATGTTTATAGAATCCATCATAATCGTTGAGAACAACCATTTGATGGGCTGTTTTTAAACCCATTGGAATATTGAGTTTCTGACATAAATCTAGCATACGATTGACGCTATCTGGATTAATCGTGTGTCGAATAATGACTTCTTTGTTTCGATCAAGAACACAATGACCATTGATTGTGACATAGTAATCACAGTCTAGTACTTCTTTTACGTGATCTTTTATAAAGCCCATACTACGTCCTGTCGCAACGAGTACTTTTATTCCATTTTCTTTGAGTTTATGGATGGCGTTAACTGCAGATTGTTCAATCTTATCTTTTCCTGCACTTAGTAATGTGCCATCTATATCAAATACGACCATTTTAATTTGTTTCATTTTGTTCACCTTATTCAGTTTAACATAATCAAAAACATGTTAGAATATTTAAATGATAAAAGGAATTATATTTGACTTAGATGGTACTTTATTAAGTACCGATACAGATTTGTGCACTGCGATTAATGATGTGCGTGCTTTTTTTAGATGTGAGCCTCTCGAAATAGAGACAATAAAATCGTATTTAGGCGATGGGATTCGGATGTTAGTTACACGTTCATTACCGAATGAGTATTTAGTTTATCTGGATGATGCGGTTGAATTGTTTCATGCGTTTTATGCATCTTGTTATAACGATACGACGGTTCCGTATGATTCTGTGATTGAAACATTAAAAACGTTGGAAAAGAATTACAGATTATCTATCGTATCGAATAAAGCACAAAAGTATGTGGATCAACTTGTAAGAGCCCATTTTAATGATTTTAAGTTTGATTGTGTTTATGGTGATGACGTGTATCATAAACGTAAACCAGATCCTCAAGGTATTATTGAAGCGATGAATCAAATGGGTTGTTCAAAAGATGAAATTATTTTAGTAGGGGACAGCACAGTTGATATTGAGACTGCACAGAAGTTTGGAATTCCTATTTGTCCTGTTGCGTGGGGATTCCAATCTAAAGAGTTGCTTTATAAAGAATCGAATATTATACCGATTAATTCTATGTCTGATCTTATTTTATTTATTGATGGATTAAACTATAATTAGTTTAATGGGGATATAGCTCAGTTGGTAGAGCACTTGGTTCGCAATCATGGGGTCGTCGGTTCGAGTCCGATTATCTCCACCATTAAACATATAAAACAACCGAAATACTGAAAATCGGTTGTTTTTTAAAATATAAAACGAATAAAATTACTGATATAAGTATCTTCCGCTTTAATTATGGAAAAAGAAAATAATACATAGAAACCTTAAATATATCTAACGAACTATTTTTGTTTGGATATTTGTTTGTGAGTACTATTAATAAAAGCTGATTAATGTATAATGATTGCATGAAAAAAATGATTCAGTATCTTTTTATGAGTTTTGTCACACTCCTTTGGATAGGATGTTTTCAGATAAATATTATTGCGTCAGAACCTGATCTCATTCCACCGGTTATTACGATTGAACCATATGTAACAGACTATACTGATCAAGCGATTACTGTTTATGCATCAACCAATGAAGGATCGCTTAATGTTTCGTCCTATACTTTTACTGAAAATGGATCTTTTGAATTTGTAGCGACTGACTTAGCTGGTAATCGTACAACAGAGTTAGTTTCTATCTCAAATATCATTAAAAAACTAGATGCGGTTCAGAATTTTAGAATTGTTTCTACGAATTATAATCAAATTGAATTAGGATGGGATGCGGTTATTGGTGCTCAATCGTATGATGTTTATCAAGGTACTTCTTCTACCACTTTAGTTAAAGTTGCGAGTGTATCAACAACTCAATATAAAACAAATAATCTTAATTTCAATCAATTGTTTTATTTTAAAGTTGTACCTACTTCTTCACTTATCAAAACTACGACTCATTCAAATATTCTTAGCGCAAGAACTTCACTTAAAAGTCCTGAGAATCTTAATGTGAGTTTAAGTTCAAATACAAGTTCTAATCTTGTATGGAACTCTGTCGATGGTGCTCAAGGTTATGAGATTTCATATGCAAAAGGAACAAGTACGACATACAGTGTTTTGAAGACGAGTACTTTACCAAATACTTCACATACAGCTTTGTCTTTAAACACGAGTTATTCGTATCGTATTCGTGCTTTTCGATTAGTAGGTACTACGAGGATTTATGGTGGATACTCTTCGATTCAAAGTGTTATGACTCCACCCATTGCCCCAACCTTAAAAGTTGTGTCTAAAGATGAGTCAAGCTTAACCCTTACATGGAATAGTGTAGTAAATGCGACACAGTATGAGATTTATCTTGATGATAATCTTTTTGACACTGTTAATTCAAATAGTAATTCATATGATATTACGGGTTTGAATATCGGTCAAAGCTATAGTTTAAAGATGATTAGCTTGAATGGAGAATTAAAAAGTAGTCCATCCATAAGTGTAACAGGTGTTCCAATTCCAGCCGCTCCACTTAATTTGACTTTTACTGATCGAAATTATAATGGATTTAGTCTAATGTGGGATACTGTTATCAATAGTACAGCGTATGAAATTTATCGCTCGACAAGCCCAACTGGGACTTTTTCTCTTATTGGATCTACGTCTTTACCTCAGTTTACAGATACAAAAGCATCCTTTAATGTGACCTATTATTATAAAGTGCGATCTATTAGTAATCTAATAAAAGGGTCATTTTCAAATAGTATTTCTGCAAAAACGAGTTTAAAAATTCCAAGTGATTTAACTTTATCATTTACTTCAAGTTCAAGTACAAGTCTGAGTTGGGTAAAAGTTGAGGGTGCTGAGGGATATGAAATTTCTTTCTCCAAAGGATTGAGTATGACATATTCTGTTTTAAGAACTGTTTCATCAATCAGTACAACGCATACTGGTTTATCGTTGAATATGAAATATAATTATCGAGTTAGAGCGTATCGTTTAGCAGGCACAACTCGTATTTATAGTGCTTATTCTGATATCAAAAGTCTTATGACACCACCGCAAGCACCTACTATAAAACTTGTGTCTAAAGATGCGAGTACACTTGTGTTAACTTGGAATGCGATTCAAAATGCGACATCGTATGAAATTTATCAAGATAATGTACATATTGATACAATCAACTCATTAAGCAAAGAGATTACCAGTTTACAATTAGGTCAATCGTATCAATTTAAGGTTGTTGCGTTGAATGGTGAACTGAGAAGTACAGATTCGAGTAGTGTAACAGGTATTCCCATTCCTGCTGCACCAACTGAACTTGAAATACTATCTAAGAATTATAATGGATTTGAATTAAAGTGGAATCCTGTCATCAATAGTTCAAGTTACGAGATTTGGCGTTCGACAAGTTTAAATGGTACGTATTCTTTACAGACGATTACATCAGAAACTCAGTTTATCGACACAAAGGCATTATTTAATACAACGTATTTTTATAAAGTTAGGGCAATTGAAAATTCGATCAAAGGTTCATTTTCAAACACAATTAGTGATAAAACAATTTTATTAACCCCAACAAATCTTAGTGTAAGCATAAACTTAACAACTTCAAGTTTATCTTGGAATACTGTAGAAGGTGCGAATGGGTATGAGATATCCTATGCAAAAGGATTGAGCACATCCTATTCCGTTTTAAGATCAGTTTCATCGACTTCCACGACGCATACTAGTTTATCGTTGAATACGAAATATAATTATCGAGTTAGAGCTTATCGTATGAGTGGAACGATTAAAATTTATAGTGGTTATAGTGATGTGAAATCCATTATGACTCCACCGCAAGCACCTACACTTAAAGTAGTGTCTAAGGATGCGAGTACCCTCGTGTTAACTTGGAATTCGATCCAAAATGCGACATCGTATGAAATTTATCAAGATAATGTTTTAATCGATACAATCAATTCATTGAACAAAGAGATTACAGGTTTACAGATTGGACAATCCTATCAATTTAAAATAGTCGCATTGAATGGAGAATTAAGAAGTACAGCTTCCAGTGTGGTGATAGGAACACCTATTCCTAGAGCTCCGATTGAGTTAAAAATGATAAACATTAACTACAATAACCTAAGCTTTAGTTGGAGTCCTGTAGAGAATGCCACAAGTTATGAAGTATATCGTTCCACAAGTCTTACTGGTACATATACATTGTTGTCTACCGTTTCTGAGACCCAATTTAGTGATACTAAGGCATTGTTCAATACAAATTATTACTATAAAGTTCGTGCGATTGTAAGTTTGATTAAAGGAGATTATTCGAATAGTATCCAAGCCAAAACGAGTCTTCAAAAACCTCAATCCATTCAATTAGCTGCCACTTCCGCAAGTAGTTCGAAAGTTGCTTGGTTAGCCGTTGATGGTGCTCAAGGGTATGAGATTTCTTATGCGAGAGGGACGAGTACCAGTTTTACAGTACTAAGAAGTGTCACAACACTCAATACGACTCATACGGGTCTAATTCTGAATTCTAAATATACCTATCGTATTAGAGCGTATCGTCTTGTTGGGACAACTCGCATATATAGTTCTTATTCTGATAATTTTGTGATTGATTATAATTCAACGTATGTGCTTCCACATCTTGCAGGTATCCTTGGGACATCGACGAGTGTTGATGAATCTAAACAAAAGATTACCGATTATTTGAATTCTAAAAAGGTTGGTAATATTAAGTTTGTGATTGGGGATTATAAGATTGGCATAGGGCAAATTATTAATCAAACACCAGATGCGATGAATCCAATCCATATTTATGATCTTGTGACTATATATCTATCTAATAGTTAAAAATATTCCTTATATTCTAAGGATTATTTTTTTATTGTGATTATTCTCATTGTGCGTTACGATTTGATTAATATGAGGGGGATTAATTATGTCTATTTTTCTTATTGATTATGAGAATGTTCATAATGAAGGATTAAAGGGAATAAACACTTGTAAGAGTACAGATTTAGTATTTATCTTTTACAC
>Ga0075012_10006584_pt1 | contig 10524 bp, 14 predicted proteins | sample All_14_2_FD_71474 | JGI IMG/M metagenome (GOLD analysis project Ga0075012, IMG submission 71474) | Freshwater microbial communities in response to fracking from Pennsylvania, USA - Allegheny Zone_MetaG_DW_15 | ecosystem: Environmental > Aquatic > Deep subsurface > Groundwater > Drilled... | reverse complement strand
GTCTCGTCGATGCGGTCGCGGATTCGAGCGCGCATATCCATGGCAAGAAGTTCGCGATCTATGGCGATCCCGACCTCTGCTATGGCTTGGCGGCCTTCCTGCTTGAGCTCGGCGCCGAGCCGACCCATGTGCTGGCGACGAACGGCACCAAGGCCTGGGCCGCGAAGATGGAAGAACTCTTCGCCTCTTCGCCCTTCGGCAAGGACTGCCATGTCTATCCGGGCAAAGATCTCTGGCACATGCGTTCGCTGCTCTTCACCGAGCCTGTCGACTTCCTGATCGGCAATACCTATGGAAAGTATCTTGAACGCGATACCGGCACGCCGCTGATCCGCATCGGCTTTCCGATCTTCGATCGTCACCATCACCACCGCTATCCGGTATGGGGCTATCAGGGGGCGATGAACGTGCTGGTCTGGATTCTCGACAAGATTTTCGACGAGATAGACCGGAACACCAATGTCCCGGCCAAGACGGATTTCAGTTTCGACATCATCCGCTGAAACCGCACGACACTTACATCCGCTGCCGGCTCCCATGTGCGGGACCGGCAGCGGACGAGGCCAAGGCGGCCGATCGGAGTTCTTTCCGCTCGGGGTGCATCACCCCTCACGCAACAGGAGAGACGCATGAGTTCGCTATCGGCAACCGTCCAGGATGTCTTCAACGAGCCTGGCTGCGGAAAGAATGCGAATAAGTCGGAGGCCGAGCGAAAAAAGGGCTGTACGAAACAGCTCCAGCCCGGTGGCGCTGCCGGCGGCTGCGCCTTCGATGGAGCAAAAATCGCGCTGCAACCCCTGACGGATGTCGCCCATCTCGTTCATGGGCCGATTGCCTGTGAGGGGAATTCCTGGGACAATCGCGGTGCGAAGTCGTCCGGCCCGAATATATGGCGGACAGGCTTCACCACCGACATCAACGAGACGGATGTCGTATTCGGAGGAGAGAAGCGGCTTTTCAAGGCGATCCGGGAAATCATCGAGAAATACGATCCGCCGGCCGTCTTCGTTTATCAGACCTGCGTGCCGGCGATGATCGGCGACGACATCAACGCCGTCTGCAAGGCGGCGCGGGAGAAATTTGGAAAGCCGGTGATCCCGATCAATTCGCCAGGTTTCGTCGGTCCGAAGAATCTCGGCAACAAGCTTGCCGGCGAGGCGATCCTCGAGCATGTGATCGGTACGGAAGAGCCGGACTACACCACGCCCTACGACATCAACATCATCGGTGAGTATAACCTCTCCGGCGAGCTGTGGCAGGTGAAGCCGCTTCTCGACGAACTCGGCATCCGTATTCTCTCTTGCCTCTCCGGAGACGGAAAGTATCGCGAGGTGGCCTATTCGCATCGGGCGCGCGCCGCCATGATGGTCTGTTCCAAGGCGATGATCAACGTCGCGCGGAAGATGGAAGAGCGCTACAGCATTCCCTTCTTCGAAGGCTCCTTCTACGGTATCGGCGATACGAGCGATTCCCTTCGCGAGATCGCGAGGCTGCTGATCGAACGTGGCGCGCCCGACGAGTTGCTCGGCCGGACGGAAGCCCTGATCGCCCGCGAGGAAGCGCGCGCCTGGGCCGCGATCGCGCCTTACAAGCCGCGTTTCAAGGGCAAGAAGGTTCTGCTCATCACCGGCGGCGTCAAATCCTGGTCGGTGGTCGCGGCGCTGCAGGAGGCGGGGCTCGAACTCGTCGGCACCAGCGTCAAAAAGTCGACCAAGGAAGACAAAGAGAAGATCAAGGAGTTGATGGGACAGGACGCCCATATGATCGAGGATATGACGCCGCGCGAAATGTACAAGATGCTGAAGGATGCGCGAGCCGACATCATGCTCTCGGGCGGTCGTTCGCAATTCGTCGCCCTGAAGGCGGCGATGCCTTGGCTCGACATCAACCAGGAGCGCCACCACGCCTATATGGGGTATGTCGGCATGGTGGAACTCGTCCGCCAGATCGACAAGGCGCTCTATAACCCGATCTGGGAGCAGGTGCGCAAGCCGGCGCCCTGGGACGACGCCGCGCAGAGCTGGCAGGCCAAGGCCATCGCGCAGATGGATGCGGAAGAGGCGGCGCTCGTGGCCGACCCAGAACGCGCCGAGGCTGTTCGGCGGGCGAAGAAAATCTGCAATTGCAAGAGCATCGATCTCGGCACGATCGAGGACGCCATCGCGGCGCATGGGCTGACGACGGTCGAGAGTGTCAGGGAGCATACGCAAGCTTCCAGCGGCTGCGGCGCCTGCTCGGACCGTGTCGAGGACGTTCTTGCCTCGTTGCTGGCGCGGACCGTCACGCTCGTCGCGGCGGAGTGAGACCATGGCAATCGTCACCAAAGGCAAGAAGGCCTGCGCGGTCAACCCGCTGAAGATGAGCCAGCCGATCGGCGGAGCGCTCGCTTTCATGGGGTTGCGTGGTGCAATGCCTTTGCTGCACGGGTCGCAGGGTTGCACGTCTTTCGGTCTCGTCCTCTTCGTCCGCCATTTCAAGGAAGCCATACCGCTGCAGACGACGGCCATGAGCGAAGTGGCGACCGTGCTCGGCGGCTTCGAGAATGTCGAGCAGGCCATCGTCAACATCTACAACAGGACCAAGGCCGAAGTGATCGGCATCTGTTCGACCGGCGTCACGGAAACCAAGGGCGACGATGTCGAGGGCTATCTCCGGCTCGTGCGGGAGCGGCATCCGGAACTCGACAAGCTGGCTCTCGTCTATGTCTCGACGCCGGACTTCGAAGGCGCCTTTCAGGATGGATGGGGCAAGACCGTCGCGCGGATGATCGAGGTTCTGGTCGAGACGCCGGTCGAGGGCACGCTTCGCGATCCGGTCCGCGTCAACGTCCTGCCAGGCTGCCACCTGACCCCGGGCGATCTCAACGAACTGCGCGTGGTAATCGAGGATTTTGGCCTCGTACCCTCCTTCCTTCCCGATCTCGCCGGTTCGCTCGACGGGCACATTCCGGAGGAATTCACGCCGACGACGATCGGCGGAACGGGCATCGAGGAAGTCACGACCATGGGCCTTTCGTCATGGACGATTGCCATCGGCGAACAGATGCGGTCGGCCGCGACGGCGATGGAAAAGCGTACCGGCGTTCCCTTCAGGCTCTTCGATCGTCTCTGTGGGCTTGCCCCCAATGACGATTTCATGATGTTCCTGAGCGAGGTCAGCGGAAGGTCCGTGCCGTTGAAATACCGCCGGGCCCGCGGGCAGCTCGTCGATGCGATGCTCGATGGTCACTTTCACCTCGGCGGACGGAAGCTCGCCATCGGTGCGGAGCCCGATCTTCTGTTCGATGTGAGCAGCATGCTTCATGAAATGGGCGTGGAGATCACGGCGGCCGTGACGACAACGCAGTCTACGGTGCTGGAGCGCGTCGCGACGGAAGAGGTCCTGATCGGAGATCTGGAGGATCTCGAAACGCAGGCGCTGGCACGGGGCTGCGATCTCCTGATCACGCATTCGCATGGCCGGCAGGCCGCGACGCGGCTTGGCATTCCCTTCTTCCGCATGGGGCTGCCGATGTTCGATCGCCTGGGGGCAGGGCATCTCGTTTCGGTTGGCTATCGCGGCACGAGAAATCTGATTTTCGACATTGCCAATTTACTGATCGCCGATGGCGAACTTCATCATGAGCCGACGCCGGACAGCTGGCACCTGACGAGCGAAGCATCCATCGACGCGGCCGAGGCCGTCGTCAGCCACTAACCGAAAGTTGAGGTACAGGCGCATGAAAATCGCATTCGCGACGCAAGACCTGAAGCGGGTCGATGCGCATTTCGGCTGGGCGAAAAACATCGCGATCTACGACGTCGGGCCGGAGGGGCATCGTTTCGTCGAAGCCGTCGAGTTCGCCGGCGACCTCCAGGAGGACGGCAACGAAGACAAGCTCGCCCCCAAGATCGAGGCGATCAAGGACTGCGCCATTCTCTATGTTGCCGCCATCGGCGGTTCCGGCGCCGCGCGCGTCGTCGCGAACAACATCCATCCGATGAAAGTCAACCAGCCCGAGGAGATCCTCGATCTTCTCGTGAAGATCGAGGACGTGCTCAAGGGCACGCCGCCGCCCTGGCTCCGCAAGGCGATGCTGAAGGGGCAGGAAAGAACGATTGATTTCGACGAATGAGGAATGACATGTCAGAAGCGGCCGAACCCATCGAGCGCGATCCGGCGGCGGATGCGCCTTTCATCAAGGAACTCGTCAAGGTCTGGCGGGCGCAGGATTCCCACGGCGCGTGGGAGAGCAAGGCCGATCTGGACCTGCTTGAGCCCTACATCGTCGACAAGCAGAAGCGCCGCGAATTGCCGATCATCGGTGATCCGGACCCCGAGACGATCTGGCATCTCGAACTCTTCTTCAATGCGATCGCCCTGCGCATCGAACGGGGAACGGGGGTAATGATCTCGCCGATGCTGAAAATGAGCCATGAAGGCTTCGGCCGCATGGTGCTCATCGGCGGACGGCTGATCGTCGTCAACAAACAGTTGCGCGACGTGCATCGTTTCGGCTTCGACAATTTCGGAAAGCTGGCTGAAGAAGGCGAGAAATACATCAAGTCCGGAATCGAGATGATCGAGAAGTTTCCGGACGTCGCAAAATATTGAGGGCAGTGCCGTGAGTGACGTCGACGTTCTGAAGGCCGAGATCAAGAAGCTTTCGGCCAAGGCGATGCAGGCCAAGATGGACCTGCACGATCTTTCCGAGGAGTTGCCGATCAACTGGCCGACGATCATGGACGTCGCCCGGCGGACACATGACGCTTTTTCCGAATTGGAGCGAAAGCGGGCCAAGCTGAAAGCGCTGGAAAACGCCTGACGCGCGAAGGATCATTGACCATGTCTCATTCGACGCGCGACGGACGGCTCTGGCAACCCGAGTTCCTCCTCGCGATCAATCCGGAGAAGTGCATCGGCTGCGGGCGCTGCTTCAAGGTCTGCGGCCGGAACGTGATGACCCTCAAGGGCATAAACGACGACGGAGAACTCATCGCCCTCGATGACGATGACGACGACGAGATCGAGAAGAAGGTCATGGTGATGAACGACGAAGGTGCCTGCATCGGCTGTGGTGCCTGTGCCCGCGTATGTCCCACGAACTGTCAGACGCATGCCGGCGAGAAGGTCGGAGCGGCCTGACGGAGGATCGACCATGAACCCGGATCAAGCATATCGGTGGCTGGTAGGAAATTCTGACCCCTCGGTCTACGATGAATTCGACATACACGCCGCAGCCTCGATCCTCGCACTGGCATTGAGCGAGGCGGAAGCGGACAATCGATCTTTGTGCGACGGCACCGGGCTCGATGGCGGGGATCTCGTCGGGCTGGTGGCCGAGATGTTTCCCGGTGCGAGCGTCCTCTTCAGAACCAGTGCGGCCGCAACGACGGAGGTCGATGAGGAGGAGCAGTCGTTGCGGGACATCCTGTGGATGTATTCGACAGGGGCGACCCGGCTGCAACGCAAGCTCGCCGCGATGATCGCACGGCGCTGCGGTAGTCCGCATCATCTGTGGCAGGATCTCGGTCTCGGCGATCGCGGCGAGCTGTCGCGCCTCATGCAGCGCCATTTCGCGCGGCTGGCCGAGAAAAATAACAACGACATGAAGTGGAAGAAATTTCTCTATCGGCTGGTGTGCCGATCGGAAGGCTTTACCCTGTGTTCGGCGCCGGTCTGCTCGGAATGCGACGATTTCAGCGCCTGCTTCGGAGCCGAGGACGGCGAAGCGTTGCTTGCGCGACTGCGCAATGGCCGCGAGGTCAATGCCTGAGGACTATTCGATGCCCTGGTCGCGTGCCTTCCACATGGCGGCGATGCGGAAACGCTCGTTGATCGCGGCGGGACTGCCCAGGATGGCGGCTTCGGTTTCGGCAAAGGCGGCTTCGACGATATCGGCCTCCTCGCGGGTCAGCGCGACGCGCCCCGCCATATGCGTCGCTTCGGGCAGCACCTCCAGGATGGCCGACCGCCTGGGGTGCTGCTTCACGTCGATCAGTTCGAAAGCCTCGATCTGACCATCGAGAAGGATTGCGCGGCCCGCCACTTCGAGCTTGCGTCCATCCTGGGTGAGCTTCACGAGTCTGGCCATTGTCGCCTGCCTTGGTCACGAGAAAGGGGAAGCGCCGCCGTGCTCCATGTGGGGTTGCCGACAGATGTCCGACTCCCGACATCGGCGCGGGCGGTCCCGGTCCAAATCTTCAGAGGCTCGCCGGAAGCGGAAAGCCCGAGCGCGGCCGCGTTTCGTAGTAATCGGATCGTTCGGGCCAGCTTTCCTCGGTCTTGAAGCTGAATTGCGTGATGCACACGGGCGCGCCCTGAGAGCAGCAGACCTCTGCGAACTTGATTTCGCGGTCGCCGGGCCCGGCCGAAAGGTCGCCGAGCACGGTTCCGGATGCGGTTCGGACGCGCGCGAAGCCCGGCGTTCCGACGCTGGTTGCGGGCACGGGATTGGCGGCAAACAGCGCCGTTTCCGGAGCGTCCGCCGATTCCCCGAACGCGGGCGATGCGAAAGTGAAGGTCGCGAGCGCGGTGCTGCGGTCAACCGGCCTGTCGGCGGTCGTCGGCCGTGCGACCGAATAGACGGTGAGGCTTCCACCGGCGAGCAGTTCCTTGATCTCGTCGAGGCTGCGATTTTCAAAGGCCTGTGCGATGTTCATCTCGAACTCCTTGCTCTGATACACCCCTGCGAACCATCAAGTTTCGTGCCAGTCGGGCGCTTCCGGAATGGCGTTCAGCTCTGCGCGAATCTTGCAAGGCCGGAAGCCTGGGGCTTCACCGACGGAGAGGCGAGGATGGAACGGAATCTTGCCTATGTGATCTGCGAACTGAACGACATTCCGAGCCGGAAGGCGCGGGGTTTCCAGCTCATGCGGGTCGGCGAGGACGGCATCGGGCGAGCCTGGCCCATCGTCGTTGTGCGCTGGGGTAAGCAGGTGTTCGGTTATGTCAACAAATGCCCGCATGACGGCGTCCCTCTCGACTGGGAGCGTAACCAGTTTCTCGATCCGAACAGCGGCACAAGGTTGATGTGCGGCAAGCATGGCGCGCTGTTCGAGCTGGCCGACGGTCACTGCATCGACGGGCCGTGCAACGGACAAAATCTGGAGCCCGTCCTTCTCAGCGTTCTCGACGGCGACATTTGTCTTTCCGGCGTGACGCTGGTCGAGGACGATGAGCTTTTGCCGGATGAGGAGGACGCCTGAAAGGATCGCGACGGTCTATCTCAGACCGGACGATTTTCGTTGCGGTTCTTCACCGGCTCCATCAATACCACGCCCTGTTCATAGGTGATGACCTCATAGGCGGCGTTGATGCCTTGAGCCTGGTCGAGCACGTAATCGAGCTTTCCGGCGGTATCGAGCTTCTTGATGTCGTTCTTGTCGATACCCAGAAGATCGAGCGTTTCCTTCCAGACGGTCGACTCGTCGCAAGGCAGGATGAGGAAGGTGACACCGCCGATCGTCACGCGGTATTTCGCCAGCAGATCGATGTTGTTGCAGAACAAAAGGTAGGTCCCGGTGGGGCTCAGCAACCCGTCGAGAACCTCGGCGGCTGCCTTGAGATAGGCGAAGGAATGCAGATAGCCGATAAGAATGGGAATCGTCGACGCGCCATCCTCGACGACGGTAAGAACCTGTTCGATCGAGAATTCAGGCGGCCGTTTCTCGTCCGCGACCTGCGTCTGAAACATCAGGGCGATGTCGCCGCGGAATCCGAAGCGCCCGGCTTTGGTCGTCGGGCCTTTCAGCACTGCATTGAGGAGGCGCCCCTCCCGGTCCAGCCGGATGAGGGCGGTCTGCTCGATGGCCGTCTTCTCGATGATCGTCATGGAATTCCTCTCGATCGTGGGTACAGCGACCTTCATGCAAGGGGTCTGCCGGTCGACAAGCTATGGGATTGCCGCTGGAAAGTGCCTATCGACCCTGTCGGAAACACGACACACGTCGCGAACCTGACAGCTTCAGACGGGAAAAATGCCGCCTTATCAGCGGTTTGAGCCGTGGCACAGCTTTTGCCATTTAGCGCCTAGAACCTTCCTCGATGGTCATGGGTGGAGCAATGATTAATCTCACCGACAGCGCATTGAATGCCGTGCGCACTGCGATTTCCGGAGCGGCCGAACCGGTCGGCGGCCTGCGCATCATGGTCGAGTCCGGCGGCTGCGCTGGCTACAAATACATGATGGGCCTTGTGAACGCCGCCGATCCCGACGACATGATCGTCGAGCGGGACGGCGTGAAAGTCTTCGTGGACACGAAGAGCCATGAACTTCTCGCGGGAACCACGATCGATTTCGTCGTGGCGCTCGAAGGGTCCGGCTTCACTTTCGAAAATCCGAATGCGACTTCGAGCTGCTCTTGCGGCAAATCCTTCGGCTGAACGTTCCTCGGCCGCGCGGCCGGCCGGTTTCCAAGGTGCAGAAAGGGAAGAACATGCTTGTCGAGACCGAGCAGACGATGAGATCGCCGACCGCCGACGCGGAGCGGCTGAGGCTCATTCAGGAGGCCATCGAGGAAATACGACCGAACCTGCGGCGCGATGGGGGCGATTGCGAACTCATCGAAGTCGACGGCAACAAGGTGATGGTGAAACTTTCCGGTGCCTGCGTCTTCTGCAAGTTGAGCAGCGCAACGCTCGAAGGCATTCAGGCGCGTATCGTCGAAAAGCTGGGCGAACTGGTGCGGCTCATTCCGGTGGCGGGCGCGGCCGGGCCAAGACATTGAGAGCGTTGAGAGGGATGTGCCGTGCGGCCGATCTATTTCGATAACAATGCGACAACGCGGACAGACCCTGAGGTCGTCGCCGCGATGCTGCCGTATTTTGCCGAGCAGTTCGGGAATGCTTCATCCGCGCATGATTTCGGTGCGCAGGTCAGAGAAGCCGTAAGGCTTGCGCGCCGGCAGGTGCAGGCATTGCTCGGGGCGGCCTTCGATCACGAGATTGTTTTCACCTCGGGCGGCACCGAAGCCGACAACACGGCGATCCTCTCCGCCCTCGAAACGCAGGATGATCGCGACGAGATCGTCACCACGGCGGTCGAGCATCCGGCGATCCTGTCCCTCGTTGCCTATCTGGAAAAATCGCGAGGGGTCAAGGTTCACTACATCGGCGTCGATGAGTTCGGCCGCCTCGATATCGAGGCGTACCGTCATGCACTCGGCCCGCGCACGGCGATTGCGTCGGTCATGTGGGCGAACAACGAGACCGGGACGATTTTCCCGGTTGAGATGCTTGCGCAATATGCCCGCGAAGCCGGAGCGCTTTTTCACACGGATGCGGTGCAGGCCGCCGGTCGTATTCCGATCGACCTCAAGGCGACCGGGATCGATATGCTTTCGCTGTCGGGCCACAAGCTTCACGGACCGAAGGGCATCGGTGCGCTCTATCTCCGCAAAGGCGTGAAGTTCAAATCGCTTATTCGTGGCGGACATCAGGAACGCGGTCGGCGCGGCGGAACGGAAAACGTGCCAGCAATCGTCGGGCTCGGCAAGGCAGCCGAACTGGCTGCGGCCTGTCTCGAAGATAAGGGGACACGACTTGGGGCCTTGCGCGACCGCCTCGAGCGCGGACTGATTCAAAGAATCGGGCATTCTGCCGTCATCGGCGATGTCGAGAACCGGCTGCCCAATACGTCCAACATCGCGCTCGATTATGTCGAGAGCGAAGCCGTTCTCCTGCACATGAACAGGGCAGGCATCGCGGCCTCGTCCGGCTCCGCATGCAGTTCGGGGTCGATGGAGCCGTCGCATGTGTTGCGGGCGATGGGCGTGCCGGTTAGAGCCCTGCACGGCGCAATCCGCCTTTCGTTTTCGCGGGAGAATTCTGCCGAGGATGTCGATCGGACTCTTGAAGCCGTGCCGGAGATCGTTGCGCGGCTGAGAAACCAATCGCCCGCCTGGCGGGCCCGGCAAGCAGATGAGCAAGTAAGTGTAACCGGTTGCGCGTGATGGACATGATGAATGTCGTACCGAATGATGTCTCCCGAATCGTGGTCAACGACACGACCTTGCGCGATGGCGAGCAGGCGCCGGGCGTATCCTTCACGCTCGAGGAGAAGCTGACGATTGCGCGCCGTCTTGAGGCCGCTGGCGTCGATGAGATCGAGGCCGGCGTGCCGGCTATGGGCGATACCGTGATCGAGGAGATGGCGTCGGTGGGCGAAGCGGTGCGCCGTTCCGCGGTCATTGCCTGGTGCCGGATGACGGAAGCCGATGTCGATGCGGCGTTGAGGACGGGGCTGAGGCGGGTCAATCTCTCGGTGCCCGTGTCGGATCGTCAGATATGGGTGAAATTCGGCACGGCGCGGGAGGACGTTCTTTCGCGGATCCAGCGGGTGGTTTCCTATGCCCGGGACAAGGGGCTTGCCGTCGCCCTGGGTGGCGAGGATTCGAGCCGCGCCGACCCGGATTTTCTCTCCCGCGTCATTGCGGCGGCGGAGCGGGCGGGTGCCCACCGCTTTCGTTTCGCCGATACGCTCGGGGTCCTCGATCCAGTCGGGACGTATGAAATCTTCCGCCGTCTGCGCGCGGAGACCGACCT
>Ga0075012_10006581_pt1 | contig 10526 bp, 11 predicted proteins | sample All_14_2_FD_71474 | JGI IMG/M metagenome (GOLD analysis project Ga0075012, IMG submission 71474) | Freshwater microbial communities in response to fracking from Pennsylvania, USA - Allegheny Zone_MetaG_DW_15 | ecosystem: Environmental > Aquatic > Deep subsurface > Groundwater > Drilled... | reverse complement strand
TTCGATATGCTTAAAATCAGGGGATAAGTTGGCATCAATTCTGTAAAAGACATATTTTATACATCTGTCTTGAAATGGTTTTAAAATCGAAGGGCACAAGTATGAAGGTAAAAGGACGTATGAGTTCTTTGCCAGGTCTAAATCATGAATAATAGATAGTAATGAAAAATAACCTCCAAAAGTGTAATTGATAAAAAAGTTCTTAAATTTTCTCTGATAATCTGAGAAAATGTCATTCTTTTTCTTTAAAAATAAAATAGATAATGGAAATACTTTTTCCCCTCCAATTAAATTTTTGTTTTTGCTTTTCATAGTGTTACACTACTTGGTATGTTTATTAATCTAAACTCCAAGTCTTGTGCAATTGAAAGATCAGCCGCTGGACAATTTTTAAACATGTGCAGTTTATTTAAAAGTATCCATGCAGGCCTGGTAAGGATTCCCGCATCGTTTGTCCTTTCCAGTATATCATCACGTTGTTTAATATCGGCCTTATCAAGTAATAAAACGTTTAACCAGTAATTGCTTTTTGAGTTTGATGGCTCTGTGTAGAATCTAATGCCTTTAATTGTCTGAAAAGCTTTTTGATAGCGAGTGGAAAGAGCTCTTTTCTTTTCTAAAAAACCAGGCAACTGTTCCATTTGAGCGCAACCTATAGCTGCATTTATATTGGGCAATCGGTAATTATAACCGATATGGTCATGGCTGAATTCCCAGCGATGCGGTATTTTGGCAGTTGTTGTCAAATGCTTTGCCAATTTTCCCAAGTCTTCATCATTGGTGATAATCGCGCCGCCACCACCAGTTGTGATTGTTTTGTTACCATTGAAGCTAAGAATGGAAAGTTTGCCCCAGTTCCCCGTATGTTTACCTTTATAAAATGAGCCGAGAGATTCTGCGGCATCTTCTATCATGATTAATTTATATTCTTCACAAACGGCTGAGAGGGCATCAAGCTCCACCGGATGTCCGAAGGTATGCATTGGTATAACAGCGGTTATCCGATTCCCGGTCTTTTTATTTTTGCAACCATTGGCATCAATTATCGCAATTTCTTTTAGATAATCTTTCAGCTTGAGTGGATCAAGCCCCAGAGTTTTTTCTTCGCTATCCACAAAATGGGGGATGGCGCCGCAATGAATAACGGCATTTGCCGTAGCAACAAAAGTGAGTGCGGGAATAATCACTTCATTCCCAGATATTACACCGGCTACTTTCAGGGCAATTTGCAGCGCGGCCGTGCCATTGACAACCGCCACTGCTTTCCTGGCACCGGTATAATCGGCGAGCATTTCTTCAAAACGATCCACATATTTACCGACATAGGAAACCCAAGTCGAGTCAATGCAATCTTTTACGTACTGCCATTCATTGCCGTTGAAGCACGGTTCATGCAAGGCTACTGCCCCTTCTTTTTGGGGGTGAATGACCGATTGGATGGCCGAAATAATTTTGTCCGTGTCCGGTTGTGACATTAGATGTTATATTCTCCCGGTTTGTATTGCCTTAGATTTTCATGACTTTTAAACCAATCAATGGTTTCTTTCAATCCGCGTTTAAATCCTGCAAGTTGTCCATAAGCCGGTGCCCAGCCAGTCAGTTTTTTAGCTTTTGCGTTTTCTGCCCAGAGTCTTTCCACTTCGCTGTTTTCCGGACGGATTCGTTGAGAATCCGTGTCGATGGCTATCTCTGTGTTCATTAATTCCGCAATCAATTTTACTGTATCACCGATAGAGATCTCGTAATTACTTCCGATGTTAATAACCTCGCCAGCCGTTTTGTCCGATTCGGCAATGGCGATAAAACCGCTTACAGTATCCTTCACGTAATTGAAATCTCGTGTGGGATACAGGGCGCCAAGTTTGATTTTCTGGCTGCCTGAAGCAATCTGTGTAACTACCGTCGGAATAACGGCGCGCGCTGATTGCCGAGGGCCGTAAGTGTTAAAAGGGCGAACAATGCTCACCGGCACGCCAAAGGAAAGATAAAAGGACATAGCCATTTGATCCGCCCCGATTTTGCTTGCCGAATAAGGGGATTGACCCTGAAGCGGGTGCTCTTCGGTAATCGGCACAAAACGGGCTGTGCCGTAAACTTCGCTTGTGGAGGTGTGAAGCACTTTGGCCACGCCAAGTTCGCGGGCAGCCTGAACAATATTGAGTGTGCCTTTGATGTTTGTATCAACATAAGTATCTGGTGAATGATATGAATAAGGAATCCCAATCAGCGCCGCTAGATGAAAAACGACATCGCATCCCTTCATGGCTGTCTTAACACCATGCGGATCACGCACATCGCCGGAGAAGACATCGAGACTTTTTTTGATTTCCGGCTCCGCATAATCCAGCCAGCCCCACGAGTTAAAGGAATTATACAGGGCAAAGGCCCGGACATTGAAGCCACGCCGGATGAGTTCTTCTGTAAGATGCGAACCGATGAACCCATCGGCTCCTGTAACAAGGATTTTTTTATTCTGAAGGTTCATGTTTTAATCCATTATACGCTTTCTTTAGTTATTGGAAACAGCTTATTAACTCATAGACGTGTTAAGCATTTTTTCTACTGGTTCTTCCATGATTATCTCTAAGATTTTCACACCATGTCATCTTTATACTCAAACCTTATCCTATTCTGATTTTAAACAGTTATATCATAATTCATTAAACGGTAAGTGCAAATACTTATTCCTGTTTTTTGTCTTTTCTTTTTCCAGAGACAGGCACCACCGGCAAAGTCGGGGGATTTAATTTTGTAGACCACTCAAAGCGGTATTTTCAAAAGTGACCCTGTAACAGTTTAGTGGACATCAAGTTAAGCCACCTTGTAAAAAGTTCGCCAATTTATCTCGAAAAAAGCGGGAGCCATATATGCATTTGAAGAATGCTTTCTTTTTCGGTTGTAATAGATTTCAATGTATTTAAAAATAGCCCATTCAGCCTGTTCAACACAGTAAAACGTATTGTGATGAAGCATCTGGGTTTAGATTGTTCCGAAAATGGAAACCGCTCGATGGAAGGCATCGCAATAATCACGAAGGGTCATGGTGAATGCTTTTCAATACATTTAAGCGATCATTCAAACGTTCAGAAAGCCTATATTCGCCAGCCCATTCGATGTATTCCATATCCTTGCCTTCCAAATCATCAGCACTCCATTCTTTGATAAATTTTTCTGAAGTAACGTTGTATTTCCTTTCAAATTTCGAAAGGCGTTTTTTTGCAAGTTGCACACTGTATTTCAGTCGATAAGACTCTGCTTCCAAGGTCTCAATCAGAATCTTAGCGGCTTTGTCAGGCATATCTGTTTTCAATATAATTTCAGGCATAATAGATAACCTCCTTAAAAATCAGTTCATTTGTCGGGTTTGGAGAACCCGACCTACGGTTTGCATCGGGAGTGCCGGAATGCATGTGGTATCATGAGCCGACTGGAAGTCCGGCGTTACCGATGCGAATCGTGTCATAATACCTTAGAAAACGTTGTATCCCTTATCCTGCAAAACGTTTTTCAACGCTTCCCTGGCGTCGTTTTCTCCGTGAACGAGCTTGATCGCGCCGGGTTTTTTCGGCATGGATTCCACAAATCCGACAAGGCCGGCCTGGTCGGCGTGGGCTGAAAATCCGCTCAGCACATCGATACCGGCTTTGACGGGAACAGGATGGCCGTTGAACCTGACCTGTCCGTCTTTTCTTTTGGCTTGTTCAAGTATCTTGCGGCCCGGTGTACCCTGGGCCTGATACCCGACAAAAACCAGGTTGTTTCTGGGATCGTCCAGAGCTTTTTCCAGGTGGGCCACCATGCGGCCGCCGGTGAGCATACCGCTCCCGGCGATGATGATGGACGGGCCGGGCATGTCGATAAGCTTCTGATGGCTCGGGTAACTTTCTACAGCGTATAAATTCTTGAAATCCATGGGATGATCTCCTTTTTTCAGGAGATCGCGGGCTTCCATATCCCAGAATTCGGTCATTTTCGAATAGATGGCCGTGACTTCAAGACCCAGGGGAGAATCAATGAAAACAGGAAGAGAGCGGTCCAGGGATCCCTTGTTTTTCAGTCTGTCGATTTCGTAAAGAAGCTCCTGGGTTCGGCCTAAGGCAAACGCAGGAATAAACACCTTCCCCTGGTCGGCCAAGGCTTTGTTCAATATGGTTCCGAGGTGAGCTGTCCGATGATCCCGGTCCTGATGGTTTCTGTCTCCGTAGGTGGATTCAAGAATCAAAAGTTCGCATGGGTCAGGCCTCTCCGGATCTGGAAGGATGGGCGTTCCGGTATTTCCCAGGTCCCCAGAAAAAATCACGGCGTATGGTTCGTTGCCTTGTTGGGGAAATTCGAACCGGATAAAGCAGGAGCCGAGAATGTGGCCGGCCTGGCGCAGCTTGAACGTGACGTTTTTTTTGAGGGAAAAAGTTTCGTTGTACTCAAATCCCCAGGCGAGTTCTTCGATCTTGTCGTGAAGACGCTGCTTTTCCTTTTCGGAACGGCTGGAAAAGGAGAGCCCGTCGTCCAGCATGGGGAGAAGCAGGGCCTTGGTGGCGTGGGTGCAGATGATTTCACCGTCGAAACCGGCCTCGATCAGATCCGGGATTCTCCCGATATGGTCGATGTGGGCATGGGTGATGAACAGGTAGTCCAGCTCCGCCGCTTTGACAGGCATATCGGAAAGAACGGCCGCCTGTTCGCTTCCTGTGGGCAGTCCGCAGTCCACCATGATGCTGAGGTCGGAAAAAAGGATCAGGTGGCAGGAGCCGGTGACGGTTGTTTCTCCGCCGAGGTGGATGAGGTCAAAGGGTGGGTGTATTTTTGGCATCGTCAAGATAGGTTTTTAATCTTGGGCATGCTCGCGACCCATGATGTTTTGTTGTTTTTGGGAGTGCCTGTCTGAAACGGGCGGTTTTGCCGAGTGGAACTCGGCGTTCCGGATAAGGATTGGAGCATTTGTCGGGTTTGGAGAACCCGACCTACGAGAGTGGCAGTATGTGACCGATTACACCGGTTTTTTGGGTGGATTTACATATTGGCACTTTCGGACGATCTTCAATATTCACTGAATAAGGAAAAAAAACTGGCGGGGTCGATTTCTTTTATCAGAATGGCTTTTTTATACAGGGACTTCAACTCTTTGATATCATTTATTTTATTAATTTTATCAAGCAATTCGGTTGAAACACGTCCGAAACGGAGTTCAAGGGCTTCGATGATATTTTCCTTTGTTGTCACAATCATCCCCTTCTCAATTCCCTTTTCAAGCCCCTGCTCAAGTCCCTGCTGGACTCCCAACAGTATTCCCTCTTGTTTTCCCTTATCTTTAATATATTGAGCTAACATAACCGACTCCTTATGTTTTGTCATATCCTGGTATAGAGTCTGTTGTTCTTCCGGAGTCACCTCAGCGTACACATCAATAAAATCAACATACTTATCAAAAAGAACACTGGACACCAGGGGAATCTCAATCGGTCGACAATTTTCCCAGCAGTTCTCAGTGAATGATGAGACACCACGTACGTGCGGACCACGCCCGCTATAGCGGTGGTCTTTTTCGCGGGCATGGCCCGCTCCTGCCACACGAACGGCTTTTCATTGAGAATTACTGCATTTGTCCATACCATGTTCATCATTGCCGTACAGAAGCCCGCTATCATGGGGAAATTCACGTGTCGGAGTCCGATTCCAACGCAAGACTTGTTTTGATCTGATGTATGTAGGTCCTGACATCCGCCAGGCTTCGGATGATGATGTCGCAGACAATTTGTGCCTCAACCTGTTCATAGTCATGGGCCAGAAAATTCCTGAAACCGGCGATTTTCGCAAATGAAAAAGCGAAGGACGGTTCAAGGACGCCTCCATCGGCCAGAATATCAAACGATTCCGCATAATACTGTGGAGGTCGCAAACCTCTTTTTTTTATCACCATTTCCGCAAGGACGATGCATGTATCCGCCATCAGGTAAAGATAATGAAGCATGGCACCGCGGTACAATGGGTCTTTATCAAATCGTTCCCGGCATTCATGCTTTATGGATTCAATGATGTTCAGATATTCATTGATACGGCCAATTTTCTGAATGATTCTTTCTATCATATCCCCATAGCCATGATTCGTTGTGTTTTGAAATCTATCGCCTGGTGAAGAATCTTCTGTTCGTATTCAAGCCGGAATGGTTCATCCTGGCAGAAAACCACCATACCACGGGTGATGATGTTGTTTAGAATGACGAGGTTTTTGAAATGGTTCATGATGACCAGGTCGATATCATCACGTTTCAACGTTTTTGAAAGTTGAAGATAAAGATCTGTTTTTTTGTCAAAATTCAGCCGTTCGTCATGCCCTTTGAGAAAAACAGCCACATCGAGATCACTTCTCGCAGACTGAGTGTTTTCGGCGTAAGAGCCGAATAGATAGGCAAAAAGAACTGAGTCCCTGTTTTGTTCAAACAGGTTTGTCAGAATGTTTTTCATGGATTGCATCGTTGCTTGAAAAATCCCACATACCAGTCCATGGCTTTTTCGAGACCGGCATCGATGTCATACCCCGGCGCGTACCCCAGAAGTCTTTGGGCTTTGGAGATATCCGCTTGGGAATGCCTCACGTCACCGGGCCTGAAATCGCGGTATACCGGGGATTTTTCTCCAAGAGTCTCGACACGTTTCAGCAGTCTGTCCTGAATGGCGCTGTAAAGCTGATTGAGGCTGGTCCGGCCACCCACCGCCACGTTATAGACCTGATTCACAGCCTCAGGGTTATCGGTCAGGGCCGCCAGAAGATTGATCTGAATGACATTTTCCACGTAACAGAAATCCCGGCTTGTTTCCCCGTCTCCGTTCACGTACACCGTGTCATCATTCAATATGGCGGCCACCCATTTGGGAATCACGGCAGCATAGGCCCCGTTCGGGTCCTGGCGCGGGCCGAACACGTTGAAGTAGCGGAGCCCGATGCTCTGGAACCCATAGGTCCTGGCGAACACGTCGGAGTAAAGCTCGTTGACGTATTTGGTCACGGCGTATGGCGACAGGGGCTTGCCGATCACATCCTCCACCTTGGGCAGGGCCGGATGATCGCCATAGGTGGAACTGGACGCGGCATACACGAATCGTTTGGCACCGGCGTCCCGGGCCGCCACCAACATGTTCAGAAACCCCGTGATGTTGGCGGCGTTGGTGGTTAAGGGATCTTCGATAGAACGGGGAACGGAACCCAGGGCCGCCTGGTGAAGGACAAAGTCCACGTTCTGACAGGCGTTGCGGCATGTTTCCATGTCGCGGATATCTCCTTCGATGAAACGGAAGTTCGCCCATCTTTCCCGGGAAACAAGGGATTTTACCTCATCCAGGTTCCTCTTGTGGCCTGTGGCGAAATTGTCCAGACCCACCACATTCTGGTCAAGGACAAGCAGGTGTTCCAGAAGATTCGATCCGATAAATCCGGCCACACCCGTAATCAGCCAGGTGTATCTTTTTTCGCTCAGGTGTTTTTTGATTTGATTGAACAAGACAGTTGTATCCCTTTCTTAGAGCCTTCCGTCCACATCGGCCGGGGAAAGAACGTACTTGATATCGTAGAGCACGTGGTTTGGCATGCCAAGTGCCCGAATGGCCGAAGACCCCATGGCCCTGAACTCGTTGTGGGACACGGCGAGAATGATGGCGTCGTAGGTTCCTTTTTCAGGTTTTTCGATGGGCCGGATGCCGTATTCGTGAACCGCTTCGTCGGGATTGACCCAGGGGTCGTACACATCCACCAGGGCGTTATACTCACGAAGTTCCTTGACCATATCCACCACGCGGGTGTTCCTGAGATCCGGGCAGTTTTCCTTGAACGTAAGCCCCATGATCAAAATTTTTGCCCCTTCCACATGGATACGCTTCTTGATCATTTCCTTGACCACCCGGGACACCACGTACTCGCCCATGCCGTCGTTGATGCGCCGACCCGCCAGGATCACCTCGGGATGGTAGCCGATTTCCTGGGCTTTGTGGGTCAGGTAGTACGGGTCCACCCCGATGCAGTGCCCCCCTACGAGACCGGGCCGGAACGGCAGGAAGTTCCATTTGGTTCCGGCGGCCAGCAACACTTCTTCGGTGTCGATGCCCAGTTTGTTGAAGATGATAGCCAGCTCGTTGATCAGGGCGATGTTCAGGTCCCGCTGGGTGTTCTCGATAACCTTGGCGGCTTCGGCCACCCGGATGGAGCTGGCCTTGTGGGTTCCGGCGGTGATGATGCTTTGGTAGAGAAGGTCCACGAATTCGGCCACATCGGGCGTTGAACCGGAGGTGACTTTCAAGATGGTGGTCACCCGGTGTTCCTTGTCTCCGGGGTTGATCCGCTCAGGACTGTAACCCGCGTAAAAATCCTGGTTGAACGTGAGACCCGACACTTTTTCCAGAATCGGAACGCAGACTTCTTCGGTGGCGCCAGGATACACCGTGGATTCGTAAATCACGATATCGCCTTTTTTCAGCACCTTTCCAATGCTTTCGCTGGACTTCACAAGGGGCGTCAGGTCGGGACGTTTGTACTCGTCGATGGGCGTGGGCACGGTGACGATGAACACGTTGCAGGCCCTGAGTTGTTCAAGATCCGTGGTGTAACTCAACTTGACCGCCGCCTTGAGCAGTTCAGGTTCCACTTCCAGGGTGGAATCGTTTCCGGCTTTCAGCTCCTCGATTCTGGACGCGTTAATGTCGAATCCCGTGGTGGAAAGGGTTTTTCCAAATTCAACGGCAAGGGGAAGCCCCACATACCCCAGCCCCACGATGGCCAGTTTTACGTCGTTTATGTCCATCATAAACTCCATTTGTTTATTGTTTTTTTAACGAATTCATGCAATCTGCCGGAGCGGATTTGCCTTGTACCATTCGTATGTCCGTCGCAAACCCTCTTCCAGGGATATTTCCGCTTTCCAGCCCTGCGCATGGAGCCTGGATACATCCAGCTGTTTCTGTGGCATTCCGTCAGGTTTATCAATGTCCCAGACAATATCACCCGTGAAACCGACGATCTGTTTGACCATTTCGGCAAGCTGGCGGATGGTCACATCCGTTCCCGTTCCGATATTGAACAAAACCGACTTGAAATCCACTCCGTCCAGCGTTTCCCTGTCCATCAGATAGACACAGGCCCTGGCCATGTCATCCACATGGAGAAATTCTCGCCGGGGTGCACCCGTGCCCCAGAGAACCACATGACCTGACCCTGACTGGGCCGCTTCATGAAATTTCCGGATCATGGCGGGCAAGACGTGGGATGTTTCAAGATCGAAGTTGTCGTTGGGGCCGTAAAGATTAGCGGGCATCACCGGAACGAACCGGGTTCCATACTGACGGTTGTAAGCCCAGCACATCTCAATCCCGGCGATTTTGGCCACAGCGTAAGGAGAATTGGTGGATTCCAGGGGGCCTGTCATCAGGTGGTCTTCTCTCATGGGCTGGGGGCAGAGCTTGGGGTAGATGCAGGAAGAACCGAGAAAAATGAGCTTACGGACATTATGTTTCCAGCTGTTGTGAATCACATGGTTCTGAATCATCAGGTTTTTATAGATGAACTCGGCAGGATAGGTGTTGTTGGCAAGAATACCCCCGACCCTGGCTGCGGCGAGAAACACGTAATCCGGCCGTTCTTCCGAAAAAAAACGGCTGACCTCGGTGTAATCTTCGAGATCCAGTTCCCCATGGGATCTCGTGAGAAGATTCATGTATCCCTGGCGTTCCAGTTCCCTGGCCAGGGCGGAGCCTACCAGCCCCCTGTGTCCGGCCACATATATCCTTGCGCTCTTTTCCATGAATCTCATTCCTTGAAATCGTAGGTGTCGAAACCATGGGTCTGGCACAGGTGGTCTTTTCGGGCAATCAGCAGGTCCTTTTCCACCATCTCCGAGACTAGTTCGTCCAGGGTTGTCCTGGGAACCCAGCCCAGCTTTTCCCGGGCTTTGGTCGGGTCTCCAAGCAGGGTTTCCACCTCGGTGGGCCTGAAGTAGTGGGGATCGACGGCCACCATCACCTTTCCCGTGTCCCGGTTAATTCCTTTTTCATCCACCCCTTCCCCTTGCCAGACAATGGATAATTGGAGTTTTTCAGCGGCCTTGTCGATAAATTCCCGGACCGTGTACTGCTTTCCCGTGGCAATCACGTAGTCATCCGGCTCATCCTGCTGAAGCATCAGCCACTGCATTTCCACGTAATCCCTGGCATGCCCCCAGTCCCTTTTAGCATTCAGATTGCCGATATAAAGACAATCCTGAAGACCCAGCTTGATCCGGGCAAGGGCCCGGGTAATTTTCCGTGTCACGAACGTCTCACCGCGTACCGGAGATTCATGATTGAACAGAATTCCGTTGCAGGCGTATATCCCGTAGGCCTCGCGGTAGTTCACAGTAATCCAGTAAGCGTACAGCTTGGCCACCGCGTAGGGACTTCTGGGGTAAAAAGGGGTTTTTTCAGTCTGAGGCATTTCCTGGGCCTTACCGTAAAGTTCCGAGGTGGAGGCCTGGTAGAACCTGGTTTTTTTTTCCAACCCCAGAAGC
>Ga0075012_10006580_pt1 | contig 10528 bp, 12 predicted proteins | sample All_14_2_FD_71474 | JGI IMG/M metagenome (GOLD analysis project Ga0075012, IMG submission 71474) | Freshwater microbial communities in response to fracking from Pennsylvania, USA - Allegheny Zone_MetaG_DW_15 | ecosystem: Environmental > Aquatic > Deep subsurface > Groundwater > Drilled... | reverse complement strand
GCCCAGCTTTGCGCCGCGCGCGCTGCGGCGCAAAGCTGGGCGTAGGGCCGATCTTGGGGCCGATGGAGCGATGTCCCGTCCGCATGGCGGCGGCCCTTAGCGCCTTGGTCAGCAAGCCGCCAAACCGGCGCGGCGGTTCATCGCTGCTGCGGCGCCACAGCGGCACGAGCCGGGCGCGAAATGCGACGAAATGATGGCAAGGCCCGCGCGCCCATGCCCGTCGGCCAGGGATTTTTCCGGAGGGCCGACTCGCTCGCGGCGGTACCGCGCGGCGATTGCGCAAGGTATCGGGCATGGCGCGACAAGCGCGTGATGCGCCATGCGTCAAGCGGCACCGGTTGGCTGCGGGCGGGACGCCGGTTTGCTGCGGGCCGGCCAAAGCAAATGGGGCCGGCATTGCTGCCGACCCCACTCTCACCGGCGCGTGGACAGCCCTTGCTTGCAAGGCTTCCGGCGAACCTTCAGCCGCTGCTTGCGCGGGGCCATGCTTGGCGCCCGATGTCTCGCCCCCCACAACCTTGCGCCTTGCGGCGCCCGTGCGGGGGATTTGTCACCGGCGCTCGCGCCGGCATCCGGCTTTCGCTCCCTTGCTGCCGCCCTGCCCTTGCCCAAAGGCTCCGGCGTGCGCGGCCCTGCGAGGGGGCTGGGCCGAGGCCGCGTCCCTTTACCGGCTGTTCCCGCGCCAGACCGACTTTCGCCGCTGGGCCCGGTTCCTGTCCGGCCAGGTTCTTGGCCTGTCCGGCGACACCGCGTCGCTCCGATCCTTTGGGTGAACCCGCTTGCCTTTGGCCAAGGCCTCCTGCAAGAGGGCTCCAGATCGGCGCGTGGACAGACGCCGCCGCCATCCTTGGGTTGAAAACCTTCGCAAGATCAAGGCGTTGTCGCCCTGCCTCGTGATGGTTTGTCCTCCCGAAGACAAGCCAAAGGTGCGCCTCATCGCGGCTTCTGGCAAGCATGGCGGGGCGGGCTTATCCACTTTGCCCGATCTTGCCTGTGGACATTGGTGGATAAGTCAACGCTTCGCCGCATTTGCCGCGGAGCATCCGCCGGCCGGGAACGCAAGCGTCTTCAAATTGTCATGATTGCGGGCAGGTGCCCCCGCCCGCGGCGCGGCGACTCGCGCTCAATCCCCGCGATCGCGCCGCGCCAGCAGCCTCAGGCGCAGGCCATTCAATTTGATGAAGCCCTCGGCATCCTTCTGGTCATAGGCCCCGGCATCATCCTCGAAGGTGACGTGGCGTTCCGAATAGAGCGAATGGGGCGACTTCCTGCCCACCACGCTTGCCAGCCCCTTGTAGAGCTTGAGCCGCACCGTGCCGGTCACCTTGGCCTGCGAATGGTCGATCGCGGCCTGGAGCATCTCGCGCTCCGGGCTGAACCAGAAGCCGTTGTAGATCAGCTCGGCATAGCGCGGCATCAGCTCGTCCTTGAGGTGCGCCGCGCCGCGATCGAGGGTGATCTGCTCGATCCCGCGATGGGCGCGGGCATAGATCTCGCCGCCCGGGGTTTCATACATGCCGCGGCTCTTCATCCCGACAAAGCGGTTCTCGACCAGATCGAGCCGCCCGATGCCGTGCTTGCGGCCCAGCTCGTTGAGCGCGGCGAGCAGCGTTGCGGGGCTCATCGCCTCGCCATTGAGAGCCACGCCATCACCGCGTTCAAAATCGATGGTGATATATTCGGGCTGATCGGGCGCATCCTCGGGGTTGACGGTGCGCGAATAGACATAATCCGGGGTTTCCTCCCACGGGTCTTCGAGCACCTTTCCTTCCGAAGAGGTGTGGAGCAGGTTGGCATCGGTGGAGAACGGGCTTTCGCCGCGCTTGTCCTTGGGCACGGCGATCTGGTGCGCCTCGGCCCAGGCGATGAGCGCGCTGCGGCTGGTCAGATCCCATTCGCGCCACGGGGCGATCACCCGGATATCGGGATCGAGCGCATAGGCCGACAGTTCAAAGCGCACCTGGTCATTGCCCTTGCCGGTGGCGCCGTGGGCGATGAAATCGGCGCCCACTTCGCGGGCGATCTCGACCAGGCGCTTGGCAATCAGCGGCCGGGCGATCGAGGTGCCGAGCAGATAGTCGCCCTCATAGCGGGCATTGGCGCGCATCATCGGGAAGACGAAATCGCGCACGAATTCCTCGCGCAGGTCCTCGATGAAGATGTGATTGTCGGGAATGCCCATGGCGCGGGCCTTGGCGCGGGCCGGCTCGATCTCCTCACCCTGTCCGAGGTCGGCAGTGAAGGTGACGACCTCGAGCCCGCGCACGACGCTGAGCCACTTGGCAATGACGCTGGTGTCAAGACCGCCCGAATAGGCAAGGACGACTTTCTGGGGGGTGGCCATGGCGCGCGGGTTCCCTCGGCTGCGGATGCGGGGGCGGCGGTTGCCGCCCTGCCCCCGGCTTGTCAAGCGCGCCGGAGCTCAGGGATAGAGGTAATCGCGGGTGATCGGCAGGGCGTGGCGGCTGCGCACATACTGGATCTGGTAATTGCCCATGCCGCCATGCTCGAACACCGTGGCCGCCCCGGCGAGATAGAAGGTCCACATGCGAAAGAAGCGCTCGTCGAACAGGGCGATGATCTTCTCGCGGTTGGCCATGCAATTGGCATACCAGCAGCGGATGGTCTTGGCGTAGTGGAGCCGCAGGGTCTCGATATCGGCGGCGATCAGGCGCACCTTCTCGCTTGCCGTGACGATCTCGGAGAGCGCCGGGATATAGCCGCCGGGGAAGATATATTTGCGGGTAAAGGCATCGGTGGTGCCCGGAACGCCGAAGCGGCCGATGGTGTGCAGCAGCATCACCCCATCGTCGGCGAGCATTTGCGCGCAGGCGGCAAAGAAGGTGTCGAACTGCGCGCGCCCGACATGCTCGAACATGCCGACCGAGACGATCCGGTCGAACCGGCGGCTCGCGGCGGCGGTATCGCGATAGTCCTCGATCAGGATGGTGACCTTGTCGGCCAATCCGGCCGCGCGCACCCGCTCGCGCGCCAGCGCGGCCTGTTCCTCGGACAGGGTGATGCCGGTGACGCGGACATCGTGGTGCCTGGCCAGATGGATCGCCATGCCGCCCCAGCCGCAGCCGATGTCGAGCACCTCCTGCCCCGGTGAAAGGTGCAGCTTGCGGGCGATGTGGGCAAGCTTGGCGGCCTGGGCCTCGCCCAGCGTGGTGACGCCCTCGGCCCAATAGGCGCAGGAATATTGCCAATGCTCGGCATCGAGCATCAGCGCATAAAGCTCATTGCCGATGTCGTAATGATGGGCAACGTTGCGGCGCGCGCCGAGGCGGCTGTTGATCTGTTCGGCGGCAAAGGCGGCGCGGTTGACAAGGCGCTTAAAGCGCCGCGGCGGGCCGATCTCCCCGCCCTTGTCCCAGGGGTTGTTGGCGCGCAGCAGGCTGACCAGGCCCATCACGTCGCCCTCCTCGATCACCAGCCGCCCGTCGATGAAGGCTTCGGCCGCACCAAGGCGCGGATCGGTGAGGATGTCGCGCGGCACCCGGTCATCGGTAAAGCGGATGACGATATCGGGAAAGCCGGGTGTTTCAACGCCGTGGGTGGTGGCGCTGCCATCGGCATAGACGACGCCGAGCCGCCCGTGCCGCACCGCGCGGGTGAGAAAGCGATCGAGAAGGGCCTTGCTCATGGTTTGTTTGCTGCCACCTCTGGAGGGAAGGCTCTGGCCTTCAAGGCCTAGCGCAAGCGGGCGGCCTGGCCAATGCTTTGCGCCCGGCCGCCGTCAGATCCCGGCATACCACTGGTAGCCGGCGACATCCTCCCAGAACCCGCCCCTGCCCTCGCCGATCGCATCGAGGCTGGCGACCGCCTCGATCGCGGTGAGATACTTGGCGTGCTTGTAGCCCAATTGCCGCTCGACCCGCAGCCGCAGCGGCGCCCCGTTCTGCCCGGGCAGGGGCGCGCCGTTGAGGCTGTGGGCGATGATGGTCTGCGGATGATAGGCATCGACGAGGTCGATGCTCTCATAATAGGGGCGGCCATAGAGCGTGTCGGCGCAGCGCAGCACGATGAAACGCGCCTCGGGCTTGAGCCGGGCGGCATCGAGCAGGCGGGAAAGCTGCGGCCCGGTCCATTCGCCGATCGCGCTCCAGCCCTCGACGCAATCGTGGCGGGTGATCTGGCGGCGCTGGGGCAGGGCCTTGAGCGCGGCAAGGCTCAATGCCAGCGGGGTTTCCACCAGCCCGCGCACTTCCAGCCGCCAATCGGGAAAGCCGCGGGCGAGCTGGTCCTGATAGAAGGGGTCGGCCACCGTCACCGAGCCATTGCCGCGGAACGTGGGCGAGCGCTCGGAAGGGGCATATTCGCGGACCAGCGCCTGGCGGGCAGCAAGCGCGCGGTGGAGCGCGCGGTGCCCCTCCTCGGCCACGCGCATCAGGCTGCGCCCCGTCTCGCTCTCGGCGATGCGCGCACAGGCCCCGGCGCCGAGCGCGGCGATCCCGGCGATGAGGGTGCGGCGCGGCAGATCAACCATGGGGCGCTCCTTCAAGCGGCGGCGCGGCGGCCGCCGGTGACCATCTCGAGGATCAGCCGCCCATTGGCGAGCGCCAGCAGGATGTGGATGACAAAAAAGCCGAAGATCGCCCAGGCAGTGAGGAAATGCAGCGAACGCGCGCTCTGCCGTCCGCCGAGCAGATCGACGAGCCAGGGGGCGACCGGCTCGAACCCCGGGCTGATCGCCAGGCCCGTCAGCAGCATCAGCGGCAGCAGCACGCCAAGGACAAGGCCATAGAGGATCTTCTGCACCGGGTTGTAGCCCGCGCCCGCCGCGTGCCCGCCCGCACGGTGGGCCTGAAGCGAGGCGCGCAGCGCCGCCGGGGTCCAGTCGCTCGGGCGGGTGGCGAGATCGCGGCGGAAATGGCGGTTTGCCAGCATCGCTGCCCAGATGAAGGCAAGCCCAAGCCCGAAGGGCCAGGCGGCAAGGATGTGCCAGTCGCGCGCCGCGGCAAGGTTGTAGTGGCCGGGGATGGTGGCCCAGCCCGGAAACTTCACCACCTTGAGCCAGGCATCGCCGGGGGCAAAGCCGTAATCGCCCCAGTAGAGATAGGGGTGGGCGTTGGAGATGTTGAGCCCGCTCATGAACAGCACGATGATGGCACCGGCGTTGATCCAGTGCCACAGCCGGGTGGAGAGCGCGTGCTTCTTCACGCCGCGCCCGACCGCGCCAGCCAGATCACGTCGCGCGGCTGATCGAGCAGGTGCTGGCCGCTGTCGATAAACAGGCTCTGCCCGCTCGCCAGCGCACCGCCGGCAAGGAACAGCGCCGCCGCGGCGATCTCGTCAGCCCCGGTCTTGCGGGCGAGCAGGTTCATGCGGTGCGAAATCTCGGTCTCCTCCTCGCGCTGGTCGTGGCTCGCCAGCACCGCGCCGGGCGCGAGGCCAAAGATGCGGCTCCCGCTGAAGGCCGCGCTCTTGGCCATCATCCCGATGGTGGCGGCAAGCGCGTGCTTGGACATGGTGTAACTGAAGAAATCGGGGTTGGTGTTCTCGATCTTCATGTCGGTGATCTGGATTACCACCCGCGGCCCCCGGCTGGCCGCGTGGGTGAGGAAGGCCTCGGCGATCCTTGCCGGGGCCAGCGCATTGACCTGCATCGCTTCGCGCCAGATCGCGGGATCGAGCGCTCCCCCAGCGTCATAGCGGAACACCGAGGCCGAATTGATGAGGCAGCGCCAATCGGGCAGGCGCTCGGCGAGCGCGCGGATCGCGGCGCAGGCGGCCTCATCCTCGGCAAGGTCGAAGCCGATGGTCTCGGCCGAGGGCAGGCTGGCGGCGAGCGCGGCGGCGGCGCTGGCGGAGGAGCGGTAATGGATGACCACGTGCCAGCCCGCCGCGGCAAAGCGGCGCACGATCGCCGCGCCGATGCGGGTGGCCCCGCCGGTGACGAGCACGGCTGGGCGGGTCATGTCTCAGGGCAGGCACAGGCGGGCATGGCCACCATGGCTACCAGCGGCGCGCCGGCGGGGCAATCGGGGAGCCGCAGCGGTGCCATCACGCCCTGACGCCGCCAGCCGGGTGGCTGACGGCGCCTGGTCGCCTGGAGGGCAGCGCGCCGCTCAGCGGCAGCGCACCTCGCCCCGGTCGATCTCGCGGCCGAGCAGCCCGCCGCCGACCGCGCCGAGAATGGTGCCGAGCGTGCGATCGCCGCGGCGGTCAACCTCGCGCCCGATGAGCGCGCCCACGCCCGCGCCGATCACCAGGCCCACGGTGCCATCGTCGCGGCGGCAGCGCCAGCGCCCGTCGTCACCGCGCCACACCCGGTCACGATAGCCGAGGCGGCGGCCACGGTCCCAGCGGCGGTCATCCCAACGCCGGTCGCCCCAGCGGCGATCGTCCCAGCGCCGATCATCCCAGCGCCGATCATCCCAGCGCGGGCCATAGGCGGCGGCAGGGTCGAGGATCGCCTGGCCCGGGGCATGGCCGGCAAGGGCGGCGGTGGTGACCGGCGGAGCGGCCGGAGCAAGCGCGGCGGCCGCGGCCGGCGCACCAGCCAGCGCCAGCGACCCGGCGGCGGCAAGAAGGGCAAGGTGCTTCATGGTCTGTTCCTTATCCAGCGGCTCCCCGTTGGAGCACGCCGCTTATCGTTCAGCTTACGCGAACGTTGGCTGAACAGCACGGTCAGGAAACAGCAGGATTCGTTCAGATTGGGCCGCTTCGCGATGAACCGTGGCTCAGGCGCGTTTGGCTGCCGCCTTGGCGCGCAGGGCGGGGCTGAGCGCTTCGAGCACGGCGAGGGCGGCATAGTCCGCAGCGCTCCCCTCGCCCGCCACCAGCGCGCGGAACACCCGCGCCACGCTCCATTCGCCGGGCCCGAGCGCGACCCGCTCGAGCCGGTCGCCCGCTGCGACTGCGCCGGTTTCGATCACCCGGAAATACCAACCGCAGCGCCCGGTTGCGATGATCTTGGCGACCATGCCTGGGCGGGCGAAGCGGTGCTCGATCTTCCAGCACGGCGCGCGCGGGCGGCTGACCTCGATGAGCGCGGTGCCGCAGCGGAAGCGATCGCCGATATGGACCATCTCCTCGGTCAGGCCGCGCACCGCAAGGTTGGAACCGAAGGCGCCCGGTTCGCCCAGCAGCGGATGATCGCCGATCTCCGCGCGCCACCAGGCGTGGTGATCGCGCGGGTAGAGATGCAGCGCCATCTCCGCCCCTCCATGCACGCGGGCATCGGCCTGCATGTCACCCTCCAGCCCCGCGCGCCCCAACGCCAGCGACCCGCTGCGCGCCTGCTTGGCGATCGCGCTGTCCTCGGTGCCGCGAAAGGGGCGGGCAGTGCCGGTGCACACCGCCGCGATCAGCCAGCGGCTCACGGCACGCGCTTCTCGATCGGCATGACGTTGTATGCGCGCACCTCGTCCTGCGAGAGGCAATAGCGGGTGGAAGGGTTCTCGGCGCTCCTCACCGCCTGCTGGCGATACATGATGTCGGTGAGGAGCTTGCGGCTGATCCCCATGCGGATGAGGAAATCATTGTCCTCGCTGGCCAAGAGCGCCGAGGATTGCTCGATGCTGGCGATATATTCGCTGGTCGCCTTGCTGCCCTCGATCACCACTTCGTCGATCGCCGCGCGGTCGGTGGTGTGGGTGAACATGTGCACCATGAAGATGCCGCCCTCGTCCACCACCCGGCGATCCCCGCACATGAACACGAAGTTGCAGGCCGAAAAGCACGCCCAGCCGGAAGGGATGCGGGTGAGCATCCCGCGATAGGAACGGATGATCTTGCCCGCCTCGTTGCCGGCCCGGGCATTGCCCCCGCGCGAGCGCAGCCAGATCTCCTCGATCTGATCATCGGCCTCGATCGCCGCCTTGAGCCTTGCGGGAAGGCTGGCATCGATGGTGCCCTCGGCCAGCAGCACCTTCTTGCCGCCGCGCACCGCCGGGGTCAGCGTCATCGCGCTTGCCGGGCCGAAATCGGGATTGGCAGGGCAAGTGGGATTTTCCGGGTCCATCTTGCCGGCGCCGGTCAGCAGCCCCAGCGCGGCAAGGCCAAGGACGATCCGCCGCGCGCGCATCAGGCCACGATCGCATAGCGCGCCGATCCCGGCGCCCGGCACATGCGCTTCTCGGCGCGGGTCTCCTCGCCCGAGATGATCACCACGTCGGTCACGGTGATGCAGTCAAGCTCGCTGGTCGATGCCTCGCGCGCGGTGACGGTGGAACTGCCGCGCACGTCCTCGCGGCTGTTGGATGTCCACGAGGCGCTCGATCCCACCGCAGGGCGCTCCCCGTCGGCGCCGCTGCGGGTGGCGGTGAGCGTCGCCTCGGCGGCCTGTTTCTGCTCCTCGGGGTCAAGCCGGCATGCGATGCTTTCGGTCAGCTGGTCGGAAAAGGCGGGCACCGGCACGAAGGAAGGCAGGCGCGCGCCGCGCAGCGTCTCATTCACCACCCCGCCGAGCAGCCCGCCGATCACGCCGCGGCCCTTGTCGCCCTTCTTGCCCTTGCCGCAAGCATCGGCCTTGTCAGCCCCGCGCTTGGCATTGCCGAGGATGCCGCTCAGCTGCGCGCTCGCCGGCATGGCGCCAAGCGCCAGGGCCGCACAGCCGAGCGTGAGAGCAAGCCGCGAAACGAAACCGGCCAAGGCCATCTTCCCCCTCGGCGCCAAGCTACGCCTCGGCACGCCCGCGGTCAATCGCCGCCGACACCGGCTGCCGCAGCCTCACGGTCGCGCGCCGCACGGCTCTTCTTCTCGGCGGCGGTTTTCAATTGCCCGCAGGCCGCATCGATGTCGCGCCCGCGCGGGGTGCGCACCGGCGCGGAAAAGCCGCCTTCAAACACGATTTCGGAAAAGCGGCGGATGCGCTCGGGGCTTGAACATTCATAGCCCGAGCCGGGCCAGGGGTTGAAGGGGATGAGGTTGACCTTGGCCGGCAGATCATAGGCCTTGAGCAGGCGCACCAGCTCGCGCGCATCCGCGTCCGAATCGTTCTTGTCCTTGATCATCACATATTCAAAGGTGATGCGCCGGGCGTTGCTCGCCCCCGGATAGGCGGCGCAGGCGGCAAGCAATTCCTCAATCCCGTATTTGCGGTTGAGCGGCACCAGCTCGTCGCGCACCTCCTTGCGCACCCCATGGAGCGAGACCGCAAGATTGACCCCGATCTCCTTGCCGCAGCGCTCCATCATCGGGATCACCCCGCTGGTCGAAAGGGTGATGCGGCGCTTGGACAGGGCCAGGCCATCGCCATCCATCACCAGCCGCAGGGCATCGCGCACATGCTCGAAATTGTAGAGCGGCTCGCCCATGCCCATCATCACGATATTGGTGAGCAGGCGCCCATCGGCGGTGTAATGGCCCGCCTCGTCGTCCTCATCCGCATCATCGGCAGCGCTCGCCATGGTGCCGCGCGGCCATTCGCCCAGCGCATCGCGCGCCAGCATCACCTGGCCGACGATCTCGCCCGGCGTGAGGTTGCGCACCAGCCGCATGGTGCCGGTGTGGCAGAAGCTGCAATTGAGCGTGCAGCCCACCTGGCTTGAGACGCACAGCGTGCCGCGGGTCTCATCGGGGATGAAGACCATCTCGAAATCGTGCCCGTCATCGGTGCGCAGCAGCCACTTGCGGGTGCCGTCGATCGAATGCTGGGCCTCGATCACCTGCGGGCGGCCGATCACGAAGCGCTCTGCCAGCCAGGGCCGCATCGGCTTGGCGATGTCGGTCATGCCGGCAAAATCGGTTTGCCCACGGTGATAGATCCAGTGGAACACCTGCTTGGCCCGCAGCCGGGCCTGGCGCGGATCGAGCCCGGCCTCCTCGAACAGGGTGGCGATGCGCGGGCGCGGCAGGCCGACCAGATCGATGCGCCCATCGGCGCGCGGGGTGATGTCGCGCGCGGCGGGCACCGGGTCAACGAGGCCCGGGATGGTCATGAGAGCGGTATCGGCCATGGGTGGGCGGCCATATAGGCGCGATTGGCGGGTTTGACCAGTCAGCCCCGCCGGGCGCAGCCGAGCGTGGCCGCATCGATCGCGCTCGCCGCCCCGGCAAGGGCATAGCGATCGGTAAAGCCGCCGCCCGAAACGCGCATCCGGCTGCCCGCGCGCAGCGCGGCGATGATCGCGGCATCCTCGCGCGGCCCCGGTGCCCAGGCGTTGCGGCCCTTGGCGATAAGCGCAAAGCGCTTGTCGCCGATATCAAGGCGCAGCGCCGCCTTGTCCGCCACGGCACGCGAAAGCACCAGATGCACGCTGCCGCGCACCTTGCGCTCGGGCCAGGTGGAAATGGTGGCATAGGCGGGCAGAGCGGCCCCATCGGCCTTGCGCGGCGCGCCTTCGGCCTTGGCGATGGCATAGCAGCGCAGGGGCTTTTCGTCGCGGAAGGCGGCCCAGCCGTCATAGACGCCAAGGCTCTCGCGCGCGGCCAGCGGCGCGGCGAGCGCCAGCAGCAGCAGCGGGAAAGGCCTAATCATAGGCAATCGCGATCACCTCCCATTCGCGCGTCCCCGCAGGCAGGGTGACGGCCCGCAGATCGCCCACCCGTGCCCCGCGCAGCGCCCGGGCGAGCGGCGCGT
>Ga0075012_10006577_pt1 | contig 10529 bp, 3 predicted proteins | sample All_14_2_FD_71474 | JGI IMG/M metagenome (GOLD analysis project Ga0075012, IMG submission 71474) | Freshwater microbial communities in response to fracking from Pennsylvania, USA - Allegheny Zone_MetaG_DW_15 | ecosystem: Environmental > Aquatic > Deep subsurface > Groundwater > Drilled... | reverse complement strand
CTCGCCGGGCTGCTCGTGAAAGCCGGAAACCCGTCCGAAGCCGAGGCGCTCGCCCGCGAGGCCGTCCGGACTTTTCCAAAGGATGCCGCAGGCTGGTTCGTTCTTGGGCGCGCCCAAGAAAAACTCGGCCAGCACGCCGAGGCGGAAAAGTCCTATTACGAGGCGGTCCGCCTCGACCGCGGCCTGGCCAACGCCTGGAACAATCTGGGCATCCTCGCCGCACGGCGCGAAGATGCGAGGACCGCCCTGACCTGTTACGTGAACGCGCTCTTCGCCGACCCCCAGAACACGGAAGCCCAATATAACTTGGGGCGCTCGCTGGTCATCAGCAAAACCGATTTCGAGCGCGGCGTGCGTCTGCTCGTGACCGCCTCGTCCGGCTCCGGCGAAGCGGCGGCGCGCGCCAAACGTTTCCTCGCCGACCTCGAGACGCTCTCGAAAGGCGGCGACCCAAAATGGAAGACGGTTGACGCGAAGAGCAAAGAAAGGCGGTAAACCATGCACATGGGGAAAACACCCCTTCTCCGTCGCCTTCTTCGGCCGGCACGCCTGACCGCCCTCGCCGCAGCCCTCGCCCTGGCAGCCGCGATACATCTGCCCGTCTCTGCGGAACAGACGGACACCGGCTTTAAGACGACGGCCGGCGCCTCGACCCAAAGCGACCATTCGACGGAGAAAACCTACAGCAACGCGGGCGACGACGCCTTCGGCGGGACCGACCTGAACAACGGACAGACCGTTGCGCAAGGCGGCACCACCCTCATCAACCAGAGCGGCTCCATCGGCGGGGACAACGCCAACATCGGCTACACCGTGAACGCCGGAGGTTCGGGCCAAATCACGAGCGGCGAAAACGGCGTTATGGCCAGCGGCGAAGTCGGCATCGAAGCGGAACTCGCCGCACTGGCGCAAGGCAGCGTGGGCAACGAGATGTTCGGCGCGAGCGCCGCGGCCGAGGCCAAAGTGCAGGCCCTCCTCAAAGCGCAAGGCCAGATCGGCGCGTACATCGATGAGAAAGGGCTGACGATCGGCGCGGAAGCCAAGGCCGAGGCCATGGTCAGCGCTGAAGCGTCCGTCAACCTCACGCTCTCCGTCTTCGGCGTGGCCACGAGCGTCAAGGCCACCGCGCGCGCACAGGCCGGCGCCTCGGCGTCGGCCGCCGCGCTGGTCACCATCGGCTTCGACGGCAAGATCAAGTTCAAGGTCGGCGCAGGGGCCACGGTCGGAGTAGGCGCGGGCGTTGACCTCGAGTTCGAGGTGAGCGCGGAGGCCTTGCTGAAGCACCTCGGGCTGAAGAGCCTGGATGAACTGATTGCGTGGATTCAGAAGTTCATCAAGGACCCCGGCGCTTTCATCGGTGAACTGATCAACGACGCCAAAGACCGGGTGGCGGCAGCCGTGGTTGAAAAAGTGGAGGAGGCGATCACCGACACCGTCAACAACGCTTACGCCGCCGCCGAAAACATTCTGGCCGACATCGTCGGTAAACCCGGCGGGCTGCCCGGCTCGACACTCCAAAGCCTCTTCGGCAGCGGCTCCTCCGGCGGCAACGGCGGGAGCGGAGGCAGCGGCGGGGCTTCGTCCGGCGGCGGCGGATCATCATCGGGAGGCGGAACCTCCTCCGGCGCGGCCGGGGGCTCCTCCGGCGGCGGCGGCGGTGCCGATTACCAGCGCGACAACCAATTCAGGCGCTGGAGCAAATAGCCCTCTGTGCCCGACCGGTTCTGTTTAATGTGTGGCCTTTTCGGGTAGGGATGCCTCCCCGAGGCGTCCGCCGGTCGTTTTGCTCTGGAACAGACGGACGGTTCGGGGAACCGTCCTTACCATGAATGCCTGTCATCCACTTATTCGGGACTCGCTTTTGGCCCTTCATCGCAACCGACCCTTTGCTCTCAAAATCGCGACGGCGTTCTTTTTTTCGCCTCGCGGATTTTGCGGGTGGCTGCGCGGGCCTGTTCGAGTTTATAGGCGTCCATCTTGATTCCAAAATCCACTTTACGTTTATACTCTTCCTCACACTTTTTCAATGTGTATCCCGCCAAGGTTAGATCGTATTCGTTTGGAACATAACCCAGAGAAACCGCCTCGGACAATTTGACACTGACCTCCCACGGAAAATAATCGTTTTTCTGCCCATGATTATCGAGGAAATAGGGCCCGTGCGCGTCGCGACAGATCGCCAGCACGTTTTCAAGTTCGACGTCTCTGCCCGTCCCTTGCCACCGCTCTTTCAAACCGTCCGGGAAACGCCCGACCACCCACGCGTCTATGAGCGTCTTGACCGGTTTCGGAGGCACCGGTTCCCCACGCTCTTTTCTCAGAGCGCCCGTCTCGGGGTCGGCGACCTGAAACTCCCGCAACCGGGCTTCCTTCTGCCAAGCGCGCTCGGCGGCCAGCTCCTTTTCCGCAAGCGCCGCATAATGACCGATGACTTCTTCTTCAATCTTCAGCTTCGTGTTCTGATACCCGGCGTCCGCCAGCGGCGCGGACTTGGGCAGCAGCGCGGCCGCCTGTTCATACCGCTTGGCCACGCACGCCGCACCGGCCTCCAGCAGCATCTTCAGCGCGTCCGTCTGCTCCCAGCGGCCCGGCACACCGATGCGCTGCGGCCCGTCCCCCGGCTGGAGAACGAGCTTCATTTCCTGAGGAAGATAATCCGTCCGCGACCAGGTCAGCGCATAACTCCCGGGCCGCAACGCGACGGCCCCCGGCTTGTCCGTCACCGCGCTGCCGGCCGCATCGGCCAAGACGAGCCGGACAGGCGGCCGCAACCCCGACTCATCCCCAGAAATCACCACCTCGACCGGCCGGGGTGTGAACGGGACGATGACAACCTGCTGGCCACCGCCCTCGGCCCAACGGAGGGGCAAGGACTGCTCCTCGTAACCGGGTACAAGGGCCAAGGCCGCCTCAACTTTCGTCGAGAGCCGGAACTCGCGGCGACCGGCTGCCTCAAGCGACTCCTCGCTCCGGCCGACCCGCATCGTCACGGCCAGCCCGCTCCGGTTCTCAACCCGGAGAACGAAAACTTTCCGCGCCGTCACAACCCGCTCCCGCAAGGCTGCCGAACAGGAGGGCACCAGCAGGTTGCCGACACCCGGACGCGCCAACAGCCCGACCGCATTCGACAGGCGTTCAGCCCGGTTGGTCAGCGGCTCATCCGCGCAGGCGACCGCAGCCACCCAGTTGGACACCGCGGCCGCCAGTTCCTGGCCGGCCCCGACAACCGCAGGGTCTTCCGCGACGCCCTTTGCCGGATGCGGCCACGCCCAATCGGCGGGCAGCGTCACGGCGCCCCGCCCGATCTCGTCGCGATACGACTGAAGCCGCCCCTTCAGCACCGTCACCTCCTGCTGCCGCGCGGTCTCGGCAAGCCGCGCCCGCGTCCTCCGCTCCTCTTCATCGCGCCTGTCACCCTCAACCTTTTTCCAATAGTCGCAAACCTGCGCGATCAGATTTTTCCACTCCGTTTCGTGCCCCAAATGATCGAACCGGATTGTGTCTGCGCGGTTCGTGTGCGCGGACGCATCCTGCCACTGCCCTTTCTGGACCTGCCCACGCAAAATGTCCAAGCGCTCCAATGCGCCGCTTCGCCTCCAGGCCTCCTGCGCAGGCAGGCTGATCACGCAGGCCTCACCCGGAAGCACGTCAAATGGGACGGGGTCTTTTTGCGCGTGGTCCGGTCGTTCAAAACGTGCCCACACCTTGCTTCCAGGCAAAGCGTTGGTGACTGCGGATGCGTTCAACACCCCCCACGTCTTCTGACCGTCGAGCGAGACCTTCACCGTAACCGAGGGCTTCAACTCAGGCTCCTGCCCTGCCACACGGACGATGACGGGGTTAGTTAGCGCCGTCAGCCGTTCCCGCAGCAGGACCAACACGCGTTCAGCCTCGTCCGTCCTGACCTTGCCCCCTTTAAAAGACCTTGCCTCATTGATCTGTCCAGATAAAGCGCCGCACTGTTTCGACAGCTCCGCGCAGTCATCGATTCCCGCATTCGCATAGGCTTGCGCGGCAGCCACGCTCCTGTTGAGGAGCTCTTGCCAACGGCTCCTTTCCAGCTCCTCCGCCTTGCGTTTCCCGTCATTCAGGTTCAGCGTGGCGATCCGGTTCGTGCAGGCCGCATACGCTTGCCAAAGCTCATCCGACCGCTCTTTCTCCATTCCCGCGTTCTTGCACCAAGTGTCATACAGGTTATGCTCTGCGACCCCATTTGTGATGTCGTTCTGCCCGTACTTGAGCAGGGCCTCCTTCACCGCTTGAAGAGCCTGTCGCTTCGCATGCTCCGAGACGGCCCTGCTTTTTTCAAGAATCCCCTCCCCGATTTCAGTGTTGAAATCGTCCGCACGTTTCTTCGCCACACTCGGAAGAACGCGATTGGTCAGACCCGCCAACTCCGCCGCATAGCGAGCCTGGACCGCCTCCAGTTGATAGGCGGACGCGGGAACCCGCTCAGGCGCGGAAGGGGGCTGGATCTTCGCAATTTCCGTCCGTGCCGCTTGAACCGTCCGCTCGAAGGCTTCGCGTGTTGAAACGTCGGCCCACCATCCCCGCACCCTCGCAACAGCCCGATTGCATGGCGGAATGATCGCGTGCTTGACCGCCGCCCGATAACGATACACACCCGTTCCCGACGCAACCAAGACTGCGAGCGTCGCCGCGCCCGCCGCGGCCCGCCCGGCCCAGCGCCAGAAGCCGGAGGGCACCTGCCAGCGGACGCGAGGAGGATGAGGCGCTTTCCGCTGCGCAAGACGCATGATCTCTTTATCGAGTTTATCGCGCAGCCCCTTTTCTGGAAACACCGTGGCCCCTGTCGGCTCTTCCTCATGCGGGCTCGGCTTTTCCTTCGGCGAAGGGGGAGGGGCAATGTGCGTCTTGCCGTCCCCCCCATCGGAAACAGGGATCTTCCTTGGGAGTGTTGTCCCCCCATCAATTGTCGGGAGTGCGTTGGCGGAGCCGTCTTGGCCACCGCCAGATGCCGCAGGCCGTACCGGCTGCGGAAGGACTGGCGTGATCGCTGTCGCCGATGTGTGCGGCCCGTCTTCCGCAATCGGGCGTTCCGGCTCATCCCCTTCTGAAAGGATCCGCCGGAGCGCGGTCGCCACCTCAACGGCTGAGCAAAGCCGCCGTTCCAGCTCGGGGTCCGTCATTTTCCGCAGCAGCGCGCACAGGGCGGGGTGGCCGGTGACGAGCGGATGATCAAGCTTCGGCTTCTCTTTGTCACGCGCGCGCTTGCTTAACCCGATCAGAGCCTGATCGCCCGCCGGCAGCCGGGGATAGGCGTGGCTTCCGGTCAAGGCCTCGAACAGGCACAAACCCAGCGCAAAAAGATCCATCCCCTCGTCCCCGCGCGACGAGCCGAACACCACTTCCGGCGGCATGTAGTCTAAACTCCCCGGAACATGCCCGTGCGTCACCGTCCCCTTGGCGTCCCGCGCCACGCCGAGATCCATGATGCAGGCGTTCTCCGGATGCCCTGCGGGCAGGTAGAGGTTCGAAGGTTTGATGTCGCGGTGATACACCTTTTCCTGATGCAGCGACGCCAGCCCCTCGGCATATCGCGCAAAGGCCGTGATGACCTCTTCGAACGGGAGCGCCTCGCCCGCTTTCAGGCGGTCGCGCAACGAGTAGCCCGGCATCCCCGGAAGGTAGTCCATCACCAGGAAATATTGTTCGCCCCCGACATGAGCCACGGCAAAGAAATCAACGAACCGCACCAGCGACGATCCCGACAGCCGCCGGATCAGCTCAGCCTCGCGTTTGAAGCGGTCCGCGTACTCGGACCGCAACAGGCATTTGACCGCCACCTGCCGGCCGTCCGACACTCTCCGCCCCTTGTACACTTTCCCGAAGCCGCCCTGCCCGATCAGCTGCAGCAGCGCGTAGCGTTTACCCTCATTGGCCAGCTCGTGTGGCTGAACCGTCCGCAGTGCCGCCTCGAACGCCTTGAACGACGCCAACCTCCGCTCCCGATCAGGCGAAAGCCCCTGCTCCAGCACCGGCTTGAGCCGTGGCACCAGCGTCTGAATGCGCGAGCTCACCTTGATGACGCCGCCGTCTGACGCGTCCGGCCGGCCAAACCAACGGTTATGAAAAACGAAATCCCCTTGGTTCGCCTCATCCCGCCTCTTCACATAAGGCGTGCGGCCCACGAGAGCCTCGTGCAGACAAACCGCCAGACTGAACACGTCGGAGCGTTCGTCGCCATGAAAACTGGGCTCCAGAAAGTCGGGGGCCATGTAGTCAAAGGTGCCCCTCAAATTGCCCTGCGATGACCCCGTGACCGTACCGCCCTCCTGCCGGGCGATCTCGAAATCGATCAGCTTCACCGCGCCGTCGGCGCACAGGAAGATGTTGGACGGCTTGAGGTCCCGGTGGATGATGTTTTGCCCGGCAGCATAAATCAGCACAGACAGACAGTCGCGGAAGATCGCCAACCCCAAATCGACATCGAGCCCGTAATGCTCCTTCTCCAGCCGTTTTTTAAGCGTGCTCCCTTCCAGGTATTCCATGACGATCACAGGGAATTCCTGGTCATCCAACGGGCCTCCCTTGTAGGAGAAACTGCCGTAGTAGCGCACCATGTTGGGGTGCCGCATGGCGGCCAACGTGTCGGTGCGCTTTTTGAGCCGCCGCGCGTAGTCGCCGTCCGGATCAGGCACCGACATGTACTTGAGCGCCACCCGGCTGCCGACCGCCACATCCCGCATGACGGCTTCGACACACCGCGCCTCGAAAACGATCCCCTGCCAGCCCTGATCAGGCAGTTTTCGGATGAGCTCGAACCCGCCGATTCTGTTGCTGTTTGCAGACATGGAATGAGTCACTGTCTCGCAGGCGCCAAGCCGGGAATCTCCTGCCACTGCCTCACACACTCTGCCGTCATCCGGACCACCTCATGCAGGTCCAGGCGCGCCTCTGCGGTCGCGAGCTGCCCCCGCCGTTTGCCCCGCGCGATCAGCCCTTCCATCTGTTTCACAAGCCGTTCAGCCGCCTGCACCTGCTCGGGCTGGGTCAACCCGCTGACGCGCGGCAGCCATTCGGTGTCCAGATACGTGCTCATGTTGTTATCCGCAGCCACGTTGGCCAATCCACCCACAAAAACTTTAAGCTCCTCTTCAAAGGCCTCCTCAGACAGCTCCTGCCCCGACCTGGCGATCTTCTGGGCCACCGCCAACACACCCTTCGCCGTTCGCCTCATGTCCTCATTGTCATAGCAGGCCACAATCGTCACGAACCGTTCAAGCACGGCCGTGTCCTCCGAAAGACGGATGAACGTCTGACGCAACCCCGACTTAGCCGCTGCCGCCTCAGCCACCTTCTGCGCCAGCCGCGCCGCCTCAGCCTTTGCCGCCTCGTCCGCCCTCGCCTTCGCGAGCCTCGCCTCTTCGGCCCTCTTCCGCTCGGCCTCCTCCCGCGCCGCCCTTTCCTGCGCCAGCCGCGTCGCCTCAGCCTTCGCCGCCTCGTCCGCCCTCGCCTTCGCGAGCCGCGCCTCGTCCGCCCTCTTCCGCTCGGCCTCCTCCCGCGCCGCCTTCTCCTGCGCCAGCCGCGCCGCCTCTGCCTTCGCCGCCTCGTCCGCCCTCGCCTGTGGCTGTGCCTCACCCGTCGTTTTCCGCAACGCCGTCACGGGCTCACTCGTCTGCGGGGATGCCGCCGCTGGCGTGGCGGCGGGAAACATGCGGTTTGTCGGCTTGTTCCTTTCGAGCCACCCGACCTGCCGCGCCAGAACGAATAAACACAAGCTCCCCGCTGCGGCAGCACCGATCATCCCTCGCCGCCCTTTTTTGCGCGACGTCCCGGTTTCGGCGATCTCCACCGCCGTGTCTTTCGCCGTATCCGGAGTGGCGTCGCTTTCAGCCGGAGTCGGCGTCGCCTGTTCAAACGGCTGGCCTTCCGCCGACACCGACGTCGAGGGCGTCACGACCCCAAAGACATAAGGGCGCGTGCCGTCCGCATCTGTGTCAACCCGGCTTGTGTCATGCGTCGCTCTTTCGCCGTCCTTATCCGGAGGCACCGCCGTGCCGGGCAAATCTTGAGCACAGTCCGTCTCCGCTGCAGGCAGCCGCCCCACACGGATCAGGACGACCGTCACATTGTCGACTCCGCCGTTGTGATTGGCCCGGTCAATCAGAGCGCGCGCCGCCGCTTCGACATTCCCGTCCTTGCGCAGAATGGCGACGATCTCCTTGTCCGCCACCATGCGCGTGAGGCCGTCGCTGCACAACAGGACCACGTCTCCTTCCGCCACCCCGAAAGGCGTCCGCTCCAGTTCCACACGTTCGTCAACCCCCACCGCCCGCATCACGATCCCGCGGAACATCGGGTTCAGGTCCTTCTCGTCCTTGACGCCTGCCAAGGCGGCGGCTGAATGATCCCGCGTGACCTGGGTCAGCGTTTTTTTCCTGAGCAGGTAGAGCCGGCTGTCCCCGGCATGCAGTGCCGTCGCCGTGCCGGGGTGGGCGGGGTCGAAACAGACGCCCACAAACGTGCTTCCAGTCCCCCTGGTGCCGCGCTCTTCCGAACGGGTGTAGATCCAGGCCGACACGTCGTTCAGGGCCTGCGCGATCCACGCTTGCGCGGCCGCCCCGGAATACGGCCGGCCACGCTTGTTCAGCCGGTCACACAACGCAGCCAAGCCTTCAACAACCGCCTGGGAGGCCACTTCGCCGTCCTCCGCGCCACCCATGCCATCCGCCACGCAGAACACCCCGTTTTCGGGATAGCGTCCAAAGGCGTCTTCATTGTTCTTGCGCTTGCGCCCCAAATCGGTGAGCGCCGCGCATGTGAGGTGCGAGAAAACGTGAGCCATAACCCCTCCGTCGAAAAGTTGATCGCCTTTGTGAAAGAAAAACGGCCCCGCCAACCGGTTTCCGGCGGGGCCGTCATTACGTTCCAGACAGGAGGCGCGCCGCGTGCCTCAGCGGAGCGCGGAGATCTGAACCGGCACGGGTTTGGCGGTCTCTGCCTGCTCTTTCTTTTCCGTACCCGGCTTCCCCGTCTGCGTTTTGCCGCCCTCTGTCTTCGTCCCGAACCAGATCGAGCTGCTCGGGCTCAGCCCGCCCGAAAGAATCTCAATGTAGGCGTCCGCCGGAATCTCGGGATCGCCCGTGATCGTCGCCTTCTCGGCCAAGATGAAGTCGATCAGGCCCAACGCCACCGGCTCGTTGATGTCCAGCTGGTCGTGCAGGAAGAACGGGTCGCCGAACACGCCCTGACGCGACTTGAGTTCCGGGGTTTCCGCCGGGAAGGCTTCCGCCGCCGCGAACAGCTGCACAAAGGTGGGGTCGCCGCCGACGTACTGGCCGTTGATGAAGATCAGCGCCCCGCTGCCGTTGGCCGCCGACGCAACGGGATCGTCAACGCCGCCCGCCGTGTCGAGAAACGCTAAGACGGTCCGGTCCGAGCCACCCGCCACGTTGTTGATCCAGATGTCGGCCGGTGCCGAACTGCCGCACAGGCTGATCTCCAGAGCGTCGATGCTGTTCCCCGCGTCACCCGCGCCGATGATCTGTCCGGCCGAGATCACCAGCGCGCCTGCCGCAATGTCTACGCCCGCATCGTTCCCGTCGATCACGGACTGGTCGGCCATGAGGTTGACGCTCCCGCAGCCGGCATTGATCCCGCTGAGTCCGGCGCTCGTAACGTCCACGTTCGCGTCGTTCAGCATCACGCGCGTGACGGTGATGTCACCCACCGAGCCGATCATCAGGTCCGCTTTGCCGTAGACCGCGACGCTCGCACCCTGCGCGACGACCTCGTCCGCGACGACGGTGATCGGGTTGAACGGACGGGTTCCCGAAGTTCCGGCGCCGGCATCCCCGATATCGCCGGTAGCCCGCAGCGACACCTGTCGCGCAAAGATATTCACGTCGTCGTTCCCGTTTGCGAAGCCGTTCGCGCTCACCGTAATCCCGTTGCCGTGATCCGTGATGCCGCCGCCAGCCGTCACCGCCACATCGCCCGCGCCGGCGTTGAGCACGCCGTCCAGCACGACATCGCCGGTCGCCGCGTAGCGGATGTTCCCGCCCGCGGTCGTCCGCGCCTCTGCCCCTTCCGCAAGATCGATCAAACCTCCGGCGGCCTCGACGTCGATTGTCCCGCCCGCGGCGATGTCGCCCGCGGCCGTCTGCGTGATGCCGAGCGCGGCCAGCACGCTCACATCGTCGCCCGCCGTCACCGCGCCTTTCAGGACCACATTCCCGCTCAGCGCCCGCAGCAGCACGTCGTCACCCGCGGTCACCGCCGCCGATACCGTCAGTTCCCCGCCTGCCTCGATCTTCACGTTTCCGGACGCCGACGCGCCGGCCAGCAGCACGCCCGCCTGAGGCGTCGTGCTGCTGTCCAGACCGATCCGGTTCACGCCGATCGCCGCCACCGTCCCGATCGTCAGCGCGTCCGCCTCGCTCACGTAGACGCTCCCGCCGCCCGCGCGCGCCGCCAGCGTGCCGACCGCCGTGTCGATGGCCGCCGCCGCAGGGCCGCCCACCGAGCCGCCCGCCACCAGCTGCGCCGTCGCGGCGCTCACGTCC
>Ga0075012_10006576_pt1 | contig 10530 bp, 10 predicted proteins | sample All_14_2_FD_71474 | JGI IMG/M metagenome (GOLD analysis project Ga0075012, IMG submission 71474) | Freshwater microbial communities in response to fracking from Pennsylvania, USA - Allegheny Zone_MetaG_DW_15 | ecosystem: Environmental > Aquatic > Deep subsurface > Groundwater > Drilled... | reverse complement strand
CTCCTCGTAGCGGATGTCCTGCCAGGTGTCGTGGTCCGCCGCCGTCCAGCCGGCGAGCGGAGACTCGGCGACACGCTGCGCCGCGTCGGCGAAGGCGAGCGCCGCCGGCAGCTTGATGCCGCCCGCGCGCTTGACGTGGCCGATCCAGACCGCGCCGTCGATGGTCGCGCGCAGCAGCGCCGTCTCGCGCCGCGCGACCACCTCGCCCGGCGTGCCGCGCAGCTTCGCCTCGGGCCAGGCGTCGTAGAGATGGCAGGGCTCGCCGAACAGCGTGTCGGCGACGCCGGGAAAGCCGTCGGCGGCGTCGATCTTGCGCAGCACCGTCGCCGTGTCGTCGCGCGCCCAGTCGATGGCGCGGTCGGGCTGCTTCATCAGCGGGCGCAGGCGGCCGCGGCCACCGGCCTGGGCGAGCGGTGTCGGCGTGCCATCGGCAGCGAAATGCGCGACGGCCTCGGCGACGGCGCGACAGGCGGCGTCCGTGACTTCATTACGGTAGAGGCTCGACTTCTTGGCGCGGCGCATCGCAAAGCCCGCGCTCGCCCAGACCGGGCCGGCATCCATCTCGGCTTCCGCCTGCAGCACCGTGACGCCCCACTCCGCCTCGCCGTCCTGGATCGCCCAGTCGAGCGCCGAGGGGCCGCGATCGCCGACGACGCCCGGGTGCACGATCAGGCAGGCGTGCTTGCGCCACACGGATTCCGGAATCGCGCGCCGCAGGTAGGGCGCGACGATCAGGTCGGGCTTGAACAGCGCAACGGCTTCCTCGGTCACGCTGTCGGCGATGTCGAACTCGATCGAGACCTCGTGGCCGCGCGCGGCGAGTTCGCCGTGCAGGCGCTGCGCCAGGCTGTTGTAGCTGTGGGTGAGGAACAGGATCCTCATGCGTTGAGCTGGGCCAGCGCGCGCTCGACCAGCCCCGCGCGCTTGAGCATGTCGAGGCGATGGCCGTGCGCCTCGCGCAGGATGCGTTCGAGGTAGGCGAGGTTCTTGTCGATCGACTCCTGGTAGCGATTCACCGCCACGCCCTCGGCGTGCTCGAAATGCTTCGCCAGGTAGGGCGAGAGGCCCTGCAGCTCGCCGTCGAGGCGCTCGCGCGTCATCTTGTAGAAGGCCGCGGTCTTCTCCAGCAGGTCGTCGAAGTCGACGAAGCCGCCGAGGCCCGCCTCGCGGAATTCGAAGAACAGCAGCAGCAGGCGCTCCAGGTAAAGCCGGTTGCCCATCTGGCTGACGAGGTCGGCGGTGCCGGTGGTCATGCCCGCCAACTCCTCGAGTTCGCTGTTGAAGACGATGCGGCCGACCGGCAGGCGGTGGTCGGTCACCAGGATGACGTTCACCAGGCCGTCGAGGAAGGGCGCCGGTTCGTCGGCCAGGTGGCGGCGCGCGAACTCGGTGCCGCGCTGCACGTGGGTGGCGGTGAACTGCGCGCCCGTGCCCTCCTCCTCGCCGATGCGCTTCAGGTAGCCGATGTCGTGGAACAGGCCGCCGAGCACCACCATGTCGATGCCGTCGTCGCCGAGCGGACGCCCGGAAAGGTGCAGGCCGTGCGCCAGGCGCGTCGCGCACAGCACGACTTCCAGCGTGTGTTCGTCGTTGTGATAGAGGGTCTGCAGCTCGTGGTAACCCTCGAGCCGGCCGGCATAGGCGAGCGAAACCAGCTCGAAGGCGCCGTCGATGCGCCGCATGTCGTGCGCAGGCGCCATGTCGGCCACGATGGCCCTCACTTGGCGGTGCGTCTCGGCAAAACTGTCTTTCATGTTCTCTTGGGGTTCCTCGTCGATTGCTAGGACGATGTTTTTTGTTGTTTCGTTCAGCAGATTCGCGGCAATTGCTCCCCGGTCAGCCAGTCGACGATGCGCTTGCCGCCGAAGCCGGTGCGCATCTGGACGAAGTGGTTCGGGTCTTCCAGCACCTCGCCGATGCGCGCCGCGCCACTGCCGAGCGGATGCGCGCGCATGGCCGCGAGCACCTTGTCGGCGTCGGGCGCGGCGACGATGGCCACCAGCTTGCCTTCGTTGGCGACGTAGAGCGGATCGAGGCCGAGGAACTCGCACGCCGCCGCGACCTGCGGATTCACCGCGATCGCCGCCTCCTCGATCAGCATGCCGGCCTGCGACTGGCGCGCGATCTCGTTGAGGGTCGTCGCCAGGCCGCCGCGCGTGGGGTCGCGCAACACGCGAATGTCGGCGCCGGTGGCGAGCATGGCTTCGATCAGGCCGTGCAGCGCAGCGGTGTCGGAGACGATGCCCGACGAGAAGCCGAGGTTCTCGCGCTGCGCCATGATAGCCATGCCGTGGTCGCCGAGCGTGCCCGAAAGCAGGATGGCGTCGCCGGGGCGGGCGCGGCTGCCCGACAGCTCGACGCCGACGGGCACGACGCCGACGCCGGTAGTGGTGATGAAGACGCCGTCGGCCTTGCCCCGCTCGACGACCTTGGTGTCGCCGGTAACGACGGCGACGCCGGCGTCCGTCGCCGCCTGCGCCATCGATTCGACGATGCGCGCCAGGTCGGCCAGCGGGAAGCCCTCCTCGAGGATGAAGCTCGCCGCCAGCCAGAGCGGCTTCGCGCCCATGACGGCGACGTCGTTGATGGTGCCGTGCACCGACAGGCAGCCGATGTCGCCGCCGGGAAAGAACAGCGGCGAAACGACGTGGCCGTCGCAGGACATCACGAGGCGGCCGCTGGCCGGCAGCGGCAGGCTGGCGCCGTCGTCGCCCCGGCGCAGGAATTCGTTGTCGAGGCGGCGCGCGAACAGCTCCTCGATCAGCTGCGCCATGGCGCGGCCGCCCGAGCCGTGCGTCATGTCGACGCGGCCGTGCTTGATGTCGAGCGGGCGGACGTACGTGGAACGGGTCATGCGGTCTCCGTGACGGGTGCCAGGCCGAGCGCTTCGCGCCCGCCGCGATCGAGGTATTGCCGCAGGGCCTCGACGACGCGGCCGTCGAACTTGCGACCGATCCCCGGCGCGATGATCTCCATCGCCTTCGTCTCGCCCATGCCCCGGCGGTAGTGGCGATTGGCCGTCAGCGCCTCAAAGACGTCGGCGACGGCGAGGATCTTCGCCATGTAGGGAATTTGCATTTCGGAGAGGCCCCACGGGTAGCCGGTGCCGTCGAGGGTCTCGTGGTGCGACGAGGCGATCATAGGCACGCTGCGGTACTTGCGCGAGAACTTGATGTTGTCGAGGATGTTGTAGGTCAGCGCGGCATGCAGCTTCATGTGCGTGTATTCGTCGGGCTCGAGCTTGCCGTCCTTCTTCAGCACGGCGTCGTCGATGCCGATCTTGCCGTAGTCGTGCAGCAGCGCCGCGACGCTCATGACGTCGAGGTCCGATTCGGTGTAGCCGAGCTCGCGGCCGATGCCGACCGAGATCTGCGCCACCCGCTTGGAGTGGCCGGCGGTCAGCGTGTCGCGCGCGTCGATCGAGGCGGCCAGCGCCTCGAGCAGGCTGAGGAACTGCCGGTCGGCGTCGCGGAAGCCCTGGGCATTCTCGACGGCGATGGCGACGATGCCAGCGACGCTCGTCAGCAGCGCGAGGTCTTCGTCGCTGAAATCGCCGCGCAGGCAGTTGATCACCTGGATGACGCCGAGCGATTCGCCGTTTCCGTCCTGCAGCGGCACGCAGAGGATGTTGCGCGTGTGGTAGCCGGTGCGGCGGTCGAAGGAGGGATCGAAGCGCGGATCGGCATGCGCGTCGCGGATCAGCAGCGGCTTCCCGGCGAGTGCGACGCTGCCGGCGATCCCGAGCTTGAGGTTGAGCTCGATCAGGGTGTCGCCGGCGCCGTCCGCATGCACGGCGACCAGCCGGCCGGCCTCGGCATCGAGGCGGAACACCGAGCCGCGGTGGCAGCCGGTCTCCTCGCGCAGGAGAGCGACCTCACGGTGCGCCGTTTCGGCATCGATCGCGCCCGCGGCGGCGAAGCGCGCGGCGCTCGCCTCGATCGCAGCCTCGTCTTCAGGCAGGAAGCGGCCGCTACCCTTGTTGAGGAGTTCAACGCCGCCAAGCATGGTGCCGTCGGCCGCGACGATCGGCGCCGCCAGCAGGCTCTCGGTGCGGTAAGCCGAATGTGCGTCGACCTCGGGATTGAAGTACGGATGCTGGTAGGCGTCCACGAGGTTGAGCATCTTGTGCTGAAGGATCGCCGTGCCGATGATGCCCATGCGCAGCGGCACGACGATCGCCTTGTTCGCTACGCCTTCGGCGAAGCAGGCGCGCAATTCCATGGTGTCGCCGTCGACCAGGAACAGCGTGCTGCGATCGGCGCCGAGGAGTTCGGTGACTTCGCGCATGACGAGGCCAGGCAGGCGTTCGAGGTCGCGCTCCTGGCTGACGCTGCGCTGGATTTCGAGAAGGCGCTCGAGGCGCCGGCGGTCCGTGTCCCGGGAAACGAAGCAGACGTCCTTCATGCTCATGGCGTACCCCCCCCTGAGTCCCGAAACCTACCATAAGTGTAGTGGGCGGCGCAGGCGCCCTCGGAGCTCACCATGCAGGAACCGATTGGATTCTCGGGGGTACACACGGTACCGAACAGCTTGCAGTCCTGCGGGCGCTTGACGCCACGCAGGATGGCGCCGCATTCGCAGGCCTTGTGGTCGGCGACGCTGCGGTAGGCGAGATTGAATCGGACTTCGGCGTCGAAGCGCGCGTATTCGCGGCGAATGCGCAACGCGGAATACGGGACGATGCCGAGGCCGCGCCACTCGAACTCGCGCCGCAGCTCGAAGACGTCGGCCACCATGTCCTGCGCCTTGAGGTTGCCGTCGCGGCTGACGGCGCGCGAGAACTCGTTCTCGACTTCGGCGCGTCCCTCATTGACCTGGCGCACCAGCATCAGGATCGCCTGCATGACGTCGAGCGGCTCGAAGCCGGCGATGACGACCGGCTTGCGGTATTCCTCGGCGAAGAACTCGTAGGGCCGGCTGCCGATCACGGTGGAGACGTGCGCCGGGCCGATGAAGCCGTCGAGCGGCACCGTCCCCCACTGGCGCACTTCCGGCGACTCGAGGATGTTGCTGATCGCCGAGGGCGTCAGCACGTGGCAGCAGAGGACGCTGAAGTTGTCGAGGCCGAGGGCCGCGGCCTGGCGGATCGCCACGGCTGTCGGCGGCGTCGTGGTCTCGAAGCCGATGGCGAGGAACACGACTTCGCGCCCCGGATTCTCCTGCGCGATGCGCAGTGTGTCGGCGGTCGAGTACACCATGCGGATGTCGCCGCGCCGGTCGCCGACGCCGGCCTTCGCCTTCATCAGCGACAGCCCGTTCGACGCCGGCACGCGCAGGGTGTCGCCGTAGGTGCAGAGGATCACGTCGCGATCGAGCGCGAGTTCGATCGCCAGGTCGACGCGCCCGATCGGCAGCACGCAGACCGGACAGCCCGGCCCGTGCACCATGCGCACGTTGGCCGGTAGCAGGTCGGCGACGCCGTAGCGCGAGATCGCATGCGTGTGGCCGCCGCAGAACTCCATGAAGCTGTAGCTGCGGGAGGCATCCGCCTCGCGCGCGATGGCCTCGGCCAACCCCGAAGCCAGCCGTCCGTCGCGGAACTCGTCGACGTATTTCATCAGCCCGCCGCCGCCGCTCCCATCTCGGCGAACAGCGCCAGCGTACGCGCCGCCTCCTCCGGATCGAGCTTGTTCAGCGCATAGCCGACATGCACGATGACGTAGTCGCCGACGGCGACGTCCTCGACCAGCGCGAGCGAAACCTCCTTGCGCACGCCGCCGAGATCGACGACCGCCTGGTCGCCGGCATTGATTTCGACCACGCGGGCCGGGATGGCAAGACACATCTCAATTGCTCCTCATCGCCTGCATGCTACCCAGGCCTGTCCAAGACTCAGGCCGCCGTCGTTCGGCGGCACGGCGCCGGCCTGCAGCACCTCGATGCCGCTAGTGGCGAGCGCCTGCTCGAGCCTGTGGCTCAGGATTCGGTTCATGAAACAGCCGCCGCCGAGTGCGACCGCGCGCACGCCGGTCGCCTCGCTGGCGCGGCGCAACCACTCGGCGAGACCGGCGGCCAGCGTCGCGTGGAAGCGCGCCGCCGCCATCGCGGCATCCGGCTCGGCCAGCAGCGCCGGAATGCCGCGCAGCAGATCCAGCGTTCCGTCGCCGCCGATGGCGTAGCCGTCCGGGTCGGGCGCCGCATCCGGCGCGCGCTCGGCAAGCCCTTCCAGCAGCATCGCCGCTTGGCCTTCGAAGGCCGCGACGGGCTTGACGCCGAGCAGGCCGGCCACCGCGTCGAACCAGCGGCCGCAGCTCGACGTGGGCGGCGACTGGATGCCGCGCGCCAGCATCTCGCGCACGGCGCCGGCGGCCGGGCCGGGAAAGCGGCGTTCGATCTCGTCGCCGCGGCCGAGCGCATGCAGCAGCGCGGCCGCCATGCGCCAGGGCTCGCGCGCGGCGCGGTCGCCGCCGGGCAGCGGCAGTTCGCGCAGATGCCCGAGGCGCTCACAGCGCATGCCGTCGACCCGCAGCAGCTCTCCACCCCAGATGCCGCCGTCGGCGCCGAAGCCGACGCCGTCGAGCGCCAGCCCGAGCAGCGGTTCGTCGCGCCCGCGTTCGGCGGCGACCGCGGCGATGTGGGCATGGTGATGCTGGACGGCGAAGGTCGGCAAGCCGCGCTCTTGCGCGAAGGCGAGCGCGGCCTGCGTGGCGCGGTAATCGGGATGCAGGTCGTGGGCGACCGCCTCGGGTTCGACGTCGAGCAGGCGCAGCAGGCGCCCGACGGTCTCGTCGAGCATGTCGCAGGTCGCGGCATTATCGAGGTCGCCTACGTGCTGCGAGACGAAGGCCTCGCCGCCGCGCGTGACGCAGACGGTGTTCTTGAGGTGCGCGCCGAAGGCCAGCACCGACGGCCCCGCAGCCGGCAGGCGAATGGCGCGCGGCACGAAGCCGCGGCTGCGGCGGATCGCCTGCACCGCGCCGCCCGACAGGCGCACGACGCTGTCGTCGCAGCGCGAGACGACGTCGCGGTCGTGGAGCAGCCACGCGTCGGCGATGCCGGCCAGCCGCGCGAGCGCTTCGGCGTCGTCGCGCACGATGGGTTCGCCGCCCGGATTGGCGCTGGTCATCACCAGGGCCAGCGGGTGTCCGCGCAAGGTCCAGTCAGTTCCGGCCGGGCGGCCGCAACCCTCGTGGAACAGCAGCCAGTGCAGCGGCGTGTAGGGCAGCATGGCGCCGATCCAGGCGATGCCCGGCGCGACGCCGGAAAAGGCGTCATCGGCGCCGGCGCGCTTGCGCAGCAGCACGATCGGGCGCTCGCGCGATTCGAGCGCGGCCTGCTCGGCGGCCGAGACCTCGGCGTGGGCAGCGATGCTGTCGACGTTGGCCAGCATGACGGCGAAGGGCTTTTCCTCGCGGTGCTTGCGCGCGCGCAGGCGGGCCACCGCTTCGGCGTCGTTGGCGTCGCAGCACAGGTGGAAGCCGCCGAGCCCCTTGACGGCGACGATGCGGCCACGCCGGATCTCGCCGAGCGCGGCGGCAACGGGGTCGCCCGCCAGCGCGTCGCCGGCGGCGTCGACGCAGCGCAGCCGCGGGCCGCAGTCGGGGCAGCAGGTGGTCTCGGCATGGAAGCGGCGGTCGGCCGGATCGCGGTATTCGCGTTCGCAGGCCGGGCACAGCGGGAAGCCGGCGAGGCTGGTCTGCGGCCGGTCGTAGGGTAGCGCGCGCGTCACCGTGTAGCGCGGGCCGCAATGGGTGCAGGTAATGAAGGCATGCCGCCAGCGCCGGCCGGCCGGGTCGAACATCTCGGCGAGGCAGTCGGGGCAGATCGCCGCGTCCGGGCCGATCGCCGTCGCGACGCGCCCGGCTTCGCTGTCGAGGACCGCGAAGCCGGCGCAATCGTCGAAGGCCGCGGGATGCGCCTCGATGCCGTCGATACGCGACAGCGGCGGCGCCTCGCGGCGCAAGCGTTCGATGAAGGCATCGAAGCGGTCATCGCCGCCCTCGAGGTGGATGTCGACACCGGCCGCGTCGTTCCTTACCCAGCCGCGCAGGCCGATGTCCTGCGCCAGGCGCCAGACGAATGGGCGGAAGCCGACGCCCTGGACGACGCCGGTGACGCGGACGCTGCGGGCCGGAGACATCAGCGCGGTGCCGCGAGCCTCGCCTCGAGTTCCGCGACGCGCCGCTTGAGGCCGGCGACGGTTTCGGCGCGGCGTGCGCGGGCCGCCGACGCGCCCTTCTCGATCCAGGCAAGCCACTCATCCATGCCCTCGCCGCTGGTGGCCGAGGTGCGGATGACTTCGATCTCCGGATTGACGCGCCGCGCGAATCCGATCGCACGCTCGACGTCGAAGGTGAGGTGCGGCAGCAAATCGCACTTGTTGAGCAGCATCAGCTTCGCGGCGCGGAACATGTCCGGATACTTGATCGGCTTGTCCTCGCCTTCGGTGACCGAGAGGATGACCACCTTGTGCGCTTCGCCGAGGTCGAACGAGGCCGGGCAGACGAGGTTGCCCACGTTCTCGATCATCAGCAGCGAGTCGTCGGGAAGTTGCAGTTTCTGCAGGGCGTGGCCAACCATGTGGGCGTCGAGGTGGCAGCCCTTGCCGGTGTTGATCTGGATCGCCGGGGCGCCAGTGGCCCGGATGCGCTCGGCATCCTGGCTGGTCTGCTGGTCGCCTTCGACGACGGCGACCGGGGTCTTGCCGGCGAGCGCCTCGATGGTCTTGCACAGCAGCGTCGTCTTGCCCGAACCGGGGCTGGAGACCAGGTTCAGCGCGAAGATGCCGCGCTCGGCGAGCAGGTCGCGGTTCTTGCGCGCGTAGGCGTTGTTCTTGGCGAGGATGTCCTGCTCGATCTGGACCATGCGCCCGGGAGCGACGCCCGGCGCATGGCTGTGGGCGGGCTTCCAGCGATGGGAGTGGTCGTGGCCGCCGTGGTCATTACCGTCGTGCCCGTGGTCGTGCGCATGGCTGTGGCGCGTGCCATCGGCGTGGACGTGCTCATGCGCGTGAAGGTCTTCGCCTTCGATCCGGGTTTCGCCGTCGCCACAGCCGCAGGTGGTGCACATTTCGTCGGTTCTCCTAATCGACTTCCAGTTCCTTGACGCGCATCTCGGTGCCGCCGGTGATGCTCACCGGCATTGCGCCGCAATGGGTACAGGCATCGTAGACCGCCGTAAGTTCCGTGTCCTTGCCGCATTCGAGGCAGCGGCCGGTGCCGGGGACGTGGATGATCTCGAGCGTCGCGCCTTCGACCGGCGTGCCGCGGCTGACGGCGTCGAAGCAGAAGGCCATCGCCTCGGGCTCGACGCCGGAAAGCGCGCCGATCTCGATGAAGATCGTGCGCACGCGCGTAAAGCCCTCGCGCTCGGCCGCATCCTCGACCAGTTGCAGCACTCCTTCGGCCAGCGACATCTCGTGCATTTGCTTTGCGCCCCGCGGGGCGCACTCCTTCAGCGCAGGGACAGGAACCGGCGGCGCGACAGCGAAGGCTCGCCGGCCGGCTTTTCCTCTTCAGGCGCCGATTCTACGGCGGGATCGAGCAGCGCGACCAGCGCCGCCCGAGCCGTCATCACGGCCTGTGACTGGTTGGAGAACTGCGACATCGGCGAGAACAGTGAACAGCTCTGGAACTCGCCTATCTCCTCCTCGTCGCTGCCGAGCAGCGCAAAGTCGCCGGCCGGGAAGCGCAAGAAGCGCCGCTGGTTGTCGCCGGCGGACTCCCAATCATCAGCCTTGCCGGGCACCAGCAGCACGCTCATGCACCAGGGCGTGACGACGACGCCGAGCCAGTGGCCGTTCCAGCGCTGGAAATCGACGGCCGCAACCGACAACGCCTCGTTGCATATCGGCACGTCGGCCATGCGCTCGCGCAGGATGCGGAAGAACGCCTGCTCGACCGCGTCGGCCGGGTTGGTTTCGTGAATGCGCAGCATCAGGAACCGAGCGGACGGACGGCGTCCTCGCCTCCCTGTGCGAGCAGTTCGGCCATCAGCGCCAGCGACTCCTGCGCCCGCGCGGCGTCGACGCGCTCGAAGGCGAATCCGCCCGCCTGCACGAGGACGTAGTCGCCGACGGCGACCTCGTCGCCCATCAACAGCAGGCTTACGCTGCGGGTCTGGCCGAAGCATTCGACGACGGCCATGCCGTCTTCGATCTCCACCACGCGCGACGGCGCCGCCAGGCACATGGCTAGGCAGCCAGCGCCGTTGCCGGCTCGACGGCGTGACCGTTCTTGCGCAGGGCTTCGACGGCCAGTTCGACGAGCTCGGGGATGCACGCGGCCACCGGCGCCGTGAGTTCCATGCCGAGTTCCATCGACTGCGGCTGGACGCCGAAAACCAGCGTCTGCTTCGGCAGCTGGTCCAAAAGTTCGAGGCTCGCCAGCACGTCGGGCAGCGCGATCTGGTGCGGCGACAGCTTGCGGCGGAAGAAGCTCGGCACCTCGTCGCCGGCGAGGCTGACGATGGTTCCCGGCGGTTTGCCGGCGAGGATGGCGTCGAGCACGATGAGCAGGTCGGCACCGGAAAGCGCCTCGATCAGCTCCATGCCCGCCGTGCCGCCGTCGATCGCCTCGACCTCCGGCGGCA
>Ga0075012_10006574_pt1 | contig 10531 bp, 4 predicted proteins | sample All_14_2_FD_71474 | JGI IMG/M metagenome (GOLD analysis project Ga0075012, IMG submission 71474) | Freshwater microbial communities in response to fracking from Pennsylvania, USA - Allegheny Zone_MetaG_DW_15 | ecosystem: Environmental > Aquatic > Deep subsurface > Groundwater > Drilled... | reverse complement strand
CCTCGGTACCGTCACAATCGCAGCTCAGAATTTCTCAACAGCCGCTGGCTCGACAATCAGAGGACGCGACGTCACTTTGACTTCCGATAGCACCAATGGCGGTTCTTTCAGTCTCGACGGTCTTGTTGAAGCGGATGGAACTGGTGCGCAGGGCGTATTGACCTTGACGCAGAACGGTTCCGTTCTTACCGACATGACCGATGCGAACTTCTCCGGTGGTTTGATTTCTCGTCAGCTGACAGTGACCAACAACACTGGTGGTGACATTCAGTTCCTCAACAACACGGCTACTTCATTCGACTTCAACAACGTCACGGCTAACGCTGGTGGCGACATCACGTTCATTGAAACCACGCTCGATGGTGATGGAAGCATCAACTTCACAGGTTCCAGTTTCGCTGGTGGTTCGTTTACCGCACTTGTCGACACTGACCTTTCAACCGGTATCGCTTCGATAGTTGGCGGCTCCTCTGGTGAACTCAGAAGCAGCAACGGTAACATCGGCACGACTGGCAACTTCTTCGAGACAAATTTCGGAAGTATCATCGTACAAGCACTGGGCGGACCATCGCCTACTGCGGGCAACGCTTATATCGGCGGCGCGAACGGTTTGAACTTCGCCGGCGGCAATTCGCAAATTACGGCTGATCTAGCCGCAGTTGCGCTCACCGGGGATATCACAACGGACGCGACTTCGACTGTCAGCGTCGGTGGAGCTGCTGATTTGGCAGCTCAGGTCGGTAACATCGGTACCGGATTGCTGAGCCCATTCCGTATCGACGTCGGTACCGGAGCTGGACAAGGCGTTCTTGCAAATGCATCGGGCGATGTGTTCCTCTATGACGCCAATGGCGCTGCTATCGCAAATGGAAGCTCTGCTACCTCTACAGCAGGTGGCACGTTTAGCTTCGTAGTTGACGGTGACCTCGCTGTCAGGAACAACGTTTCTGCTTCTACTGGCGACTTGATTCTTCAGGCGAACGCTGGTGGTGATCTGACATTTGCTCCGACTGTCCAAGCCACCGCTGCTGGTGACGTCAACCTCGCTGGTACCAACATTAATGGTGGAATCACTACGCTGGTTTCTGGCGACAATCTCACTGTCGAACTCTCCGGCGTGGGCAGTATTTACACCAACGTCAACTCAATCAGCACCGATATCGGAGCCGGCGATTTGACCATCAATGAATATGATGGCATCACCATCGGTGCGCAATCGGTCGGCGATTTGACTGTCAACGCTTCTCTGGTTGCAGATGGTGACGTCGACACCACTGCTGATTTCACTGTCGATACATTCACCGTAACCAACGACGGTGGCCACATCAACATCGATAACCAGGTCACTGCTAACATTGCAGCATCTCTGGATACCACGGGTGGCACAGGCGGTATCGGTGGAACAGGCACGCTAGCCACTCCGCTGGCTGGATTGTTCAGCGATAGCGGAAACATTGTCTTGACCGTAGACGGAGTTGCTGGCGGCAGCACCAATGTCACGGCACAGGCAGCTGCTGGCGGTGACGTAGACCTCACCTACGTTGGAACCGGCACTCTGACACTCGGCATTAGCTCTGGAAATGGTGATTACTTCGTAACCACTACCGATAGTGCAGCAGACGTGGCGATCTTTGACGACATTGATGGCACGGGTGTACTCGATATCACAACCAACCAACTGTCGTTTGTTAATCCTGTAACTTTAGCCTTCGACAGCGCGAACGTTCAGAGTTTGGCCGGCAGCGGTCTGACACTCGACGGCGGTGATGCTGTCCTCGGCGGAAACTTCGTCACTACCGATGGCGGTGCGGGCGTGAGCTTCACCGCTACCGACGGCGACTTCACCGTTTTGAACAAAACCAACTTTGTTGGTGGCGATGTCTTTGTGACCCTCGCGAACAACAACGGAATCAACGCAGTTGACCTCACCGCCATGGGTGCGAATCTGAACGGCGATGCTCAGCTGTTCCCACCGGGTAACGACATCACAATTAGAGCCGCCAACATTCAAGGGAATATCGGTACTGCGATTACGAACTTCAACCAAGTCACTGTTCTGGGTAACACAATCCACAACAGCAATGGCGACGTTCTTCTGCCCACCAACCTTGTGTTCTTTGGACAGAACCTCTCGATTATCGCCTCAGGCAATGTTACCGCCACTGGTGCCACATTGATCGATCTGTCTTCCAACGTCGGCAACGGCGGAAGTTTGATTATCCTGGCTGGTTTCGCCAATACTCCTGTGACAATGGGTGCCGAGAATACTGCTAACCCTGTGGTTATCACAGGATTCAGCGGCACTGGTGGTAGCGTAGACCTGACCGGAGTCAACATCATCACCAGCGCGACAGGTGCTTCCGGTGACGCCGGCGATGTGACCATCATCGCTGCAGGTGGCAGCACCCTAGGCAGTGGAGTCGTGACGGTCGGTAACATTACTGCAACGTCAGTAAATGGTTTCGGCGGAATGGTTTCGCTTGCAGGTTCTGCGGGTGTGACCGTAGGTGATATCACCACGACCGGTGGAGTCGCTGGCGGTGACGTGCTTCTTGGAGTCGGAACGGTCGCAATCATCGGAACTCCGACCATCACCAATGGTGTACTGAGCGGCGGCGGTTTCATACCTGATGCACTCGCACCGGGCAACCTGACGTATGGAGCTATCAACGCCGGCAATGGTGACGTCGCTCTGGGAGGCGCATTCACCGCTGGCGATACCGTGAGTGGTGGATTCATTCAAGCGGATAATCTTGAAGTGGCCATGGGCGACGGAACGGTTTCGCTGAATGTCGACGCTAACGAAGTTCAGGCCGATGCCACAGCTGGTGCAGGCGGCGGAACGTTGACGGTGAACGAAGCCGGCAGCATTAACGTCGATCACATCGATGGAAATCTGGATGTAAACATCAACGCCTTTGCGACCATCAACATCATTGGCAGCATCAACGCTGGAACCGGTGCTGTTGAACTTGGCGCTCAGGACATCACCACGAATGCTTCCAAAGTCATCGCCGATAGTCTCGATCTAAATGTCCTGAACAATGCTACGGTCAACACCAGTGTGAACACGCTGACCACGACTACTGGCACTGGCTTCATCATCGTGAACGAAGACAATGGTATCGACCTCGGTTCGCAGGCATCCGGCGCATCGCTGGTCGTGAATGCGAGCCAGGTTGCGTCCGGTGATGTGACGACATCAGCTGATTTTGTTCTTGACTCCCTCACCGTCAGCAATGCCGGTGGTGACATCGTCATCAGCAACGACATCACTGGTACGAGTGGTCTCGCACTCGACACCACTGGTGGACCTGGTGCAATCACTGGTCTGGGATCTGTTTCTTCGCCAATCATCGGACTCAGTTCCGGTGCGGGCGGCATCGACCTGTCAGTTAACGGATTGCTGGATGGGGATACGAGCCTCAATGCTGTAGCTAACGGCGGAAACGTCAACGTTGACTACGTTGGCACCGGAGTTTTGACTCTCGCGAATAACAGCACGGGCAACGTTGATTACAACGTCTCAGCTATCGGTGGCAGCATCGTGATTCGTGGAGACATCGATGGAACAGGTGATGCCACGTTGACCAGCGACGATATTTCGTTCTCTGACAACAGTGCGTATTCACTGACGTTCAACGAGATCACGCTCAACAGCGTAAATGACCTGACTGTCAGTGGCGGCATCAATGGTGGTACGTTCAACTCGACCGTTGCTACCAATTTCAATGCCACCAACGGCGACCTCACCACCAATGACCAGTTGAACTTCAATGGTGGCGATGTATTCGCAACATTGCTGGTCAACAATGGCTCCAACGCGTTCGTGAACAACGGAATCCTCAATGGAGACGGTGCATTCGATGGCGATCCAACGGCAAATTCGTTGACCATCACGGCAGCTCTCATCACCCCAGGAACGATTCAGAACTTCAACAATGTGTTCTTCCTGCAAGGAAACACCATCATCAATACCACTGGTGATGTTGTCCTTCCGACCAACCTGGTGTTCCAGGGTCAAGACCTCGCGATCATCGCGTCCGGCAACATCACCGCGACCGGAGCCGTGTTGATTGACCTGTCGTCATCAACCGGAGACGGTGGAGACCTCCTGGTACTCGCAGGCTACGATGCTACCGGTGTCACCGGCGGTCAACAACAGACCCAAGACCCAGTCACCGTCACCGGTGTCAGCACGACGGGCGGAAACGTTGACTTCACAGGAGTCAACATCATCACTAGCAGCTCGTTCGCTGGTGGCAGCGCCGGAAGTGTGACCATCCTTGCAGGAAGCACCACTGGTGCTGCCAACGCAGGCGATGTGGCAGTCGGCAACATCACCGCTGAAGGTGATTTGAACGGTGGTCTGGTTGTAGTCGGTGGTTTCGGCAACGTAAGCGTTGGAAACATCAGCACCATCGGCGCGACCGGACAGGGCGGCTCAGTTGTACTCGGCAGCGCCACGGCAACATTGGTTGGACCAGTGGTCGTGACGAATGGTAGCCTCACAACCGGAAGCTTCATTCCGGGAGTGCTGTCGGGCGGAGATGTCGCATTCGGTACAATCAATGCAGGAACCGGTGATGTCGACCTTGCAGGCGCGCTCGATGCAGGAAACAGCATCGCGGGCGGTGCTATCACAGCTGACAGAATCGGTTTCGTCATCGGCTCCGGAACGGCTTCAGCAACCGGTAACTTCAACAGAGTTACGGTTGATGGCACCAGCTCAGCAGGTGGCAGCGTGACGGTCACTGAGAACGATGACATCATCCTTGATGACGTCGCCGGCACTCAAGTCAACGTCACTGTTAATGCCTCCGGCGATGTCTCAGTAGACGGAGATGTGAGCTACGGATCGGGAACGCTCACGTTGAGTGCCGCGAATATCGTCCAAGGTATCGGCGGCTCGATTACAGGTTCCAACTTGAGCCTCACAGCAGTTAATGACGTTACGTTGACAACGAACGTCACAACTCTGCTGGATAGCTCAGCTGATAATCTGACGTTGTTCAACACCGGCAACCTGACCGTAAATGACTTGACCATCGGCACTGATATCAATCTCACCAACACTGGAACGCTCACATTCAATGGAACTACCACTGCAGCTGACGTGAATGTCACTAATACTGGTGCACTGACGATTGGTGGTATCACAGCGACTGGCGCTATCAATGTCGACAACACCGGCAACGCTACAGTGGCTGGTGCGCTCGACGGGGCAGGCGGTGTCTTGATCGATGCGTCCGGTACGTTGGCTGTGAACGCGGCCGTTTCCTCTGACCTCGATGTGAACTTGCTGGCTGACGGCGACATCTCGGTATCAGCTAATGCCACTTCGGTTGATGGTAATCTCAACATCATCACCCAGGGTGGCAATATCACCACAGCTGATAACATCACCCTTCAGGGCGATGCTTCTATTCTGATTCAGACAGTCGGTGGCGGCACAATCACGGTTGGTGCAACCAACAACATCTTTACCGATGCGGCAGTGAAATCACCCGGAATCGGAAACGTCACCATTCTGCAAGGTGCAACGCTTCCAGCTAAGACCAAAAACCTCAAAGGTAGAAACATCATCGCCATCACTGCAGATGGCGGAACTGTGCTCACCGGTAGAGGCAAAGGGACCAAGAAGGTGGTCTTTGAGTCGCCTGATAACACATTGTCCGGACTCGGCGCTCAGCTCTTGATCGTCGCAGCGGCTAAGAATGGTGTCATCATCGGCGGTGGTGCAACGATCACGGCTGACCCACCGGTTGCAGCAGGTTCGGCTATCACAGTCTCGACCTGGGGTAACGCGGATGCTGCTCAAAAAGCGGCTCCAACAATGTCGACCGAATTGCCTGCATCGCTGGCAAGCATCACAGCACCAGCTGCGGTGTCGTCGGTAAACATGGTGACCACAACCAACGCGACTACCACCACTGGCAAAGATGCCCTCAACGGCACGCTTTCCAATCTGGCTACTGCCAACAACCTCAACATCTTTGCCGCGCAAGAAGATGACTCGACCATCACCGGTTATGCGCCGGTCGGTCAAGTCGTTGACGGTAAGGTATGCAGCGACATCGAATTCGGTTTCGCTTCAGGTGGGGCTGGAAATGGTGTTTCGACAATCAAACACAGCGACATCGTCACTCTCGACAATGGCACCGCTCTGTTCGTACCGTCGAAGGACATGATGGTCGTGACACCGAAAGGCAAAGTCAAACTTGGAGCTAACTCGGTTGCAGTGGTCAGCATCGACGGTAATCAGCTCTCGGTGTACGACATCAACGACAACCACAAAGGCAGCGTAGTCGTTGCCGCTGGTGGTCGCGAATTGTCGCTCTCACCAGGACGTCACCTCACCGTCACAAACGATCGCGCAGCATCCTTCGCGGAAGCTAACCCGATCGAATCGATCATGCACCGTGCAATCAGCCGTCATGAACTCGGCAACGGACACAGAGCATTCACCACAGAATTCTCGATTCCGTCGGCTGTTCAAACGGTGAAACCGCTCGGCGCGATGATGCACTCCAACCATGCAGCAGCTAAGAAAGTTGCTCAGAATGTCATCAAGACATCTGCGGTAATGATGCACATCGGTGGTGCTGCTCCTTACGAGTTCCACACCAAACCGAGAACTGTTGCAATGAACATGAACTAAGTTCACTGACAGCAAGCTAGTAGAAAGGGGCGCCGCAAGGTGCCCCTTTCTGTTTGGAGTTACTTCTAATTAGTGGTACTCTGTCAAATTCGATTTCGGAGCGAATTTGATTTGGGTGATGACAATATAAAGCTTATCGACGGCGTACCTTTCTCATGGAAAACATACCTGCCGATTATTCTTGTTGCCGGACTGGGATTTCTAGTCGACGTCTATGATGTATTGCTGTTTGCGATCTTGCGCGTTCCCAGTCTGAAAGACCTGGGAGTGAGCCCAGCCAACACTCTTGAAGTCGGTGTCGGTTTATTAAATGCGCAAATGGTCGGTTTGATTCTGGGTGGTATCGTATGGGGTGCCATAGGGGACAGGAAAGGAAGGAAGGCCGCTCTTGTAGGCTCGATCCTTTGCTATTCGATTGCTTCGATTTTGAACAGTTTCATCACTGATGTTTCCATGTACGGTGTATTGCGCTTCGTGACCGGTTTTGGTTTGGCTGGTGAAGTCGGGGCTGCTATGACCATCGCAGCGGAAGTCACACCGGCTCGCTATCGCACGTATGGAACGGCTGCCGTTTCACTGATGGGTGTCCTTGGCTCTGTGCTGGCTAGTATCGTGGGTAGTGCCATCCAGTGGAGAACAGCTTACTTTATAGCCGGTGTGGCTGGTCTGGCTCTGCTTTGCATACGAATTAAGATGAATGAAACAGCTCTATTTGAGAAGGCTAAGTCAGAAGGTGGCTTGAATCGCGACGGATTGATGAAACTGCTTCGCCCGAAGAAGTTGCTCAAAGTATTGAGATGCGTGCTAGTCGCACTGCCGTTGTTTTTTGTGTTTGGTGTGCTGGTGACGTTTGCGCCTGAAATCATGCCAGATGGTGCGGAGGCATCGTATCTGGTGGCGAAAATTGCTGCGTTTTACTCTATCGGGGAGGCTCTTGGAGAAGCTGTTTGCGGTGTTACAAGCCAAGTTTTGCGTAGCCGCAAGAAGGCGATATTGTTGTTTCAAGTTTGCGCATTGGTTTTAACCATCTTTACCGTGAGAAGCACTCCTGATGTTTACGCTTTTCTCTGTCTTCCACTCGGATTCTTTGTTGGATACTGGGCTATAGCGATCACGACGACAGCCGAACAGTTTGGCACCAATGTTAGATCTACAGTAACGACAGTGGTACCGAATCTGATGCGAGCCTGTCATATTCCAATAAATTTGACTTTTGCAGCACTCGTAAAAACTTATGGAACAAATACTGCAGTAGTTTCACTCGGTATTTGCAGTTATGTTCTTGCGTTTATCTCATTGTTTCTAATGGAAGAGACGTTCGCCAGAGATCTGGATTTTCTTGAGTCTTGATGTTCTATGGACGCTGAACCCACAGAAAGCTTGTGAAGTTGGAATCCAAGTCCTGAAGGTTGTCTTCGATGATCTTCAAATCGTTTATTTCCGCCAGGGTGCGGCTACCCATCACTGCAATGTTCTTTGGTAGTTCGCCGCTCGCAAGTAGTTCCGCTACTTTTGCGTGATCTACTAGATCTCCTTCTCCACTAGTTTGCTTCAATTTGCTGTACTTTTGAAGTAGATTTGTGTGACATTGCCTGAGCACTTGAGGATGTGTCATTATGGTATCGACCTCGCTGAACTCGGCGTCCTTCGAAATCATCAGAGCATGCGATATTTTGATGCCGAATTCTTCGATAATGTCGAATCGATATTTAGCTGAAGCCTGGACTGTTTCGGTAACGATACCACCGAGAGAATTGTGTATTGCAAACTGACCGCGATCTACAACGCCTTCGTGTAAGGCGCGGAGAACGTTTTCAGTTGTGTGCAAATAATGAAGTTCGAATTTGCATTCCGGTGTTCTGCTCAGATAGTAGCGTGCTGCTTCTTCGTTAAAACTGCCACGACCACCCTGAATTCCTATAACGAGCCTATCTTTGTATATTCGATTCGGTAAAAGTTGATCGAAGATTTTGGTTTGCGCTTCCGAAATTTTCAGTCGCATCGCACGCGTATGTGGGTTGTACGTTTGTAAGTCGACGAAGAGTTGCCAGGTATCATGACAAACTTGAGTCTTAATCTCTTGCAGTTTCTGAGCGCCTAGAGTATCAATCGAGGTTGGCTCTAAACCAAATTCGCCGAGGATCCGACCAACGAAATGCGTGACGCCCTGGCTCTGCGCTGCGAGTCGATCGTGTTCGTCTGCGTCCATTTCGATTACTCGCATTTCTTTTTGCGCGAAATAGTTTTTCCAGAACTGGTAAATCTGATCGCTGACTTTGAGTTTGTCTATAACAATTGGCTGGTTGGTTAAACCGTTTGAATTGACGCTGTCCGGTCCAAACATCGGGTGAGTAAGAATAGCGTGAATGCCTTCGGGCAAGTACTTTTCGAAAACGGCCTTCGGATGAAGCTTGACCGAAAGCACGTCAATTAGCGTACGAGAACCTCCCAGACGAGCGAGGATCTGGCTGTGCTCACAAATGACTTGTTCGAATGCAGAAATTGGAACGCAGTAGAAAATCGTGTCGCAGCTCAGCGCCTCTTCAAGTGATACGAGGCTTGCTCCATGCTGCGCCGCTGTCTTCGCTGCATCCGGCGAGTGGTCGAATACCTTTAAGTTAAAGTCGTCTTTGAGAATGGAGGACCAGAGCTGACCAAAGCGACCAAATCCGATTATTGCGACGTTGAGCTTATCCAAGTTGTATTTTTCCAGAATTCGTCAGTAGATTCCGCCTATTTTATCAGGGGGCGGCGTAGGTTTTTTGTTGGGCAACAGGCGGTTTAAACGGGAATGGGTAAGCGGATGGCAAAAGCGGTTCTGGCACTGGCGATTTCGATTATCGCCGTCGGAACAATTTGCGACTCGGGGCGATGCGAAGAGTCTCTCCAATCCGTGTCCCATGAGGATTCCTTGTCAAATAGTCAGTATGTGGATACTGTCCGAGAAACGGTTTTAGAGAATTGGGCGAAGAATCAAGCCTCTTTGGCGGCGAAGCGTGCAACGACAGTTTCTTTCTCCATCTTGAGAAACGGAACGGTTTCACAACTTTCGATCAAGGCTTCGTCGGGAAATTCGCACCAGGATTATGCAGCGATTGAAGCAATCATTGCTTCTTCGTTCTCTCCACTTCCAAACGATGGTCCGGATGCTGTAAGTGTTGAGATGCAAGTTGGTGCGCTGCACAAAAAGTGACCATTGAAAGAGCCGCTCAATAATCGCTGAATCCTTCGGGACCCTGGGTAAATCTGCGCAGCAAGAAGATTTCCAATTCTGACTTGTCGTGAATCACCGCCGGCGGTGTCGCACTCTGAAACACCGGGAGGCTCACGCCATAGATATCTTTTGATGCCTCTTCAAATTGTTCGAGAGTAACAATCTCATCAATCTGGTGAATTCCCATCGCCGACATTTCTGTGAGATCTCCGGGACCGTCGTGGGTTGAATCGCTGAAACCCTTGTTCTCAAGCCAACCCTGGACCTTCTCGTAAGCCGAATCCTCATCATCGGCTGCGAATAACTGACTGTGAATCGCGTAGCTTTTTTCGCTTTTCTTCAGCTTATTTGTCTCATCAAACCATTTGTCTTCGAGCATGACAACAATTTGTGCCACGAATAATCTCACTGTGACTAGTTCTCCCTGATTGCGTCCATCTTTTCGTGGGCGTTGTTGCGACCGATGTATTTGATGTGAATCAAATCCTTTCCGCACTGCCAGTTCCGACGTTTCCAAAAATTCAAGATCGGACCTCCAGGTAAAAGACCGCGCCGATTCGGTTTCGGCGCCAGCTCGCAACGAAATCAATCTGTTTTAGAATGATGCGTTGCTACGAACAAAATGATACCACAAAGGTTCCTTCGTTCCTTTCGTG
>Ga0075012_10006571_pt1 | contig 10534 bp, 10 predicted proteins | sample All_14_2_FD_71474 | JGI IMG/M metagenome (GOLD analysis project Ga0075012, IMG submission 71474) | Freshwater microbial communities in response to fracking from Pennsylvania, USA - Allegheny Zone_MetaG_DW_15 | ecosystem: Environmental > Aquatic > Deep subsurface > Groundwater > Drilled... | reverse complement strand
CGACAACGGCCCGGGCATCCCGCCCGAACACCTGCTGCGCATTTTTGACCCCTTCTTCACCACCAAACCCGTGGGCAAAGGCACCGGCCTGGGCCTGTCCATCAGCTACGGCATCGTGGAGCAACACGGCGGCCGCCTGAGCGCCCGCAACGGGGAGCAGGGCGCGGAGTTCTGGATGGAGTTACCGCTGGCGGTTTGAGAAGAAAAACAGGCTCTACCGCTTTTATGGATTGAATAGTTCGCTATATATTTAATTTGATAGCAAACTATTGAATCAAATCAAGCGGGGGAGGCTTGTTTGTGTCACGGGAGGGGTTGCCGTGGAAGGGGACTTGTAGCATCCAAGGTGTCGTGCTCGCGCAGGCAAAGCGATTGCTGCATGTCGAAGAGGAAGATTGCAGGGGTATGGATTAAAGGGCGAGGCGTACGGCAGGTGTCGGCAATCATCAATACGGCCAGTGACCTGCTCAGCGCGGTGAATCTACTCACTGTAGGGGTGGCGGATGCTAGGCAGTGATCACAGATGTCCGCGTACTTAAATGGGAATTTGGTTTCAAGGCGATCTCGGCCCAAAATTCGACCAATCATCGGTAGTCTTGTCTATAAGCAGATATTAATCAATTTGGTATCTTAAGTTTCTGTAGAAGAGTTACAATTTATACGGCTTGCTGTCACACCATCAAAAGGAAGATAAATCATGGCGGATGTTCAATCTCAATTTCAAGAATTTCACAAAAACATATTGCTTGATATAGGAAGCAATGCGTTACTTCGAGATAAGCGCGACACGTTGCTTGAGGACTTGAAAAGGAACATTGATCCTAATGCACCACCCTATACCTCGTTCCATCAAGGAAGCTATGAGCTGAGTACGGGTGTTATCCCTGTTTCTGGAGATCCGGACATGGATGTTGGCATCATTTTTGAGTGTAAGCCTGAAGACTACAAGGATCCAGTTGAGCTTAAACGATTTGTAAGAAATGCATTGAAACGTCATAATAGAACAATTCGAATCCGAAAACCGTGCGTGACGGTAGAATATATGAAGGGTGATTCACGTGAATTGCATATCGACATGGCTATCTACTGTACTGATAGCGCTGGCGTTACACAATTAGCCCGTGGTCGTGAAACGGATCCCGTCAACACCGAATACAGGTTTTGGGAGGCATCTGAAGCCAAGAAGCTCAACGGAATAATTATTAACGCCTTTAGTGGAAAAGAGCGTGATCAATGGCGTCGTGTAGTGCGCTACCTGAAACGCTGGCGAGATCTGAAGATCGGACATAAAAATATTCCCAGCATTGCCCTGACTATTGAAGCTGTGAATCGCTTTCAACCCGTTTTTTCCAGTGTGGATGACAAACCTCGTGATTTGATCGCGTTGCGTGATCTTCTTGAAAGCATACTTGGGCGCTGGGTTGGGTCACGCCTTCAAGTCTGGTTGCCCGTGGAAACGCGTTGTGATCTTCTAAAGGAAGTTTCTGATATTCAAATGGATGATTTCAAAGCGAGACTGACGAAATTGTGCGACGCGCTGAATGATGCGAACAAAGAAGCCGACAGCCATGAGGCATGCAAGCTGCTGAAGGCTCAGTTTGGCGACGATTTCCCTGTACCGCCCAAGAGCAGCACAACGCAGCAAAACGGCGGGTCAATTACACCGACTGGCCGCTCTGCGTGAGCCCTGAACAGACAGTGTTCAAGGCTGCCATAAACGCAGCTTTGATGAACTTGGGCGCATTGAATCTGCGTTTCACTGAAAGTGCTCGTCTACCTCGATGGGACTTCGAGTTACAACGCACAGGCCGGTCTTGGCCACTGTACTTAGAAGCTCCCTACTGGAGCCTGACTCCACTACCTTATTTACACTGGGCTGTGCCTGAACCTGTTTGGGGCTGGCCTCACACGGGAGATGATGGCTCAATTTGTGCGTTCGATCGTCAAGGTTTGGACTACGACCCAGAGAGTTATGAAGGTATTTTGCGTAGCCTGATCGACAAAAGCATGGATATGCTGGCAAGGCATCACGCGATGAGTGAAGCTGATCGAATGAGCTTGTTCTCTGACGAGTTGGATGGCTATGCCAGAAAAGTAGGTATACCCGCACACGCCTTGGATCGCCCATTAGGAATGGCTCGGCGGGTTCCTATCGATGTGAAGTCCGCTGACAAAGGTCAGTGGGAAATTAGTCGCATCAATAGCCCAGAAACCACTAAATTCACACAGCGTCAATCTGTGTTTGTGCTGGATGTCAACATCATGGATATCCCCGCCTTAGTGAAAGATCCCGACAACGACTGGTGGCGGCAGTTGTGTATTCGACTCCCCGAGAGGACTCGTTGTCGGTTGCTGAAAAAAAGAGGGTGTGGCGTTATTCTCCGTGTGGCAAATCGATATGGCGGTGCCCTTTTGCTGCTTTACTGGGGAAACCGAACTCGCACTCAAGATAGACAGATTTTTCGTCTAGAGGCAGCCTACCGAGACTATCTCAATCGTAGAGTTGGCCAATCAAGTCTGGAGCACAGAGCAGCTGTCATTGGTGTTGGCGCAGTAGGGTCACGTGTGGCCGAGCACCTTGCGCTTGCTGGCGTTAAACATCTCACTTTAGTGGATCCAGACAATCTGAGTGCCAACAATTTGGGACGGCATGTCCTGACACGTGATCTGCTTGGAGTCAACAAGGCTCACGGTTTGGCAAAACATTTGGCCCGGCGGATGCCCGGTTTGGATGTTAAATCCCACGCTAATTCAATGTTGAGCTGGTTGGAAACAGCCCGACCAAACGATTTCGAAGTCATTGTCTTGGCAACGGGAGATTCTGCAGGTGAGCGGCAGTTTTTAAGGCGAGCATGGCGTGAAGGTTGGAGTTGTCGGTTGGTATGTGTCTTTGTGGAGTCCGCAAACCTAGGTGGTCACGCAATTGCAATGCAGCCTCGTGAGCCTGGGTGCCTTGAGTGTCTCTATGAAATGGATGACTTGGATACCCGTGGCTTGTTACGAACTTCTATGTTGGCACCTGGACAAGTCACATCACAAGAAATCAGTGGCTGTGGCGCGTTTACGCCGTATTCAGCCATCACCGCTACTCGCACCGCCATTGCGGCTGTCGAACTTGCGCTTACAAGCGACGACATTGGCTACCAGCGTTGGGCGGGATCAGATAAGGATGCTGTATCGCTAAATTTGCAGCCAAGCGAGTTTTGGAAATCTCTGCACTCCGGTAGGGTTCCCTCTTTCATCCTCCGCCAATCCTATATTCATGAAGGCTGCCCGTGCTGCAGAAGTTAAGCAGCGGAAATTGGTCGTGGCAAATTTCGCCTGAAATGCGTGGCAGCTTTCCTTCCACCTTCATTCAAAAAATATCTCTTTGGCGCCAAAATAGATGTTTTTCGCGAGAAGCTGGGGGGCTGGCTTTGGGCTACATCGACATCGAAACGGGTGGTCTATTGGCTGAAAAATTTACCATCCCAGGCGGTGGTGATAGACGAAGTCGTACCAGTTTTTTTCGGGGTCCGCGTCACCAGGTGGAGGCAGCCGAGTGGCATCGCAGCACTGGAGCCAGAGGGACCATGTTGGGCCTTTGGCACACGCATCCCGAGTCCATTCCACACCCATCTGACACCGATTGGGCCGACTTGTCCAATGTGCTTGATCACGGTACCTACAACGGTCCGGGACTGGTCTATCTCATCGTGGGAACTGAGCAAATCGGTTGCTGGTTCGGACAACGAGCGGGTAACGTACATCAAATTGGGCACATTCCAATATGAAATCAATTATTAACAAGCTGATCGATACAACTGGCGATGTGTTCCGGCTTTACATCAAGACGCGGTTCGTTCGAAATCCCGGTAGCGCTGCTATATCTGCAGGTCTTTTTATCCTCGTCCTGTTACTCAGCGCTAATTACGCGGCAAAGATAGGAGTGAATCTTGTTTGGCTAAAAGTTGACGCAACGGCAAGTACACAGTCGCCATCACCAGCATGGGAGTCTGCATTGCTCGGATTAGCAACGTTTCTCATTGTTTCGGGCATTGTTTGGCTATTTTATTGCGCACATAGACAGAGCAAGCGTGATGATGAAGAAAACGAGCGCAAAGTGGTTTTTTGCGTTCAGTTTGATGCCTACAACGAGATCATTCCTGCGCTATTGAGTGCCGAAGTCCCAACTGAGATCAAAGGCAAGCGAATTCAGATCCTGCTTCATAAAAGAGATGCGCTCGTTGGTGGGTATGGAGTTGAAGATGTTGCTCACGAAGTGATGTACATAAAGAATACCTTGCTTCAACATGCCGCCGGTTTGAACCTTGGCGATATATCTGTGTGTGCAGGCGGAATGGCACCAGTACCATTACTTTTCATACTTGGCAATATTTTGGAGGATGATCGACAAATATATTGGGCGGAATGGGAGCGAAAAATCGGAAAATGGCTGTGGAGTAGCAACGGAATGTCAGTTCCGACATGGAGTATGCCAACGCTAGATTCCATCCAGACGAGTGACGTGGTGTTGCGGTCTAGCATTACCTATCCGATTTCTGCTCAAGATGTTTCAAAGGCATTCCCAAATCATCACGTAGTAGTTTGGGAGCCAAAAGAAAATTTATTCCAGGTCGTTTTTGATGAGGCGAGTTGCATTGCTATTTGTGATGAGTTCAAAAAGTTGTTGCGTCAGTTGAGTTCGAAAGGTGTGAAACGAGTTCACTTTCTACTGGCATGTTCTACTGCACTCACGATGCGCCTTGGTAGTGTTCTTGATCCTCGTAATATGCCAGATGTAATTGTCTATCAGTACGAGAAGAGCAGCGATTTGGTCTACGTATGGGGTCTAGGTATTCAATCTCGAGAAGGTAAAAAAAATCACGTATTCATTGATAGGCGTAACAAAAATGGCGTGAATGTAAAGTGACGCTTATAGATTGAGTTACATCACCCGCTCCCTCGGTGCGAATCAACATATATTCGTTAGTGAAGCTTCCTGTGGCCATCATTCGCTACAAATTGCCCCTGTCCATCACGTGACGATCACTTTAAAAATGGGGCCTCCCTTTAACTGGCATTGATAGCGAGATTTTGCAAATGCGTGGATGTAGGCTATGTAGCGCTGAGACTAACGGTCTCCATGACGTAAATTCGTCGAGTGCGGTCCGTCACAACCAGGTTCAAGACACCGAAAGGCACCCTCACGCCCTCACCACACTCAGTCGCGGCCACTGTTCCAACCAGCGCTTGCCGGTGTGCCGCGCCATGAACTGTTCCACGGTGGCACGTGCCGGGTTGTGCCGCACGCGCAGGCCAAACAAGTCGTCCAGGCCGTGCGGGGCCACCACGGCCAGCGCGTGGTCGGCGGTCAACGTCAGCCCCACGCAGGTGGCGTACTCAGGCCATGTGCCAACACCCTCTGCAAGTGACCGCAGCGGCGGCACCGCTGTGCCAAAGGTTTGCCCGTACCACAGGTGAACGTGCGCCTGGTTCGTCACGTCCCAGTCCCACTCAGGGTGGCGGGCCAGCAGTTGCGCGCGCAGGGCGTGGTCTTGGTCAGGCGGTGCATCGGGGTCGAAGAAAACCAGGTCCACATCCGTGGGCGCAGACGGCGCGTGGCCGTGCAGGTGGTCCCACACCCGGTTGCGCACCGCCCCTGCGCCAATGCACCAGGACGCCAAGCCCAGGTCGCGCGCAGCCGCCAGCGCCTGCATCAGTGGCGGCGATGCCCGCGCAATGGCGCACAGCTGCGCGGCACAGGGGAGGGCGGCCAGGGCGTCAGCATCGGTCATCAGGTTTTCGGTCATGGGTTGCTGTTAGCCGGTGCCGGGTGCTGGGTTGATGGCCGCCAGGCTGGGCACGCCTCGGCCAAGGGGCGCATGGACAATGCGTCATGACCGCCAGTTTGACACCCGATCCCGATCTCGTTGCCACCCACACCACCGCCGCCACCGCATCCGTTGCCCGTTGGGTGACGCAGCACCATGGCATTGCGGTGCAGCAGTGCCACCTGATTCGCCGGGGCTTGAATGACAACTACGCCTTGCGCGCCGTCGACGGCCAGCGCTATGTGGCGCGGCTGTATGCCATCCGGCCCCGTGGCGAATTCAACGTGCCGTTCGAGGTGTCGCTGTTGGCGCACCTCCACGCGGCTGGCGTGGGCGTGGCCGCGCCGGTGCTGACGGCGGCAGGCGGTACGCATGTGCCCTTGCAGTTCCCAGAGGGGCCGCGTGCCCTGGCGCTGTTTGTGCATGCCGATGGCGCGGTGCCCGATGCGCTTGAAGACTTTGAACTCACCGGCCATGGGTTGGCTCAGATCCACAGCGCGGCGCACGGCTACGCTGGCCCGCCCAGTCGCTACACGCTGAACGGTCATCATTTAGCTGGCCGTACTCTGGACTACCTGCGTGCCTACCCGGACCTGGCCCCCGGTTTGCTGAACACCTACCAACAGCTGGCGGCACGGTTGCTGGCTGAACTCAGCCAGGCCGAGAGCGGGTTGACGCGCGTGGTGTGCCACGGCGATACACACGGGTTCAACAACCACATCAGCGCCGACGCAGCCGGTGTGAAAAGCGGTGTTAAAAGGGCCTGCTTTTTTGACTTTGACGATGCCGGGCCAGGCTTCCTGGCCTATGACCTGGCGGTGATGCCGTGGTCGTACCTGACTCGCAAGGCCCTCAAAGAACCTGATGCGGTGCTGAAAGAGCGCTGGACACACTACCTGCGTGGCTACCGCTTGGGCGGGGGGCAGGTCAGCGACGCTGACATGGCCGCCTTGCCCTTGTTCATACAGCTGCGGCACCTGTGGAACATGGGCGAAGGTGTCGGGCGTTTGCACCACTGGGGCACCAGCACGATGCCTGTGGACTGGCTGGCAAAGCAGGTGGATGTGTTGGCGGCGTGGCAGGTGCTTGATTTGCGTGCATGGCAACCTGAAACCGCTGCGCCTGGTGCGACTGCCGTTTGAGCTGGTTCACCTGTGGGCCGACGCAGCTGATGTTGTCCACAGTGGTGTGCCCGTGCCGTGGCGCTGCAACGGTGCTGGCGGCCCCGTGTGAACTGCCCATACTGGGCGTGCCCTGGCTCGCATAATCGAATCTGGCATTTTTGTGAGGAAAACTGCAGACGTTGACGGGCAATGTGCGCGTCAGGTTTTCAGGAAATGGGACCATGCTGAATCACCTGCATTTGAAGAATGTTGGCCCCGCGCCAAGTATGGAGCTGTCTTTCGGGCAGCGGCTCAACCTGATCACGGGTGATAACGGGCTGGGCAAAAGTTTTCTGTTGGACATTGCCTGGTGGGCGATGACCCGAAAGTGGCCTTCGGACATCAATCCACGCCTCACGTCTGGGAAGAAGGCACTGCCCAGTGGTGAGAAGCCGCCCACGATCGGTTTTTCGTTCAAGGGCAAGAGCCGCACTGAAGACTATGAGAGCACCTACTTGCCGCGCGAAGAAGCTTGGACAGGCCGTCCCGGCCGCCCGGCCAATCCCGGATTGGTGTTCTATGCCATGGCAGATGGCAGCTTTGCGGTGTGGGACCCGGCGCGCAACTATTGGCGCACCCAGGAGGGTGTGGATGTGCAGGACCGCATCCCTGCCTATGTGTTCAGCCCGGCAGAGGTTTGGGACGGGCTGATCGGCAAAGATGGCAAGCCGCTCTGCCTGGGCCTGGTGATGGACTGGGCGGGCTGGCAGAAAGAAAACAGTTCGGCTTTCGGGAGCCTTCAAGCCGTTCTGAAGGCGATGTCGCCCTCGGACAACGAGCGCTTGAAGGTTGGCGAGTTGACCCGTGTCAGCCTGGACGACGTGCGGGACATTCCCACCATTCGGATGCCCTATGGGCAAGACGTGGCGGTGCTGCATGCGTCGGCAGGCATGCGCCGCATCCTGGCGTTGGCCTATTTGCTGGTGTGGACCTGGGAAGAGCATTGCAAGGCGGCCAAGTTGCTGCGAGAGGCCCCGACCAATCAGGTGGTGTTCCTGATTGATGAAGTGGAGTCGCACCTGCATCCGCAGTGGCAGCGTCAAATCATTCCGGCCCTGCTGGCGGTGGCGCAGACGCTCATTCAGAAGGCTGAAGTCCAGCTCATCACCGCCACGCATTCGCCTCTGGTGATGGCTTCTGTGGAGCCCTTTTTTCACGCGGGAAAAGATGCCTGGTTTGACTTGGACCTTGAACGCAGGAAGGTGGTGTTGCGCCAACGTGAATTCGAGAAGCACGGCAGCGCAGCCAATTGGTTGGTCAGCGAGGCCTTTGATCTTCTCAGTGACCGCGCAGTGCCTTACGAGGTGTTGGTGAAGAAGGCGGCAGCCTTGCTGGAGCAAGCAAACCCGGGTGTTGACCGCATCCAAGCGATGAACGCCAAGCTGGTGGCAGCACTCAGCCCGACGGACGACTTTTTGTTCAACTGGCGCTATGTCTGCAGCAAGAAGGGCTGGCTCTGATGATCCCGGTGACGCTGCAACAGGAGCCATTGGGTTTTGATGTGAACGTGAGGCAAAAAGGGCAGGCGTGGCTGATTGCTCATGGCTTTGCCATGTGTGGTTCTGCGCCACCCAACACCAAGCTCCCAGACCACTGGTCGTGGTCGAACCAGTTTCTGTGGGAGGCTTACTCAGGCACATGTGCTTACTTGGCCATTTACTTTGAGTGGCCGACGGGGGCCAGCTCGACGGACCACTTTGTCCCCAAGTCGAAGCATGTGGGATTGGCCTATGAGTGGGACAACTACAGGCTGTCTTGCCTGGGTCCCAATCGGAGCAAAAACAAGTATCAGGATGTCCTCGATCCTGTTGGGCTTGCCGCAAACACATTTGTGCTTAACCTTGCTTCGGGCGAGATCAAGCCCAACCCTGCTTTGGTGGGCCCGCAGAGAACGGCCGCGCAGAAAACCATCAAGAGGTTGAAGCTCGATAGCCCTCACCACAACGCCATGCGGGCCCGCCATTTCGCTGAGTACGTCCTTCATGGGCACGCGCCCACATTGCAGAAATACTCGCCGTTTGTTTGGTACGAGGCTGATCGCCAAGGATTGCTTCGGGGTTGATTCAGAGTCAAAAAAACCACGTCAGCGTTAGAACGCAGCCGGTTTATTGCCACGAAACCCCCACAAACGTTCATCGATAAAAAGTGCCTTTGGCGCTTGAAGGACAAGCGCAAGCAGCTATCAACACAGAACCCATAGCGCCCTGGCCCTTCTGTCACTTCCTCAACTGCTGAAAGGCTTCGAACTCCCATTCGCGCATGGCCAGTACCAGGGTGTAGCCTTCGCGCTCGTTGTCGTTCAGCCGCTGGTCGGTCTGGTGCTGTTGGGCAAAGTCCTGCGCCAGGCGCTGCAGGCGCTCCAGAAACACGGGGGCCAGGGCACGGCTGACGGAGCCGTGCACCAGCATCAGCCCTTCGCCGTTGCCGTCGAAACCGCCGCCAAAGTAGTCCAGCAGCGCGTGCTCCCGAAAGTAATTCATCACCGGCCCGTGGGGTCGCCAGCGAAACGTCTTGGCCAGCTTGAGCCGGTAGCGGTTGAGGGGGCGCAGCTCGATGATGCCAATGCGGTCCAGCTGCGCCAGGTATTTCACGCACTCGGCTTCGGTCAGCCGGTAGGTGTCGGTGATCTGCTCCAGCGTCCACTGGCTGAGCACGCAAATGGCCACCAGCAGCAGCTTTTTGTCGGCCACCACGGCGCGCTCCTGCTCGGCGGTGATGGCTTTGAGCAGGGGCTGGGTGTCGGCCACGCGGCGGGCCACGTCGGCAAAGTCCAGCTTGAGCACGCGGCAGATGTCGTCCACCCGCGCCAGCGACATGTCGCCCTTGGACAGCATGCGCTTGACGCTGGATTCGGCCATGCCCAGCGCGGCGGCCAAGTCGGCATAGGTCATGTGGGCGGCCTTGAGTTCTTGCTTCAGGGCGGTGACCAGTGACAGGGAGGTGCTCATGGCAGGCAGGGTGTTGACAGTCCGCCCCGATCGTAAGCGGACGGGCCACCATGGCCTTGACCGGGTCAGAGAATATCAAGTAAAAAATGGGCTGTGGCGCTTGATGGGATTGCACAGACAGCTATGAAATCTGAGAATTTGACTTGTGCACCAGATGGACGAGCAGAGGCCGATGTCGTGCCCAGGCAACGGGTTTTCTGTGGGATGGGCGTGCAAAGGGGAGTGATGCCATGCAGGGCGCGCGTCGATCGGCCTGCGGAATTTGTGCGGTGGACAGGGCTTGTCAAACACACAAAGTCCGCCGCGACGTACCATGGCGCACCCGCTGCGCGCTGGCGCAGCCGCTGCCTCATTTCGCCCCAGACGCCTCTCTGACGCATGCTTGCCAACCTAGTCAACAACATTGCCTTCCTGATCGCCTTGGTCGCGGCAGGGCAGATGGTGGTTTCCCGAGCCTACCAAAACCCTTTGAACCGCCAGGTGTTGCTGGGGCTGCTGTTTGGCGGGGTGGTTTTGCTGGGCATGGCCAACCCGGTCAATTACTCGCCCGGCGTGTTTTTTGACGGGCGCTCCATCGTGCTGGCGGTGGCCGGTGTGGTGGGGGGCGGGG
>Ga0075012_10006570_pt1 | contig 10535 bp, 10 predicted proteins | sample All_14_2_FD_71474 | JGI IMG/M metagenome (GOLD analysis project Ga0075012, IMG submission 71474) | Freshwater microbial communities in response to fracking from Pennsylvania, USA - Allegheny Zone_MetaG_DW_15 | ecosystem: Environmental > Aquatic > Deep subsurface > Groundwater > Drilled... | reverse complement strand
TACGACGCCGCGCTGAGCTGGGCGCGCCGGCACGCCGAGGCGCCCGGATACGTGCTCGCCGGGGCCAAGGCGATGATCGATGCCGCTGCCACCGTGACCGACGCCGCAGGTGAAGGGGTGCGCCGCTACGTCGAGGTCTTCGGGTCGACCATCGGCAGTTAGGCTGCCCATATGACGAGCACGGACCACACGCCAGGCGTTGCCACCGACGCCGACCGCAAGCCCGATGTCGCCGCCGGAGCGGCTCCGGAACCCAATCCGCACGCCACCGCCGAGCAGGTCGAGGCCGCGCTGAAGGACACCAAGCTGGCCCAGATCCTCTACCACGACTGGGAGGCCGAGACCTACGACGACAAGTGGTCGATCTCCTATGACCAGCGCTGCATCGACTACGCGCGCGGTCGTTTCGACGCCATCGTGCCCGACGAGGTGCAGCGGGAACTGCCGTATGACCGGGCGCTCGAGCTGGGCTGCGGCACCGGGTTCTTCCTGCTCAACCTGATCCAGGCCGGGGTGGCCCGGCGAGGCTCGGTCACCGACCTGTCCCCGGGCATGGTCAAGGTCGCCACCCGCAACGGGCAGGGCCTGGGACTCGACATCGACGGTAAGGTCGCCGACGCCGAGGGCATCCCGTACGAGGACAACACCTTCGATCTGGTGGTCGGCCACGCCGTGCTGCACCACATCCCCGATGTGGAGAAGTCGCTGCGCGAGGTGGTACGGATCCTCAAGCCGGGCGGCCGTTTCGTGTTCGCCGGGGAGCCCACCAGCGCCGGCAACGTCTACGCCCGCAATCTGTCCACGCTGACCTGGCGGCTGTCGACCAATATCACCAAGCTGCCCGGACTGGAGAGCTGGCGCCGCCCGCAAGAGGAGCTTGACGAATCCTCGCGCGCGGCCGCCCTGGAGGCCGTCGTGGACCTGCACACCTTCGATCCCGAGGATCTGGAGCGGATGGCGACCAATGCCGGAGCCGTCGACGTCGCGACCGCCAGTGAGGAATTCACCGCCGCCATGCTGGGCTGGCCGATCCGCACCTTCGAGGCCTCGGTGCCCGCGGGCCGGTTGGGTTGGGGCTGGGCCAAATTCGCGTTCAACAGTTGGACGACCCTGAGCTGGGTGGACGCCAACGTCTGGCGCCGGGTGGTGCCCAAGGGCTGGTTCTACAACGTGATGGTCACCGGGGTCAAGCCGTCCTGACCGTTGGTTGACTTCACGCTCGACGACGTCGCCTACCTCCGCAGTGACGATGGCCGACGAGCGCTGGCCGACGTGGCCGACCTGGCGCTGAGCGGCGCCGGACAGGTCACCGATATCGCCACGGTGCGAAGACGTTTCGGTGAGCGCACCGCGATACTCGTGGAGACCACATTGCTGCGCCGCAAGGCCGCGGCCAAGCTCGACGATCCGTCGGCGTGGCTGTTCACCGACGACGCCCTGCAACAGGCCACCGCCGCCGCGGTGGCCGAGCACCGGGCCCGCAGGCTCGTCGGCGCGCGGGTGCACGACGTGACCTGCTCGGTCGGGGCCGAACTGGCCGCGCTGGAGCCGGTCGCCGGGCAGCTGCTGGGCAGTGATCTCGACCCCGTGCGACTGGCGATGGCGCACAACAACATTCCCGACGTTCCGCTGTGCCGTGCGGACGCGCTGCGGCCGGTCACCCGGGACACCGTGGTGCTGGCCGACCCGGGCCGCCGCTCCGGTGGCCGGCGCCGGTTCGATCCGCGCGCATACGCTCCGCCGCTGGACGCGCTGTTCGACGTCTATCGCGGGCGCGATCTGGTGGTGAAGTGCGCGCCCGGAATCGATTTCGACCAGCTCCCCGAACTCGGTTTCGACGGGGAAGTGGAGCTGTGCTCGTCGGGCGGCAGCGTGCGGGAGGCATGCCTGTGGTCGGCGGGTCTGGCGACGCCGGGGGTGCGGCGCCGGGCGAGCCTGCTGGATCGCGCAGAGCAGCTCACCGACGCCGATCCCGACGAGTGCGCGGTGCGCCCGGCGGGGCGCTGGATCATCGACCCCGACGGTGCGGTGGTGCGCGCCGGCCTCGTGCGCCAGTACGGCACCCGGTACGGGTGCTGGCAGCTGGACCCCGACATCGCCTATCTGTCCGGTGACGAACTTCCGGACGGGGTGCGGGGTTTCGAGGTTCTCGCCGAGATCGGATTCGACGAGAAGCGACTGCGCCGGGAACTGGCGGCCCGCGACGGTGGTGCGCTGGAGATCCTGGTGCGCGGTGTCGACGTGGATCCCGACGCGCTACGCCGACGGCTGAAGTTGCGCGGCGCGCAACCGCACTCGGTGGTCATCACCCGGATCGGTACCGGAGCGGCGGGACGGGCGGTGGCGTTCATTTGTCGGCCGTCGCGATAGTGCCACGGGTACCCTGACGGGCAGCGGCGCCTGGGCCGCCCCCTGCTTCCGGAGGATCCCTTAGATGCGCGTACCCCCGCTGGCCGTCTCGGTGCTGGCCGCAACCGTCACCGCCCTGTCGGGTCTCGCGGGTGCCGGCACGGCGGCGGCCGCCCCGCCCAAGTGCGAGGACGTGGGTGCCACCGCCGGCCCCGGTTTCACCTGCCAGATCCAGCAGACCGACCCGGCCTACACCCTGAACATCAGTTTCCCGTCCGATTACCCGGACCAGAAAGCGGTCGTCGAGTACATCAAGCAGACCCGGGACGGGTTCTTGAACGTGGCGAAAACCCCCGATTACCGTCCGATGCCCTACGAACTGGACACCACCTCGGTTCAGTACACCTCCGCGGTGCCGCCGCGCGGCACGCAGTCGGTGGTGTTCACCACCTACCAGAACGTCGGGGGTGCGCACCCGCAGACCTTCTACAAGGCGTTCAGCTGGGACCAGGCCTACCGCAAACCGATCACCTTCGAGAACCTGTTCCGCGCGGGCACCGACCCGCTGCCGGTGATCTTCCCGGTGGTGCAGGCCGACCTGGCCCGCCAGTCCGGCATCCCGGACCCGGTGCTGCCGGACGCCGGGCTGGATCCGGCCAACTACCAGAACTTCGCCATCACCGACGAGGCCGTCATCTTCTTCTTCGGGCAGGGCGAGCTGCTGCCGGAAGCGGCAGGCGCCGTTCAGGTGTCGGTGCCGCGGGCGATCGTCGCCCCGCTGCTCGCCTGATCCCACGACAGGCTAGGCGGGTGCGAAGCCGTAGACCTGGCCGTCGCTGGTGGCGGTGACGATCCGCCCGTCGTGACCGATCGATACCCCGACCGGCCAGCCGGTGGCCTCCGGCAGCGGGTACCGGTTGACGGTGCCGCCCTCCAGGGGGTCGAACACCAGCAGGGCCTGGCCCTGCTCGCCGTCGCGCACCACGGTGTAGCCGAGGTCCTCACCGGCCCGGCTCGACGTCGACAGCGGTTCGATATCGGCACGCGTCCAGACGATCTCGCCGGTGTCGGTGATCCCGGTCAACTGCGCGCCCGGGCCACCCCCGGCGACGATGACGCCCTCCGGTGTCACCGAGGGCGGGGTCTGCGGCTGGTACCCCAGCACCGTCGACCATTTCGCGGTGCCGTCGGCGGTGTCGAGGGCCCACAACCGTCCGTCGCGGCCGTTGACGTAGGCGGTGCTGCCGTCGGCCGACAGCACGGGACTGGCGATGGGCCCGCCGCCGACCGCCTGGCTGGTCCATTCACGGCTCAGGATGGGGGTCTGGTCCGGTCGGTAGCGCAGGCCGACGAGCACGGGCGCCGGCGCGTCCGGCTCCCACAGCCCGACTACCAGGATGCCGGTCTGCGCGGCGAATGCGGGGGCCGCCGACACCGGGCACCGGGGTCCGGCCGTCGCGCAGTCGGCGAGACCACGATCGGAATCGGTCGGGTCGACCCCGGCCACCAGATCCAGTGAGGTGCCCACCACGGTGCCCTTGTGGGCGTCGAACACCAGTACCTGGCCCAGATGGGTCAGCACGAGGAGCCGGCCGGGGGACAGCAGCCTTGGCGTGGTCGGCATCCCGATCACCGGCTGACGCCAGCGGATCCACTGGGTGGGCGGGTAGGACATCATGCCGCCGGGCTGGCCGATGTAGAGGTTGTCGAAGTCATCGAACAGTGGACTCGACCGCGCGCCGCCCTGCCACAACCGGGTGCACCAGCGCTGACGGGCGTTGTTGTCGGTCTCCCACACCATCAGCGAGCACCCGGCGGGGGTCTGCCCGTTGACGGCGAGGTAGCTGCGCGATCCGAGGGCGACCTGCGCGCCCAGGTCGCCCTTGACCGACCGCTCCCAGTCCGGGGTCAGCGCCTGCGCCCCGTCGAGCGGGCGGTAGCTGCTGTTGGCCGCGTCGGCGTACTGGGCCGCCCAGCCGGTCGACGGGTGGGCCGCCACCCACGAATCGGTATTTCCGCAGGAGCTGACGGTCAGCGCCGCGATTCCCAACACGGCAGCAAGCCGGCGCACAGTTCCTCCTCGAGCAGGCATCGAGTCCCGAGACTAGCCCGTACCGGGCTCGCGTAGGCTGACCGGCCATGACGACGATGTGGGGCGCGCCGTTGCACAAGAGGTGGCGGGGTTCGCGGTTGGGCGATCCGCGCCAGGCGCAGTTTCTGACCCGCGATTCGCTGCGCTGGGTGCTGGCCAACAAGGCGTACACGCCGTGGTACCTGGTGCGCTACTGGCGGCTGTTGAAGTTCAAGCTGCGCAACCCGCACATCATCACCCGCGGCATGGTGTTCCTGGGCAAGGGTGTCGAGATCGAGGCCACCCCGGAGCTGTCCACCATGGAAATCGGGCGCTGGGTGCACATCGGGGACAAGAACACCATCCGCTGCCACGAGGGTTCGTTGCGCATCGGCGACAAGGTGGTGCTGGGCCGCGACAACGTGATCAACACCTACCTCGACATCGAACTCGGTGATTCGGTGCTGATGGCCGATTGGTGCTACGTCTGCGATTTCGACCACAAGATGGACAGCCTGGAGCTGCCCATCAAGGACCAGGGCATCATCAAGAGCCCGGTGCGGATCGGGCCGGACACCTGGGTCGCGGCGAAGGTCAGCGTGCTGCGCGGCACCTCCGTGGGGCGCGGGTGCGTGCTGGGTGCGCACGCGGTGGTCAAGGGGGAGATCCCGGACTTCTCCATCGCGGTCGGCTCACCGGCCAAGGTCGTCAAGAACCGCAAGGTCGCCTGGGATGCCTCGGCCGCCGAACGCGCCGAACTGGCGGCGAACCTGGCCGATATCGAACGGAAGAAAGCCGCCCGCTGATCAGCGCAGCGCGCCCTCGAGCAGGGTGCGCCACGCGGGCCGGGCCAGCGCGGCATTGCGCTCGGCGTCGGCACCGTAGAAGAACGCGTTGACCGCGGTGCTGGTCTGGCCCCCCGGCGCGCAGCTGCCGAACATCACCGTCCCCGGGGTGGGTTCGGCCAACCGCACCACCAGGTAGCGCTGGTTCTCGTCCTGATGGATCCGCTCGACCAGCCCGACGAAATCGTCCTCGGCGGGCCGCAGCGTGCGCAGGTCGCCCACGTCGGCGCCGTGCAGGCCGAAGGCCGCCAGCATGAGCTTCCACGCCTCGGGCTGGGGGAGGTCGCCGGTGGCCGAAAGGTGGACCGAGACCGCCGGCCGGCCCGCGAAGTGCCGGAGATAGGTCTGCAGCACCGCGAAGTGCCCGGGCCAACCGGACTCGAACCCCTCGATCTGGTCATCCCAGTCGGCACTGTCGGTGAACAGCGAGTGCACCATCCGGATGACGCAGCGGTCCCCGGCGCGTGCGGTGACGGTGACCTCGGTGACGACCGGCGGCGCGCCCTCACACCAGTCCCGTTCGACATAGCCCAACCGGTGCGGCGGTTCCCAGTGGGTCACGTCACCGCTGGAGGATCCACTCGCTCCGAAATCGAATTCGACTCTGCCGCCGACGCTCTCGTCGATCGTGGTGTCGGTGAACCAGGCCGAGTTTCCCGGGCCGGTGGCCACCGCCTGCCACACCTGTTCCGGTGTGCCGTCGACGACCAATTCGAGGTCGACCCAGCGCTTCTCGTCATCGTGGTGGGCGGGCATGGGGCACTCCTTCTATCCGTCCGACGGCGCGGGGTAGGACGCGACGACCAATCGGTGCGCCCGTCCGCGCGGTGCCGTCTCGTCGTGGTAGCGGGCCGCCAGCGCGGCGACGGCCTCGGTGAGGTCCCGGGTGAAAAACGCCCGATCCGCCGGGGACCGGAAGCGGATCGTGGTGTCGACGGATAGCGTCGCCATCCGTTTGTCGGCGCTGCGCGCCGCCTGCCACAGTTCGCCCACCTCGCTGACGATGCGAGCCGCCAGCGCGATGAGGTGGCCGGCGGAGAACCGGTCGTTGGTCTTGCCCGGGGTGGGGGCGACCTCGCCGAGGGCGGTGGGCGACACCACGTAGGACGCCGCGCTGGCCACCAACAGACGTTCGGTGAGTCCACCCCACTGCCGTTCCTCGGCGACGGTGACCAGGTTGTGCTGTTCCAGCGCCCGCAGGTGGTAGTTGACCTTCTGCCGGGTCAGCCCGACGCGGGCGGCCAGCGTCGCCGCGGAAGCGGGCTCGGTCAACTCGGCCAGCAGCCGGGCGCGCACGGGGTCGAGCACGCTGGTGGCGGCCGCCGGGTCGCTGATCACCTCGATCTCGACCATGTCAGCCAGTCTCGTCCTTGACAAAATTATTTGTCAAGGGGTTCCGCGGGTGCGGCCGGGTGGGTCAGCCGTAATCCGGGAGGGGGCGTTCCACGATCAGCCGTCGCGGTTGTGGTTGCCGCTCGGCACGTTTGGCCGACAGGTAGACCTGCGCGGTGTGGTCGGCGACCGTCGGCCAGGAGAAATCCGAGGTGAGCCGGTCCCGGGCGGCGAACGCCCGCACCTGCGCGGCGGCCGGGTCGTCGAGCACGCCGCACACCGCCGCGGCGAGGGCGGCGACATCACGCGGCGGGTGCGATGCCCCCGTGACGCCGTCGATGACGGCTTCGCCGAGCCCACCGGCGGTTGAGGTGACCAACGGGGTTCCGGTGGCGGCGGCCTCCAGCGCCACGATGCCGAAGGGTTCGTAATGCGAGGGCAGCACGGCCGCATCGGCGCGGTGCAACAAGGTGACCAGTCCCTGATGATCCACCCGGCCGATGAACCGGGTCGCCTTGAGAACCCGGTACTTGCGGGCCTGCGCGGTGAGGAAATCGAGCTGGGTGCCGTCGCCGGCGATGGTCAGGGTGGTGCCAGGGTGGGCCTTGCGGATGCGCGGCAGCGCGGCGATCGCGTCGTGCACACCCTTTTCGTATTCGAGGCGGCCGAAGTACAGCAGCTCGGCGGGTCCACCGTGGCGGCTGCGGGGCGCGAAAGGCCATCCGTCGGTGTCGATCCCGTTCGGGATGACGGTGGTCTCGGAGAGCCCCGGCCCGAACAGCGCGTCGATCTCCTCGCGCATCGACGCCGAACACGTGATCAGCGAATCGGATTCGTGGACCAGCCAGGATTCCAGTGCGTGCACCTGCCGGCTGACCTGCCCGGACACCCAGCCCGAGTGCCGCCCGGCCTCGGTGGCATGGATGGTGGTCACCAACGGCACGTCGAAGAACTCGGCCAAGGCGATGGCCGGGTGCGCCACCAGCCAGTCGTGCGCGTGCACCAGGTCGGGCTGCCAGTCACGCAGGGTCAGTCCGGCGCGGACCATGGCGTGGCCCATCGCCAGCGTCCAGGCCATCATGTCGGTGCCGAAACCGAATTCATGCGGGTCCTGTGCGGCGGCGATGACCCGCACACCCTCGTCGACCTCGTCGGTGGACGGATGGGTGCTCGGGTCGGTGCCGGTGGGCCGACGCGCGAGCACGACGACCTCGTGGCCGGCGAGCACGAGCTCGGTGGCCAGATGATGCACGTGCCGGCCCAGCCCGCCGATGATCACCGGCGGGTACTCCCAGGACACCATGAGGATCTTCACGCGCAGGCACCTTCGACGATCCGGTTCATCGGGGGAGCCGCCTGGCGTCGAGGGCACCGAACAGCCCGTCGGCCCGGTTCCAGTTGCCGGCCAGCCGCTGCGCCAGCTCACCGCGCCCGGAGGCCAGCGCGGCCGCGATCTCGCGCGTGGCATGCGCATGCAGATGGGCGCGATAACGCGCGTACTCGGCGGCGGAATCCTTGCTGACCATGAACGGCCAGTCACTCGACACCGTCAGCAGCGTCTCCCGCAGGATCTGGTCGGCCACGAAGTCGCGGGACGCGCCGGGGCCGCGGTGGGCCAGCGCCTTGTCCACCGCCGCCAGCGCGGTATCGACGACCTCGGCGTTGAGCGCCACCAGATCGGACACCTTCGTACCGTTCCACACCTGCCAGTCCTTGCCCGAACCCCAAGAGCTGGGCGGCAATTCGACAGCGGTGCCGACGAACCCGGCCTCGGTGGCATCGGCGAGGGTGCCCACCCGGACTCCGGCCTCCGGGAGGGCACGCAGCAGCCGTTCCAGCCAGCGCGGGCCCTCGTGCCACCAGTGCCCGAACAGTTCGGTATCGAAGGCGGCGACGACGTGTGCGGGCCGGCCGATGCGCTCGGACTCCGCGTGCAACCGGCGGCGCACCACGTCGACGAAATCGGCGACGTGTCTGTCGATCGCCCGCTCGGCGCGCTCCGGCTCGTAGGGCGCCTTGGCGTCGGAGGGCACGTTGCGCCCGGTCACCCGCGCCGGTTTCAGGCCGGTCAGATGGTCGTAGGTGTGGAAATCGCGATAGGCCGCGTGCCCCGGGTAACCGGATTTCGGTGACCACACCCGATAGCTCACCTGCAGGTCCCGGCCGAAGGCCACCACATCGGTGTCGCCGACGGGGCGGCCCAGCGCGGTATCGCCGTGCAGCGACGGCCCGTCGACCATGAAATGGCCGACACCTGCCGCGGCGTAACCGACCTCCATGCCGGGTGCGTACGCGCATTCGGGCGCCCAGATCCCGGTCGGGGTGTGGGCGAAACGTTGCCGGGCATCGGCCAGCCCCTCGCGCAGTGCGAAGTCGCGCAGCCGCGGATTGAGCAGGGGCTGGAACGGATGTGCCAGCGGTCCGCCGAGCAGTTCGATGGTTCCGGCGTCGACGAGCTGGCGCAGCAGTGGGCTGCCGCCGTGGCGCCACAGCGTGGTGAAGTCCTCCAGTGCGGCGGTCGCTGCCTCGTGCTCGCGAAATCCGAACTGTCGCATGGCTTCCGGGGAACCGAAGGTGCCCGCCGCGGTGCCGGTGCGGATGGTGGTCGCCTCGAGGGCGCGCAGCTGCCAGTTTGCCAGCCAGTGGTGCATGCCGGTCAGGCAGTACGGGTCGTCCAACTGGGCGGTGACCACCGGCGTCATGCCCAGGCTCACCAGGTGACTGCGGTCCTCGGCGGCCAGGGTGCGCAGTACCCGCATGAGCGGCAGATAGGACGCCGCCCACGACTGATACAGCCACTCCTCACCGACCGGCCAGCGCCCGTGATGGGCCAGCCACGGCAGGTGCGTGTGCAGCACCAGCGTGAACATTCCGGGGACCGCAGGTTGCGTCACGGCAACACCGCGATGGCCACCAGATCCAGGCTGTCATCGATGCTGCGCTCACCGGCGTCGAGCAGATCGAAATCCTCGGCACGGACCGCGGCGACGTCGGCGAGCAGGCTGTGCGACCACGGTGCGCCGGCGACCGCACGGTCGATCTGGGCCGCGATGATCGACCCGCCGTGCCGGGCGTCGAGTTCGGCCAGCGCGTCCCCGTGGAAGACCCCGAGCATGGCGTCCACCCGGAAGCCGCCCTCGTGCAGCAGCTCGGTGAGCTCGCGGGCATTCAGTTCGCGGGTGTGAAACGGGTTGAGCGGGGTGTCGCGCCCGGGCGAGAAGGTGATCCGGTTGGGGGTGGACATCAGCAGCTGCCCGCCCGGGCGCAGCACGCGGGCACATTCGGCGACGAACTGGCCCTGGTCCCACAGATGCTCGATGACCTGGAAGTTGACCACCACATCGACCGAGTCGTCGGCCAGTGGCAGGTCCGCCAGATTGCCCAGGTGCATCTGCACCCGCGGGTATTTCGCCCGGATGTGGGCGACGGCCTGCTCGTCGTAATCCACCCCGGTGACACTGCGCGCGCGATCGGCGATCAGATCCGCGCCGTACCCCTCGCCGGGCCCGGCCTCCAGCACGTCGCGACCGGCACAGCGGTCGGCGAGGCGCTGATAGACGACCTCGTGGCGGCGGAACCAGTAGTTCTCCTCGGCCAGGCCGGGAATCGTGCGCTCGCCGGTGAGAGGCAGGGGATCACCCGGGCCGGTGCTGTCGACGGAACCGATTGTGCTCATTGGAAGGCAGGCTAACCCGTAATGGCCGGTTCGCGAACGGATGCCCTGGGTGACCGTGGGGTCTGAGCGAACCAACTGACCGGTTATGGTGTCCTTGCGCGCCGTCAAAGTTACCCGCGAGTAACATGGTGGCCGTTGGACGAAACGTGATATGCCCAGGCCGGCTGCCGGCCTCATCGAGGAGGACGAACCACAGTCATGACAAACATCGTGGTCCTGATCAAGCAGGTCCCTGACACTTGGTCCGAGCGCAAGCTGTCCG
>Ga0075012_10006567_pt1 | contig 10540 bp, 9 predicted proteins | sample All_14_2_FD_71474 | JGI IMG/M metagenome (GOLD analysis project Ga0075012, IMG submission 71474) | Freshwater microbial communities in response to fracking from Pennsylvania, USA - Allegheny Zone_MetaG_DW_15 | ecosystem: Environmental > Aquatic > Deep subsurface > Groundwater > Drilled... | reverse complement strand
CGCTTCAGGTCAGTCCTCTTGGCTACGGCTGCATGGGCCTGTCGGGCATCTACGGGGCCAGCGACGATGAGCAGGGGATCCGCACCCTCCAGGGGGCGGCCGACCGGGGCGTGACCTTTTTCGACACCGCCGACGTTTACGGCAATGGCCACAACGAAGAACTGGTGGGTCGCGCTCTGCGCGACCGCCGGGATGGGCTGGTCATCGCCAGCAAGTTCGGCCTGCGCGGTCAATCCGGCAGCGCCCGCAACCAGGTATCCGGACATCCTGACTACCTCAAGGAAGCCGTTCGCGCCAGCCTCAAACGGCTGGCCATGGACTACCTGGATCTGTACTACTTGCATCGCGTCGACCCCCAGGTTCCCATCGAGGACACGGTGGGAGCCATGGCTGAGCTGGTGCAACAGGGACTGGTGCGTCACATCGGCCTTTCCGAAGCCTCGGCGGCGACCGTGCGACGAGCCTGCGCGGTGCATCCGGTAACGGCCTTGCAGAGCGAATGGTCGCTGTGGATGCGGGACATCGAGGCCGAGATCTTGCCGACCTGCCGGGAGCTGAAGGTGGGAATTGTGCCCTGGAGTCCTTTGGGCCGGGGCTTTCTCACCCACCAACTGACCCAGCTGGCGGACGATGATTATCGACGTACGGCTCCTCGCTTTCAGGGCGACAATTTCGAGCGCAACCTGGAGCGCGCCCGCCAATTATCGGAGCTGGCCAAAGAATGGGGCCACAGCGCCGCCCAACTGGCGCTGGCCTGGTTGCTCCATCAGGGTCCCGATGTGGTCCCTATTCCCGGCACGCGCAAATTGGAACGCGTAGAAGAAAATTTGGGCGCTGTGCGAATCTCGCTCAGCGCCCAACAAGTCGATCAGATGGAACGGATCTTTCCGCCGGGTAGCACCGCGGGCGATCGCTACCCGGAGAATCTGATGCGCACGGTTAATCTTTAACTCTCTGGCCTTCCGTATTGAATTGGACCTGGTCACCCAGGGTGGAGCGCATGATGGCGATCTGGCCCGCGATGCCGGTGGGAGCGCCCTGCATGTAGTCGCCGACGTTGGCAACCCACTTCTGGCGGCCATCGTTTTCGCCAAAGGCTTTGAGTCCAAAGTTGTTGGAATCGTAGACGATGAACTTGCCGTCGCCGTCGGAATAGGCCGACTTCATCATGGTGGGGGCCTGAAACGGACGTGACCACTTGACAGAACCGTCGTTGCGGTCAAGGCAGGTCAGGCGTTCGCCGCCACCGATGGTGACGAAAGCGACGGAGTCTTCGCTTACGGCCACCAGGCCTTTGGGCTGGCAGGGGAGGGGAGCCGACCAGGTCACCTGATCGGTGGCAGGGTCGTGGCACTCGAGCTGGTTGTTTTCGAAAGTGTATTTTTCGGCGGGACGTTGGAGATTTCGGGCTGTATGTGTGTCGATTCTCATAACCGCAAGCTAGATCGCGGCCCTGAAAAAAACCTTATTGGAAGTCCTCTTCCGAAACTTCCGGGCTGGGGCTGCCCGCCTGGTTGCTTTCCGTTTCCGGAGCTTCTTGGAGCACCAGGCTCGGCTCCTCGGTTTCGACCTGGGCCTGGCTCAGGACCCGAGTGGGAATTACCTTGACTTTGGGCTGGCAGCTATCGCATTCCTCGCTGGGGGCGCGTAGCCAGAACCGTTCGGTGTAAGTTTTATCGCAGCCCGATCCGGCTTTCTGGTGACTCAGCTTGCACAGCTTGACTTGTTCTGGCTGGGAACGAAATCCGGCAAAAGTGGGCCTCGGAGTGTGGGCCTCCAACTGCGTCATCACTCGCGCCCAGAGAGTGGCCGGCAGACTTCCTCCGGTCATTCCGTAGGTGGGCTTGTGATTGGTATTCCCCATCCAGACCGCCATGGTATAGCGAGGAGTGAAGCCGATGAACCAGGCGTCCCGGTATTTATCGGTAGTTCCGGTCTTACCGGCGACCTGGACTCCTGCCAAACGAGCAGCTCCGCCGGTGCCCTCCTCCACCACCCGCATCATCATCTCGATCAACTGCGAGGCTTGCTCAGGTGCTATCGCCTGGTCTCGCCAATTGCTGGCGCGGAGTTTTAAGGTTTCCCCCTGCGGAACTTGAATCGCCGAAACGCAGCGGATGGGTCGATACAGTCCTCCCCGAGCGATACTGGAGTAGGCGGTGGCCATCTCCAGGGGAGAGACCTCGCCGACACCCAGAGCGATGGAAGGATATTGGGGAAGCTCGCTTTGGATGCCCAACCGATGGGCCATGCTGATCACCGGGTCGATACCGGTGTAACAGATCAAGCGAGCGGCCACGGCATTTCTTGACAACTTGAGGGCTTCTCGCATGGGGATCTGGCCGCGTGAGCTGTGATCAAAGTTGGCCGGTTCCCAAAAGCGTTCCACGCCACTGCCGTCGTTGAATGCCACCTTCACCGGGTCGTCAGAGAAGCGCGTTTCGGGGTCCATGCCTTTGCTCAAGGCGGTGGCGTAAAGAAAGGGCTTGAAGGTCGAACCGGCCTGAAGCCTGGATTGCCAGGCGCGGTTGAAGCGGTCTTTGGTGGAATACTTGCGTCCGCCCACCATGGCGCGGATTTCGCCGCTGGCGTTGTCGATCAGCACCACCGCCGCCGAATCGGCGCCATAGCCTGCTCCGGACGTCGCCAGAGTGGAGCTTACCTCGCGTTCGAGAATTCGTTGGGCGCTCAGGTCCATGGTAGTGCGAATGCTCAGGCCCTTTTCGTAAAGCATGCTGTGGGGAACTTGCTTGGAAACCAGGCTCAACGCGTAATTGGTGAAGTATGGATATTTGACCACGTTGCTGGTTTGCAGCGGACGCTTGGGGGCCAACTTGTCGTAGCGCTGCATCGCTTCCGCTTTTTCGGCCGAAGTCAAATAACCCAGAGACTCCATTCGACTTAATACTTCCAGCGTACGTTGGTGTGCGCCCTTGGGATTGAGATAGGGGGAAAGTCCGCTGGGAGATTGCAACAGACCGACGATCAGGGCCGCCTCCACCGGGCTGAGCTTCTTGGCGGATTTGCCGAAGTAGGTTGCGGCGGCCGATTGGATACCGTAAGCGCCCGACCCGAAATATACTTCATTCAGATAGCGGATCAGGATCTCGTCCTTGCTCAGCAATTTCTCCAACCGCTGAGCCAGCAGTGCCTCCTGAATTTTGCGCCAGTAGCTCTGCTCCTGATTAAGAAAATAGTGGCGCACCAATTGCATGGTGATGGTACTGGCGCCCTGGGTTTGACCCTGGTGGCGCAGGTTGCCCACGGCCGCGCGGGCGATGCCGTAAAAATCCACCCCGTGATGGGCGTAGAAGCGAGAGTCCTCGGTGGCCAGCAAGGCGCGGATCACGTGGGGCGACACCTGGTCCAGGCCGACGACTTTGCGGCGCTGCTCGCTCAGCGTGGCAATGAGTTTCCCCTCGCGCGAGTAAACCGTGGTGATGCGGTTGGGTGTGTGCTTTTGGACCCAGGTGATGTCCGGCAGGCTGCCATCGATATCTTTGATAATCGCCCTGCCCGTGCGATAGCCCAGATAGGCAGTAAACAGCACCGAAACGACCAGCGCCAGCAATAAGGTGCGCGCGAAGCGCCAGCGTCGACTTCTCATGGATTTGAGCTTAGGGCCGTTTACCGGGTCGTCCCAGTGTAACCGCTCATTGAATTTTAGTATTTCGATCCCGGGTGGGAACTATTCGAGTCCCGGGTTGCTTGTTATCCAAGTCCAGCCACGTCTTGAATATGAAAAGGAGTCTGCATGTACAAATACGGGTTGGGTTTACTCGCTTTGCTTTCACTTACTTTACCTTCTCAGGCACGCCCTTCTATCGAGCAAACCGGTGCCAATAGCTACAGCAACTGCGTTCCCCACATCACCGCTCGGGTGGTGCAGCCCAAGGCCAGCGCTCGCACGGCGCAACGCGCCCTGCCTTTAGGCCAACAGACCGTCTACAGTTACAACGACAGCGCTCACCAGAAGTTGGAATCCCGCGTCGTCAACTATTCCGCCTGGAACGGGAGTGAATGGACTCCGGCCCAGACCCAGCTCAACTCGATCATCGAGGAGCAGGCCCGCCAGGCCAACCTCGACCCGCTGATCATCGAAATCATCGTGAAGCACGAATCCGCTTTCAACCCGTCGGCCACTTCGGGCGTGGGAGCCCAGGGCCTGATGCAATTGATGCCGGAAACCGCCGCCGATCTCGGCTGCCGCAACGCCTACGATCCGACCCAGAACGTGGCCGCGGGAACTCGCTATTTTGCCGATCTTTACCGTCAGTACGGCGACCTCTCGTTGGCCCTGGCCGCCTATAACGCGGGTCCGGGCAACGTGGCCAGCTACGGCGGCATCCCCCCTATCGCCGAGACGCAGAATTACGTCGCTTCCATCGGCAGCGAATATCTCAGCCGCCGTCGCAAGCGCGCTTCTTAAAGGAATACGACTCGGCGAGCCTGCACGCTGCCGTCGAAGTTGTAAGTAGCCACCACGGTGACACGCGGCTTTTTGTGCAGCGATTTCCAGCTCTGGCCAGGTTCAAAGGCGTCCCGCCCCAAGTGAAACACGACCGGCTCGGAGGTGTCGCGGTTCAGCACCGTGACGCTCCGAGTGGACGGGTTCACTTCCGTCACTCGGCCCTGCACTTGCATCAGCTGGCCGCGGGCGGCCTTCCAGGGCGTCAAAACCACGGCTACAAGGACGACCGCCATCAGGATTATCATGCTCGAGGGGATCCAAGCTTTCTTGTTCATCGGAGTTACCTGCTTTCGAAGTTCTTCTTAATCCAAGAATAGCGTCTCAGCCCGTGTTTCCTGAGGGTTGGGCATCCTCGAGCGGGCAGATCGACATCCCCCGCGCTCGGTACTGCTACCGGGACATCAGTACAAAAAAAAGGCCGGTCGCGAACGACCGGCCCGGAGTGTACTTCGTCTATCCCGCTAAATCCAGCGGAGCAAATCGGGTCATTCGCTGCGGAGGCGGTAGCAGAGGAGTGGGCAGAGCGGGGGCCCCCAGCGTGTGCATTCCGGCTCTCAGGCGAAAGTCTTGAGGGTCCAGGAAGCGACAGCCGGCCAGGAATCGATTGCCCTCGGCGCGGCACCAGAGCACCTGGACCTCACATTCCACGTCCCCTTCGTAGCCCGGAAAGCTGACGCTCAGTCCCAGCAGTTCTCCGGGTTGCAGTTGTGCGGCCACATCCAGGCGCATTCCGCCTTTGCTGATGTCCACCGTCAAGGCTTGATATTCGGGAAGTTCCGGCGACATGACGCGCAAGTGCTCATCCAGTCGCGGATGGGTGCGGCTGCCCAACACTGATTCAGAGGGCAGCAGCCCGTCCAACTGCATCGGGGCCCGAGCGGTCACCAGGAATTCCTGATCTCCGACCGGACGACAGCTTTGTACTTCGAGTGGAATGGCTTGTTCCTCCACGGTGACGCGCACCGAGTCGCCCGGGCGAATCTCGGTTTCCACGCAAAAGGTCAACAAATCTCCCTGGACCTGAAGTGCCAACATATCGGTTTGCCCTTCCTCTCCGATCTTTACCCTTTCAGCTTAGAGGTCGGGCAGTCGGCTACCGCAGGAGCGTTGGTAACAAGTTCTAGGTACCGGAATCCTGCCGATCGGGTGCTTTCTTATTGATGGCGCCCAGTTTCAGCTCTCCGGGAAAGGTGTCCACCTCCACCACATAATACTGGCCGTAGCCATCGGGAGCGGCGTAATTGCGCCAGTCAGAGGGAGCGTCGAAAGCGGTGTCCACCACCAGATTGTCTCCCTCTCGATGAGTTCCGCGAATTTCGCAGCCGATGTGCACATTGGAGGACCAGATGGCCACCAGCGCGTGCTGCTCAAAATCCACCTCGGGCTGCTCCAGCAAAGGATCGGTGCTGGGCGGAGCGGGCTGTTTCATCTGCAGGCGTTCTTTGGGAATGCGGGCCACGAAGTCGTCGTATTCCTTTTGACTTCGAATAGCGCAGAAACTACGTCCCGTTTTTTCGCAGCGCAGCACTCCTCTCCAGGGGCCGTCAACCGCCCAGGCAGTGAAGCAGACCAATAAACCCAAGAGCCACTTTTTCATCCCACTGGTTTCCGCGTGGAGAGGCCCAGCCCTTGTAGAGCAGGAAGTCGGCCGCCTATCGCACAGACACTGGCCATGGAAAACCCCACCCAACTCTGGACCCGCCCGTTTTACCAGCCCTCGGCCCAGCGGAGTTTTCTCTTCTGGGTGGTGTGGCTGGACAAGCCCGATGCCGAGCTTTTCATTGACCCCAAACGTCACGGATTCCCGCCGGGCGATAGCGCGGGTTTGGACCTGGACGTGATCGAGGACGCCGAGTGGTTGGGTAGCTTTCTACAGGGTCCGATCGCCAACATGGCCCACTTTTCTCTCGAGCCGCTAGGACAATGCCCGCGGGCCGTATTGATCCGCGGTCATTTCCCCGATTCCGCCGACCTGCGCGCCCTTCAGACCGGCATGGCCTTTCTCAAGGTCTATGCGGATTTGGGGGCGCTGGCGGCCATCGATCTGGTGGCCACTCGCTGGTGGCAGCCGGCCGAAATTCAGGCTCTGGCTCCCGATCGGCCTTTCGATCCGCACGAGCATCTTTCGGTGGTGTCCGAGCGTAGTGAAGAGCATTTCTGCAACACGCGCGGCCTGGCCAAGTTCGCCCGCCCCGAGCTTTTTGTGCGAAAGGTCCCGGTTGATCGAATTCAAGAGGTGGCCGACGGCCTGTGGACTTTCGCCAAGGAAATGGCCAACGGCAAATTACTGCTCAACCATCCCCAGCTCAAGCTCTGGCCCGACGACACCGATCAGGACAACCCGGCCCACGGCATCGCTCCGTCGATGTTCCGCAACGCTTCCCTGGAGTTCTCCCCATAGAAGTTCTCCGCCAGTCGGGCGCGGTTGCGCTGGTAGACGAACGAGACCAGCATGAGCAGCGCTCCCATCACCAAAGTGGTGGTGCTTTTGTCGTAGGCATCCAGCACCCAGATATCCACGGCATACATCTTGCTCACGCAAGCCACCAGCAGGGTCAGTCCGAACAGACGACACAGCTTGTTGCGATAGTAGGCTCCCGGCACGATGAATATCAGGCTGGCGGCGGCCCAGAAGGCGGATAGAATTACCTGGAACGTATCCAGTTGGCCGAAGATGTCGTAGACCACCCGACTCCCTTCGAAGACAACGATCAGCAGGCCGAGCAGGTTGAGCGAATTGCGCCGAGGTAGCCAGTAGCAGGCCACCACCACACTCATCAGCAGCAAATGCAGCGGACTGGTGGCGCCCATTCCCGCCACTTCCCAGTGGTTGCCCTGAACGACGAAGTTGGCATCCAGCAGCACAATCTTGTAGAAGGCCGCCCCCAGCATCAATTCCCCAGTCTGCAGTCCCCGGCGCGTGTAGGCCAGGCCCAGCAGGCACCAGAGTAGCGAACTGGGAGTTCCATAGCCTACCAGCAGGGCCAACTTCATCAGCAACAGCGGCCGGGTGGACTCTGCCACAACCAGCATCAAAACCAGGGCCGGCCACTGGCCGACGGGAGTCAGGCAGGCCAAAGCCACTACCGCCAGTTCCAAACGGGGACTGCGCAGCCAGCGGGCTACTCCTAGCGCCAGCAGGCAGCCCCAGCTCAGGGGCAGCAGGCCGGCGTAACGAATCCACAATAGGCCACTCGCTCGGCGGTCGGCCAGCAGCAGAAAGGCGCCGATGGGCAAGAGCCAGGGACCCGGAAAGATCAAACAGGCCAGGCACACCAGCCCCGTCTGCACCAACGAGATCTGGCGATAATATTGGAGCGTTTCGGGATAACGCTGGTGTAAGGTCAGCAGCACGGGAACCAGCGCGCCACCGGCCAACAAACCCCAGGGCACGACCGACTCTTGCAGCAGGCTCTGTCCCACGCAAAAGAGGGCCAGCAGCATGACCAGGTTCCCCACCAGGCGGGCTTCCCGATCTTGGGGCAGGCGTTGCTGGCGCACGAAGTAGAAAAGCAGCGCCAGAGCGGCCGGCAATTCCACCAGGAACGGCTGCTCCATGGTAGGCACCACGTAGAGCAGCTGCACGGCGGCCAGCAATACTGCCATGTAGGAGCCGCGCAGCGCGATCTTCTCAAACCCCAGCCTGAGCAAGATCAGCGCTTGCACCAGCCAGGCGAAGGTGGTGACGGCAAAATAGCCGGTATCATCGGAGCAATAGGTCAGGAAGCTGATGGCCGCTTCGGCGAAGAGAATTCCCAGCGCCAGATTGGATTGGGCCAGCCCGTAGGTCTGTCGTCGGGCCGCCCACCAGGCCAGCAACAGATGGAGCGAGGCCAACCCAAAGTAGATGAGCAGCGCTCGAGCATTGGGTTCAAACAACAACAGGCGATAGGACACGAATGCGAAAAGCAGTGAGTTGGCGGTGGATAGGTAGAGATTGACGCCAATTTCCTCTCGGCGCAGCAGCGCAAAGCCGGAGCCGGAGAGCAGAAAGAGGGCGTAGAGCACCACCAGCAAGCTCAGCGCATGCGGTTGCTCGGCGCGCAAAAAGAGCCCATAGGTTCCAAGGAAAGAACCGACTAAAAAATAATCCCAGCGCTGCCGGTAAGCTACCCAGGTGGTGGCCAGATGAATGGCCAGCAGATAGGGAATCAGGCTTAACGAGAAGTTCATGACCAACGGACCAGCATAGAGCGCCAGCAGCAGGTAGCCGCCCAGCCAGGGAGAGCGATAACGCACCGCCGCCACCCCGCTCCAGGCCACCAGCGCGAAGGTCCCGAGCACCATCACCGCGGTGGGAATCAGGTGGAAATAGGCCCGCGCCGCTCCCAGCGTGAGCAGCAATAAACTGCTGCCTGAGGCCAGCATGGGGTGGGCGTAGCTGGTCAATCCCTGGCGATGGGCTCGATCGCCTGCCCAGCTCAAAAAGATCCCCAGCAACAGTCCCAGCGAACATTGCAACCAACCCGAATCGGTAAAGCCGGTGGTGCGCAGAAAAGACAACATGCCCACCACCACCAGGGCGATACCGGCCCAGTTGAGATAGTGCCCCGCAAAACGCATCTCCGCCGGGGAAGCGGCTTGACTGGAAGTGCTCATGCCGGAAGCTACGCCCCGTTCTCCGGAGCGGTTCACGCTGGACGAGCTCGGAGCAAACCGGTAGACTCTCCGGACATGCTGATGACTCTCTCATGCCAGGCCGGTGAGGACTTCCATCCCGCAGACCTGGGCTATCTGGTGCATAAGCACCCCGACAAGGTGCAAACCTATGCGGTAGCCCATGGCCGGGTTCACGTCTTCTATCCGGAAGTGAGCCCCCAGCGTTGCCGCCTCTCGATGCTTCTGGAAATCGATCCGGTCGGACTGGTGCGCCGCCCGGGCAAGGGACTCGATCAGTACGTCAATGACCGCCCCTACGCCGCCTCGTCCTTTTTCGCCGTGGCTATGAATCGGGTCTTTCGCGACGCGTTGGTGGGCAAGTGTAAGGACCGTCCCGAACTGGTGGAGCGGGCCCTGGACCTGGAAGTGGAGTTGGCGGTGGTGCGCTGCGCGCCCGACTACTTGCGGCAGCTGTTCCTACCCCTGGGTTATAGCGTGGAAGCCCACAATCACCCTCTCGACCCGCAACTGGGCTGGGACCACGGGCCCTATCATACGGTTAAGCTGAAAGCCCGCATTCCTCTGCAGAAGCTGCTCAACCACCTCTATATTCTATTGCCCGTGCTCGATCCCCAGAAGCACTATTACGTGGACAAAGACGAACTGGAGAAGTTGCTCCACAAGGGCGAGGGTTGGCTGGCCCAACACCCCTTGATGAATTCCATTGTGGAGCGCTATCTCAAGTTTCGCGCCGGGTTGACCCGCGACGCGTTGGCCCGGCTGCAGGATAATACCGAGTTGGATCCAGAGGCCGTCACTTTAGCCGCCGATGCGGCTGAGGAAGAGTTGGAAAAGCCCATTCGCCTGCACGACCTGCGGCTCGACCGGGTGGCCCAGCTTTTGAAGGAGAGCGGTCTGGCTCACGTGGTGGACATGGGCTGCGGCACCGGTAAGCTGCTTTCGCGCATACGCAAATTCCGTCAATTCCGGCGAATCCAGGCAGTGGACGTGTCCTATCAGGCGCTGGTGATGGCCAAAGAGAAGATGCGCACGGATGACCCCCGTGTGGAATTTCTGCACGGTTCGCTGCTCTATCGCGACTCGCGGCTGAGCGGTTGCCAGGCGGTGGCCATGGTAGAGGTGATCGAGCACCTGGATCCCCCTCGACTGCGCGCCTGCGAGAAGAACCTGTTTGCTTTCCTCAAGCCGCAGTTGATCCTGATCACCACCCCCAATCGCGACTACAATCAGCTCTTTCCCAACTTGAGCGCCGTGAAGTTCCGCCACAACGACCATCGCTTTGAATGGACTCGGGCCGAATTTCAAGAGTGGGCCCGGCAGCTGGCCGAGGCCCACGGCTATCGGGTGGAATTTGAGGACCTGGGCGAGTGCCATGCGGAACACGGCAGCCCCAGCCAGATGGGAGTGTTTCGCCGATGAAGATCGAGGTTCCGGAATTTTCCCTGATTT
>Ga0075012_10006566_pt1 | contig 10540 bp, 11 predicted proteins | sample All_14_2_FD_71474 | JGI IMG/M metagenome (GOLD analysis project Ga0075012, IMG submission 71474) | Freshwater microbial communities in response to fracking from Pennsylvania, USA - Allegheny Zone_MetaG_DW_15 | ecosystem: Environmental > Aquatic > Deep subsurface > Groundwater > Drilled... | reverse complement strand
AGCGACTTCTACGACCTGACCCCGCTGCGCGAGGGGCGCGGGCGGCTCTACCCGATCGAGGAGGCCGAGCTGGGGCGCATCGCGCCCGACGGCTGGGCGGGGCTGCGCGTGCTGCACCTGCAGTGCCACTTCGGGGCCGACACGCTCGTGCTCGCCCAGCGCGGCGCCGAGGTCGTCGGGCTCGACTTCTCGATGCCCGCGGTGAAGCAGGCGCGGGCGCTCGCCGACGAGCTCGGGTTGGGCGACCGCAGCCGCTTCGTCTGCGCCGATCTCTACGACGCCCGCCACGCCCTGCCCGATCCGGAGGGCTTCGACGTCGTCTTCACCACGTGGGGCACGATCGGCTGGCTGCCCGACATCGCCGAGTGGGCGCGCATCATCGCCTGGTTCCTGAAGCCCGGCGGGCGGCTGTACTTCGCGGACGGGCATCCGTCGGCCTTCGTGTTCGACGAGGTGCCTGAGGGCGCCCCCGCGGCCCTGCTCGACGGCGGCCCCGCGCTCTTCCCGGCGCCGCGGTTCTCGTACTTCGAGACGGCCCCGCTGCAGCTCGACGAGTCCGCCGACTACGCCGATCCGGATGCGGTGCTCGAGGTGTCGCGCACGATCGAGTTCATGCACCCCCTGGGGCAGACGCTCACCGCCCTCATCGACGCCGGGCTGACCCTCGATTTCGTGCACGAGCACGATGCCGTGCCGTGGCCGATGTTCTCGGCTCTCGAGCCCCGCGGCGACGGGCTCTGGCAGTGGCCCGGCACGCCGTGGCTGCCGCTCGGAATGAGCCTCGGCGCGACCCGCCGGGCCTGACGGTCAGCCCGAGCACGTCCTGCCGCACGGGGTAGACGTGTCGGTGTGTCCCCCGTTCGGGGATGCCCTCCTCGGGGGATGACGCGCCGTCACCTTCGCGCCCTACCGTAGAGGGCGAAGGGGGGCTTGGAAGGAAGCCTCGTGTCGGCACTATCTGCCGCTGCAATGAGTGTCGCCCGTCCGATGATCGCGGACTGGGCCGACGGCGCGTGTCGCGCTTTCGCGACGGAGAAGCGCCCGCTCGGGCCTGCGCGCGCCGTCGCTGACGGGCCGCAGCCCCGTCGCATTCTGCTGATCGGCGGCGGTGCCGCGGTGGGCCGCGGATTCACTTCCCACGACCTCGCCCTGCCGGGAGCCATCGCGCGCGCCCTCCGTGCCCGCACGGGTCGGGGCGCCGTGGTCGACATCATCGCCGACCCGGAGCTCACCGCGGTCGGGCTCACGGCGGTGCTCGGCACCGTCGAGCTCGCGCTCTACGACGCCGTCATCACCACGGTGGGCGACATCGACGCGCTGCGCGGTATCGCACCTCGCGACTGGCGCGACCGCGTGCGGTCGGCGATGGGCATCTGGCAGCACCGGGTCACCGACGGGCGCGTGCTGCTCATGGTGGCGATCCCCGCGCTCCGTGACGAACCGGCAGTCGGGCTCGCTCACGGTCGCGTGATCGATGCGTTCACCTCCGGACTCAACGCGATCACCGAGGAGGCCGCCGAGGAGCACTCGGGAGTGCGCACCACGCTGCTGCCCGAGGCGCAGCGGGTCGCCGGGCGCGTCTCCCCCGAGACCGTGGAGCTGTGGGGTGCCCAGCTGGCCGACGAGCTGCTCGAGCACCTGCCGGCCCGTCGTCTCGGCGCCGCGCAGCCCTCCCCGGATTCTGTGGCCTCGGGTCATGAGGACGCCGACCGCATCGCGAGCATCCTGAGCGACAGCGCGCCCCGACTCGACCACATCGTGACGATGGCCGCCGCATCGCTGAACGCGCCCACCGCCGTGATCACGGTGCTCGGAACCGACACCCAGTGGCACGCGGCCCGATTCGGCCTCGAGCTCGATTCGGTGCCGATCGAGCAGTCGTTCTGCGCGGTCGCGGTGCGCAACGAGGACGGCATGGTGGTGCCCGACGCCCCGCGGGATCCGCGCTTCGCGCGCAACCCGCTGGTCGAGCACGGCGGCATCCGCTATTACGCCGGCGTGCCCATCGAAGACGCCGAGGGCCGCCGCATCGGTGCCCTCTGCGTGATCGACACCAAGCCCCGCAACCTCACGAGCGCGGCCGACATGGCGGTGCTGCGCCGGCTCGCGCGGCGGGTCGAGCGGGCGCTGCAGGCCGAGCCGCTCGCGGTTCCCGCCTGGACGCCGGGAGCACCGACGAGCCCCGACATCGCGAGCGCAGTAACGGCTCCCGCGCTGTCCTCGGTGGCGGGCTGATTCGCGGCCGCCCCGCCCGGCCTGCTACCCTGGAAGCACGCCGCGGGGTGGAGCAGCTCGGTAGCTCGCTGGGCTCATAACCCAGAGGTCGTAGGTTCAAATCCTGCCCCCGCAACCAGTAGCCGGTGATCCGGTGGGCGAAGGCCCGGTCGAAAGACCGGGCCTTCGCCGTATCCCGGGTCGTCGCGCGGGCCGATCGCAGCCCGCCGCCGGGGGCGGTGGTGTTCGCAGAGCGAATCCCCGCCGATGCGGTCGGTTGCCGGGCAGACCGGCGAGGGCGACCATGGAGGAGCCGGGTTCGGGGACCCGCCCCGGCGTGCGAACGCCCCCCTTCAGGTCTGTGAGAGCACGCCGCCCGGCAGGGTCGATGCCCCGAGCCATTCGGGTTGGCTCAGGGCATCGACCACCTCCGCCGGATGCGGAGTGCGACTCAGAGCAGGGCCGCTAGAGCAGCAGCATCTCGTCGATGCACATGAACATCGTGCTCGCGTGGTCGCCCGTCAGAGTGAACGCGACCACGCCCCCCGTGCTCGACCGCCCCACCAGGACGTCCGCAGGGAAGTAGGTGGCGTAGTCGCCCGCCCGGTACTGGTCGATCGTCGCTTCGGGCAGCGCGAAGTCCCAGGTCGCCGTCAGATCGACGATGTAGTCCGCCTGCAGGGCCGCGTCGTCGGGCGAGAGGTCCTCCGAGAAGCTGGAAGCGGCGATGACGACCCGGATCGGGTCGGTCGCCCAGCTGGCCAGCGCGGCCGTGTTGCCGCTGGAGATGCTGGCGGCGAGCGACTCGCGGGCGGCCGCGACCGCCGCCGGGTCGATCTCCGGAGCGCTGGGCGTGGGGCTCGGGCTGGGGGTCGCGCTCGCCGCTGTCGGCTCCGGCGAGGCGACGGGCGACGCGCTCGGGGCGGGATCCGCCGGCGAGCATCCGGCCAGCAGCCCGATCGTCAGGAGCCCGCTCGTGACGGCGAGGACCGCCGGGCGGTGCGGGCGATGCGTGATCATCATCGGATGCTCCACTCGTGCCCGCCGCGTCAGCTGGCGATCGCCGGGATGATCGCGCCAGAGAACACCTGCCAGGCCAGCGCCGTCTTGGCCACGAGGCTCAGCGTGATGTAGCTGCGCTCGCCCTGCAGGTAGCTCTTCCACTTGCCCACCTGCTTGTACTGCAGCCACTGGTTGATGGCGAAGGTGTTGAAGAACACGAAGAGCGAGATCACGATGCCCACGACGAAGGCCGGGGCCTCGACGTCGCTTTCGCTGCCGATGCGCAGGAAGTAGATGAGGATCAGGATCCAGGGCACGATGCCGACCATCGATCCGAAGATGAACGGCAGCAGGCCGCCCGAGCCGGGCTGCTCGTACTTCTCCTGCAGCGCGCCGAACAGGATCATGGCCGCGTTGACGGCGAACACCGCGAACAGGGCCCCGATGTCGGTGACGCCGTTGATGGCGAGGATCAGCCAGATCATGATCGACGAGCTGAGCGCGTACTCCGTCCAGCGGAAGTAGTTGCGGTTCTGCAGCAGCCCGTTCTTGTACCGCGGGTAGAACCACGGGCTCGAGATCAGGAAGTGGAAGAAGGCGCTCAGCGCGAGGAAGGCGACGACGCCCACACCGATGTTCACCTCGAAGAGCGCGACGCGCTCGGGCGGCAGCGGCACCCCGGGAGGGCCGGCGAGGTAGTCGGCGGTCACGGCGAACAGCACCTGCGTGCTGAGCATGGTCAGGATCACCGCGAAGCCGATGGCCTGCAGCAGGTGCAGGCTGCCCGCGACGATGTTGTAGATGCGCAGCCGGTCGATCTGCTGCTCGGGGGTGTAGACCTTTGTCGCCATGACGTCACTCCTTTGTGCGCCGGATGCTCCCGGCGGGTGGCGTCACGCTAGCACCCGCGCGCCCACGGGCTGCAGGGCCGAACGGCCTCCGGTGCGCGGCGGGATGATTGCGGTGGGAGCAGCGCGGCCGGATCAGTCGCGCGGCGGCTGCGCGCCGAGCCACTGCACCGCGGCGGCCCCGGCCGCCACGCCGCGCTCGACCGCTGCGCCGATGGGCTCTCCGTCGGCGAGGGCCGCGGCCAGGGCGCCGGCGAAGGCGTCGCCGGCTCCGGTGGTGTCGACCACGGTGACGCGGGGCGCGGCGTGGTGCCCCGCATCCGCCTGATCGGCCCAGACGGCGCCGTCGCCGCCGAGGGTGATGACGACGCTGCGGCAGCGCTCGCGCAGCGCGGTCGCGGCGGCGCGCGCCTCGTCGACCGAGCCGACAGGCAGGCCGGTGAGGTCGTGCGCCTCCGCCTCGTTGACGACGAGCGGATCGCACAGCGCCAGCAGCTCGTCGGGCACCGCGCGGCTGGGGGAGAGGTTGAGCACGGTGCGCCCGCCGAGCTCGGCGATCGTCTCGGCGCCGATGCGCACCGCGGCGAGCGGGATCTCCAGCTGGGCGAGCAGCACCGTGCCGGTGCCGCCGACCGCGCGGATGCCCGCCTCGACCTCGTGCGCATTGACGCGGCCGTTCGCCCCGGCAGCGACGACGATCGTGTTCTCGCCGTCGCGCGACACCGTGATGAGGGCGATGCCGGTGGGGGCGTCGTCGACGACCGCGACGCTCGAGACGTCGACGCCGCCCGAGCCGAGCGCGTCGAGCAGCTGCCGGCCGTTGCCGTCGGCCCCGATTGCGCCGAGGAAGACCGGCATCGCGCCCGATCGGGCCGCTGCGAGCGCCTGGTTCGCGCCCTTGCCGCCGGTCGCGACGACGAGCTCGTCACCGAGCAGTGTCTCGCCCGGCAGCGGGTGCCGGTCGACGAGAACGGTGTAGTCGGTGTTGGCGGAGCCGAGGACGATGAGCGAGGCGACCATGTCCCTATCGTGGCAGAGCGGTCATTCCGGCCGCGCGCCACGCGTGCGCCACTCGCGCCACGCCCGCCAGGCGCCCGTCGACCACAGGGCCCAGGCGACGAGCACGGGCTGGAACAGCAGACGGATGCCCCGGGCCAGGTCGGTGTCGAGCCCGAAGCCGTCGCGGCCCTCGGTGAATTGCGCGATGTTGCCGGGGAAGATCGCGAGGAAGAACAGCGCCACCGCCCAGCCGACCCAGACTCGGGCCAGCCCCCGGGAGGTCAGCAGGGCCAGGCCGAGCGCGATCTCCACCACGCCCGAGGCCACCACCACGAGGTCGGGATCGACCGGCAGCCACGGCGGCACCTGGGCCAGGAACTCGGCCCGGGCGATCGTGAGGTGGCTGGTGCCGGCGAACAGCAGGGCCGCGCCGAGCAGCCAGCGGGCCATGCGCTGCAGCCAGGTCGCGCCGGGCGCGGAGGTGTCGGCGGTCATGGCTCCAGTGTGGCGGAGGGCCTGCGGCGTACGCTGGGAGGCGTGAGCTCCGCATCCGTCGCCGTCGCCCAGTTCGCGCCGGGCGCCGACCGCACCGCGAACCTGGCCGGGATGCGCGCCCTCGCCCTCCGCGCCGTCGAGCAGGGCGCCGATCTCGTCGTGTTCCCCGAGTACGCGTCGTACTTCACGCCGACGATGGGCCCCGACTGGCTCGTCGCGGCCGAGCTCCTCGACGGCGGGTTCGTCGCTGGGCTGGGGGATATCGCGGCCGAGGTCGGCGCGATCATCGTGGCCGGGTTCATCGAGCAGGGCACCCGCGCCGACCGGTTCCGCAACACGATCGCGGCGGTCGGGCCCGATGGTGCGCTGCTCGCCGTCTCGCGCAAGCTGCACCTGTACGACGCGTTCGGCGCGACCGAGTCGGCCTGGGCCGAGCCAGGGGCGATCGAGCCGCCGCAGCTGTTCACGCTGGGGCCGGGCGAGAGCGGCCTGCGCGTGGGCATCCAGACCTGCTACGACCTGCGGTTCCCCGAGGTGACCCGCCGCCTGGTCGATGCCGGCGCCGAGCTCGTGCTCGTGCCGAGCGAGTGGGTGGCCGGCCCGCACAAGCTGCACGCCTGGCGCACGCTCGTCACCGCGCGCGCCATCGAGAACACGGTCTACCTTGCCGCCGCCGACCACCCGCCACCCGTCGGCGTCGGGGCGAGCATGATCGTGGATGCTCGCGGCGAGCTGCTCGCCGCACTCGACGACGAGACCGACGCCGTGGTGGCCGTGCTGAGCCGCGAGCACCTCGATGCGGTGCGCGGCGTCAACCCGGCGCTGCGGCTGCGGCGGTTCCGGATCGAGCCGGGCGCGCCGGCCTAGCCGCGGTACTGCTGCAGCCGCCGCGCGGCCTCGGCGATCGACGCTTCCGGCTTGCAGAACGCGAAGCGCAGGGCGGTCGGGCTGACCGGCCCGCCGGGGCGGCCGAAGGCACTGAGCGGAATCGACACGACCCCGGGGTCGGCCGCGAGCGCCCGCGCGCTCGATGCCGCGTCGCCCAGCCCGAACGCGGCGGGCGGCTCGGCGACGATGAAGTACGACCCGGCGGTAGGGCTGATCGAGAAGCCCGCCTCGACGAGCCCCGCGGCGAGCAGGTCGCGCCGGTGCTGCAGGGTGGCCCGCACGGCCGCGAAGGTGTCGTCGGGCATCCGGAGGCCGGTCGCGACCGCGCCCTGGAAGGGGGCGCCGTTGACGTAGGTGAGCCACTGCTTGACACCGATGACGGCATCGATGAGTGCGGCTGGGCCCGTGACCCAGCCGATCTTCCAGCCGGTGACGGCGAAGGTCTTCGCCGCGCTCGAGATCGTGAGGGTGCGCTCGGCGGCCCCGGGATGGATCGCGACGGGCACGTGGCGACGGCCGTCGTAGACGAGATGCTCGTACACCTCGTCGCTGACGATGACCGCGTCGTGCCGCGCGGCGAGGGCGACGATGCGGTCGACGTGCTCGGGGGCGAGCATCGAGCCGGTCGGGTTGTGCGGCGAGTTCAGCACGATCACGCGGGTGCGGGCGGTGATGGCCGCGTCGATCGCGGCCGCGGTGGGCTGGAAGCCGGGCTCGCTGAGCGGGATCGTCACGTGCCGCGCCCCGGCCAGCCCGGTGACGGCCGCGTAGGCGTCGTAGAACGGCTCGAGGGTCACGACGTCGTCACCGGGGCCGGCGAGGGCCAGAATGCTCGCCGCCAGCGCCTCGGTCGCGCCCGCGGTCACCAGCACCTCGCGCTCGGGGTCGAGGTGCAGACCGTAGAAGCGCTGCTGGTGCTCGGCGATCGCGTGGCGCAGGTCGGCGATGCCGCGCCCCGGTGGGTACTGGTTGACGCCGGCCTCGATCGCCGCGACCGCGGCTTCCAGCACCGCGGCGGGCGCACCATCGTCGGGGAACCCCTGGCCCAGGTTGATGGCGCCGTGCTCGGCGGCCAGTGCCGACATCTCGGCGAAGATCGTCGGCCGCGCGGTGCCGTCGTCGTCGAGCAGTCCCGCCGCACGGGCGGCGCGCATCCACGGCCGGTCAGCGGCGGACACGACAGCGGGGGCGGCAGCGTCGTCGGCAGCGGCTCCGTCGGCAGCGGCTCCGTCGGCAGCGGCTCCGTCGGCAGTCATGGCGCCAGCGTAGCCCGGGGGTCGTTCGTCCCCGAAAACATGAAAACGTATGGGAATGCTCGAAAAGCGAACATCCAGCCTGCATGCGTCTTGCCGGACGTCTCATCGTGTTCCAGCGTGGAGCCATGGTGAACGTTTCGCAGCGCACGGTGCTGGTCGTCGACGATGATCGGGCGATCCGCCGTGTCCTGCGTTCGGCTCTCGAACGACTCGACTACCGCGTCGTCGAGTCCGTCAACGGCGAGCACGCCTTGGAGATCCTCGACGGCACCGACGGTGACTTCGCCGCCGTCATCAGCGATATCGGCATGCCACGCCTCGACGGAATCGAACTCGTCGAGGGCATCGCGCGCCGCGGAGAGGAGCTGCCTGTGATTCTCACGAGCGGCCGCCACTCCGTCACGTCGCTCCCGGCCGCCGTTCGCACGCGCATTGCGGGGTTCCTCGCGAAGCCCTACTCACTCGCCGACGTGACGTCGGCCGTTGCACGCGCGACGGCCTCCCCACGGGGGGAGCACGATGCCAGCTAGGAGTCGCTCTTCGGCAGGGTCAGGCGGGTCGCCCAGTCGTAGAAGACCGTCTTGCCGGGCGTCGTGTCATCGACGTCCGCGTCGACCCCGCGCGAGAGCAGCGTCGACAACCCGTCGATGATGAGGCCCAGGTCGTCGTGCGGCGCGGTCAGGGCCAGCCCCGCAGAACACACCGACAGGATGCTCGAGATCTGCCGCGAGTCGACATCGGCCCGCACCATGCCCGCCGATTGCAGCGCCTCGATGAGCTCGCTGCGAATGCCGATGGTCGGAGCGTAGGTGTAGCTGCTGGCGTTGCGCATGATCGAGTTCAGCGCCTCGCGGTCGATCACGAAAAGGGTCTTCGCGAGCGGCCGCTCGTACACCGCGCTGAGGATGTAGGTGTACATGCGCGAGAGCAGCCCGCCCCGCGGGTCCCGGTCGATGTTCTCGACGATCAGGCCGTACATGCCGTGGAACTCGCGGTTGAGCATCGCGACCATCGCGTCGTTCGCGGTCGGGAACATCTCCTCGACCTGCTCGACGGTGAGACCGGCGCGCAGGGCGATCGACGGCAGCGAGACCGCTGCGTAGCCGTCGTTCTGGATGATGTCGCTGGCGGCGTCGAGGATCGACTCGACGTCGGTCAGGTGGGCCTGCGTCATGGGAGGTGCCCCCGGGTGGTGGTGGGACGGTGGTCTCGTCAGTGTAGGCGGCCACCAGACGATTCTGTGCACCCCGTCTTAGGGGGACAACGACCGGGGTACAGAACGGCCTCCGGACCGCCGTGAGGGCGGTGTGGACAACGGGCACGGGATGCGCGCTCGGGCCCTACCGTCGGTGCAATGCCGCGCCGTCTCCGCCTCGCCGTCGCCCCGCTCGTGCTGCTCATCGCGACCCTCACCGCCTGCGCAGAGCCGACCCGCCTCCCGCCCCCGGAGGAGCCCGCGGCGCGCGCGCCGCTCTTCGCCTCCGACGAGGAGGCGCTCGCCGCCGCGACGGAGGCGTACGAGGAGTACCTCGCTGTGTCGAATGCGATCACTTCGAATCCGGATGCGCCCCTGGCACCCCTCCAAGAGAAGACCTCTAGCGCCCACTTCGAGAACCTGGAAGCCTCGATCACCCAACTGCGGGCGCAGGGATTGCGGTCAGAGGGTTCGAGCGCTCTAGCTTCCGTTGAGTTACAGCAGCACTCTCAGATTGGCGATGAGATTCTGATCGTCGTCTATGTGTGTCTAGATGTTTCGTCAACTCGCCTTCTTGATCAGAACGGCAACGATGTGACGCCCCGGGACCGAGCTGATCGTGTCGCTCTGGAGGTTGCACTCATCAACGAGTCGGGAGCCCTCCGCGACCTGATCGTTGACGGGAGTGAGACCTGGACTGGAGGGCTCAACTGCTCATGATGCCCATGTTGCTTCTCCTCGTCAGCCTTGCGCTGAATCCAGCCGATTCAATCGGCATCACATCCGCTGGTTGTGACGAAGTGATGGCACTTACTGGCTGCCCGAACGTCGGCGGCAGCATCGAGGGTGACAGCGCGCTGCTGAACGGCGACCTCACGATGGTCGGAGCGCCGGGCAGCTCCGGGGGCGGGTCGGGCGACTCCTCACCCGGGGCCGGCAGCGGCGGCTCGCCGATGCCCCCGATGCCGTGCGAGGAGGTCTTCGCGGGGCTCTGCTACGGCGAGGGCCAGGACAAGCCGGGCGACGGCACGGCGAGTCCGAGCATCCCGCCCCTGACGCTCAGCGATGTCGCCGCCTTTCGGCCGCAGGCTCCGCGGCAGTCGATGCAGCCGGACGGCTGGATGGTCGTCGGCCTGCCGACCAACTTCTACGCCCGCACCGGGACGCACATCGTGTCGGGCACCCTGCTGGGCTCGCCGGCCGACGTGCGCTTCACCCCCGTCGGGTATCGCTGGCGCTACGGAGATAGCTCGGCGGCGCGCCTCGCCACGCCGGGCGCGACCTGGCAAGCGCTCGGTCTGCGCGAGTTCGACGCCACCCCCACGAGTCACGTCTATCGTGCACCCGGCACCTACGTGATCGAGCTCGACGTCGAGTTCACCGCCGAGTACCGCTTCGCCGGCGGGGCGTGGTGGGCACTCTCGGGGGTGCTCGTCGTGCCCGCCAACGACCTCGTCGCCGTCGCCGGCTCAGCAGTCACCGTGCTCGTCGATCGCGACTGCGCCACGGCGCCGCACGGTCCGGGCTGCTGACCAAGGGAGGGTTGAGCGAAGGGTCGGATGCCACCAAGTCGCGGCAAATAGAATGCACAGGTTTGCGGAGGACGCTGACAGCGGCGAAAGGAGCCCTCCCATGACCACCAG